>WNGB01013400.1_pt1 | contig 11047 bp, 4 predicted proteins | sample 5400681 | NCBI WGS metagenome assembly WNGB01 (sample SAMN13153367, study PRJNA577476) | soil metagenome | isolation source: 115 cm soil or saprolite under grassland replicate 2 | place: USA:California | collected 2016-06-15 | reverse complement strand
CGGCTGGTCGGGGGGCGGTGGCTTTAGCGGGGGCGGCGGCGGGTTCAGCGGGGGCGGCGGCGGCTTCGGCGGCGGCGGCGCCAGCGGGAGCTGGTGATGGCGCGCCATCCGCGGTGGGTCCGCCGGTTCATGAACGAGGCCGACCTCGAGGCGGTGAGGCGCGCCGTCGCCCTTGCCGAGGCCGGCACCTCGGCGGAGATCCGCGTGCACCTGGATCACAAGTGCCCGGGCGATCCCATGGCGCGGGCGGTGGCCGTCTTCGAGCGGCTCGGCATGCACCGGACCACCGAGCGCCACGGCGTCCTGATCTATGTCGCCGTCACCGACCGGAAGCTGGCGGTCATCGGCGACCAGGGTATCCACGAGCGCGTGGGCGAAGCCTACTGGCGGCGCCTCGTGGCGGACGTCATCGCGCACTTCCGCGGGGAGCGCCCCCGCGACGGCTTCCTCGATGCCGTGAGGGACGTCGCCGAGGCGCTCCGCCAGCACTTCCCGCGCCGCCCCGACGATCAGAACGAGCTGCGCGACGAGGTGAGCATCGAGTAGGATCACCCACCGTGGCATTCCCTCAGAGCCATGACGCGCGCCGAGCTCCCCGCCCCCGCCCTCCTGCTGGACCTCGACCGCTTGTGGGTAGGCATCACGAGCACTAACGGGGTCCTGGAGGGAGGCAGGGGATCGGAGGCTTGCTTCACATCCCCAGCGCCCGCCGGATCCAGGAGACGTCGCAGGACGCAGCGCCCGTCATCCTGCGGCGATCCTCCAGGTTCTCCATCCGGCGGAGCAAGCCCTCGAGGGCGGCGCGCTGCTCCGGGGCATGCACGGCGTCGCGGGGCGAGAGCCCGCCGAGCGCCGGGAGAGGTTCATCGATCCAGCGACGATAGTGGTCCCGGAGGTGTCGCGAGCTGATCGCCCGATACGTCTCGTCGTCGGTGTCCGAATCCACGCCTCGAGCGTCCCGGCTGGCTTTGCCACCGGAGGCGCCCGATCGGCCATCGGCCGCCGCACACTTCGTGTCCATCGACTCGAACCGCTCGGCCTCGAACCGGGCAGCGTCGCCCAAGAGGTCGGCCAGGCGTGCCTTGCCCCAGCCGAGCCGCTCCCGGGAAAGAGATTCCAGGAATAGCCGGCGGCCGCGGATGCGAACGTCCCCCAGCGTGGGAATCGGCTCCGCGTCCGGCGTGGCCAGGAAGGACCGCGTGAACTGGACGGCGCCCTCCGGCACCTCACTGCTTGCGACGGCCAGCCTCGCCGACCCACCGAGCTTGAGCCAGACGAAGGCGATCCGTTCGCCGGGTCCGGGCTCGGACTGGGCGAAATCCTCGGCCGACCGAAGGGCGGCGAGAACCCGGGCAGCGTCTGTCATTCGGTAGCGGGCCTTGGCGAAGACGACCGGGTGCCCTTCCGCCGTCACGGCCTTTAGGCCCTTGGCCGTCTCCCGCCGACGCTCGGCCAGTTCGCAAGCCAGCCGATGGAAAAGGAGACCGTCGGCCTTGAGGGCCTGCTCCACTCCGGCACTCGGGTGGGCCTGACGCCAGGCATCAAACCGGCCTTCGACTTCTTCGAGGAGCCACTCCTTTTCTTCGGGCAGGAAGACCAGGACCGTGGCTGCGACGCGCATCGCCCCGCCGATCGGGATCAGCCGCGTGGCCACGACGTCCCAGCGCGCCAGGGCGCGCGATCCCCGCACATCCCGGACCTCGTGGAGCCCCGAGCCGAAGAGATCACGAAGCGTGATCCCTGCCCCGGGCTCGACCGCGACCACCTCGTAGAGAGTCACCGGCCGGTCTCGCCACGAGGCGAGCAGCGTCCGCGCGCCGCGCGTCAGACTGCGGGGACGCGTGACGAGGATTTCCTCGACGATCGTCCGACCCGAGGTCCTCAGCCGGTAATCGTTGATGAACCAGTCCATGAACCCGACCGCGTCGGCATGGGCGTCCTCGGCCCTCCCCGCCGACGAAGAACGCGCCTCGGCGAAGAGGGTCATGGCGCGGTCTCTCTCCCGACGGGGAACGCGGGCGGCAAACTCCGCGAGGTATCGTCCGAGCTCCTCGTCCGCGGCGGCCTCCACGCCGGCGCCCAGGGGCGTCGGAGCCGGGGGTTCGGTGTCCCGAACGGGGAGACAGCACATCTTGTACTTCTTGCCGCTCCCGCACGGGCACGGCGCATTTCGGCCGACGATCGGCAGGGCCACCTGCTGGTGCGGAGACTCCTGCGCCGCATCGATCGCTTGCCGTGTCGCCGGCTCGCCGGAGAGGACACGTTCAGAACCTTCCGAGCGATGCTCGAGACCCCGCTCGGGTGAGGGGAGGCCGTCACCCGCTCGGTCGCCCGCGTGCCTGGCCAACTGACAAAACCTCTCCGCATTCTCTTTCACGGCCGCGCTGAAATCCTCTCGCGTACCCTCGGGGAGCCGGTAGAAGTGACCGTGCGGCAGCGCCCGCACGCATCGCTCGAACCCCCGGGCGGCCTCGGCGACGTCCCCGCGCTCGGCGGCGAGTTGGGCGAGCGACGAGTGGGCCTCGACGGCGTGGGGATCCAGCTCGATCGCCCGCCGGTAGCCCGCCGCGGCGGCCTCGAAGCGCTTGAGGAAGCGAAGAATGTTGGCGCGCCCGAGGTGGAGCCCCGGATCGTCGGGATGTTCACCGAGACATCGCTCATAGTCCCGGAGCCCTTCCTCGGGGTGCATACGCCGGCCGTCCTGGAGCCCCGAGGAGACCAGGGTGACCGGCGACCGGGGAGCCTTGTCCCCGGACAGGCAGTGACTCAGCAGCCGGAGGCTCTCGGTGAGGATGTCGGCGTGAGCGTCGGGAGTGAGCGAGTATTGGTCCCATCGGCCGCAACCCTGGCACTGGATCCGGTCCTGGATGAAGGCTTCGGCGCCGGCCTGCTCCGGGTCCAGGTAGACGCGCTCGACCTCGTACCGGTACGTGCGCCGGCATGCCCGACACTCGAGGGCGAGACGGAGCGTGCGCTGGCTCGAACTTTTGCGGTGGCCCACTCCGAGCAGTCGAGCAAGGCGACCGAGCGGGGACCGGTACCGCGCCAGGCGGCCGGATGCGACCGGGGTACCCTGAGCCTCGAGTCGATCCGGGGGGACGGGTCTCATCGCATAAGCCCTCCGTCGAGCAACGAATTTTCACGGCACGATTGGCGATCGCCGGCGCTCGCTCCATGCCAGGGCCGGGGGAGGCCGGGCTTCATGAGATGGATGGGGAGCACGCGAGAGGCGACGCCGTCGCGACGCTTCACTGGGCGGCGATTGGACAAGTCGCATCGGCCAGGGCGATCGTAGGTCAGCGGCGGCGCCAAAGTCAACAAGATATTGTGTCCCTCTACGGCTCATGGGCCATCCGATGTGGTCTTATGGCTCGGAGAGGTCCGGTGCATCCCCCCGCCGCCTCCCGCCCGATCATCAAACGTGGCGCCCACCGGTTTCACCGGGTGTGAGGTCGGGCCGTTGGCGGGGCGCGGGTCAGGGGCCGCTGCGTCCACCACGACCCCGGCGAGGCTCAGCTCAAGAACCCTCCCAGGCGGTGCGCGCCTGTCCCTGGCGCCCGCGGAGGGTTATCGGACGCCGTAGCCTCCGAAGGCCCAGCCCGGCTGCCGCCGCTGGATCTCGGCGGCCAGCGTAACCCGGTCCGTCGGGAGATGTCGGCCGCCCCCACTCTCGCCCCGGCGGGGAAGGCTCTGAAGACGCGGGGGGAGAGGTCACTTCAAGTCGTCCCAGTAGTACGACGGCGGCGCCAGAACGAGCTGAGCGACGAGGTGAGCATCGAGTAGGATCCCCCACCGTGGCATTCTCTCTGAGCCGTGACGCGCGCTGAGCTCCCGGCCCCCCGCTGCTGCTCGACCTCGACCGCTTCGAGCGCAATATCCGTGCAGATGGCCGCCCACCTGAAGGCCGCCCGCAAGAAGCTCCGCCCCCATACCAAGACGCACAGGTGCCCGGAGATCCCGCTGGCCAGGTGGCGGTGGACGCCGTCGGCGTCTGCGTGGCAAGGTGGGGGAGACCGAGGTAATGGCCGCCGCCGGCGGGCGCAATCTCCTGATCGGCGCTAGGCATCATTAGCGGAGTCGTAGCGTGGTCACCCACCAGGACGGCCGCGCCATCTCGATCGAGGGAGAAACCGGCCCGGCCGCGCTCGTCCTTCGCCGTCACGGGTCTCTACTTCTACGTTGCGAGGAGGAGCACGCCTTCCGTAGGCCGCACCGGAGTACGGGAATACACCTATAAGGGCAAGTGAATACCCATTACGATGATGCGCGAGCCGCACTGGATACGTGGGCAATACACGCAAGCTGCTGAGTGCCAAGCAGCTGACAGCTAGGGGAGGATCACAACATCATTCTCCCCTGACGACTTCTCGAATTTTCCTCCGTTCCATCCCGGGATTTGCTGACTTACCAGCCCTAGCTGCCGACCCTATCCTCGTAGCGCGGAATAAGTTCTGGGTAGCCAAACAATTCAATCGGAGTGAAGTGAAAGGAGATTTGCAATGCACTTGCCATGGAACGTGTCGAAAGGCTCGACGGGAACACGACGCACGGGGAGCCGGCTCCTCGGCGCGGTCGTGGTTCTCGCACTCGTGCTCGCTGGCGCCGTGCCCTCGGCCCACGCCATCCTCGCGAGGGTCGGCCCCACCGATCCGGCGTTCGGATTCCCGCAGTGGTACCAAGACAAGACCGGCATCGCGACGGAGTTCTGCAGCCCGCTGAATGACTCGGAGTTAGCCGGCGGGTGGTGCGTGCTGTTCACCGGCGACACCGTTGCTCCGGAGGTGTTCCCCACCCAGTTCTTCGACGAGCACTTCTACTACGTGGCGGATGCTCTTGACCGCAGGATCGTCAACCCTGCCAACCCCGCGACGACGTTCCTGGCGTTCCTGCGTATCGGCCTGGAGGGCGCCTTCCTCAACGGTCCGGTCGTCGCCGGCGACCAGATGGTCTTCGCCCGTCTCCGGATCAAGATCTCTCCGATCCCCATTGACGGCGACTACACGGTGTACACTCCCGCCGGCAAGTTCACCTTTCCTGGCCTGCTCACCACCGACCCGCGCGGGCTCTTCTTCACCAATGACGTCGGCCTCACTGCGGGCGTCTTCACGGATGCCTTGAATGGCGACCTGGGCCCCTTCCTGCTGCCTTCGGCGCTCCCCGGCGGCCTCGAAATGGCCGCACTGACCGCCGCGAATCCGACTCCGGATACCGATCCGGCTCACTTCGGGGGCGCGTTTGCCGCCACGCCATACCCGGGGACCGGCAAGTCGTACATCGCCGATCCCAACCGCGTCGGCCCGGTCACCGGCAGCCCATTGCCTGATTTCACGCTCGCGGATGGCACGACTCGCAACCCCAACATCTTCCTCATCGAAGTCCTCCCGGCCGGCGCGACCACCCCAATCATCCTGTTCGAGACGTCTGACTTCGGGCTGGGCGGCCGGTTCTTCGCCGGCACGATCCCTGGGCGGGTCAGCGTCGACCGAGCGAGCTATGTCCGGAACGCCACGGGCCAGAAGGTGGACGTCTTCGCGACCGGCTTCGAGACCGTCGGGAGCCGGCTGCCGACCCAACCCACGCCAGTAGCCACCACGCCCGCGCTCTCGTTCTTCGACGCGGCGTGCGGCGGTACCGTGGACCCCACGACGGGCACGGTCAGCCCGCCCTTCACCGCTCCGACCGTGGCCGCCACCGAGACTCCGATGGTCAACAGTGGCAGCAACTTCTGGGGACAGGCCCAGCCCGCGGTGATTCCCGCCGAGGTGTGCGTGCACGATGCTGCCGCGCGTGACGCGACCGGCGCCATCATCGCCGGCGGTGCGTTCTTCCCGAGGGTCGTCACGGACGAGATCGACATCGCGTCCGCGGTCTTCGATCCGAACGTCCCAAGCCTGACGGTGACGGCCAAGTCGCTTGACGAGATCGTCCCGCCGACGCTGACCTTGGCGTTGACGGGAGCCGTCGATACGGCGAGCCCGGCCACGTGGACCCTGTCGCCGCTCGTCGCGCCGCCCGCCAAGGTGAAGGTGCTCTCCAGCGCCGGCGGCTCGGCCGAATACCCGGTGTGGTCGGGCTTCAAGACTGGCGCACCCGTCGGCACTCCGGTGGCCAACAACGACTCGGCGACGACGGCCGAGGACACCGCGGTCACTATCCCCGTGCTGGCCAACGACACCGGCGTCACCGGAGGGACGGTGAGCCTGGTCGCCGCGCCCGCGCTTGGCACCGCGGCGGTCCAGGCTGACGGAACGGTGCTGTACACTCCGAACCTCAACCGCAACGGCACCGACGCCTTCACCTACCACGTGACGACGGTCGGCGGGACGGTCTCGAACACCGCCACCGTCACCGTGGCCATCTCGGCGGTGAACGATGCGCCCGTGGCCAACCCCGATATCCTCAGCGCGACGGCGAACATTCCGGCCACGCTCAACGTCCTGGCCAACGACACTGACCCGGACGTCGGGGACACCCTGTCGGTCGCGAGCGTGTCGGCGGTAACGGCTGCAGCGGGGACCCTGGGAACCGCGACTGCGACAGCCGCTGGCAATGCCGTGAGCTTCACCGCCACTGCGGCCGGCAGCTACAGCTTCTCATACCAGGCTCGGGATGCCGCGGGGGCGCTGTCCAACTCCGCCACGGTGACTGTGACCGTGTCGGCGGCGGAGACGCTCACCATCGCGCGAGCCCAGGTCATCACTTCAAACCCGGGTCGCTACCGCGTGGACGGCACCATCGCGCCGGACACGGGCCAGACGATCACGATCCAGCTGACCAATACGGCGGGCACTGTGCTCCGCACGGACACGGTCGTGGAAGCCGCCGGCGTGTGGGCGGTCGATGTCAAGCCGTTCGTCCTGCCCACCGGAGCGAACAGGGTCGTCGTCCGGTCGTCGAACGGCACCGTGGCGACCGCGCCGCTGACCATCAAGTAACCACCCAGTAGCCAGAGCGAGCCGGCCGCAAAGGCTGGCAAGGGGAGCCCGGACCGCAAGGTCCGGGTTCGTCTCTTTTCGCGACTCGGATCGCCCCGGGAGATCCCACCCTCGACGGACGCGATCGGGTTCCGGCTCTGGTGCCAGGACGGCCTCACCCCCGGGACACGGATGGAGCCGTGCATGACGGCCGGCTGTTCGCGCCGAAGAGCGGGATCCTGGAGGTGCGGGAGTGCGGGAATGCCCCTGCAAGGCTACTTGAATTCACGGACGATTACTGCGAACTGTTCGCCGGGTACGTGCGTAATAGACCCGGGCAGCTCTGCGCCGAGTAGCAGACAGATACGGCAGAATCACAACAGTCTTCTTCCCTGACCACTCCTCGAATCTTCCTCGGTCCCCCTCCAGCCTTCACCGACTTACCGGCCTTCCGCACCAAAGTTAGAGTTTTCACAGGACACGCAACAGTCGGCGCGAATCACACAACGACCGAAAGGAGACGGACATGCGAAAGCTACTCATCACCACGTTGGTCCTTGGCTTGGGGCTGCTCTGGGCAACCGGAGCGTGGGCGCTGACCACACCACCAAACCCACAGTTCTTCTTCACGGGGTTCATCCAGGAAGCCACCCTGGATACGACAGGCGCGGTCTGCACGCCTGCGCCTCAAATTGACGCGCTTGGCGCCGCCATCGACGTTTCACGGCTCAGGGGCGGCACGATGACCGTCAACGGCATCAAGATGACCGTCCCCTGCAACACCTTGCTCCAGTTGCCAGCCGCCACCATGACCTGGGCCGACCTGTTCGACCCGGCCAACTCGACACCGATCGGCAGTTACATCGGCGCGGCCACCGGCGCGGTTCCCGCGAACCCGACTGTCGCTGCCACGAAGACCGGGCTCGCGCTGGCGGATTCCCCGATGCCGTTCCCCTCGTTCGCGGTGAACGTCAACGGCAACGTGGTCAACGGACAGTACATCGTCGGGTTGATCGTCCCCGTCACGCAGCAGGACCTGAACGCCAGTTCGGGACTCGTCACCTACATCGACTATGCGTTCGGCTCGTTCCGAGTCGGTGGGATCGAAGTGGCCGGGGTAACTGTTTGCGACGCGACGCTGCCTGGGGGCGGACCGGCATGCCCCGGGGCCCTGGTGCAGTTCAACGACCCGGTCACTGACTCGCCGGCTGGCAGCGGGCGCTGGGGCCTGACGCACAGCATCGATCCGCGCTTCAGCGGCGACTTCGCAAACACGACTATCCATACCTCCACGGGCTTCCCGCTGTGCATCCCCCGGGTCGCGCCTTCGGCGATCGATACGGAATGCCCGCTGAAGAACCGTCCACTGAACAGCGACGTGAGATTCGGCACTGCTGATCCTTTCCTAGCGCCAGATGCACCCCGGAAGATCTTCGATATGCCGACACCGGCCGCGGCGGATGCGGATCCCACGCTCCCCGACCCGCGCAAGCAGGTGCCCCTGATGATCGGTGACCAGGTCATCTACTCTGGCACCCTCTACAAGATCAACCCCCTGGCCGTTGTAACTGACCCTGTTACCGGAGCCAGCATCCCCGATAACACCGCGGCGAACACGTACATCTCCGCCCACACGGTGGAGGACGTCCTCGGCATCTTCACCGCGCCGGGCGTTCCGCCAGCCTATGTCTACATCGAGGAGATGTTGATCGGCACCAATGGCGCCGCCGTCCAGGGCATCCTCCAGGAGGCGTCGACTCGCATGACCGTCGTCGGCTTCACCAGCGACCCGACCCGGCTCGTGGACATCTACGCTGACGACGTCAACGCCTGCTCAGGCCAGGTGTCGCTGCGGCTGCTCGCCACGACCGACCCGGCCGCCGACGCGATCAGGGGCCGCTTCGTGCACCGCGTCCTCGGCGGGCTCTTCATGCCGCCCACACGCAACTACACCATCAGGAGCCGGACGCAGTTGATCGATCCCGTCACCCTGCAACGGGTGGAGCAGATCGTAGCCAATGGAATCGTCGCGGGGGAGTTCAGCCTGCCGCTCTTCGAGTACATCTTCCCCGAGAACCATCGGCTCGGCGATCCCTTCATCCCGAACAACTACCAGGACCTGCCGTTCCTCGCCTTGGGCTCCGGACCGGTTGATGGTTTTGGTACCGCCTCGCCGGTCCTTGGTCAGCTCGTTCCGTGGCCTGGAAGCGCCGCACCCGCCGCGGTGACCTGCGCCGCCGGCGGTGGTACTCCTCCCGTTGTCACCGTCGACCCAGCCATCATCTCTGTCGGTGCGGGGGCTCAGGTGACGCTCACCGGCGCCGTGACCTTCGACCCCCTCGACGACCCCTTGTCGCGCACGGCTGTGTGGACCGGGCCGGTGGCTGGGACGCCGGGCGGCACGGTGACCGCGCCGACCTACACCTTCATCGCGCCAGCGACGGGGACGCTCGTCTTCACGCTGACGGCGACTGACAACTTCGGCACCGGCAGCGCTACCGAGTCCGTCATGGTGCTGCAGGCGACCGACATCGTCCAGATCCCCCCGGGGCTATGCACGTGGGTCGTCGCGAGGAGGATCGGCAAGAGAGGCGGCTTCGGCAAGTTCAATTGCGAGGCCACATCCTCTAACGTGACAGCAACCCTGACGCTCCTCTCGACGTCGGACGACGCCGGGAACGGCCAGGCGACATGTCCTCTTAACGCTCCCGTTCTTGGCGGTACCTGCAACTGGGGTACGGGAACCACCAAGGGCGGCGGAATCTACGACTGGGTCGAGATCAAGGGCTTCCCAATGCCCCTCACCATCACCGTCACCTCTGACAAGGGTGGGTCAGCGACGGTGACCTGCAGCGCACCGGATGCCAAGGGCAGGGTCTCCTGCCCGTAGGCAATCGACCGGTGGGCGAAGACGAGGCGCGAGACACGCCTCGCTCTTCGCCCACCCCAAACCTCGACATCACCGGGCCCGCAAGAACTGACAAAAGGAGAAACGAAATGCTTCTGAACGGTCGATACAGCGATCGGGAGGTAGGAACGATCGCGCGGGGAGGGGAGCGAGCTTCCCCGCGGCTCGTGCCCCGAGGGTTCGCCCGGAGGGCGGTCGCGCTGCTGGCGGCAGGCCTCATGGTCGCCCCAGGGCCGATCTGGGCGCAGAACCTCACGGCGGCGGCGCTCGCTCCCTCACTGAAGCGGGTGCCCGTCCCGCAGCCGAGCAACCTGGGACAGTTCGTCAAGAACAACGCCAGGGCGATCGAGCTGGGTAAGGCTCTCTTCTGGGACATGCAGCTCGGTAGCGACGCGGTCCAGGCGTGCGCGAGCTGCCACTACCACGCCGGCGCCGACACCCGGAGCAAGAACACGATGCACCCCGGGGGAGACAACACGTTCGAGGCGGTCCCTGCCAACGGAACGCTCGACTCTACGAAGTTCCCGTTCACCGAGTTCCAGATCCCGGAACAGCAGACCTCGCCGATGATTCGAAGCTGGAACGACATCGTCGGCGCCCAGGGGGTCTACAACACCACGTACGCCGGCCAGCCGCAGAGCGGCGCGGTCGAGCAGGGTATTCCCGTTTTCGACCCGGTGTTCAATGTCAACGGAACCAACGTCCGCCGCGTGACGGGGCGCAATGCCCCGACCCCGATCAACGCGGTCTTCAACTTCGCCAACTTCTTTGACGGTCGGGCCAACTTCATCTTCAACGGCTCCACTCCGTTCGGCGACGCCGACCCGAACGCAGGGGTCTGGGTGAACGCCGGCGGGGTGCCGAGCAAGGTCCGGGTCCGAATCGACAATGCAAGCCTGGCTTCCCAGGCCGTGGGGCCGCCCGGCAACCCCGTCGAGATGTCCTTCGCCGGGCGCACCTTCCCGGACATCGGCAAGAAGCTGCTCAACCCCCAGATCGTCCCGCTGGGCAAGCAGAGCGTCCATCCCAGGGACAGCGTGCTGGGTGCCCTCGCGAACTCGACGATCAGTATAAAGAAAGGAATCTCGTCAATCTCGTTCAAGCCCGGGCTCCACACGACGTATGCGCAGATGGTCCAGGCCGCCTTCAACGACCAGTACTGGAACGGGGGCACCGTCACCCTCCCGCAGGGAACCTACACGCAGATGGCGGCGAACTTCTCGCT
>WNGB01057965.1_pt1 | contig 11048 bp, 15 predicted proteins | sample 5400681 | NCBI WGS metagenome assembly WNGB01 (sample SAMN13153367, study PRJNA577476) | soil metagenome | isolation source: 115 cm soil or saprolite under grassland replicate 2 | place: USA:California | collected 2016-06-15 | reverse complement strand
CGCTCGGCGGGGATCTCTTCGATCAGCGTGGTCAGGGCGCCATCCCGCCAGGTCTTAACGGCGCCCCGTTCCATGAAGAGGAGGAGCGCCCCGTCTGCCTGGATGGTGAAGCCACCGACGCTATCCCCCTCGTAAACCTGCTCGTGGACGCCGCTGGCCGGTTGGTAGCGGTAGATGTGACCCCGCGCGATGTCGATCCAGTACAGCCGCCGCTCCTGCGGATGCCACAGAGGTCCTTCGCCAATGACACATGCGTAATCGGCGATCAGCTCAGGTTCCATGCGCCGTCACCTCCAGGTCGCTCAAGCCGACATCAGCCGACCGCCTCATACAAGAAGAGTTCTGATGTCAGGGCGCCCTCCAATCGGACGTGCACGCCCTGAGAGGCGAGGGCGAAGCCGTCCACGACCGCCGCCTGGCCGCTGTTGTCGCTGACTACCCGGTACCGTCGCGCACGGTCGACCCCGCGCGGCCGTAGCACATACTCGGGCGTCCCCGCGCCATCAAGCCGAAAGAGGCCGATCATCACCCGTGAGCCGTTGCGCGCCGCGAGCTCCAGCACCTCCAGCCTGGCGCGCTCTCCGGGGTCGGCGTGTGATGAAAGATGCGGCTTTCGGGTGGAAGGGGCGGACGAATTCCTTGTAGAGCTGCAGCGCGTGGCTGATGCGCTCCGCCTGGAGTGGGTTGGGGCGCGAACCTTCCAGGTTGAACCAGGCAATGGTGGGGTGCACGAACAGGACGAGCCGCGTCTGGAAATCCAGAGCCGCGCGGGTGTGGCAGCTCTGGCCCATACCGAGGAGGCGATCCGCGAGCTCCGGCGGCAGGGCCATCGTCATGCCGTTCGTGATCCAGAAGGACCGGGGCGCTATCTGCCAGTCAGTGACCCATGTGTGGCTGAAGTGACGCACCATCCCCAGTTCACTGCGCCCCCCGCCGCTGGCGCAGTTCTCAAAGATCACGTTCGGAAAGCGCTCTCTCAGGCGCGCAAAGATACCGTAGAGAGCTTCGTAATAGCGCCAATAGTTGTTCTCGACGAAGCCATCTCTGACAGTGTGAAAGCCAGCGCCAATGTTGCCCACGTTGTAGTCGAGTCGAAACATGTCCAGCTCGTGCTCGGAGATCAGCCGCGTAATCTGTTCCTCGACCCAATTGGCGACAGTTGGCTGCGTGAGACCCGTCCGTCCAGTCGGAATAGGCTGTCGATTGGTCCGTCCTCGGTCACCACCACCCCCGAGCCAGCTGCCAGTACCATCCCACGGGTCCCAGGATAGCGGCTCGCTACCATGTCGACTCCGTGACGACCCTTGAAGGAAAAAAGGCTCTTGTAACGGGAGCGGGTACTGGAGACGAGCCGCGGGTCGCGCTCACGAGCTCTGCCTGCCGACCGTCTGCGCGGATGCTCTCGGCAGCGCTCCTGGCGCCCTATTAACTGTGCGCGTAATGCAGCGCAACGCCTGCCCCGGCAAGCGCTGAGCCCAAGCGCTATCCCCCGCCCGATCCTGAGTGTCGCCGCGTCGTCGATGAGGGCGCCGCACGCCTCGACGGACTCGACATCCTGGTCAACAACGCAGTTGTAACAAACGTGATTGAGTTCGGGGGCTACTCCAAGGAGGACTACAACGATCTATTCGACCTGAACATGCGTAGCTACTACTTTTGTGCCCAGACTGCCATGCGCCACTTTCCCGAGGAGGCGTGATCCTAACGCCGCCGTCTTCTCGCGGTTGAGCCGGGCGCTCGGACTGCCATGGGGTCGGGTCGGCGAGCCCAGTGACATTGGCGAGGCAGCGGCCTTCCTGGTCTCGGATGCCACCGACTTCATCACCGGACAGGTCATCGTCATCGACAGAGGCACGACAGCCAGGATGTCGTTACAGACGTGAGGGTGCGATTGGCAGCGTACTGCTAGCTTCAGGCCTTGACCGCGCCCGAGGTCAGCCCCTGGACGAAGTAGCGCATACCGAGCAGGAACACGATCGCGAGGGGAATGGAGGCGAAGACGAAACCCGCTGCCTGGCCGCCGATGTCCGGCAGGGCGGAGACGAGGTCCGCGCCGCCGCCCGGGTTGTACACCTGCAGCGCCACGATCAGCGTCCAGTTCTGACGGGTTGTCAACATGAGCTTGGGCCAGATCAGATCGTTGTAAATGGCCAGGAAGTTCATGATAGCCAACGTCATGATGATGGGCCAGGCGAGTGGGATGGCAATGGACCGCAGGGCGCGCAACTCGGATGCGCCATCGATGCGAGCCGCCTCAAACATCTCTGCCGGCTGCGACAGAAAAAAAGATCTCAGCAAGAAGATGGCGAATGGCTGACCCCCGGCCACATAAAAAACCGCCAGGCCCCACAGGCTGTCGCGAAGACCGAACTGATTCGCTTGAATGAAATGCGGTACGAGCAGGATCGTGCCCGGGATCATCATTACCAGCAGCACGAGATAAAAGAGAAGCCCTTGCGCCGGAAAACGGAAGCGTGCAAACGCGTAAGCGGCGAGCAACGAGAAGGCCAAAATACCGATAACAGACACTGCGAACACGAACAGCGTCCGCGCCAGCGGAAGAAGCAGATTCAACAGGGCGTTACTGTAATTCTGCGTGTAGATGGGCCACGGAGGGTCCCAGAAATTGACGTAGATGAGCGTGCTGCTGCGCAGCGACATCGACACCATCAGCACAATGGGGACAAACGAGAGGAACAGTAGCACCACCAGAATGCAGTACTGGAGCACGGTTCCGGGTCGAGGCGGTCGCGTCCGCGCCCGTGCCCGCACGAGCCCAACCCCCGTGGCGTGGGGTTGCGCAAGCTCGCGAGATGCTACTTTCACGTCGCTTCCTCCCGCTCGAAACGCAAGCGAAAGAATACGAGCAGGAGCACCATGGCCGAGAGGATGAATCCGATCGCCGACGCGGTCCCAAACTCGGCCGCCTGGCTGATCTTGATAAACATCTCGAGAGCAGGCACGTAAGTGGCGGAGCCCGGCCCGCCGCCGGTCAGGATGAAGATGTGAGCAAAGCCCTGAATGGAGCCCACAAATGTGAAAAACAGGATAACGCGAAACTGAGGCGTCAGCATAGGCGCTTCGATGCGCCGGAATCGTGTGAACCAGCCGGCACCGTCCACGCTCGCCGATTCGAGCACCTCACGGTTGATGCTGAGCAGGCCCCCGAGGTAGATGAGGAAGGCAAAGATGCCCACCCACGGGAAACCGGTGAAAATGATGGCGCCCAGCGCTGTGGCATCTTCGGCCAGCCAACTGTGCCTCAGGTGACCCAGGCCAACAGCCAGGAGCGTCTGGTTGATCAGGCCAATGTTCGGTGCGTAAATCGTGCGCCAGATGAGGACCAGAACAACGCCTGGCACAATGGCCGGCAGCAGGAATGCCGTACGGAACCAATAGCGCGCCCGGCTGTTGTGCATCCAGAAGATAAGCTCGGCCACTATAAGTGGCATGGTCATTTCCTTCAGCACGTTGGCGACCAGCAGGATGACCATGTTTTTCATACCCACCCAGAAGAACAGGTCCTGCGCGACGAACTCAAAGTTGCGTAGCCCGACGAACTGCATCGGGCGCGACAGGCTGAAGTCGGTGAACGCGTAGTAAAAGGCCATCCCCGCGGGGTAGAAGCTAAAGACCGCGATGAGGGCCAGGCTTGGAACCAGTAGCAAGTAGGCCATCCTGGCGCGGGCCGCTCTCCGACTCGTCAGCGCCACTGCCGTGCGCATTCGGCCCAGCGCGGCGACGAGCAGTGCGACCGCCGTGAGCACAAGTGCAGCGGGGACCAGCATCCAGACCAACTGGAGCCGCTGCAACGGTTCAGCGGAGCGGATAGACGCGGCATTCACTGAGGTGCGGAACCCGCTCTTCGCGATCGCCTCTGCGCGATTACCATCCAAAGGAACGATCTCGGCAACGTTCGAGGCCGCCAACTGCGTGCTCCACAGGTGTTCGCCCTGGCTGCCAAGCGCGTACAGCCACCCGTTGCTGGTGCCCGCCAACACCAGGTCGCTATCCGGCATGACCGCGATGGATTCCACGCGGAACTCTGAGATTGCCGTCCGGCCCGATTGCGCCGATGTTGCCGGCGCTGTTGCCGTAGACGACCAGGTCTCCCACGGTAACCAGGTCCGTGGTAGGGAAACCGACCCGCCTGGACCACTGGCGGTTGCCCTCAGCGTCGTACGCGTCGACGTTGTACTGGGGCACATTGCCCGAGCCGTAAGTCACGAATACGCCGCCGCTCGGGGTTGGGCTGAGGGCGGTGATGCGCGCCGGAACCTTGAAGCTACGCAGTTCGTGAAGCTGTCGATCGAGCCACAGCACCTCGCCGGTGACGGTCCCGGCAGCGAGCGTCGGCGGCGAGCCGGTGGTCACCGTCAGGCCGGTAACGAGGCTCGGCAGTTGTTTCTCGACGTCGAGCGCGCCGTCGCGAGCGATGAGAATCTTGTTCTGGGCCGTGGCCATAGCCACAGACTCATCACTCAGGCGGACCGCTCGCACGACGCCTTCGGTGGTCGGCTGCAATGGGCTGAGCGTCGAGGTACTGTTGGCGACGGCAACCCCGACGAGGCCAACAACGAGCGCGGCTCCCGCGGCCGCGGCGGCCCACCAGAGTAGCGCCGCCCGGTTGGCAGGCGCCTCTGGCTGGTGGCGGCTCACAGTGTCGGCTACGCGGCAGGTTTGATCTGCGGGTTGTTGACAGTTTCTGGTGACAGGCCAGCGGCCTTGATCAAGTCGTCGTAGTACTTCGTCGAGATCAGCTGCTGGAAGCGCCGGCCAAATTCCTCAGCCGGGATCCTGTCCTCGAGTGTCTCTCTAAAGGTCTCGAGCACCTCGCGCTGCATGGCGCTCCCGTACCCGCCTGTAGTCATAAACCCGTTAGGCGCACTCTCCGCGTTGCCCAGCAGTGTTAGCCGCCGCAGGGCTTGGTCGAATTCGGGCGCAGGCGTGACCCCTTTGATAATGATCGGACCCGACGGGTTCCACTTGCCGCTCGCGGCGAATGCATCGGCCCACTGCTGGTAGCCCGGCTGCGAGATCCAGAACATCATGAAATCGACTGCCATCGCCGTTTGCTCGGCGGTCTTATCCACGACGCTGAGGTATTCGCCAGCGATGGACTCCACCGCCCGCACTGGCGCCTTGATCAGCGGACCCGTCATTGGCGGATTCTCGAACGTCGACCACCGGAACGTGGACGGTGGTGCTTCCAGGTTGAGAGCGGCGCGCCGCGTGTCGTCCATCGCCTGGAGGTCCCTTGGAAGCGAGAACAGGCTCCAGGACGCATCCTTCATCATTGCCACCTGTTGCTGCAGGAACAGTGCGTAGCGATTGGGGGCAACCCACAGATCGGAGGTGGCGTACTGGGGGAAGATCTTCTTGAAGTTCCGGATCAGGTCGGTCATCGCCGGCGTGTCGTAGCGGAGAGTACCCTCTTTGACCCCCTTCCAGTAGCGCTGCGTGCTGTACGTGTAATGCTTCTGGATATCAACGTCCGTCGGGTCGTATTGGAACTGATCGTCTTTGCCCGGGACGAAGTTCCAGTCACCCGGCTGAGCCCGAACGATGTTCGCCCAATCGCGGTGGTACTGGTCGAAGTAGATCTCTCCCAGCCACTGGAGCACGTTGTTCTGATGCAGGCCGAGCGGCGTCACTCCGCTGGCCTTGATCTTCGCGCACACGTCGGCGAACTCGTCCCAGCTGGTAGGCGTCTGGGCGCCGGCGCTCTCGAAGATGTCCTGGTTGTAGAACCACATCAGGTGTACAGCCTGCGTGCCGATGAAGAAGCGTTGGCCGGCGCCGTTGTCGCCGACGAAGTAGCCCCAATCCCAGTCCTCATCCCAGGTGTTGCCCGTGTATGGGTTGGTGACGAATTGGTACTTATAGAAGTCCACAAATCGGCTGTACGTGGACTGATAGTTGCCCGAAACGATGTCCGGGCGCACGTCACCCGCGGCGAGCTGCGTGCCCAGCCATTCGATGTAGTTGCCGCCGACCTGTATCTCCCAGATCAGCTCCACATCCGGCTGGTATTTCTTGTATGCCTCCGTGAGCGCCTGCTGCGCAAGCTCGGACGGCTCGCCCGAGCCAATGTGCCATGGGCTGATGATCAGCTGGCCGCGGAAGCTCTGTCGGGCGGGCGCAATGGCCGCCGGACGAGAGGCGGCAGGCGCCGCCGACGCGCTCGCGGCGCCCAGGAATACGCCGCCTGAGAGAGCTGCCAACCCTTTCAAGACGCTGCGGCGACTGAGTGAAAGACGTTCCAAGGGACTCGGCATGTGGATCTCTCCCCTCGTGCGGGTCGTCGGGCCTGCCCTCCGCTCAGCGCTGAAGGAGAGAATGGCTCTCGGGTACGCGGCCAGACTATGGCCCGCGCGGCGAATTGTCAACAGGCTCGTAACGAGCAAGCACCGATTTTCGAGACAATTTGACGCGTCTCCTACTGACAGGAGCACTTTACGCGGCTATGCGTCAGCCCTTATCCTGAGACGTCAGGCGACAGTTGTCGACATTCCAGGACACGCGTTGGGACGGCGTCGATGGCCCCGCACAACCGAGGCTGAGTCCAGACGCAAGCTTGGCCGACTCGATCCGCGAGCAGTTACGCGAAGCCATTCTCAAGGGCGGCATGGCGCCTGGGCAGCACTTGCGCGAGGTCGAGATCGCGGCCATGTACGACGTCAGCCGCGGTCCCGTGCGCGAGGCGCTGCTGCGGTTGGAGCGGGAAGGACTCGTGCTGCTGCGGCGCAACCGCGGCGCCGTAGTCGCGCGCCTGTCTCGGAGCGATCTCGACGAGGTGTACAGCTTGCGGCTAGCGCTCGAGCGGCTGGCGGTGGTGCAGGCAGTGCGCCGCGGGACGGAGGCGGACTTCGCGATCCTGGACGACATCCTGCACGAGTTCCGCGGCACCGACTCGAGCCAGCCGCTGACAGAGCAGGAAGCGGCTGATCAGGACGTGCGCTTCCACGATGCGATCTATCGCGCTGCCCACCACGAGAGGCTCTACGTCGCCTGGAGCAGTATTCGCTCGCAGGTCTACGTGCTGCTCCTGGCACGCAACGTAGCCGGCCCCGACTTTCGCGAGGACACCTATTTCGGCCACCTCGAGCTGGCCTACCTGATTCGGGCACGCAGCGAAGAACGCGTCGTCAAGGCAATCGAAAATCATCTCGCGGCGAGCTATGCGCGCGTGCTCGCCAGCTACTCGGAAGCGACTGACGGAGCCACGGACGAGCCCCGCAAGCCACTCCTGGTCCGCCCAGGCTGACCCCCGCCTGGCGCGCGCGCGGCCCGCGTTGTGCGATTCCCGCGGTCGTGCTTCGGGTTCTGTTGGCGATCCGCGTTGTGGGCGCCCTCGAGCTGGCGTCGCTCGGGTCGGTACTGGCGATAGCGAGTGTGGCGCGGCCGACAACACCTGCGAGCGAGGCTGAGTAGAGGCACTGTGCGATACCGTCGCGCGATATGCAGCTCGTGAGCTATCGCGATGGCGGGGCGACGCGCCTCGGCGTGATGAGTGGCCGATCGATCGTCGACCTCGCCCGAGCCGGCCAGGCGGCTGGCAAGGAACTCCCCAGTGACACGGGCGCATTCATCGCGCTTGGCGACGCCGGGCTCGACGTCGCCGAACGAGTCATCGGCAGTGGCGATGGCGTTGTCGCCGGCGCAGTGCGCCTTGCCCCGCCCATTCGCCTGCAGAAAAACGTCATCTGCATCGGCCGCAACTACAAGGCGCACATCGAGGAGGCTATCGAGCGCGTGGCGAGGAGCCGGTGTACCCCAAGTATCTGGAGGTATTCAGCAAACCCTCGACTACCTTGATCGGCCACGAGGACGACATCCGCCTGGACGGCAAGTTCACCGAGCAACTCGACTACGAGGTCGAGTTCGACCTGGCGATCGGTCGATCAGGCCGCCGCATCTCCGCCGACCGTGCGTTCGATTACATCTACGGGTACACGATCGGCAACGACGTGTCCGCGCGCGAGGTGCAGCACAACCACGGTCAGTGGTTCCTCGGCAAAGCCATGGACACGGGCCTTCCGCTGGGGCCGTGCATCGTGCCGAAACGCTTTCTCGACAAGCCACAGAACGCGCGTGCTCGGGCGGCATGACCCTCGCGCCGGGCGATGTGATCATCACCGGCACACCCTCGGATGTTGCCTCCGGGCGCACGCCGCCGCCGTGGCTCAAGGGTGGCGACGTGGTCGAATGCGAGATCGAGGGGATCGGGGTACTGCGGAACCGCGTGGTAGAGGTGTAGGGGCCTACTCGGCCAGCAGCTCGCGCACCGCCTGGGCGATGCTGGCTTCGGTTGGCACGAGAGCCTGCTCGAGGGGCGGGCTGTAGGGAATCGGCGCAGGGCGGGTGTTGAGACGACGAATCGGCGCGTCGAGGTCGTTGAAGCCGCGATCGGCTACCTGGGCGGCGATTTCGGCGCCGATTCCGCACAGGGCGTAGTCCTCATCCACGACCAACAACCGCCCAGTCGGGCCACAGCCGTTCGTGCCGCCTCGTAGACGACGACGACATCATTGCCGTCGAGGTCGATGGGCGGCATGCCGTAGGCGAGCCCACGCGTGCCGACGTCCGGATTGCCGGCCACGCTCACGAAGGGAACCTCGGTGGCGTACTGATTGTTCTCGCAGACGAATAGCACGGGCAGCTTCCAGAGCGAGCCATGTTCAGCCCTTCGTGGAATGCGCCATTGTTGCTGGCGCCGTCGCCAAAGAACGCGACGCTGACTTGGGCGGACTTCGCCAGCTTGAAGGCATAGCCGACGCCCGCGGCCATCAACAGGCTCGGGCCGACGATGCCGCTCGTGCCGAGCATGCCCACCTCGGGCGAAAGAACATGCATGCTGCCGCCCCGGCCGTGCGACTAACCGGTCGCGCGGCCAAGGAGCTCGGCGATCAACTCGCGCGGTGGGATACCTTTGGCCAGCGCATGGCCGTGGCCGCGATGCGTACTGAAGACGGTGTCGTCGGTGCGCAGATTCGCGCACACACCAACGGCGATTGCCTCCTCGCCAACATAGGTGTGACAGGCGCCGTGGATCAGGCCCTGCTGATGTGCACGGGCCAGTTGCTCCTCGGTCTTGCGGATCATCAGCATGTGGCGATACAGAGCGATCAGCTCGGTCTGGGGCAGTTCGGTTCGGGTTGCGGTAATCCTCATCGGAAGAGCCAACTTGTCGGTCGCTCGACAAAGTGTTTGATGGTTTGCAGGAAGCGCGCGGCAGGCGCGCCGTCTACCAGGCGGTGGTCGAAGCTGAGACTCAGCGCGACCATGCGCCGCACCGCCACACGTTCACTCGTTTCGTCGACGACCACCGGCCGCGCCACGATTCGGCCGACACCGAGAACGGCGCATTGCGGCAGCGTGACCGCGGGTGTGAAGGCGTCGATCTCGTACATGCCGAGATTGGTAATCGTAAAGGTGGCATCACGCAAGTCCTCGGGCCGACAGCGACCCCCCGCGCGCGGCGTCGACGAGCCGCGTCGTCTCCAGCGCAATCTGCTCCACCGACCGCTCCGCGGTATGCTGGATGACGGGCACCAGCAGTCCCTGCGGCGTGTCCACGGCGTCGCCACAATGCGCTGCGCTTCTGCTCTGTTGCTCGTCGGCAGCTCTTCCCCCGGCGCGACCAGACACGCCAGCACCGTCCCCACGGCCACCTCTTCGCCTGGTGGCGGCGAGCCGCTAGGAATACGCAGGATGCCGTTCTCCATTGCCTCCAGTTCAGTGGTTGCCTTGTCGCCGCTGATCATGCACACGGCCTCGCCGACGCGACCTGATCGCCGTCGTGCTTGAGTCATTCGGCGACGCTGCCAACCTTCATATCCCAGCCCAATCGGGGCATGACGATCTCGACCGGCATGCTGCCTTACTTGCCAGCTACTGCCGCCACGCGATCGAGCACCGCGCGATTGACGACGTCAGCGGGCACTTGTCCACGCAGCACCGTAACCACGTGTTCAACCGCTGTGCGGCGGCATTCGAGCGTCGATTCAACGGACACGCTGGCAGAATGCGGCGTCAGGATCACGTTGTCCAGGTTGCGCAACGGATCGTCCACAACCAGCGGCTCCTGCTCGAAGACATCGAGGCCGGCGCCGGCCAACGCACCGCTCGTCAACAGCGCGGTCAGGGCCGACTGGTCGACGATCGGTCCGCGGGCGGTATTGATGAGGTACGCCGTTGGCTTCATCAGCTCCAGCTCACGCTTGCCCAGCAGGTGACGTGTCGAGGCGTTGAGTGGGCAGTGCACGCTCACGTAGTCGCTGCTCGCCAGCAGCTCGTCCAGTCCCACGAGCGGGATGCTATGCACCCCGGCTGCTGCGCGTTGAGGTACGGATCGTATGCCACCACGTCGACCCCGAAGCCGCGCGCCTTAGCCGCTACCTGGCGGCCAATATTGCCCAGGCCGACCAGACCGAGACGCTGCCCGGCCAGCCGACGCGGTGGAGTGCCGTTGGTCCGATACCAGCCCCCCGAACGCACCGAGTCGGCATCTGCCAGCAGGTGGCGGTTGAGCATCAGCAGCAGCGCGAGCGCTGGTTGCTGACCTCGTCAAGGCAGTAACGCGCCGTATTGCAGACCATGATGCCGCGATCGGTGGCGGCATCGAGATCGATCATGTCCACGCCGATCCCGTAGCGGGCGATGACTCGACAGCGAGCTAGCTGCGCGATGAAGTCTCGGGTGACCGACACCCACGACACGACGAGCGCGTCGGCTTCGGCAGCCTGCTCGAGCACGCGCGCCGGCTCGCGAGTACCGAGGTACAGGGTCTCGAGCGCAAGCCACTACGAGCGAAGGTCGCGGCCTCGACGTCGCAGTCCTCGGCGGGTGGATCGGCGATGACAACCTTGAATGGCACACAATTGTCGACAATCAGATGTGCCAAGACGCTAGTCATTCGTTCGCTCTACTGTCAAGTCTCAGAGCGTTGTCGACCAGGTTTCACGTTTCCGCGCGCAGGTGTATCCTGGCGCCGACTCGGGCTCGGGATTGTTAACCGTTCGGGGAGGGCGCTATGAAACTACATC
>WNGB01039685.1_pt1 | contig 11048 bp, 11 predicted proteins | sample 5400681 | NCBI WGS metagenome assembly WNGB01 (sample SAMN13153367, study PRJNA577476) | soil metagenome | isolation source: 115 cm soil or saprolite under grassland replicate 2 | place: USA:California | collected 2016-06-15 | reverse complement strand
AAAAGCCTACCTTTGAATCTCCGACTGGTGATGTGATTGAACGGAATTGACTGGTGGGAAAACGAACGATGCTCATACTGTCCTCCTTGGCAAGTGCCTCGCAATGAGTCCACCGCCTGTAAGTTCGTCCTACAAGCACAATCGCCGACGCAGAATTACATCGAACGATGTCATTGAAGACGTGGCTGCATTCTAAGTACGGATGCGTACGATGTCAATGAGTGTATGAGTTTTCATCGCGGAAGAAGATCCCGTCTGCGCACTCCATCGCCGGCGCGTCCTCCGCCATGAGCATGTTCGAGACATCGGGCGGTCTGTCTTCTGCAGGTTCAATCTGGCAAAAGACTTCCCACAAAAGTCCCCACAGTGAGAATTTAGTTGAGGTTTGTGATTGCCTGTAAGTGATTGATAGGTTTGGAGGCGGCGATCGGAATCGAACCGATGAATAAAGGTTTTGCAGACCTCTGCCTTACCACTTGGCTACGCCGCCCTGAAAAAGGATGAAGGATGAGGGATGAAGGATGAATAAGAACGATGAATCTTAAGCTTTCATCATTCATCCTTCATCCCTCATCCTTAAAAGAACTGGAGCGGGAGACGAGACTTGAACTCGCGACCCTCGCCTTGGCAAGGCGATGCTCTACCACTGAGCTACTCCCGCTTTAGAGCACGACCGATTCTAATGATTCGAAGTGTGTTGTCAAGCGAGGTCAATTTGGCAAGCAGTGTCCAGGGTTTGAACCAATCTCTGTGCGTTCTCTGTGTCCTCTGTGTCTCAGTGGTGATTCTTTATTTCGTAGTTGTCCACCACCGAGACACAAGAGAACACAGAGGTTTACACAGAGAACGTTAGAATAAGACTCAACCTGATGTGATGAGTTCTCGATCCAAAAATACAAACGGCGCAATGCGAGAGGGGATCAACCCACTAACATTGCGCCGCTGTTTGGGACTCTCGGCCTCACGCCGGTACCGACGCGCAACTGTCGAGCCTATGCCCGCAGTCTAGTTAGCAACCGAATCGACGTCAACGATCGATCGCAAAATAAAACAGATCACAAAAACATGTTTGTCGAGGTTGTTAAAGTCATAATTACTTTTCTGAACCAGAGAGTTTGATTCGCGCCTGAGAGCACAAATTCCGGATGAGTTTTTTAGTCATAGAAATACTCGCTCCAGCGATGCTTACGAAGTTGTGCTTCCTGCCAAAAGTTTCGCAGCAGTTCGATTTGGAAACGCGGCGATTCACCGTTAGCTTCAGGAATTACAACTGTCACCACGTCGTAACGATAAGGCTCGCCTTCGAGATCAAACATTCGCCGGTAAGCGCGGGCCGCGCGGGCGATTTGGCGTTGCTTTCGCCGGTCGACATTGGCCTCCGGCGGCGCAAACCAATCCGAGGCGCGCGACTTTACCTCGACAAAACAGAGCGTTTCGCCTTCGTAGGCCACCAGATCAATTTCCACATTGATTAACGCGCCAACCTTGTTTCGTCCGACGGGGACCGAAAAGTTGGCGGCCACGATTTTGTAACCGGTCTGGAGCAGATAAGCGGCGGCCAGTTCTTCGCCGCGCCGGCCAAAGTCGAGATGTTGTTTGATGCTGACGACCGGTTGCAATGAAGTTGTGGCGCTTGAGTTGTCGATGGACGGATGGTTGCAGGGTTAGCTCGAAACCTCAAGCGGGAGCTTGCCGCTCGCAAACGTCGGACAATGCAAGATCTATTTCAAACCGAATGAGTGTGAAGGCAAACGAATGGTCACGGCGGTCGCTTTCCGTTTCGTAGGAACGTAATGTTTATAGCGATCGCGAATCTAAGGAAGTTTTGAGCCCTTTTTATGGGCGGCAGAAAAACATTTCGCTCCAAATTGGAGCTGGCTGAATTCTTCGAGAATTGCGGAACTATAAACATTGCGCCGCGCTGCGGCTAAGAAGGAAACGAGTTGATCTCAGCCTTGACGATGTCTCTCACTTCTCCAGCATTTCACGCAAGCGATCAAGGGCCTTCGACCAATAGGCTTTCATCTTTGCTGACGCTTTAGCATCCGGCAGCTTACTGTGCTGTACCACGACCTGGCTCTTGTCGTTGTCTTTTGCAGAGAGATAAACTTCCAAACTTGACTTGCCATCATTCCAGGTGACACGGATTGATTTGGTTAGGCGTCGCCGTGCGAGTCCTAAGTCCTTCCTCTGCAAGCCAAACCTTGCGTGCCTTTTTCATCGGCAAAAGATTTGAAGAGTTTCCCGAGCGGGGCTTTTATGGTCCGGCTGACACTGATTTGATATCCGTTGGGCTTTTGATGTTTCTCGCGCAGGCCGCGTGCTTGTTCATAGGTGACGGTCACCATCTGCTGCCACCATGGCCCAACGCCCTGCTTTGTATGAAGATACTTTACGATTTCCTGATGGCTCATCTTGCCGGCGCCGGCTTTGTCGAGAATGGCGAACCACTGTTTCCAGGTCTTGCCGGTTTTTGCTTTGACTGCCGCATCACTGATGCGCGGCTTTTTGGATTCGTTTGTTCTGGTCACCTCTAATGAGCCCTCGAATGTAAGTTGCCACTGAGCCATACAGATAGGGTTTAAGCATCGCGATCGTAAGCGACCTTCAACCAATGTTTCACTTCGTCGTCAATGTCCTCGACAGAAGTGATCGGAATGCGATGTGTAATGCGATCCTTTTTTGCGAAACCGCCAGTGTCTATCAACCTTCCTTTCGGCTTCATGTCTCCCAAGGCAAAGCCGAGATCAATTCGCGTCTGGGTTGTCGGTTTGATTTGCGCGAACACATGCTTGCGATACAGCGGAACTATAGTTTGGCAGGGACAGGCCTTAACGTCTTTGCCCAGCTTGAGGCCAGTCTTCAGCAGGGCATCATAGAGGGGGCGGAGACCGGCCTTTCCGCCCGAGAACATCGCTTCGACGTAGCCTTCAGCCGCCTCGAGATAGGCATCAGGATCGCCGGCCTCGGTGCCTTTACCATCGGCACGTTCTGCCAGCCATGAGGCGGAGTTGGTGCCCAATCCATGATCGGTCTTCAGCCACTCGCGACGTGCCTTCTCATCCTTTGGCCCAGATTTCTTAATCAGCCGGAGCCACTCGTCGAGCGAGCGGCCGGTTCTCTGTTTAAGTTCCGCGACCCATTTCTGAATCATCACGACGCCGGGATGAACGCCGTAGATCGATTTCTTTTTGGGTTGAGTTGCTGCTTTGGGCATGAGTAAGGCTCCTCATTAAAACAAGATTGGATGCTGGCTTAACTATTCCAACTCACAGACATGCGACTGTGCTGCGACAGGTCGCAGCGACCAAAGCGCCGACAGGTCGGCGCACTCCAAATGCCTCGTGCACCGTGGAGCATTACTCACTAAAAATATCCGACTTTCAACTTGAACGCTTCTTCAAAATTGCTTTTCATTTAAGAGCGGCCGTTGCCAGAAATCCAGGTGTCCGCCTGACCCGGGTCGCCTGTTCAAAAGCATAGGCATATTGGATCAGTTTCGGTTCGCTCCACGCGGCGCCAAAGAATGAGATTCCAACCGGCAAACCAAAGACATAGCCCGCCGGGACGGTCATGTGGGGATAGCCGGCAACTGCCGAAGCCGATGAATAACCACCCGTGAAGTGGTCGCCGTTAATCCAGTCTGTGGGCCACGCCGGTCCACCGGTGGGTGCAATCAGCGCGTCGAGACGATGTTTGCGCATCACAGTGTCGATGCCCTGAGTTCGTGAAAGAAGGTGATTCTTCGCGAGGGCTTGAAGGTATTTCTTGTCAGTGAGCGGACCCTTGGCCTCAGCCTTGATAAATAGGTCCTGGCCAAAGTAAGGCATCTCGCGCTCGCGATTCTTCTCGTTAAACTCGATCACTTCCTTGAGTGAATGAACCGCGGCACTGGAGCCGAGTCCTTTTAAGTACTTATTTAGATCCGCCTTCAGTTCATACAGCAATACCTCCAACTCCGAATCGTCGAACTTGCCCGAGGTAGGGATGTCGGCTGGATCGACAACGACGGCGCCAAACTTCTTCAACTCGCTAATGTGATTGTTCATCAACTTGTCGACCCCATCGTTGAAGCCGAAGGACTTTCGCGCGATGCCCAGGCGCACGCCTTTGAGTCCGTCTTTATCGAGGAACCCAGTGTAGTCGGTAAAAGATTTTTGCCCTTTCGTCGCTGCATCGCTCGCATCAATTCCCGTCAGGGCGCCCAGCAGGATCGCCGCGTCCTTCACTGTTCGAGCCATTGGACCAGCTGTGTCCTGGCTGTGGGCAATGGGAATGATGCCGGAACGGCTCACGAGCCCAACCGTTGGCTTTATGCCCACGAGAGAGTTTGCCGATGAAGGACAAACAACCGAGCCGTCGGTTTCAGTGCCGATAGCAGCAGCACAAAGATTGGCTGCGGCCGCCGCCCCTGAACCGGAACTTGAGCCGCAAGGATTTCGGTCCAGGACATAAGGATTTTTTGTTTGGCCGCCGCGCCCGCTCCAGCCGCTACTCGAATGGTTAGAGCGAATATTCGCCCATTCGCTAAGGTTGGTTTTGCCCAATATCACCGCGCCCGCTTCACGCAATCTCCTCGCTACGAAAGAATCCTGCAAAGGCCTTGAACCCAGCAAAGCCAGCGAACCAGCGGTTGTCATCATCCGGTCCGCAGTGTCGATGTTGTCCTTAATCAGGATGGGGATTCCGTGCAGCGGTCCGCGCGCGCCCTTGTCCTTGCGTTCGCGATCGAGGCCTTCAGCAATTGAGATCGCATCGGGGTTTATTTCAATTACAGAATTAATTGCCGGGCCATGCTTATCGATCTCATCGATGCGATCGAGATACTTCTTAACCAGTGAACGCGAAGTAAATTTCCCCGTCTTCATGCCCTCCTGTAGATCGGAAATAGTCAGTTCATCGAGCTCGAATTCTTTTGGCGGGGATGCCGGATTTCCGGGCGAAGAGCTTCTTGCGGCCATTGCTGAGACAGGTTGAGTAATGGCCAGTGCACAACTCAGAGCGCCCGTTTTCAGGAACTTCCTACGTTTCATGGATGCCTCCACAAGCAAAAGATTCTTAATTCAGAACGTCTTTACCAGAGCCGTTGGTGCTAACGATCCTCTTTGCGTCCCTTTGCGTCAACTCTTAGATTTTGAAGACTGAAGACATCACCGCCGAGGGCGCAAAGGATTCGCAAAGTCTCACGCGATCATTGCCAAAAACGCACACGTCCCCGAGCTACAACTCTTTCGCGACGTGACTCATTAGCGCCAGCAGGTTGTTTTCCGAATCGCGGAAGGAAGCAAGCCAGAGATCATACGTCGCCATATCGGCCACAAAGATAGGCTTCTCCTCAAACTGAACACCACGTTCGGTGAGTGTGGCTCGCGGGCAGTGAGAGCAGCAGCCTTATTCCATCGCAATCGAAAAAAGCCAGGTTCGGCGGCACGGAGAAAAGGTGTTTCATGCCAAGCTTGTCACGATAGAAGTCAACGGCGCGTTCGAGGTCATGGGCGTTGACGGCGATTTGTTCGATCGTGGAGAGACCGAAGTTATTTGTGCTCGTCATGCAAAAAATCTCCTTGTCCGGACGCCTTCGAATTATCCAAGGCGCCGCAGCTTTGTGGTTGAGCGACAGAAATAATAGAACAGAGGAAGAATTTACCGCGGCGGTGATTAACTGTCCAGAATCCGTGGGATGGCGTTAGACGACGCGAGCGGGTTACTTTTAAATTCTCGTTCGCACCGCACTTTAGAGTCTGTGTGACAAGTCGTTGATATCGTCATTCTTTGCTGATGCCCCAACGGGGCTCCGTCCGAGAGCCCAACGTTGCCGTTTCGGCTACGTTGGGGGAACAGAAATGAATCGTACCCAACGTAGCCGAAGCGGCAACGTTGGGCTTTAGGACTCAGCCCCGTTGGGGCAAAAGAAGCAACGACAGTCTGAGTTTTCGCACCGCACTTTAAGTCCGGTGTTAATAAGATTGGCTTCACGGCAGACCGATACCCTACCAGGAATAACGTGGCCGCTGGCATATTCCGGCGGGTTGCCCTAACGTTGTTCGTTCAATTTATTGCTGGTTTTTGTTAAATACTACAACTCTCGCGGGTGATTAACCGTTCGATCAGCGACCACCGACCCGCTACCGCATGCGGCACTGACCTGATCACAAGCGGAAGCACTCGACTTACATTAATGACTGTCGAAGCTACAAGAGAAACTAAACAAGCAGTGGACACGAGCGAACCGGCACTGCCTCTGGTGGCGGTTGTTGGGCAACCGAACGTCGGCAAGTCCACCCTATTCAATCGACTGATCGGCCAGCGGCGCTCGATTGTCGGCGATGAGCCAGGTATTACACGCGATCGCATTTACGGTGAAGTCGAATGGGCGGGGTCCCGTTTTGCGATCGTCGATACGGGCGGAATTATTCCCGATGACGATGCGGTTATTCCAGCGAATATTTTCAAACAAGCAGGCTTCGCTATTGATGATGCGCAGGCAATAGTGTGGGTAGTCGATGCACGTCTCGGCCTGACGCCGCTAGACGAAGACCTGGCGAAACTGCTGCGCGCGACGGGCAAACGCGTGTTAGTGGCAGCTAACAAGTCGGAAGCGGCACGAGTTGAGGCAGAGGCTGGTGAGTTTTACCGTTTTGGGTTTGAAGAAGTCTTCCCGGTTTCCGCGGAACAGGGAATTGGACTTGGCGAGCTGCTTGATGCGTTGGTAAAGGATCTGAAGTTTGCTGTCGCAGATTTGCCGTCTGAAGGCGAGGCTTTCAAAGCCGAAAGCCCAGAGCGCGAGTTACGGTTGGCCATAATCGGCCGGCCGAACGTGGGCAAGTCTTCTTTATTGAATCGATTGATTGGAGAAGAACGAGTGATCGTGTCTCCGGTCGCGGGAACAACCCGTGATGCCATCGATACACTACTCACTACTCCGGAACAAAAGTTTCGCCTGATCGATACTGCCGGCATTCGCCGCAAGGGCAAGACAGGCGAGATGGCCGAGAAGCTGTCGGTGGTGATGGCCATGAAGAGCCTGGCGCGCGCCGACGTGGCAATCGTTATTATTGACGCCGAAGAGGGACCTACGGCGCTTGACGCACATATCGCGGGCTACGCGCACGACGCCGGCTGCTCAATAATTATCGCGTGCAACAAATGGGACGCCGTGAAGAATAAAGAGACCAGTACGGCGATGCAGTTTGAGCGGAAAGTCCGCGAGAAAATGAAGTTCCTCGAATGGGCGCCGGTGGTCATGATCTCGGCGTTGAACGGCCAACGAGTGGAGAATCTACTGCCGCTTGCGGTACGGGCCAACGAAGCCCGCAACCAGCGCATTCCCACGTCGCAACTTAATGCTTTTTTCGAAGCGGCAGTTTCACAGCCACGCGGAGGGAGCGCGCCGGCGCCGGTTAAGGGCGGGCTTTCCCGGCTTCATGTGCAATACATGACGCAAGTGGGTGTGCGGCCGCCGACGTTTGTACTGTTCACCTCAGGCGGAAAATCCGGGCTGCATTTCTCTTATGTGCGCTACCTGCAAAATCGTTTACGCGAAGAATTCGATTTCTTTGCGACTCCGCTAAGAATCATTGAGAAGCATAAGAAACGAAAGAAATAACAATCTGGGTCTTTGGTTTTTGGTCTTTGACTAAGACCAAAGACCAAAGGCCCATACCTGTTGGTACGGCCGGTACCGTTAAAGGCATGCGCTTCGAAGCCCTGGAGGAAGAACTCGACGCGCGCATCATCCTCGGCAATACATATCATCTGTGGTTGCGTCCGGGTATCGAAGTAATTCGAAGATGCGGCGGACTGCATCGGTTCACCGGCTGGCAACGAGCGCTACTTACCGACTCCGGTGGCTTTCAGGTTTGGAGTTTGGGCGCACTGCGAAAAATCAGCGAGGAGGGCACTGAGTTTCGGTCGCACGTTGACGGTAGTCTCCGGTTCTTGTCACCTGAAATTTCGATGCAGGTGCAGGCGGGCCTGGGTTCAGAGATCGTAATGGCATTTGATGAATGTGCTGCCATTGATGCGCCGCCTGATGTCTCCAGGCATAGCATGGAGTTAACCGCCCGCTGGGCCAAGCGCTCGCGCGCTGAGTTTGACCGTCTGCAATTGGAAACTGCTGATACCGGAGCGACAGAGCCCACTGAAATGATTCGTGGCACGCAAGCTCTGTTTGGCATCGTACAGGGAGGAGCCTATCCCGACCTGAGGCGCGAAAGTTTAAACCGCGCGACCGAGATAGGTTTTGACGGTTACGCCATTGGCGGCTTGAGCGTGGGAGAAGAGAAGAGCGTCATGTGGCAGGTTGTTACCGACATCGCCCCGAAGCTGCCGCGAGCGCAGCCACGTTATTTAATGGGTGTTGGCACGCCCGAGGATTTGGTCGAGGCGGTATCGCGAGGTATTGATATGTTTGACTGCGTACTGCCTACCAGAAACGGGAGAACGGGCCAGGCATTCACGTCACGAGGAAAGATGAATGTGAAAAACGCGCAATGGGCCGTGGACACGAGGCCCCTGGATGAGTCGTGTGACTGCTCGGTCTGCAAGCGACATTCGCGCGCGTACCTTCGTCATCTTTACCTCTCAGGCGAACTACTTGCGAGCGTTTTGCTTACGCACCACAATTTGGCCTTCTTCCTTGACACTATGCGACGCGTGAGGCAATCTATCCGGTCTGGCCATTTCACCAAATTTCGACGAGAGTTCGCTGAGGGGTTGAACTCATTCGAAGGAGAGAAAGCACTCAGCACCGGCTGAGGTATGACGGTCGTCGTGGAAGCTTAGATGGCGACCGAGGACTACTCAAAGACAACTAAACTATTTCGATGATAATTTTACTAATGATATTTCAAGGCGGCCTTGGAGCTCTCGGTGGCTTACTCCCGATGCTCCTAATCATAGGCGTCTTCTATATACTTTTAATTCGGCCACAACAGAAACGACAACGAGAATTACAGGAAACCATTTCGCAATTGAAGACCGGCGACCGCGTCGTCACTACCGGCGGCATAATCGGCACCATCACTACCGTGCGCGATACGAGTTTCCTTATTAGAAGTGCGGATAAGTCGATTCTCGAAATTGCCCGATCTGCAGTTGCCGGTATTCAAGAGGAAGAGAAGAAGTAATTGCTGCGTTCTGAAATAAGGTGAAGATTTTCTGGCGATGAAAAAGAAGAACCTCCTTCAGCGTACAATCATAATTGTCCTCGTTACACTGGCCGGTATCTACATAGTGATCGGGCCACGCCGTCGTCCTACTCTGCATGACTTCAGCTGGTCCGGCATCAAGGCTACGCTGGCCGCGAATATTCACCTGGGCCTCGATCTCAAAGGCGGTAGCCATCTGGTGATGCGCGTCAAAACCGAAGAGGTGCTGAAGAATCTCACCCTGACCGACGCCAGCGCGATCGAAAAGTCAGCCAAAGACGCCGGATTACCTGTGAAACAAGTAACGCCGGAAACGGCTGGGGGAAACTACAGGATCGTCCTTGAGGCGACCGACGCGTCGAGACTTGCAGAGATAGAAGAGGCAGTAAAGAAGAAGATAGATCTTTCCGATTGGACTTCTTCAGTCAGCGGCAACACCATCGTTTGGACTTTACCGCCGGCCGCGCAATCGAGATTAGCCGAACAAGCCACTGAGCAAGCGAAACGAATTATTGAGAGTCGCCTGGATGCCGTTGGTGTTGCTGAACCCCTCGTGCAGCGTCATGGCTCGCAGGCTTCACATCAGATTCTGGTCCAGATGCCGGGCATACAAGACCCGGAGCGCGTGAAGCAACTATTGAAGGCCGAGTCGAAACTCGAGCTGGTTCACGTCGTTAGTCCTCCCAGTCCTCAGCCGGTTCAAACTTATAACACTGAGGAAGAGGCAAAAGCATCACTCGGCGGCACGGTGCCGACAAACCGGCGCGTGCTGCCTTACGCGGAACGAAATGAACCGACCGGGGCGGCGACGGCAGTGAGCTTCGCAGCGCCGCGGCCACTCAATCACGAGCCGGTTCAGACGATTATCAGATCTCGTTTGCGCTCAAGCCCGGGGGCGCCGATAAGTTCGGCAGCTGGACGGGTGCGAACATCAACGAGTATATGGGCGTGGTCTTAAACGATGAGGTCAAGTCGATCGCCTACATTAAGTCCCAGATTTCCGATCAAGGGGAAATTTCAGGACGCTTTACCAAGCAATCAGCCGAAGATTTGGCGTTGACTCTGCGATCCGGCGCCTTGCCTGCGCCTATTGAATATATGGAAGAGCGGACTGTCGGACCGAGCCTTGGCGCCGATTCGATAAGGTCGGGCGTGCGTGCGTCTCTTGTTGGTTTGATGCTGGTCGTAGTTTTCATGCTTGTCTATTACCGCGGCGCTGGCGTGAATGCTGTTGTAGCGTTGCTTCTGAACATGATCTTGATGCTGGCTGGTTTGATCCTTTTTCAGGCGACGCTGACTCTTCCCGGAATCGCAGGCATCATTCTGACGATCGGTATGGCCGTCGACTCAAACGTGCTGATCTTCGAACGCGTTCGGGAAGAGTTGAGAAGCGGTAAAACTATTCCGTCGGCCATCGAGCAGGGATTCGCGCGCGCGTTCGTCACTATCATAGACACGCACGTGACAACCATCATCTCGTCATTGTTCTTGTTTGTTTTTGGCACCGGCCCGCTGCGCGGTTTCGCCGTCACCCTGGTGATCGGTCTCTTGATTAATCTTTTCTCCGCTGTCTATGTCTCGCGCACGATTTTCATGTGGGAGTTGAGCCGGAAACGGAAGATGGAATCGTTGAGTATTTGAGCGCAGCAGAAGTTCTGTCGACTAAAGACCTTCGGCGCTGACTGATAAATATGCTGCAATTTTTCAAAGACGTTAAGATCGATTGGCTGGCTAATCGTCGCAAGTTCATCGCTGTTTCCATCCTGCTAATGCTGGCTGGTCTCAGCTCGGCTGTTTTTCGACAATGGAGGCATCCAAATGGCACTGAAGCCTTTAATCTTGGTGTCGATTTTAAAGGCGGAACTGTCGTCACGGTTAGGTTCAAACAGCGGCCTTCCG
>WNGB01025397.1_pt1 | contig 11048 bp, 7 predicted proteins | sample 5400681 | NCBI WGS metagenome assembly WNGB01 (sample SAMN13153367, study PRJNA577476) | soil metagenome | isolation source: 115 cm soil or saprolite under grassland replicate 2 | place: USA:California | collected 2016-06-15 | reverse complement strand
GGATGGCCGACCGCGCGCGCCGCGAGATGCAGGTCAACCCGCGTTACCAATGGATAGGTGAACAACCGCAATGGCGCGTCCGGCAAATCCTGATGCGCAGCCAGTTGTGAGTCCACTCATCCCGCCTGGAGGGCGGGGCAAACGCTGTCTCCGAGGCGATTGTCGCGGGAACGCCGGTAATGGCGTCGCGCATTGCGGGCAATGTCGGTTTATTGGGAGAAGATTACGCCGGGTATTTTTCGACCGGCGACACTCGCGAGTTGGCTCGCTTGATGGCGCGCGCGGAAAGCGATTCGGAGTTCCTGGCCGAATTGAAATCGCAGTGCGCGCGACTGGCGCATCTGTTCAGCCCCGAACGCGAACTGGCGAGGTGGAAACGCTTGATCGGGAAATGAAGCGGCGGTATGTGTGGCGCGAGTTGTTTACCCCGATCCATGGCTAAAGATGTACAGCGGACTGTCCAGTCCGCTGAAGTCTTCGTAAAGGGCCGATTGATAGAGACTTCAGCGGACTGGACAGTCCACTGTACATCGCCGCGGCTTCACCCAACAGGCGCCAACCCAAACGCGCGGAAAGCCGATGGGAAGCCGATGAATATTGGTTGAATTCGTCGTCATCCATTTCTTATCCGTGGATTTGGGTTGTTTACTCGCGCCTGCGGAGCTTTCGCAAAAAGGGCGCGAGTAAACAACTCGCGCCACATTTTATTCCTCGGGTTTTCCCTCATCTCCCCCGAGCGGCGGCAGCCCTGACTGCTTCCAACGATTGCGAAAAGTCTTGGGGTCCAGATCGGACGCTTTGGCAGCCGCCTTCAGGTTGTGTTTGTGGTGTTCGAGCATTTTGCGCAGATAGACGCGGTCGAACGCCTGATTGTACGACCTGGCCGCTTCACGATAAGCGGTCGTCAGCCAGTCGGCGGGCAAAGATCGCGCCAGTTCGTCCATCAGCTCTTCGATGTGATCCAGGTTCGGCGCTTCCGTCTCATTGTCGGATGTCGTGACGGGCGGGTCTCGCAGCAGGTCGTTCATAATCCGCATGGGCAGGCTCTGCGGCAGGATTATCTCGCCCACGCAGGCCCTGAGCGCCGACTTGACGATGTTTTCCAACTCACGGACGTTGCCTGGGAAGGGGTAGCCACAAAGTATCTTGAGCGTTTCATCGGCGAAGGCCGTCTGTCGCTCGCCACTGTGCAGGCGCAGAAAATACCTGGCCAGTACTTCAATGTCCCCTTTTCTTTCCCGCAGCGGCGGCGCATGAATGGTCGCCTCGTTGATGCGCTGATACAGGTCGAGGCGAAATTTTTTATGTCTGACCTCTTCGGGCAGGTTGTGATGCGTGGCGCACACCAGCCTCGCCTTGAAGGGCAGTTCTTCTTTGCCGTTCAAACGTCGAAACTTCTTCTCCTGAATCACGCGCAGCAGCCTGATCTGCGCCGAGGCCGAGAGGTCTCCTATCTCATCGAGGAAGAGCGTTCCGTCTCCGGCCTGTTCGAAAAGGCCTATGTGCTGTCTGTCCGCCCCTGTGAATGCGCCCTTTTCGTGGCCGAACATCTCGCTCTCGAACAAATGCTCGTGGATGGCGGAGACCTGCGCCGCCACAAAGGGCGCGTCGGGGCGCGGCCCCAACTCGTGAATGGCCCGGGCGAACAATTCCTTGCCCGTCCCCGATTCTCCGAGCAGCAGGACATTCGAATCGGCGTGCGGAATAACTCTAGTCAATTGCCACAGCTCGGCCAGCAGGCTCGCCGATTCTCCATGAATCTTCTCGCGCAGTTTGACCATCATCGGCGAAGAATGGTCTCGCGCCGGCGGCAATTCGCGTAAACAGGCTTTGAGGTTCTTCGCCTCGACCGGTTTTTGCAAGACGCCCTTGGCGCCCAGTCCGAACGCCCGCGCCGCCAGATCGTATGTAAACTCCTCGATCATCACGACCACCGGCGTCTCGGGCCAACGATGCCGCAGCAGCGCGAGCGTTTCGGCGAACGCCGGATCGGCGACGTCCCACAGCATGAAGACCGCCCTGAATCCGTCGGCATGCCCATCGATGACGGGCCTGGCGACGGTTCCGTCCCGGCAGACCACTACCTGCGCGCCCTCTTCCGCCAGCAGGCCGCGAAGCAATTCCGCGTCTTCCGCCGAACTGTCTATGACCAGAACTTTAAACATCCTGCGCCAGCGTTACTCGATAAGTGATCAAATTGCCGACCTCCTTCGGCTCGACGATCAGCCGCCCGCCGCCGCGTAATGCGACGTGCTGCGCGACCGAAAGCCCCCAGGCGCGCCATTGCCCGTCTCGAGGAGGGATGGTCTCGCCTTTGGTGATCTGTACCGCCTGGTCTGCGGGAATTGGATTGAAACCGTCTCGGAAGGAAATCTCGGCCATGCCGACTTTTTTTTCTATGTTGACCACGACCTCCGGGAAAGTCGAAGCGTGGGCCTCCTTTGTTTCACTCAAGCCGCCCGTAAGAATTTCTCTGATGATCATCAACGAGTTGTTTCTGAAAGCGTCTTTGAAGGAGAGTATGCGCATATCATAGTCAGCGGGGTCGGCAGGCGGTTCGAGTTTAATGGCGATGCAGGGGCGCAATTCCTCCGCGAATCGTTTTATTTCTTCTTCTATGGCCAGGCCGTGTGGCGCGTCGCCGGTAATCTGAAACGGCTCTTGAATTTCCCTCCATTCATCACGGGCGCGCCGGATCAGGCTCTCTATCGTCCCCAGGCGTCGCGCGAGAGGCTCAGGCAACGCGTCTGTTTGCCGCTCGCCGAAACGCTCGATCATCTCGCCGCGCAACTCTTCCGTTTCGCGCTGCGCCGAATGAACGAGCCGGGAGAAGCATGAACTGAGCCGATAGATGATACCTACATTGGCGTAAAGAGCCAGGTCTCTTTCACTGATTTTTCCGTGGCGATGTTTTTCTCTGACGGCTTTCCAGGCGCTGAGCGCTCGGGCTTGTAATTCCTCCTTGCCATAAGGCTTGCCGATGAAATCGGTGGCGGCGAGTAGCGCATATCGCTCCAGGTCCGTGAACACGGAGATGACGATGATACCGCGCGCCGCCTCCTGATCTCTGGCTAGCTTCAAAAGTTCAATCCCCATCTCGGGTTTCTCGTCTTCACCCGGATTTTCAGGAAGCCCGAGATCGAGCAGCAATAAATCGTAGGCTGCGGCGTCGCGCCCGGCCCGGTCGAGCGCTTTGCGCGCGTCGGCGGCGCAATTGACCACGGTGATCTCGAACCCGTCGATCCCGGCGTCCTTCATCTGCCTTTCATCGGTCGCCTGAAGGATGTAACTGATCGCGTCGGCCTGATACTTATCATCCTCCACTATCAATGTGCGTAGCTTCATGTTGTTTTCTTGAAAAATCCCATGGAGCACATGAATAGGACATATAGGACATATAGGACTTATAGGACTTATAGGACATCCCATAAGTCCTATATGTCCTATATGTCCTATTCACGGGAGCCCCACGGGCAAAGTTATGGTTACCGTGGTTCCTTTTCCCGGAGCGCTTTCGATATCGAGGTTACCGTTCTGCGCTCGCAGGAGCAGGAGCGAGACGAGCACGCCAAGCCCAGTGCCCCTCTGCGTGGTCACGAAGCCGGATTTGGCGGCCCGGATTTGCTCTGCGCTCATGCCGACGCCGGTGTCGGCGAAAGTTATCCGGGCTTCCCACCCGTCGTCGCTCAGGGCGCCGCTGATGGTGAGCGCGCCGCCATCCGGCATGGCCTTCATCGCGTTGTGTATGATGTGAGCGAATGCAGCTTGTGCGGCCTCGGATTGATCTCCTTCATTTGTCGCGCGATCTCCATCGGGCGCTTGATGACGTCGGATGAGGAATCGATCAGTTTGAAAAGCTCAGACAGCCTCGTTTCTCGCTCCCCGTCCGAGCCGGCGCCCTCGATGTGGATGGACAGCGAGCGAATGCTTTGCGTCAGGTTCATCAGCCGGTGCGCGGTTTGGAAGACCATTGCGCCCATCGCCTGCATCGCCAGCCGCCCCTTTTCCGCCTGCTCTTCGGCCTCGGCCTTTTGCTCAAGCTCTTTTTGTCGTTGGTAAACCGAGCCTATTTCCTTGCCCCACTCTTCCAGTTTATCCGGGTCATGCGACGACGCCAGATGAGACTGTCTCCTTGCGGCGTCGAAATGCAGGTCCAAGACCCCGACGAGGCGCCTTCCGTCGAGGAGCGGCAGCGCGACCCGCTCGATCAGACCTTCGGTCTTCGCCAACTCAGGCGCCTTCCATTCCTCTTCCGCCAGCGTCTCCTTTTTCTTCTCTTGAATCCTCTTCTGTTCAGCGGCAGAGACTACAATTTCGCATGGCTCGCACGGCGCCGGGGCCGACCGCCCTTCGGCGGTCGCGGCGTCGGCCCAGGAGAGTCCTTTCCCCGCTTCGCGATCCGACGTCAGGTAGAGGATGGCATGCTCGGCGTTGAAAGATTTGACCATCTGGCGGCACAGCCGCTGCTCGATGCAAATATCGGGGTCGCCTTTTTCGATAGCCTCGCGCACGGCTTCGTATCGTTTCACCTCCTCCTCAGTCCAGATGGCGCCGAGGTTGGGGAGCAACGCGCTCAACATGCTTGAGATGGTGTCGGCGGCTTCCTGGAGGATGCGCGGATCGATCGTGGTGAAGCCGCTCCCCAGGCCGGGGCGATTCGGATCGATCCGGCGGTAGAGGGTCAACACGCCGATCGTCTGGTTTTTCTTCAGGCGCAAGGGAAGCCCTATCGCTTCGAATGTGAAATCCTCGGAGAGCGGTTTGCCGAAGGCGTAGGGCGCGTATTTTCTACTGTCCGATGTCAGGGCTTTTTCCTTCTTGTGAACAAAAAAATTGGGAACGTACTGTGGAGCCTCTTCAAAGGCAAGGCCGCCGGTCCACCGCTCGCCCTTCTTGTAGCGCGCGGCGTCAACCCACCTCGGGTCGGCCCACCCCTCCTGCGCGCGAAGGATGAACCTTTCGGCCTCTTTGTCCCAGATGAAGAGCGAGGCGATCTCGGCGTTGGCCGCCTTGCTGAGGCGCTTTACTGTTTCGTTCATTGTTTGCACAGGATTGGTGAAGTCCGCGTTGCGCACGAAATCCGAGTTGATGTCGAGCAGAAATTGCCGCTCTTTCAAGACCTTGAAATGTTCGATCAGATTGCTGACGCGATGGCTTAGGGCGTTCAATGCGCGCATTCGCGGCTCCGTGAAGTTCCATGGCTGATAAGAGATCAGGCCGATGGTTCCGATGGGATTGCCGTCGGCGTCCCTGATCGGCGCGTTGGCGAACGAACGGATCTGTCGCATGACGGAGAGCGCGGAAGGGTTGTCATTGTAGGAATCGAGGACCGCCCTCTGCCATAGGGTTTTCGACGAATCGTTTACCACGACCGCGTCGTTTGTCTTGAACGCCCGCGCCGTGGGGGAGTCGCTCGAGATTCTGGTCTTCCGACGAAGGTAGTTGAAAGCCTTATAGTAATCGCCCGCGCCGGCCACCATCTCCAACGCGCTGCCGTCGGAATTGAGCAGACGGACGTATCCGGCCTCGACCTCGAAGAGGGAGGTCGCGCGTTCCATATAAATCTTAAGCGCCTGGCCCAGATCGGCCGCGCGCAGGCTCTCTATCAGGATCACATCCAGCACGCGCGACAGCCGCGCCTCTTCGCCGTTGAGGAATCGCAGTATCATGTCGCTGACGACCGCGCCCAGCGACGTCAGGATGCGCTCTTCCGCTTCGTAGAGGCGCCCTTTTCTGCGTCTCAAATCGCCCAGGTCGAACTGCAAAGTGGCGATCAAATCTCCCTGGCGGTTAAAGAGAGGGAGGACGCATTGGCTGATTATTCCGGATTTTTTGATCGCCTCCTGGTCGCAGTATTCATTCTGACCCGAATCGGGGATGAAACTCAGCTCCCCGTCACGCGCGACGACGGCAAGGATGTCATTTTCTTTCAGCGGGCGTTTGGTCAACTCCACGATTTTCCTGAAGCGCGAGCCGATGGCGCCCAGGGCCACCAGCCATTTGTCGTCCTCGTTTTGCATTACCAGAGAAAGCATGGCGCCGGGGAAGCCGGTCTCGAAGACGACTCTTAAAGAACCTTCGACCGCGTCGCGCAGATTGTGAAAGCCGGTCGGCGATCGCGCGGTTTCGGAAAAGGCCTTGAAGCCGGTGTAAGCGAGCGTGCGGTTGCGCATCTCGTCGCTGAAGCAGATCGTGGCGACGCCCCAATCGCCGAAGAGAAAGCGCCCCGACTCATCGGCCCCGAACTCTCCGTCGAAGAAGCCGCCGAAGTAAATGTCTTTCCCGTCGACCGGCGGCCCTGCCTCCCTTCCGGTTATCAACTCTTCTGCGTCTTCGGCGATGGTCTTTAAGTACAGCGCGGAGCGGCGGTGGGAAGAGGAGTGGATGGCCAGACAGCCGACGGGCTTTTCGAGCGTCCACCACTTCAGCGAACGTTCCAGCCCACTTTTGGCCTCGCTGCGGATGCGCGCGAAATCGCTCAGGTCCGGACTCCCGGACATCGACCCGTGGCTAAGACTTAAGCTGAAGGGCGAGCCGGTGAAAACGCTGGCCACGACAATCCGGTCGCGGTAAACCTCCGCGCCGGCGAACTGGAAGCCCGGCCTTGAAGTGACCCCGCCCACGAGCTGGATGCGTATGCGCGCCTTCTGCAGCAGCAGGCGGTGCAGTTCCGGCGTAAGATAAGAGGCTTTCTCGTCGCGGCGGCTGACGTTAGGCAGAAAACTCAAGAGCATGCGGACAGTCAAAGGTATGCGCGGGGGTCTGTGCGCTTCCAGAATGCTCAGCCCAAGTTCTCTGAGAAGGCCGTCCACGGCGGCTTCGTGATCGTTGTGAACGTCGGCGCTCGCGTGGGCCTCGGCCTCTACCAATCGCGAGGCGAGACAGACGAGCAGCGCGCCGCGTTCGTGAATCCGGCGGTCGAAAAATACCGCTTCGACCGAGCCGCCGATCAATGGAACTTCGGCGGATTGGGCTTCGACCTCGGCGCAGGCTCTGATTTTGTAGTCGGAGACCGCATGCCGAATGCCGGAGATCATTCGCTTTATTGAACCGGGGTCGTCGTAGGCGGGAGAGGTCAGCAGTATCAGCAGGCGTGGCGGAAACTGCTCAGGGGCGCCGGTCTCTTCAAGACGCCGCAAACACTTCTCGGCCATCTCCGCGCCGTTGTCGCCCTCGTGTTGGCCCGGCGCGCCGACGCCGCCACAAACGAAGGCCAGATAATTGAACATTTGGGCGCCTCCTCTTCTTTACAATGGATTCGGACGGGTCAACCGTCGAAGCTCTTCCTCGTCGTCGCGCGCGCGAGGCGTTGGCTCGGGCCGCCGACCCCTAGTTGGCGCGGGCGTGGAGATGTCGTCCTGCGCCGAGGGTACGGTAACACCGGGTAGGTGATCCCGAAACACAACCGCAATCGCAAATGTGATACCCGCAACGACGATCGCTACGAGGAGAAGGTTGCGATAATAGAGCCTCCTTGCGGACGTGACCCCGGTAATGACTCCGGTGACTACTTCGGAAACCATTCCCGCAACCAATGTGGAAAGATCATTCGTCTGTTTCATGTTTCCTCCTTTCTCTTGTTCTTATTTACGCGCGCGTAAGCAAGCGGTTTTGCGCACTGGCTACCGCTTGCTTTACGCGGGCGCTGTACCAGTGTCCCAATGGTACGTGGTTCGAATTAGCTAAAAGGCAGGATGCGTGCCATTCATCAGAAGAAGCTGAAAGAGTTTGCCACAATCTCACGACCCGCTCGCAGCCGCTTGCAAGATAAAGGCTTTGCGTTCATTCGATCTGTGAAGCGGCGCCTCCCTGAGATCGACGGAGGCCGAATTGAATCGCCCCAGAGGGGAATGAAATCCCCGAAGAGGGGAAAATCATGGCGTCTCGGCTGATTTGGTGAACGATAGTGGCAATGGCTCTGGGTACGCGTCGCTTCCAGCGCGCATTCGTGGGTGGAAGACCCATCGGAGGCCCGCAGCGCGCTCGAGGCCGGATGCGTAGGGTTGTATAACGATAATCACTCAACGCCAGCAAGGCGACTTCGGGAGTGTATGGTTCCGATCAATGCGTCTTTCCCCACGACTGCGCGCTGGAAGCGGCGCGTACCCAGGGCGCGCGCAAAACTTTGACGCCCGTCCCTGATTACCGCAAGACTTGGCTGATTCCGCGCTTGATGATACCTTTGCCTGCCAACATCACATTTTACACCGGAGAAATTATTTCGATATGACAATTGCCGACGCGCCTGTGATTGCGCCTTTGAATCCGCCTCGCCGAATCCTGCTCGGCCCGGGGCCGAGTCCAGTTGACGACCGCGTGCTTCGTATGATGAGCGCGCCGCTGGTCGGTCACCTCGATCCGTTTTTCGTCCGCGCGATGGACGAGACGCAGGAGTTATTGCGCTACGTCTTCGAGACCAACAACCGTTTGACGATGCCGGTTTCGGGCACGGGCAGCGCCGGGATGGAGGCCGCCGTCGTGAATCTGATTGAGCCGGGCGAAGAGATAGTTATCTGCGTCAACGGTTATTTCGGCGAGCGCATGCATGAAATGGCCCTGCGCGCCGGCGCAAAACCGGTTCGCGTCGAATGCGAATGGGGCGGGCCAGTCGATCTGGAAAAGGCCCGCGAGGTTTGGCGCGAGTCGAGAGCGCGCGTGATGTTCGCCGTGCATGCAGAGACCTCGACGGGAGTGTTGCAGCGGATCGAGCCGTTGCGGGAGATCGTTGATGAGCGGGACGGCTTCTTGATGATCGACGCGGTGACCAGCGTCGGCGCGCATCAGATCGGCGTCGATCGAAATCGCGTTGACGCCTGTTACGCCGGGACGCAGAAGGCGCTGTCTTGTCCGCCAGGACTCGCGCCGGTGACTTTCAGCGACCGCGCGGTCGAGAAGATCAAAGCGCGCAAGACGAAAGTCGGCAGTTGGTATCTCGACACGAATCTTTTGACGGCCTATTGGGGCGAAACCGCAGGCGGCGCGCGCGCCTATCACCATACCGCGCCGATCGCTATGAACTACGCGCTGCACGAGGCTCTGCGCATCGTCGCCGATGAGGGGTTGGAGAACCGCGCGAAGCGCCACCAGCGTAATCACCGCGCGCTGGTCGCCGGCGTCGAGGCGATGGGTTTAAAGATGGCGGTCGCGCCCGAACACCGGTTATGGACTCTCAACGCCGTCGCGATTCCCGAAGGGGTTGACGACGCCCGCGTGCGCAGTCGGCTACTCGACGAATTCAACATCGAGATCGGCGGCGGACTCGGCGTCTTCAAAGGCAAGGTCTGGCGCGTCGGGTTGATGGGCGCAGGGAGTACTGAAAACAATGTGTTGCTGCTGCTCGGCGCGGTCGAAAAATGTCTGAAGGACGAGGGGTTCAAGGTCAAGGATTCGGGCGTAAGCGCGGCGGCGGCTTATTACGCCGAAGATTGATTGGAGAGAGTAATGTATTGTCCACGTTGTGGGTCGCAAAACACGGACGCGACCAAATTCTGCCGCCAGTGCGGACTGCCGCTCGCCCAGGTCAGTGACTATGTCGCCGCCGGCGGGACGGGGGCGCTCGCCAGTCCCCCGTACCCGCCGCCGCTGCCGGAGACCTCGGAGATGCTGGCGTTGAAACAGCAGAGAACCTTGACGATTCTCGGCGTCTGCATTGCGCCGGTCGTCTTCGCCATCCTGGCCAATGAGGTGTTCAGGGTGGGTGATCTGGCCGGGATTCCTTTCCTGCTCGTTCCCATCGGCGTCGTCTGGGCCAGGTTTCGTTACAAGATGCAACTGCGGCGGTTGCAGGAGCGACAGTTGCAAGAGTATTACGCGCAACATCATCAACCAATGCCGCAGCAGGCGCCGACGCCTAAACTCATACTTCAACCGCAAACCGATCCGGCGCAATTCGCTCAAGTGGACGCGCCCAAGACGAATCCGCTCTCCGATCCGTCTCCCGGCAGCGTAGTCGAAGACGAAACTCGGAAGTTCCCGGAACAGCGTGGATGACGATCTCCGGCCTGCGTCGCGGCGCGCCGCAATGATGTTCAATCCGTTTTTAGCCCCAACCCCAGAACCTCGCGGCAATATTTGACGCTCTTCTCCAGTTCGGCCTTTTGAAACTCCTGCTCGGCCAGTTTTCGGTCTTTGCCTTCGGGAACTTTGAAAGCTTCGACCGCGCGCCCGCGTTTGGCCATCGCAGTGAATCCGAGAAACTCTTTCGCGCGGATGTCACGATAAAATTTCCAGAAATCGTCTTTCTGAAAAGGGAACTGGCGAACTGCGCCGGAGATAATTTCGAGCTGTACGCTCACGCCGGGGCACAGCTCGGCGAAGCGGTCGAAATATTTTTGCCAATCAACCTGCCCTTCGCCCATCGCCGTCCAGGCCACCGACGCCCCTTCGATTGTCTCCCAGACCATCGAATCGCGAATGCCGGTCGTCGCGGCGTAAGAGCCGAGGATCTCCAGATTCTCCATCGGGTCTTCGAGCGTCCACGTGGCGTTGCCGGAATCCATCGTCGCGCCGACGTAATCGCGCCCGCACTCTTCGATCAGATCGGCGAGCTGCCACGCCTGCATATCGCCCGCGTGGTTTTCGATGGCGATTTTCACGCCCGCGTCAACGGCCCGGCTGCGGACCGCCTTGCAGACGCCGATCGTATCCTTCCATCTCGCTTCAAGTCCGCCGGGGAGTTTGCGGTCGTCGGCCGTGCCCTGATAACAGCGGGCGACGGATGAGCCTAAGGTTTTCGCCACGCGGATCAGTAAGGCCAGATGCTCTTCCGCTGTTCCGAATTTCGTGTTGAAACTCTTCGCCGACGGACAGATGCTGCCCGTACCGGCTTGAATTTCTACACCCAGGTCGTCAGCCTTCTTCTTGAGGTCTTTGAGATAGGCGTCGCTGTGGCTCTCATAAACGTCGAGATCGGAGAGGAGGATCGTGTCAACTTTGAGTTTTGCGGCGTAGTCGAGCAGTTGCGGCGCTTTCCAGCCCATGGCGCGGATCGAGAAGTTGTCGAATCCGAGTTTTAGACGGCGGCGCTTTGCGCCTTGCGCGAATGATGT
>WNGB01021690.1_pt1 | contig 11048 bp, 11 predicted proteins | sample 5400681 | NCBI WGS metagenome assembly WNGB01 (sample SAMN13153367, study PRJNA577476) | soil metagenome | isolation source: 115 cm soil or saprolite under grassland replicate 2 | place: USA:California | collected 2016-06-15 | reverse complement strand
CGACCGGCCCGGCCAACTACTGGGTGCGTCAGACTCAGGCGAATGGCCCGATTCAAGACCAGTTCGACAACCTCGCCGCACACTCCAGCGAAAAGTTTCTCGGCATGCCGATGCTGTGCGTGTCATGCCACAGCGGTCTGGGTCACCTCGAGCTGGTCAACACCTATCTGAAATCGAAAACGCGGTACGACTTCTGGGGTGAAGCCGCGTTCTTTTCGAAGACACGCGCGCAGCGAAGCAACTACACCGATCCGGGTACGAATCAGACCCTCGTTCAGTCGGACATCCAGGACAATCCGAATGGCCTGTACCAACTGAACACGGTTTCCGGCAACAAGACACCGAGACAGCCGGTGAATGGCCAGAATTCGGTGCAGCCGGCGTTTCTGCTCACCGGCGAAACTCCGCGGCCGGGTGAAGCGTGGCGCGACGCGCTCGCACGGATGATCACGGCGCATCCGCAGTTCGCGCGCGCAACCGTGAACTATCTCTGGAAAGAAATGTTGGGGTTGGGCATCGTCGAGCCGGCGAACAACATCGACATGAACAAGCTCGATTCACAGCCGGTGAACCCAGCGCTGCTCACGGACCTGACGAACGAGTTCATCGCCGATCACTACGATCTGCGCGCGATTCTGAAGACGATGGCGATGTCGAGCACCTATCAGCTCTCGACGGTGTACACGCCGGGCGCCTGGAACGAATCATGGACGCCGTATTTTGCTCGGCACATCGCCCATCGGCTGACGGCCGAGGAGCTGCTGGATGCGATTGCGAGAGCGACGAATGTGCCGGTGACATTCAACGTGCAGGGAATCGGTTCCGTCAACGCGGCGATGAAACTGCCGGACACGACCGATTCGCGCAACAACGTCTACGGGCGCTTCCTCGACGAATTCGGCCGCGGCAATCGCGATGACGAGCCGCGCACAAATGACACGTCGATCGCGCAGGCTCTCTCGCTGATGAACGATTCAACGGTGGTCGTCAATCGCGTGCATCGCAACACTGCGAATTCGACTGTGGCGAGAGTGCTTGCATCAACGACCGATCCGGCGTCAATCGTCGATCAGCTTTATGTCGCCACACTGTCGCGTCACCCGAATACGACGGAGCGGCAGCAGGCGATCTCGTATCTGAGCGGCGGAAACCTGCAGCAGCGCACCGAGGACCTGCAGTGGGTCCTCCTGAACTCGCTCGAGTTCCTGTTCGACTGAGAGGCGGCGATGCGTAAACCGAAGCTTCCGAAAAGCACGATCGAATGCCCCGATTGCACGAAGGCCAGCGGCTTTCCTCTCGGAAACGCGAAGGGTTTCTCGCGGCGGCGCTTCCTGCAAGTTGGCGCTACGGGAATCGTCGCTTCGTACTTCCTCGACGTCGTCAATCCCCGCGTTCTCTACGGCGCGACGAGAGCATCGAATGTCTACACGCGCAACACGGCGAAAAATGCGATCTTCATTTTTCTCTCCGGCGCGCCGAGCAACATCGATACGTGGGATCTCAAAGAGGGCGCATGGACTCCGGCTGATTTCGCGCCGACCTCGTACAACGGCGAAACGCTGCGCTTCCCGCAAGGTCTGCTGCCGAAAACTGCGGAGCATCTCGACAGACTGAGCTTTGTACGCAGCGGTCTGGCGTGGGCGGCCGTACATCAACTCGGTCAGGTGTGGGCGCAGATCGCGAGGAATCCAGGCGGCGCAACAGGATCGATCGCGCCGCACATCGGATCGGTGGTGTCGCTCGAAGAGCAGGTCGCGCGCAAGAGCGGCGACGTTCTGCCGGGCTTCATCGCCCTGAACTCATTCGGCATTCCGGCGCAGGGATATTTTCCCGCCACTTATGCGCCGTTCCAAGTGATCCCCTCCTCTGCGGGTCTGGCGACGATCGGTCATCCAGACGGCGCTGCCCGATTCAGCGATCGCTGGAACTTCCTCCACCAGCTCGACGCAGCCCGCTCGACCGGCGCGCGCGGCAAAGTCACTCTGGACATGAACAACTTCTACGATCAGTCGAAGGCGCTCATGGACACGCCGAACATCAACGCGGTCTTCAGCTTCTCGACCGGCGATCACGCGAAATACGGCAGCACCACGTTCGGCGATTCGCTGATCATCGCGCGCAATCTCATCGGCGCGCAAAAAGGAACGCGATTCGTTCAGGCCACCTTCGGCGGCTGGGATCATCACAGCAACATCTACACAAAACCCGCGGCCGGCGTGAATTCGCTGTACACCCAGGGCGCGACGTTCGATAACGCATTCGGAGCGCTGCTGAGCGATCTGCAATCGACGCCCGGAGCAGCGAGCGGCAAGACGCTGCTCGATGAAACGCTCATCGTCATCGTCGCGGAATTCGGGCGCACAGTCGGCACGCTGAACAATCAGAATGGGCGCGATCACAACTTGCGGATGTCGACGGTGTGGGCGGGCGGCGGGATTCGCGGCGGCCAGGTGATCGGCAAGACCGACGCGACCGGCAACAAGGTCGACGATTACGGCTGGAGCCAGAATCGCGACATTCGTCCGGAAGACGTCACCTGCACCATCTATTCGGCGCTGGGCATCGACTACACCACCGTGCGCCACGATGATCCGCTCAATCGCGGGTTCGAGTACGTTCCGTTTGCGAAGGACGGCACGTACAAGCCGATCGACGAGCTGTTCTGATTGTGGAGGCGGGCTTCAGCCTGCAGGTTCGCCCAGCTCCCAAATCTGAAACGGATGAAGATTCTCGAGCGCGCTGTAATCGACACCGAATGAAGCGAGGAATCGGAGGAGGTCGCTGGCGTTGAGGCGGCCGAGGTGCATGGTTGTTTCGACCGGCAAAGGCTCGCCGCGATCCAACTTGACGGTGCCCTGAAACGTTTCATATGCGCGGCGCAGTTCGGGATCGAAAACGAAGAAGCCGCTCACGAAGTCGGCGGAGTAAATAGTGGTCACGATCTGATCGTCATCCGGCATGACCATCTCCGGATCGAGAATGATCGTCCATCCATTCGCAAACAGAACAGCTTTTCGAACGACGTCCTCGGAAATCCACTCCCCGATCGCCTCTCCCAATTCATTCCAATCGGACACTTCGTAGCTGCGCAGCGGCTGATATTCGAACAGGTTGAAAACATCACGGATCTTGGCGCGAACGTCGCCGCGGATCATCACGACGCCGCCAGGAATTGTCACTACGTCGCCCTTGTGAAAAGCTGCCGCTGCGATACTTGATACGCGTTCGCGCGAATGAGCTCGCGAAGGCCACGCGGATCGGGAATCCCGCGCAGGATGTATGTGGGAGCGACTTTGTCCGAGGAGACGATCGTCACGCTGCCGATGCCGAGAACGCGCTGGATGAGACTTTGCCGGAATTGCGTGTCGTCGATGTAGCGAAGGTCGATGTCTTCGACGGACTTCGTTGTGATTCCCGTTTCGATCATCACGCGCTGCGTCGTGATCGTGTAAATCGTCGTCTTGATGCGCATGAGCGCGATGAAGACCTCCACGACCTGCCACAAAATCGCGATGGCGATGATCGCCCACACGATCATCGAATACTGCGCCAGGAAATCGTGACCGAAGTAGTAGATCAGCGGCAGCACGATGGCCACGATCACCGCGCGAATGATTTTGCCGAGGAGCAGGAGCCACGATGGCGTGCCGTGCCAGAGCCTTTCTTCTTTGGTGCTGCCGGCCGGCGGCTGCGGCGCTGCCACCGCAGCCATCGGGCGACCGCATTGCGGACACGCGGTCGCGGCAGTGGAGACGTCGCGACCGCAATCAGGACATTTCACCAGTGCCATGGCCCTGGAATTGTAGACTGATCAACGGATGAATGTCGGATCCTTTCTGCTGGCGCTGATCGCGATTTTCGTTTCCGCCAAGCTGTTCGGCGAATTCGCGGAGCGCATTGGGCAGCCCGCCGTCCTCGGCGAGTTGATTGGCGGAGCGATCGTCGGCATTTCCGGCCTCCGGCTCGTGAATCCGCACGATCCGACGATTTACCTCCTCGCACAACTGGGGATCGTCCTGCTGCTGTTTCTGATCGGCCTAGAAACAGAGCTCGACAAGCTGCTCGACGTCGGATTGGCGGCGATGATCGTTGCCGTGGTTGGCGTCAGCGCCACCTTTGCCGGAGGGTTTGCCCTCGGCCATCTCCTCGGATTCCCGCCGATCATCTCCGTGTTTCTCGGCGGCTCGCTGACCGCGACATCCGTCGGCATCAGCGCGCGCGTTCTCTCCGACCTCGGACACCTTCACGACCGGGAAGCGCAAATCATCCTCGGCGCTGCCGTCGTGGATGACATCATCGGAGTCGTTCTGCTCACGTTGATTGGCCGCATTGCCGAAGGCGGAAATCTCACGGCGCTCGGAGTGGTCTGGCTCACCGTCGTGGCCTTCGGCTTTGTGATCCTGGCGATTACGATCGGATCGTGGCTTGCGCCCGTTCTGGTGCGGCTGATCGAACGAATCGATGTCGCCCGCGGACTGTTGTTCGCCTCGATCATTTTTGCGTTGGCGCTTGCGTACACAGCGCAGCGAGTCGGCTCAGCGATCATCATCGGATCATTTGCGGCGGGTCTTGTGCTCGCCCGAACCGACAAGGGAGAAGAGATCGAGCGGCAGGTTCACGATCTTTCGCATTTCTTCGTTCCGATCTTCTTCGTCGCCGTCGGCGCTGCGATCGATGTGCGCACGCTCAATCCGCTCGACGCCGGCTCACGGAAGTTTCTGGTGACCGGCGTCGGACTCGCCGCGATCGCCATGACCGGAAAACTGCTCGCTGGGTTTGCCGCGACGGGGCGGGGCCTGCGGCGGTCGATCGTCGGCGTGGGCATGATTCCGAGAGGAGAGGTCAGCCTGATTTTCGCGCAGATCGGATTGACAACTGGTCTGCTGACGGAGGGTCTCTACAGCGCGGTCGCGGTGATGGTCGCCATTACGGCAATCGCGACACCACCGCTCTTGCGCGCACTCCTCCCGCAGCATGCCCCGACCGAACTGCACGGGCAGTGCGATCTGGTCATGGATGCGCCGATGGAGGACGAACGCCGCCGGAGCGCCGGCCGAGCGGCTACATGATCCGCCGGCGGATCACCTGATAATCCGGATCGTCGACAATTCCGGAGGTCCGCCCCATTTTGTTGATGCGGCCGGAAATATCGTCAATGCGATCCTGCGTGCCCGGATGATCGCGGAAGAATCGCGAGACCGCGCTGTCTCCGCCCCGCTCCATCGCCAGCAGTCTCTGGAAGAAGTCCAGCATGCCATGCGGGTCGTACCCGGCGCGGGTCATGAAATCGAGGCCCATGTCGTCGGCCTGCTTCTCATCTGCGCGGCTGAAGCGCGCCATCGCCCCGCCGGCGACAATCTGCGCCACGATCTGCGACACGATGTTCGGATTCTGACCGAGAAGAATGCTGCCGATGACATTGATCTCCTGTGCCTGTTGCACCTGCTTGATTGCATGCCGGGCTACGACATGGCTGATTTCGTGCGCCAGCACCCCCGCGAGCTCGTTGGCCTTGTCTGCGCGGGCGATCAGACCGGTGTTGACGTAAACGTGACCGCCGGGAATGCTGAAGGCGTTCACGGATGGATCGCTGACGATTTCGAAGTCGAACGGCCGGTCCGCAATCGGAGTCACGCCGTGAATGCGCTCGCCGACCATGCGCACGTACGCGAGCGCCTGCGGGTCGTTGACCAGCCGCACCTGCTGCGCGACCTGCGCAGCCATTTGATTTCCAAGCTGCCATTCCTCATCGAGGGAAACGCCGCCGCCGAGTCCGCTGGAGCCGCAGCCGGCAAGGAGAACAAAAAGCGGAGCGATAAAAATGAACGTCTTCTTCAACATCGAAACCTCCGCGGCCGCTTTGTGCAATTCGCGGTCCGGCCTCAGCGGATCGCGCCGTGCCGCCGGAGGATCTCTTTCGCCGGCTCGATCGGCAACGCCTCCGCGGTGTGGCCGTTGCCCGTGACTGTGGTCGCCCGCAGTAGAGAGTTGATGATCGCTTCTTCGGTCGCTTCGATCGTGGCGAGGAAGAGGGGCGACATCGCATCGTTCGACAGCAATGGTTTGCCGCGCGCGGTGGAGAAGGCGATCGCGTAATCGCCGGAGCCGTTCGATCCCGCCGCCCCGGTTCGAGCCATGCCCATGATCGCCCGCGCCGCGATGCGCTTCAGATTTCGCGCGTCGACCGGAGCATCCGTGGCGATCACCATGACACAAGACCCGTGTGTAGCGCCGCCGCACTCGTCGGCGAGTTCCCGTCCCACCGGCACTCCGGCGATGGTCAACGATCCGCCGAAGTTCGTCTGCACCAGCACGCCGAGCGTGTAGCCATTGATGCGGCGCGACGAGGTGCCGATGCCGCCTTTGAATCCGAATGCGATCGTGCCGGTGCCCGCGCCGACCGAGCCTTCTTCGACAGGACCTGTCGCCGCCGATTTCAGCGCCTGAAACACTTCGTCGCGCCCGATCGGACGCGAACGGATGTCATTGAGCGTCCCGTCGTTAGTCTCCGCCACCACGGGATTGATCGAGCGCACATTCTCATTGCCCGGCTGCGCGAGCATGAAATCGATCAGGGCATCGGCAACGCGTGGCACGTTCAACGTCGATGTGAGCAGGATCGGCGTCTCGATTTCACCGAGCTCCTCGACCTGAGTGGTGCCCATGATTTTTCCAAAGCCGTTGCCGACGAAGATCGCGGCAGGCACCTTCTCCTGAAACAGATTTCCGCCGTGCGGAAGGATCGCGGTCACGCCGGTGCGAATGCTCTCGCCGCGAATCAGCGTCGCGTGTCCAACGCGAACTCCCTCGACGTCGGTGATCGCGTTCAGAGGACCAGTGGGAATCGTGCCGATGGTGACGCCGAGATCACGGAGGCGAGGGCGTGTCATCGCCAGTGCAAAAATGAGCGCGAGCGCATGCATGACATGTGCAACCTAACACGTCATGCGCAATCCGAAACCAGGCAAGAAACCGGCGAAAAAGCAGCAGAGGAAGAAAGCACCCGGCGTCGAAGGGAAAATGCGTTCGGCGGCCGACCACGGCGCTGACGCCGGACTGTTGCTGATTTTGGGCGTTTTCATGCGGCTCGGCTTACGGGCGTTCGACCGCAGAGCCATCAGTTAACCGCTGTAGCCATTCCACTTGGGCCGATAAAAGGCGTTCTGCTTTTACTTACGGATGGACTTGACGTCGCCCCAGGCGTAGACTTGGCCGTCCCAGCAATGGCATATCCCCCGCGACTGACTGATAGAGAGGAGAACGTGTGAGTCCAGTTCCGACAACGAAACCCAATCGTGGGCGACCGATCGTGCACACGGAACCGTGGGCCAAGATCACGGTTGTGCTGCTTGACCGGCACGTGGCTTATCTCGACAGGCTGGCGATCGACATCCGTCTGAAGCACGGACGTGCGATCAGCCGGGCGGAAATTATCCGCGGCCTGATCGAGGCGGCATTCCAGAGCGGAATCGACCTGTCGCAGGCAGACTCGATCGATACTTTGGTCGAGCTGCTGACCGGTTCGATACCGAAGCGCAAAGCGTTGCGCTAGCGCGAAGCTCCACGGCTGCCAGCTCCGCAATCTCTTCCTCACTGCTCGCTGCAGTGAGATCGATCCCGCCCTGTGCGAATCGATCGAGGATCGTCCGGATCGCGTGAGCCCACCCGAGAGCGTTCGACTCGGGCGACATTTGCTCGAGATAGTCGATCTGCGCCTCCGAGAGAATGATCGTCTCGGTCGCCGATTCGTCGACCGAATCCTCATCATGCTGCGAAGTCAGCTTTAGAGACATGACGCCACCTAAGGAGTGATCTGGACGGTCATTTCCCTACCCTCAGTTTTGGCGGGTAGCGGGTGGCGGGTAGCGGGTGGGACCCACCCCGCCACCCGCTACTCGCCGGGCGGGAGGGGGGCACAATCATGACCGGGGCGCCCATGTGCCGGATGATGTCCCGCTTCACCGTGCCGATCTCCCGGCGAGCATTCACGAAAACGGCGTCGGCGTTCGCCTCTGCCGCATAGCGCACGACTTCCTTCTCCACGTCAGCGGCACTGATGACGGCGCGTTTGAGCGGAACGTTCTCGAACCAGCGGCGCGCGACCTCTTCCACGTGCTCCTCCGCGATCTGCCGATCGGCGTCCTCGCACAGGATCACGAGATGAACTTCGCATTTCTGATCGCGGGCAACTTTTCCCGCCAGTTCCGCTGCCGCTTCCGAGGGCTGCTTCAGATGCACCGGGACGAGAATCCTTTTCCACCGGCCACGCTTCGGGATCCCGTAGCGGATCGCGAGAACGGGCGCTGGAGGATCGCTGATCACGCTCATCGTCGTGGAGCCGATCAGCAGATGTGCGACGTGGTGTCGCGCGTGCGTCGCGACGACGATGAGGTCCGCTCCTTCACTGCGCGCAGAGCTGCAGATCTCCGCTCCGGGATCGGGAGCTTTCTCGACGATCAGCCGTGTCGGCACGTTCGAGTTTGCGCGGCGCACGCGCTCGCGCAGCGCTTGCAACTCCTGCTTCTCCGCGTACTCGTACGCGGAATCATCGAGCGGGAAACGCAAGGCATCGGGATTCGAGCTCTGGGTCATCCGAATGTGCAGGACCACCAGCTCGGCGCTTGTTGTCACCGCGAGGTGAATCGCGTCGTCGAATGCCCACTCCGCCGCGGTGGAGAAGTCAGTGGGGATGAGAATGCGACGCCAGGGATACATGAAAGTTGCCGGTTCCCAGTTGCCGGTTACCAGAGGAGAACGTGCTGGCAACCGGCAACCGGTAACTGGCAACTACTTTCCGGCGACCTGCGACCCTCCCGCAGCCGCCGGCGTAATGATGTATCGAATCACCGTCTTCGGTTCCGCCTCGGTTTCCGCGACCTGCAGCGTCACCTGTTTTTCCTGCGATTTGAGCGTGTCGCCCGGGATGAACGGATCCTGCATGGCCTGATTCAACGGCACTTCCAGCGTGCGCCAGTTCTGCTGCGGCGGAAACGGCGGCTGCGGCGGATAGGCGCGGAACTGCGCGAGATACGTCGTGTAGTAGTGGTAAACCTGCGGGAACGAATCGTCGGTGGCCAGCGTGATCACCTGCGCGTTCGCGCCATATTGATTTCGAACCATCACCGAATCGCGGCGCGTCAGGTCGTCGCGATATTTTGCGCCGGCGTACACCGGAATCGCGGGGCTGATCGCTTTCAGCTCTTGACGCGCGTCGACCTGCGGCTGCTGCTGGGCAGTGGTCTCGGTCGTAATCGGATTTTTCTTCGGGACCTGCTCTTCGGCGGCACTTCCTTCCTGACCGCCGGTGCATCCACAAAGCAGCGCCGACAGCGCTGCTGCGAGTATCGCCGCCCGCACGCCCACTCGTATCCTCATACCGCTTTCAAACAGCAAAGGATATGCCTCAGTTTTGTTCCGCCTTTGCTGCCACCTCGGGACGCCGCAGCGTCCGGCTGCGAATGCACTCCAGCGCCGTTTCACCGCCGTACTGCGCGACCAGTTTTTCGTCGTATTCGTCGGAGATGTTTGCCACGCTGTCGAGCGAAGCGATGAACTGCTCCGGACTCATGCGGCGGCCGAGGAACGAGTGGGAGAAGAAGATGTCTTTGCCGACGAGGCTGAACGCGCCCAACGGAACCTGGGAGTTGAGCCGCAGAAGCTCGCGCATCATCTCGAACGACGGCTCGACACCCTGCACGCAAAATGCGAGGACCTCGATCACGGCATCATCTTCTTCGTACGGATCGATGGAGATCTCCAACACGGTGGAACCGTACTTCAGATAAAAATCGCAGTGCTCGGCGTCGTCGAAGTACTCGTCGACCAATTCACCGAGGTAGGACTTCACCTGCCGGTACACTTCTTCCTGACATCGGGTGTGGAATCGTTTTTCGCGAATCGCCGGCATCACGATCATTATAAGAGCTTCCGATGGACGAAATTTTTATTTCGAGCAATCGAAAGCGACTGGCCCTCAAACGAGGCAAGGAACGCATCATCGCGAACCGGCATCCGTGGATCTTTGCCGGAGCGATCGGCAGCGAAAGCGGACCGGACGATGCGGCTGTCGGAGATCTCTTCGACGCCAACGGGACGCCGGTCGCCTCCGGCTTCTACTCGCCGCGATCGGAGATTCGTCTTCGCGCGCTGAGCTTCGGCGACGAAGAGCTGACCCCGGAGTTGATCGCGCAACGAATGAACGCGGCGATCGCCCGCCGGCGCACGTTGCTCGACACAGCAACCAACGCGGTGCGGGTGATCAACGCCGAAGGCGACGAGCTCAGCGGGCTGGTCGTCGATCTCTACAACGATGTCGCAGTCATCGAAGTGGCGAATGCGGGAATCGACCGAATCAAACCGTTGATCCTCGATGTCATTCGCCGCGAGCTGAAGCCGCGGCTGATCTACCTCAGCAATGATCTTCCCGCACGACGCCTCGAGCAGCTTCCCACCGAGCCGGAATCGATCGGCGAAGGCACACCGGCGACCACGATTCTGGAGAACGGACTGCGATTCGAAGTCGATCCGGCGTCAGGGCAGAAGACCGGGTTCTTTCTCGATCAGCGCGAGAATCGCGCGCTCGCGCAAACGCTCGCGTCAGGCCGCCGCGTCCTCAATCTTTTTTCGTACACCGGAGCATTCGGTGTTTACGCGGCCGCTGGCGGTGCGACGTTCGTTGAAAACGTCGACGGCTCCGATCTGGCCATCGATCAGGCACGGCGGAACCACGATCTGAACGCATCGTCGAACATCACGCGATTCACAGTCGCGGATGCGTTCGCGCACGTCCGGCACCTCTCGTCGACAGGCGATCGGTTTGGCCTGATCGTCTGCGATCCTCCTGCCTTTGCAAAGCGCCGAGTGGAAGTCGATCGCGCCGCGCGAGGTTACAAGGACGTGAATCTCTATGCCATGCGCCTTCTCGATCGCGACGGTTTTCTGCTGACGTTCTCCTGCTCCGGACACATGTCGCTCGACCTTTTCCAGAAGGTGATTTTCGCCGCCGCGGTCGACGCGGGACGCCGCGTCTCATTCGTGCGCCGGCTCAC
>WNGB01039201.1_pt1 | contig 11049 bp, 11 predicted proteins | sample 5400681 | NCBI WGS metagenome assembly WNGB01 (sample SAMN13153367, study PRJNA577476) | soil metagenome | isolation source: 115 cm soil or saprolite under grassland replicate 2 | place: USA:California | collected 2016-06-15 | reverse complement strand
ACTCGGTGTTGGCGACCATGACCGCCAGGGGCGAGCCGAGCGTGCGGCCGTGGCGGAGCCCGCCCAGCACCTCGACGCGGTCCTCCTCGAAGCGCATGCGCTTGCCGCGGCCGTACCCCAGCCGGCGGCGGGCCAGCTCAGCGGCGATCTCCTTGCTGGTCAGCGGGACGCCCGCCGGCAGGCCCTCCAGCACGGCCACCAGCGCCTGCCCATGTGACTCGCCGGCGGTGAGGTATCGCAGCATCGGCCACCCGCTTCGGGTTCGGTCCGGGAACCGCCCAAGCCTACCCGACCCGCCTCCCCCCCGCCGGGCCCGCGGGGCCGGTCAGGTCGGGGAGACGGGGGCGGCGGCCAGGATGGCGAGGAGGGCGCCGAGCGCGAGCCAAGGGCCGAAGGGGAGCTGGGTCTTGCGGCCGACCCGGGCCGAAGGGGAGCTGGGTCTTGCGGCCGACCCGCAGGATGAGCATGGCGCCGAGGGCGGCCAGCCCGCCGAGGAGGAAGGCGCCCACGAACCCGGCGACCACCGCGCTCCAGCCGAGCCAGCCGAGGGCGAGCCCGAGCACCAGCGCGAACTTCACGTCCCCGAGCCCCATGCCGCCCGGCGAGGCCAGCGCCAGCGCCAGCAGCACGCCGCCGGCCACCCCGCCCGCCTCCAGCGCACGCAGCATGCGGCCGAGGTCGTGCTCGAACACGCTGGCCACCAACAGCAGCACTGCTACCAGCCCGAGCGTCGGGTAGGTGATGCGGTCTGGCAGCAGGTTGCTGTCCAGATCGATCACCACCAGCGCCACGCAGGCGAGCCCCAGGGCCAGGTAGGCGGGCAGCGGGGCCGCGCCGGCAGCGGACGCCGGCAGTGGCGGCGGGCCAGCGCGAGCGCGGCCGCGCCGGCCGGGAGGCCCAGCAGCCCGGCGATCAGCACCGCCAGAAGGGTGCTCACCAGCGGAGACGCCGGTCCGGCAGCGGCGGCCTGGCCCGCGGCAATCGTCGGTCGGGCGGCTCGACGCGAAACCCGGGCGAGGTTGCGGTCATAGGCCGGAGGATATCGCCCAAGCAGGCGGATTGGCGCAGGAACCCGGGCGAATGAAACGGAAAGTGCCGGACCGACGGTTTTGCCTCTTGCGTCAGGGACGTGACAAGGTCTCATCAATCCGGTAACGATTCACCCGTCACCGCACTGCGGAGCGCTCCCCCCCAAGCGCTTCCCCGCCGCCCTGCCGGTCGGACCGGCAGGCCCGCTCAGGAGGGTGATCCCCTGGACGCTTCATGGAGTCCGTTGCGCATCGGCATCGTCGCGCCGCCCTGGTACCCGATCCCCCCCAAGGGGTACGGCGGCATCGAGTGGATGATCCACTGGCTGACCGAGGGCCTGGTCGCCCGAGGTCACGACGTGACCGTGATCGGGGCAGGTGGCTCCCGAACCAGCGCGAACTTCATCGCCACCTACGAAGACCCCCCGTTCCCGCGCATCGGCGAGAGCCTGCCCGAGGTGCTGCACGCGCTCGCCGCCGCCGAGGCGCTGGACGACCTCCGTGTGGACGTCGTCCACGACCACTCCCTGGCCGGCCCGCTGATGGCCGCGCGCCGCCGTGTCCCCACCGTGCTGACCGCCCACGGTCCCCTCGAAGGCGAGGTGCGCAGCTACTACGAGCTGGTCGCCGACAGCCTCTCGCTGGTGGCGATCTCCGAGTGCCAGCGGCAGATGGCCGAGCAGCTTCGCTGGGCCGGCATGGTCCACAACTGCATCCCCGTGAACGAGTACCCCTACAAGGCCCGCAAGGAGGACTTCTGCCTGTTCCTCGGGCGCATGAACCCGGAGAAGGCCCCTGACCTGGCGATCAAGGCGGCGCGCGAGGCCGGCTACCCGATCGTGGTCGCCGCCAAGTGCAACGAGCCCCCCGAGAAGCGCTACTTCGAAGAGCGCGTGCGCCCCCTGCTGGGCCCCGACGCCGAATGGTTCGGCGAGGCCGACACCGAGCAGAAGAAGGACCTGCTGGCACGCGCCCGCTGCCTGGTCTTCCCGATCCAGTGGAACGAGCCGTTCGGGATCGTGATGGTCGAGGCGATGGCCTGCGGCACGCCCGTGGTCGCCCTGCGCGGCGGCTCGGTGCCGGAGGTGGTCGAGGACGGGGTGACCGGCTTCATCTGCGACCAGATCGAGGAGCTGCCCTGGGCGATCGTCAAGGTCGACGAGCTGGAGCCCAAGCTCTGCCGCCAGCGGGTGGCCGAACACTTCGACGTCGCCAACATGGTCGACGGCTACGAGGCGATCTACCGGAGCGTCGCCCGCACGCCGAGCCACGACCGCTGGAGGATCCCGCCTGGCGCCTCCACAGCAGCGCAAGACCTCGTGAGCTGATCCGGCCCCCGATCCACAGGGACCCGCTCGGGTTCCCCGGGCCCTCTGGATCATCCGGGCCACCTCGGCGGCGCGTGGCCGATCCCGTCCCCCCGGAGCGACCGCGCGCCGCTCCATTTTGCCCGCCTCCGCGCCCGTTTGCCCAGCTCTGCGGGGTCCTCGGTTTGTCATCAGGCCAAGCCTTCGGTAGGGTTGCGCCCGCCATCCCCCCAATCCCCCAGTCCTGCATATCGTCCAGAACCACCCCTGCGGTACCCGCTGTCCTCCTCCGGAGCAAATCCCCCAACCGGAAAGGAGGCCGGAGTTGCACGTTGTGCGACGGCCCCCCCACCGCCGCAATGGGCGCCCCGCCGCCCGTTCGATCGTCCGAGGGCGCCTCAACGCCCGTTCCGTGCTCGGTCTGCTGCTGGTCGCCGGCGTCGCCCTGGCGGGCGTCGGCGTCAACGTCGCCAGCGCCGAGACCCCAGCGCAGAAGCTCGCCCGCCTGCGCAGCCAGGCGGCTGATGTCCAGGCCGCGATCGACCACATGAACGACCAGGTCGAGACCGTGGTCGAGCAGTTCAACGCCAACCACGAGGCGCTCCAGGCCACCCTGGACCGCCAGCGCGACACCACCCGCCGGCTGGAGGAGGCCCGCAAGCGCCTCAGCGCCGTCGAGGACCTGCTGGGAGACCGCATGCGTGCCATCTACATGGGCGGCCCGGTCACCGGCCTGGAGCAGATGCTCGAGGTGCGCAGCGTCGCCGACGCGGTCACGTTGGCCCGCTACCAGGAGTCCGCCAGCGACTCCGACGTCCAGGCGATCGCCGCGGTGCAGCAGAGCCGGCAGCAGCTGGCGGCGATCTCGGCCACCCTGGACGCCCAGCGGCACGACCAGGAGCAGCTCCAGAACGAGCTGAACAGCCAGCGCCACGACATCGAGGCCAGGCTCGCCCAGCAGCGGGACTACCTGGCGCGCCTGGGCGCCGACGTCAAGCGCGCGGTCGCCGAGGAGCAGCAGCGCCAGGAGGAGCTGCAACGCCAGGCGCTGGCCCGCGAGCAGGCGGCCGAGAAGGCCGCGCGCGACAAGGCGGCCAGGGAGGCGGCATTGCGGGCCCAGCGTGACAAGGCCGCCAGAGCGGCGGCGGCGCGCAGCGGCAGCAGCGGCAGCCACAGCTCGAGCTCGGCCGGCTCGGGCGACTCGGCCAACTCGGGCGGCTCGGGCGGCTCGGGCGGCTCGGGGTCAAGCGGCTCGACCTCCAGCTCGCGGCACAGCTCCACGAGCGGCTCGTCGAGCGTGTCGTCGTCCTCGGCGTCGACGTCGGCCGGCGGGCGGGCGGTCGCCTACGCGAAGGCCCAGCTCGGCAAGCCGTACGTCTGGAGCCCGGGGACCTGGTGTTCTTCGGCAGCCCGATCCACCACGTCGGGATCTACGTGGGCGGCGGGATGATGATCGAGGCGCCCTACACCGGCCAGGTGGTGCGGTACCACACGATCGACCGCTCCGACTACGCGGGCGCCACGCGGCCGACCGGATGACGAGGTAGCTCCAGGCCGACGGCGGCCGCCATGGCGGTCACGTCGGCCTGGATGCCCGCGATCAGGGTGACCGCCGCGGCGGCCTGCGCGCAGAGCATGCCGAGCCCGTCCGCGGCCGCCGCCGCCCCGGCCCGCCCGGCCGCGCGGACCAGACCCTGCGCGGCCGGGCCGTAGTTCAGCTCCAGCACCCGGGCCCCGCGGCGCAGGCGGTCCTGGCCGGGGACGGACCCGCCGGTGGCCGTCAGCGTGGTCGCCTGGATCAGCACCTCGGCCTCGCCGACGGCGGCGGCCGCGCGGTCCCAGCTGATCGTGGTCGCGCCCGGACCGGCCTGCGCGGCCACGGCCGCGGCACGGTCGGGGCTGCGGCCGGCGACCGTCAGCGGGCCGGTGGCCAGGCCGTGGCGGTGCCGCGCCTCGGTCAGCCGCGCCCAGGCGAGCGCGGCCGCCAGCGCCACCCCGCCGCTGCCGAGCAGCAGCGCCGGGCCCTGCCCGCTCCAGCCGGCAACGCCCAGCCCGAGCTGGCGCTCCAGCGCCCACAGCGCGCCGTCCACGTCGGTGTTGCCGCCCACCAGCCGGGCCGGCGCCGCGGCCGCCGCTCCGCCGGCCCGCCACACGGTGTTGACCGCGCCGAGCTCAGCGGAGGGCGCCTCCAGCTCGTCCAGCAGCGGCACGGCCGCGCGCTTGTGGGGCGTGGTCAGGTTGACGCCGGCGAGCTCGCCGGCGCGGACCTCCTCCAGCACCGCCGCCAGCTCCTCGGGCCTGGTGGGCCGGGCGAGGTAGCGCCAGCCCTCGAGGCCGGCGGCGCGGTAGGCCGCCTGGTGCAGCGCGGGCGAGCGGGTGTGCTCCAGCGGCCAGCCGAGCACGGCGGCGGCGGGCACTACAGCAGCCCCTTGCGCTTGGCCTCGTCCTTCAGCCGCGCGAACTCCGTCGCCGAGGCGGTGAAGGCGTGATGGCCGTCCCCGTCGATCAGCACGTAGAACAGCCAGGGCCCGTCGGCCGGCTGCATCGCCGCCTTGATGGAGGCCTGGCCCGGCGAGGCGATCGGCGTGGGCGGCAGCCCGGTGTGCAGGTAGGTGTTGTAGGGCGAGGCGACCTTCAGGTCCTGGCTGGACAGCCGTTGCTTGGCGGTGCCAAGCGCGAACTGCACGGTCGCGTCGATCTGCAGTGGCTGGCCCTTGGCGAGGCGGTTGTAGATGACCCTGGCGATCTTCGGGCGGTCCTCTGGGACCTTGGCCTCGCGCTCGACCATGCTGGCGATCGTCAGGATCTGGTAGGGGCTCAGGTGCCGCGGGGTGGCCGACAGGTCGAACTGGTTCATCACCGAGTCGGTCTGGTCGAGCATCTGCCGGAGGACCGTGGTCGGGGTGGCGTCCTTGTCGATCCGGTAGGTCTGCGGGAACAGCAGGCCCTCCAGCGACTTGACGCCCTTGGGCCGGAAGGGGACCTCGAGGTCGGGCGAGGTCAGCGCCTTCTGCAGCGACGCCCTGGAGAAGCGCTTGGTGGCGGCGATCTTGGCCAGTACCTGGTCGACCGTGAAGCCCTCCGGGATGGTGAAGGGCGTGCCGAGGTTGGGGCCGCGCACCAGGATGTCGATCACCGAGTCCACGTCCATGGCGGTCTCGAGCTGGTAGTCGCCCGGCTTGAGCGCGCCGTCCAGGCCGCGCGAGCTGGCGACCGCGCGGAACCGGCCGGCGCTGTCGATCACCCCGGCCTCCTCCAGCGCCTGACGGGCTGGCCGGGCTGGACCTTCGGCGGCCGCCGGCTGGTCAGCCGGAAGGCCTCGTAGGCGCCGCCGGTGATCAGGCCGATGAGCACCAGGAAGACGATGACGCCCCGGGTCCGCCGCCGACGGTTGCGGCGCCGCTGCAGCCTGGACGCCCGCCCCAGCTCGGCCCGGCTGACCACCGGCCCCTCGACCGGCTCGCCGCCGGCATAGGGGTCGTCGTCGCCGCGAAGGCGCGGGTGGCCGGGGGAGGCACGGCGCTCGTCGACCCCCGGGGGCTCACCGATCAGCTCGTCGAGCCAGAAGGCCCCGTCGTCGGGCTCTGGGTGGCGGTCCTGCCATCGCCCCATGCCGATCAGCGCTCCACCTGGGAGTCCGCGCTGGACGACCGCCGCCGGGCGTCCAGCCACGCCTGGAGGAACACGCTGGCGGCCACCTGGTCGACCACGTCGCGCCGCGCCCGCCGGCCGACGCCCCCGGCGACCAGCGCCCGCTCGGCCTCCACGGTCGACAGCCGCTCGTCGACCAGCTCGAAGACCAGCCCAGGCAGCAGCTCCCTGAGCTGGTCCACGTAGCCACGGACGGCACGCGCGGCCGGCCCCTCGCGCCCGGAGAGGCTGACCGGGAGGCCGGCGACCACGGTGCCGGCCTCCTGCTCGGCCGCGAGCCTGGCGATCGCGCTCGCGTCGGCCGCCGCGCTCCGTCGCGGCAACGTGGCCAGGGGGGTCGCCACGGTGCCGGTCGGATCGGACACGGCGACGCCGAGCCGGCGGCTGCCGACGTCGAGCGCGAGCACGCGGGCCGTCACGGCGTCATGTGCCCCCCTCCCGGTCCACCGGGGCACCCCCCTGGGGTTCCCCGGACCCCTCCCGACCCACCGGGGCACCCCCCTGGGGTTCCCCGGACCCCTCCAGGACCCGGCGCGCCTCGATCCCGGCGGTGGCCAGCGCCTCGCCCAGCTTGCCGGCGTCGGAGCCGCCGCCGGTGGCCAGGTCGCCCTTGCCGCCGGCGCCGCCGCCGACCAGCTTGGCCGCCGGCATGACCACCTCGCGGGCGGTGATGCCCCTGCCGACCAGGTCGGCGGTGAGCAGCGCCACCAGGTTGCCGCGGCCGCCCTGGTCGGAGCCGAGCACCACCACGCCCGGCCCGCCGCCGCGGCGCTCGCGCACCGTGTTGGCGAGCTGCCGCAGCTCGTCCGCGCTCGCGCCGGCCACGCGCTCGACCACCATCCAGCCGCCGCCGACGGTGGTCGCGTGGCCCGCCAGCTCGGCCGCGCGGCCCGCGAGCTCCGACTGCCGCAGCCGCTCCAGCTCGCGGGTCGCGTCGGCCAGGGCCTCGAGCCTGCGACGGAGCTGCTCGGGCGCGTCCTCGGGGCGCGCGCGCAGCAGGATGGCGACCTCCGCCAGGAGCTGCCGCTCCCTGTCGAAGTAGCGCAGCGCGTCCAGGCCGGTGAGCGCCTCGATGCGGCGCAGGTTCGCGCCCACCGAGGACTCGCCGAGGATCACCACCGGGCCGACCTGGCTGCCGTGGCCGACGTGGGTGCCGCCGCACAGCTCGCGGGAGAAGGCGCCGATGTCGACCACTCGCACGACCGCGCCGTACTTCTCGCCGAACAGCCCGATCGCGCCGGACGCCTCCGCCTCGGCCAGGCTGGTGTGCCAGACCTTGACCTCGGGGTCCTCGACCAGGTGGCGGTTCACGTTGTCCTGGACGCCGCTCAGGTGCTCGGCCGGGACCGACGAGAAGTGCGCGAAGTCGAAGCGCAGCCGGCCGGCGTCGACCAGCGAGCCCTGCTGCTTGGCGTGGTCGCCGAGCTTCTGGCGAAGCGCCCAGTGGAGCGTGTGCGTGGCGGTGTGGCTGCGCGCCGTCGCGGCCCGCCGCTGCGGGTCGACCTCGGCGAGCACCGGCTGGTCCCCGTGCAGCTCGCCCTCCACGACCTTGCCGGTGTGGACGTGGAAGCCCTCGAGCCCGAACTGCGTGTCGGCGACCTCCACCACGGCGCCGTCGGCCGTCCGCACGATGCCCTTGTCGCCGACCTGGCCGCCGCTTTCGGCGTAGAAGGGCGTGCGGTCCAGCACCAGTTCGACGTCCTGGCCGCGGCTGGCGCTCGACAGCTCCTCGCCATCGGGTCCCAGCAGCCCGAGCACCCGGCCCTCCGCGCTGGTCCGCTCGTAGCCGACGAAGTTGGTCCGCCCGAAGCGCTGCGACAGCTCGCGGTAGGCCTCGACCTTGCGCTGGGCGCCGACCATCTCCCTGCGCGCCTCCTTGGCGCGGCGCCGCTGCTCCTCCATCAGCTCGCCGAAGCGCTCGCGGTCGACCTGGAGGCCCGCGTCGGTGGCGACCTCGACGGTCAGCTCGAAGGGGAACCCGTAGGTGTCGTGGAGCTGGAAGGCGGTGTCGCCCGGCAGGGTGTCCTCGCCGCGCTCGCGGGTCCTGGTGATCACCGACTGGAGCAGCGTCGAGCCCTGCCGCAGGGTGCGCGAGAACGACTCCTCCTCGCTGGCGACCACCTGCTCGATCAGCGAGCGCTGGGCGACCAGCTCGGGCCAGACGTCGCCGAGCGTGTCGACCACGCTGCCCGAGATCGAGGACATCACCGGGTCCTCGACGCCGAGCCGCCGGCTGTGGTCGACGGCGCGCCGCAGCAGCCGCCGCAGCACGTAGCCGCGGCCCTCGTTGGAGGGCAGCACGCCGTCGGCGATCAGGAAGCTGGACGCGCGGGCGTGCTCGGTGACCACCCGCAGCGACAGGTCGGCGCCTTCGTCGCGCCCGTAGACGCGGCCGGTGGCCGACTGCGTCCGCTCCAGGATCGGCGCCAGCAGGTCGGTCTCGAAGACGTTGTCGACGCCCTGGAGCAGGAAGGCGACGCGCTCCAGGCCCATGCCGGTGTCGATGTTCTTCTTGGGCAGCTCGCCCACGATGTTGAAGTCCGCGTCACGCAGGTTCTGCATGAACACGAGGTTCCAGATCTCGAGGTAGCGCTCCTCGTCGGCGATCGGGCCGCCCTCGAGGCCGTACTCGGGGCCGCGGTCGTAGTAGATCTCCGAGCAGGGGCCGCACGGGCCGGCAACGCCCATCGACCAGTAGTTGTCCTCCTTGTCGCGGCGCTGGATGCGCTCGGCGGGAACGCCGACCTCGCGCCACAGCTCCATCGCCTCGTCGTCGTCGAGGTAGACGGTCGCCCAGAGCCGGTCGGCCTCGAAGCCGAGCCGCTCGGTGACCAGCTCGTAGGCGTAGGCGATCGCTCCGGCCTTGAAGTAGTCGCCGAAGGAGAAGTTGCCGAGCATCTCGAAGAAGGTCAGGTGCCTGGTGGTGTGGCCCACGTTCTCGATGTCGGAGGTGCGGAAGCACTTCTGAACGCTGGTCGCCCTGGTGAAGTCCGGGACCACCTCGCCCAGGAAGTACGGCTTGAACTGGTTCATGCCCGCGTTGGCGAGCAGCAGCGTCGGATCGTTGGGGATCAGCGAGCTGGAAGGCACCAGACGGTGATCCCGCTCGACGAAGTAGTCGAGGAACCGGCGTCGGATCTCTGTGGAATTCATGTGCAAGGACCTCGTGCGCACTCGATCGGAGCTCGTCTGCCGCCGAGCCGGGCCTAGGCTAGGGTGCCTCGTCCCCCGGCTCGACGAGCTGAGCTCGCAGCTCGGCCTCGCGCTCGGCCATGGCGGCTCGCCCCTCCTGGAGGGCGTCGCCGAGACGCTCGCGCCAGTCACGGGCGAAGTCGAGCGCGCGCTCGCTCACCGAGCCGGGCGTGAGCCGCTCGGCCGTGCGGCGGGTCCAGCGCATGACCCCGATGCCGACGGCGGCGCCCAGGCCGATGCCGAACACCGTCCAGAAGGCCCGCTTCATCGCGGCGCTCCCTTCATCGGCGCCTCCGCCCACGCCGGCGCCTGCCGGCGGTTCCCTCGTCCTCCTCGGCCGCCTTGGCGACCGCACGGCGCAGGCCCCAGGCGAACGCGCTCAACCGCACCAGCGGGCTGGTGAGCGTGCTGGAGACCACGGTCACGACGTTGCCGACCGCGGTCGTGGCCGTCTCGGCGGTCGCCAGGATGCCGTCGACCCGGCCGATCTCCTGGTTGACCAGGGTGACGGTGGTGCCGACCTCGCCGAGCAGCGGCACGGTCTGCTTGGTGACGCCGTCGATCAGGTCCCTGGTCGAGGTGATCACGCGGAACAGGTTGGCCATGACGACGCAGAGGACCACCACCAGCGCGCCCACCAGGAAGGCGACGATGGTCCATGCGATGGCCAACAGGCTCACGTGGATGACTCCTCAGGATCGGTCAACTCAGTTCGGCTCGGGCGGCTGCGGTCTGGCATTGGCTCTGGCTTGCGGGGGGCGCCGGAGCCTCGCGGCGTGTCCGAGTCAGCGGGGAGGAGTCTACCTCGTGCGAGCCACTGCTCGGCCAGTGCGGGCTCACGCCCCTGGTCGCTGGGGCGATAGTAACCGCCTTGCAGCCCTTCTGGCAGGTAGTTTTGCGCCACCCAATGGCCTGGCCGGTCGTGCGGGTAGACGTAGCCGACGCCGATGCCGAGCGCCCGCTCGCCGCGGAAGGTCGCGCTCTGGAGGTGAGGTGGCACCTTCCCGGGCCGCGCCGCCTGCAATTCCGCGGTGGCGTCGCCGAGGGCCTTGTAGGCGCTGTTGGACTTGGGCGCGAGCGCCAGGTACACGGTGGCCTCCGCCAGGTTGAGGCGCGCCTCGGGCAGGCCCACGAACTCCAGCGCCTGGAAGGCCGCGACCGCCAGCGGCAGCGCCTGCGGATCGGCGAGGCCGACGTCCTCGCTGGCGGAGATCACCAGCCGGCGGGCGATGAAGCGCGGGTCCTCGCCAGCCTCCAGCATCCGGGCCAGGTAGTGCACGGCCGCGTCGGGGTCCGATCCGCGGATCGACTTGATGAAGGCGCTGGCCACGTCATAGTGCTGGTCGCCGGCGCGGTCGTAGGTCACCCGCGGCCGCTGCAACGCGTCCTCCACGTCCGCCAGCGTGATCCGGCGGTCGGCCGCGGGCTCGCCGGGGGCGGTGGGCGGCTCGGGCTCCTCGTGGTCGCCGGCCTGGCCGGCCGTGGGCTTCTCGCGGGCGCCGGGCGAGGGCTTCTCGTGGTCGCCGGGCGCGGCGGCCTCGGGGCCGGCGGGGGCGCGGTTGGTGACCACCAGCGCGGCGGCCTCCAGGGCGTTCAGCGCGTGCCGGGCGTCACCGTCGGCCCGCTGGACCAGGTGGTCGAGCGCGTCCGGGTCCAGGCTGAGGCCCTGAGCGCCGAGGCCGCGGTCGCGGTCGGCCAGCGCCCGCAGCACGATCGTCTTCAGCTCGTCGGCTTCCAGCGGCTCCAGCCGGAACAGCAGGGAGCGGCTCATCAGCGGGGTGTTGAGCGCGAAGAACGGGTTCTCGGTGGTCGCGCCGATCAGCACCACGGTCCGGTCCTCGACGCCGGGCAGCAGCGCGTCCTGCTGGCCC
>WNGB01013393.1_pt1 | contig 11050 bp, 10 predicted proteins | sample 5400681 | NCBI WGS metagenome assembly WNGB01 (sample SAMN13153367, study PRJNA577476) | soil metagenome | isolation source: 115 cm soil or saprolite under grassland replicate 2 | place: USA:California | collected 2016-06-15 | reverse complement strand
CCGTCAGCCTCGAGCAGGTGGAAGTCGAGACGCTTGCGACTGAGATCCAAACCGGCGTACAACATCGAAACGGGCCTCCTCTGCGATAGCTCCCAGTGACAAACCGGAGCCTGTCACCGGGGAGGCCCTTCTTCATGGCCCTCCTTACCATGGAGGTTCTGAGGCGGTACTGGCGTACACGTCCGGTCATTGGCGATCACGTTTGTCCTGCAAATCGACGCTTCAAGACGTGTCGCTGGTGTCCGCGAGTGCCCGCGCGTGCACAACCTGATGTACCCGTCTCGTACCCGCGGTCCGTTGCCTGTTCTCAAAACACACAACGAAGACCGCAGCTCCGAACCGCGTTGTGCAGGCCAACGGGCCGAGGCGCGGGCACCCGCTGCGCTCTGCAGCGCCTTTGTCTCGTCGGGCGTAGATTCGGCTCTGCCCGCGGCCGGCTGCTCGTCGGGGTGGCGCTTGCCGTCTCGGCCGTTGTTCGCCACCGCCGAAGCTGATTTTGTTGCGCAGGGCGACCAGTTAGCTTGCCGGCGAGGTGTAGAACTCTTCCCACGCATAGGTGTCGACCGGGAAGTCGTCGATCCGGGTGACCTTTCCGTCGCTGAATTCGAAGTGCATCACGACGTAGATCGTCGCGAACGTCGGGTCCCACGGGCGGTCCATGCGGATGTATTCCTTTACCCATCCGTCCCTCTCGCTGGCCGCGATGCTGTCGATCTCGAGCTTGTACTTCTCGTCGACCATGCTCATCAGCTTCTGCCGGAACTGCATGAACCCGTCCCAACCGTGGTACACGCCGGACATCGCGCTCCGACCGACGATGTTGACGACCACGTCTTCGGAGATCCTTTCCCGGAGGACGTCACTGTCCCCTCGGAAGAATCGGTCGTACAGGTCGGCAAGAATGCTGAGGTTGTCGGCAGAGCTCGCTCCGTCGATGCTGACCCCCGTCGTCTGTGACCATGTGGGCTCGGGTGCTCCGAGTGCGGCGCGCTTCGCGCGATTTGTCGTTATGGAGCCGCTCCAGTACTCGTCGTACAGACGCTGGTCCTCGGGGAGGACCCACATCTCGGAGATCTTCCCGGCCTTGATCTTGTAGTGCATCGAGACCGGCAGCGTCCAGATTCGCTCCGGATCATCCTTGCGGTTCAGCTTGATCACTTCACGCGTGAAGACGTCGGGCCCGTTCACCGAAATGACGGGGATGCGAACGTCGAAGTGGCCGCCGTTGTAGGCGAACACGTTTGACATCAGTGTCTTGAAGCCGTCGATGCTCCAGTACTCGCCGGCGTTGGTGCCGCTGCCGGGGATGTGCGCCACGAAGTCCGGGTAGACGAGTTCGGCGGCTGCCGTCACGTCGCCCACACGCAGAGCGGCGTAGAAGCTCTGTACGAGCTCTGCGTTCCGCTGATCGGATGCTGCGTGTGCGGCTCTCGGGTCTATGTGCGTGCTCGTGCTCATCTGTGATCTCCTTTGTGCTCGATCCGTCTCGCGGATCTGGGTTTTGTCCAGTCAGCTTGCGCGAGACGGCGCGCCGAGTTGAACACTCGCTGCGGCCCCGTGAACTCCGTGGTATCCGGCCTTCAGCAGGCCGAGGAAGTCTTCGCCCGGTGGAGTCCGGCCTCCCGAGCGGCAACCACGTATACGCACCGACCCCTTCGAATCTGATCACGCCGATCCGGCGAATCATGTGGCGCACCAGCCGGTTCTTCCGGTCGCTGAGGAGGCGCAACATCTCGAGCCGGGCCGACGGGTGGCTCTGGCCTATTGAGCTGATCTGGCTGTCCTAGCCCCCGGTGGCTCCTCGACCCTAGTGATTTGCCGGTGGTCGGTCTCGCGATTCCACCGGGGCGATTGAAGGCCTTCGCTCGTACCTTCGCTGCATGACCAACGAAGCGAAGGGAGCCACCATGAAGGTCAACAATTCTGCTCATTCGCCGCTTCGCGAGCTCGCACATCGCGCCAGCGACGGCGTCGAGGTCGTGCTCTTCTGGCACGAGGTCGCGAACGAGCTAACGGTTTCGGTGTCTGACGCGCGTTCGGGCGCGTACTTCGAGCTTGCGGCCGACCCCGATGAGGCGCTCGACGTCTTCGAGCACCCGTACGCGCACGCGGCGTTCAGGGGCCTCCCTTACCAGGAGGCGCTCCTCGCTTCGTGGGCCCACGCAGAGAACGAAAGCGCACCTGCGCTCGGCCTTCAGTGCTGAAGGACGTCGAGCAAGCGACGCATGAAGTCGAGCACAACGACGGATCAGGGAGGCATCAGATGAACACAACTGCATCACCGAACCAGCCGCAGGTCGCTGTCTTGCCGCGGACGGAACGAAGGCGCGCGCGTCCCGAGGACTTCGAGATGATCGAGCTCACCCGCAAGGCACTGGCGCTGCTGGAGCCGAAGTGGAGCCTCGACATCGTCTTCCTGCTGGCGAGCGGCATGCGCCGTCATGCCCGACTCGTCGACAACATCCCCGGACTGTCGAAAAAGGTCCTCACCTCGACGCTTCGGAAGCTCGAGCGCAGCGGCGTCGTCTCGCGACATGTTTACGCCGAGATTCCTGTGCGCGTCGAGTACACGCTGACCCCTCTCGGCTGGCAGCTCACGGAACCGCTGATGGCGCTCTACGAGTGGGCACAAGCGCACGAAGACGAGCTCGCCGCTGCTACGCAGTCACCCGCAGACCACGGGCCGACCTTGCGTCAGCCGACCCTCAGCCTGGCACCGGCCTTGGCGTCATGAGCGCTATCGAACACCTCCCCGCCGGTTCTGGGTTCGAGGCCGCACCGCGCCGACTCAGCCTGGTGACGCCGCCGAGTAGCGGGTCGACGTGGCGCGACAGCGAAGCCGAAGACATCGACCTCAAGCTCAGCTTTCGTCAGCTCACGCTGATCCACAAAGCGCTGCACGCGGTGAAGACACTCGGCGCGCTCCCGCCTCAGGACGAGCTTCTCAACGACACGCTCCACCTTGTTGATCTGACGCTCGATGGGGCCGTCTGAGCGACGATCTTACGGTGCGGGCGCCGCTGGCCTAAATTGGCTCGGCGGCGTCCGCCTTTGCGGGACCCGAATCATCCTGCAGAGCGGCCGCGCATCTTTGAACGGGCGCGATTCGGAGACGATCTCGAATCCCAAGCGGCGGTAGAGCGCCTGCGTTCGTGGGAACGGCGTTTCGAGATAGCAGAGGACATCGTCGGAATCGGCCTGCTGAAGAACGGGGCGGAGAAGGGCGTCGCGGATTCCCTGCCCTTGCAGTGCAGGCTCGACCGCCGCGAACGCGAGGTACCAGTCTGGCTGGGGCGGGCGCGCAGCCGTTCCATGCTGCGAAACCCGGCTAGAAGCTGCCGAGACGAGCGTGGGAAGAGCGCGCGCACCTGGAGTAGGCGGCTCCACGCGCGGATCCGCGCGTCCAAGTGCGCCCGCGGCTCGTCAGGCCCGGCGCAGCTCAGGACGCCGACCAGCTCAGGTCCGGCTGTCGCTGCGTAGGTCGTGGCGAGGTGCTCGTGGATGACGGCACAGAAGAACGCCGGGATTGCGATTCGCCGGCCGCGTCGACCCGCGAGGTAGTGCGTGAGGATTCCATCGTCCGCGAACGCTCGCGCTAGGAGCAGGCTTGCCGCGCGCACACGCTGGCCCGGCAGCGGTCCGATCTCGACGTCCATCTAGTTCGTGTATCAGCGCCGGCGCTCTGACGACAAGGGACGGCCGACTGTGCGGCGGTTTCGGCGCGGTAGGCACGCCTATCGCCTCGAAGTACGATCGTGTGGTGCTGTACGGGCGAGATGCCGAGCGTGAGGTGCTCGGCGCGCTCCTCGAGGGGGTCCGCGCCTCGCAGGGCGGCGTCCTGGTTCTGCGCGGCGAGCCGGGCGTGGGGAAGTCGGCGCTGCTGGCGGATCTGGTCGCTCGGGCGGGGGAGATGCAGGTCGTGCGCTCAACCGGTGTGGAGTCTGAGTCGGAGCTCGCGTTTGCGGGTGTCCACCAGCTAGTTTGGCCGCTGCTCGAGAAGCTCCACGAGATTCCGGCGCCGCAGGCAGCCGCGCTCAGGGGTGCGCTCGGTCTCGACGCCCCCGCCGGAGAGGACCGCTTTCTTATCGGGGTGGCAGTGCTGAGTCTCCTCGCTGTCGCGGCGGATGTTTCGCCACTCCTTTGCCTCGTTGACGACGCCCACTGGCTTGACGAAGCGTCGGAGGATGCTCTCACGTTCGCCGCCCGACGGCTACACGCGGAGCCAATCGCGATGATCTTCGCCGCACGCGAGGGCGAGCGGCGGAACTTCGAGGGCGCCGGCTTGCCCGAACTGCACGTCAGCGGCCTCGACCCGGCGGCGGCCGGCGCGCTGCTCGCCGACCGCGCCGGAGCGTTGCTTTCACACGAGGTTCGCGAGCAGCTGGTCGCGAGCGCGAACGGCAACCCGCTGGCGCTGCTCGAGTTACCGGCAGCCCTGAGCGAGGATCAGCTCGCGGGCCGGGCGCCGCTCCGCGAGCGGGTTCCCGTCACGCACACGATCGAGGCGGTGTTTCTTCGCCAGGCGCGCGAACTCCCGCCGGGCGCGCAGCAGATGATCTTGCTCGCGGCCGCCGACGACACGACCGACGCCGCAGTCGTCCTCCGCGCAGCGGCCATGCTCGGACTCGACGCGGGCGACCTCGACACGGTCGAGAAGGCGGGGCTTTTGCGCGTAGCCGAGGGGGAGATCCGCTTCCGTCACCCGCTCGTGCGCTCCGCGGTCTACGAGGGGGCGACCTTCGGCGAGCGGCAGCTCGTGCACCGGGCGCTTGCCGACACGCTTGAGGAAGAGCGATTTGCCGACCGTCGAGTCTGGCATCGCGCGGCCGCCACGCTAGGCCCCGACGATGAGCTCGCCGATGAGCTCGACCGTTCAGCGGAGGCGGCGTTCCGTCGAGGAGGTCATGTGGCGGCGGCGGCGGCGCTCGAGCGAGCCGCCACGTTCACGGGCGAGGAGCGGGAGCGTGCGCGACGGCTGGCGGCGGCCGCGGCGGCCGCGTGGCTCGGCGGCCGCGTCGAGTCGGCAGTCGCGCTGATCGAAAGCGCACGCCGGCTCGCGTCCGACCCCGCGACCCGCGGCGACCTTGAGCACCTGCGCGCTCAGATCGAGCTACAGCGCGGGTCGCCTGCGCGGGCACATGACATCCTGATGGCCGCCGCGGCCGAGATCGTCTCGAGCGATCCGGCGCGGGCGGGAGCGATGCTCGTCCAGGCGGGCGAGGCCGCGAACTATGCAGGCGACCTACCGGGCGAGATCGAGGCGGGCCGGGCCGCCGGGCGGCTACGGGCTGAGTTCGGCCTGCAACAGCTCGAGGTGACAATGATGGCCGGGGTTGCCAAGCTGCTCGAGGGCGAGGTAGGCGAGGCCGCTTCGCTATTAGCCGAAGCGATCTCGCAGGTCGAAAGCTCCCAGAACCCGCGCCGCTTTTCCTGGGCCGGCTCGTCCTCGTACTACCTCGGCGACATTGCTGCCGCCACGACGTTCTTCGACCGGTTTGTAGAAGACGCCCGCACGCAGGGGGCGATTTCGCTGCTGGCTGTCGCGCTGGCGCTTCGCGCCTACGGCGAGGTGGTCGAGGGACGGTTCGCCTCTGCCGTCGTCAGCGCCTCGGAAGGGCGCCGCCTGGCGAGCGAGACCGGCCAGCAAAACACCGCCGCCTTTCACCAGGCGATCCTAGCGTGGGCCGCAGCTCGTTTCGGGAAGGAAGAGGACTGTCGCGCCGGGGTCGCCGAGGTCCTTGCGGTTGCGCGCGAACGCGGACTTGGAATCCATACGGGAATCGGGCTGTTGGCGCTCGGAGAACTCGAGCTCGCCTCAGGACGCCCGAGCGAGAGCCTCAGCCATCTTGAGGCAATCTGGGAAGCCGGACCGGGCTCGGGCAGTGTGTCGGTCAAACTGATTGGCGTCCCCGACCTCGTCGAGGCGGCCTCCCGTGTGGGAACGCTCGAGCGGGCGCGTGAGGCGTTTTCGTTCTACGAGAACTGGGTGACGAGTACCGGCTCGCGCTTCGAACTACCCGTTCTCTGCCGGTGTCGGGGACTGCTCTCACCCGACTCGTCGGCTGGGGATCACTTTAGGGAGGCGCTTCGGCTTCATGCCCACGGCGAGCGACCGTTCGAGCGAGCCCGGACCGAGCTGGTCTACGGCGAGATGCTCCGCCGTAGTCGTCACCCGAAGGAGGCGCGTGAACATCTCCGGATCGCGCTCGAGCTCTTCGAACAGCTGGGGGCAACGGCCTGGGCCGAGCGCGCCCGCACCGAGCTCCGTGGAAGCGGCGAGACGGCGCGCAAACGTGACCCGAGCACGATCGACCAGCTGACCCCCCAGGAACTGCAGATCGCGCGCATCGTCGCCGGCGGCGCTTCGAACAAAGAAGCGGCCGCGCAGCTCTTCCTCAGCCCGCGCACGATCGAGTTCCACCTCCGGCATGTGTTCGCCAAGCTCGAGATCACGTCGCGGGCGCAGCTCGCCGGCCTGCCCCTCGGAGCCGAGCGCCGGGCCGCGCAGCTTGCGGCTGCAGCACCGTGAGCGCAAGGAGGTAGGCGACGGCGACGACGAACGTGCCGGCGGCTGCGTCGAACAGGAAGTGGTTCCCGGTTGCGACGATCACCAGCAGAACGAGCAGCGGGTAGGCGGCACCGGCAAGGCGGAGCAGGCGCGGGCGCGCATGCCGGGCGAGCGTCGCGCTCACAACCAGCGCGTACCCCATGTGCAGGCTCGGCACCGCGGCGAACGGGTTGTACAGCGAGCTGATCAGTCCCTTGTTCAGGTCGATATGCCGGCTCGAGACCGTGTCCGCGAGACCGATCGCGGCCAGCCGCGGCGGCGCGGTCGGGAAGGAAACGAAGACCGCGAGCGCGATCGCGCTCGCGATGAACAGCGTGGTTCGAATACGTGCGTAGGCGTCTGGTCGCCGTTGGTGAAGCCAGAGGAGCAGCGCCGCCGTCACAGAGAGGTGAAGCGTCAAGTACGCCGCCCCAAGCAATCCCATCAGACCGGGCACCGTCTGCGCCGCGTGTTGGACGTTCGGCTCGACGAAGACGTGCAACCCGCGCTCGAGCGATGTCACCGCGCGCGCGTGCTCGAACGCGACTCGTCTGCTTCCCGCGATCAGGCCGCGGCTCGCTTCGTAGGCGGCGTACAGGAGCAAGACGCTCGCCGCCTCGATGCGGAGCGAGTGGCGGGTGGCGAGGAAACGTCGCATGATCAGGCTGCTGCGTCGACGCGACCTGCGGAGAGCCGCTCAGCTGCGCGTCGGACGGCGTCCTCGTCGAGCCGGTACGGGGTTGCGTTGGGAATCTCGAAGTCGGAGCCGACGATCGAGCGGAGGCCGAGCTCGTGCGCGACGACGAGCGTGACGGCTTCCGTCCGTTCGAGCAGACGATGCAGAGCGTTCGCGTAACGCCGGACCGTCTCGTCGAGGCTCTCGCCCATCGGGAAGCGATCGCTGCGGGCGTGGTGCTCGCGCCAGCTCCAGTAGGCCTCGATCGGTGCGCCGTCGAAGATGCCGGCGCGCACGTCGTCGAGGTCCGGCTCGACCAAGATCGGAATGTCTCTTCCCTCGAGGGCGAGCTCGGCTGTCTCCCGCGTGCGGAGGAAACTTGTGACCACCGCCAGGTCGATGTCAAGATCGGCGAGCTGCACACCGAGTTGACGCGCCTGCTCGCGACCGCGTGACGTGAGCGCGATTGGGCGGGCGGGATCGCTGCTGAGCATGTGCTCGGCATTCGCCGCGGACTCGGCGTGGCGGGCGAAGACGAAGAGGCGCATCGCATGTCACGCGGCTCTCGTGCGTTGGCGCGAGGCAATGAGGTCGATGACGTTGGCGTACGAATCTCTGAACCGTGCGATGCCGTCCCGCTCGAGCTCGTCGGTCAGCCGCCGGAGGTCGATGCCAGCGGCGGCGAGAGCGTCGAAAGCGCGCCTCGCGGCATCGACGCCCCTTGGCAGGGTTGGCTTGACGCGTCCGTGGTCCCCGAACGCCACCAAGGTCGGCTCGGGCAGGGTCGTGATCGTGTCGGGGCCGATGAGCTCTTCCACGTAGCGGACGTCCCGGTAGTGCGGATCCTTGGCCGAGGTGGACGCCCACAGCGGGCGTTGCGCGGTGGCGCCGTAGGCGCTGAGCGCCTCCCAGCGCGGACCGTGGAACGCCTCCTGGAAGTGCTGGTAGGCCAGCTTCGCGCTGGCGATCCCCAGTTGTCCGCGCAGCTTCAGCGCCGAACGCGGTGCGTCCTGCTCCAGCAGGCGGTCGGCCGCGCTGTCGAGCCGGGAGATGAAGAAGCTCGCGACCGAGTGGATCGTCGTCAGGTCGCGGCCGGCATCTGCGGCGCGTCGCAGGCCTCGGAGGTAGGCCTCGACGACGGCGGCGTAGCGTTCGAGGGAGAAGATGAGTGTGACGTTGATGCTGTGACCGAGCGCGATCGATTCTTCGATCGCGACGATGCCGGCCTCGGTCGCGGGGATCTTCAGGAGCACATTGGGCAGCGGGAGGTCTTCGTGCAGCCGTCGCACCTCCGCGACGGTGCCGTTCGTGCTCCAGGCCAGGGCGGGGTCGACTTCCCAGGAGACGTAGCCGTCGGCGCCACGCGTGCCGTACCAAACGGGTGAGAGGTGGTTGGCCGCGACGCGTACGTCTGTCGCGGCGATCACCTCGAACGTCTGCTTCGGTGTGAGTCCGGCGCCGATCAGCCTCTCGATCGCGTCGTCGTAGGCGCTACTGGTCGAGATCGCCCGCTCGAGGATCGTCGGGTTCGTGGTGACCCCGGTGACCGCGTGCTCGGTGATCAGCCTCTGCAGGCCTCCGGAGAGGAGGAGGTCGCGGGAGAGCCAGTCGATCCAGACGGATTGGCCCTGGTCTGCGAGTTGCGCGAGGCGTGAGGTGGTCACCATGGCGCTGCTCCCATCAGTGCGTCGACGGCGGTGACGATCGCCTCGGCGTCGATGCCGGCGGTGTGCAAGAGCTCGGCGGGGCGGCCCGAGCCGGGAAGCTCGCGGACGGCGAGCTTGACGGCGTGAATGGTGAGGCCGGAATCGGCAAGTGCCGCGAACACGGCGTCGCCGAGTCCGCCTTCCGGCCAGTGGTCCTCGACGGTGACGAGGCGTCCGCCGGTCGCGGTCACCGATTCGAGTAGCGCCTGCCGGTCGATCGGCTTGACCGAGTAGAGGTCGAGCACGCGGACGCGGATCCCTTCGTCTGCGAGCAGCTCGCTTGCCTTGACCGCCTCGTGCACGGTGATTCCGGCGGCGGCGACGGTGACGTCGTCGTCGGCCGTGGCGCGCAGGAGTCGGCTGCCGCCGATCGAGAAGCTCGTGTCTGCTGCGTAGATGACCGGTGTGTCGGCGCGGGTGGTGCGTAGGTAGGTGATGCCGGGGTTGTTCGCGGCGAGCTCGACGAGCTTCGCGGTCTGGTTCGCGTCGCTGGGGTAGAGGACGGTGCTGCCGTGGACGGCGCGAAACATCGCGAGGTCTTCGAGCGCCATTTGTGAGGGGCCGTCCTCGCCGGTGGCGACGCCGGCGTGCGAGCCGACGATGCGCAGGGAGGCGCGGCTGATCGCGGCCATGCGGATGAAGTCGTAGGCGCGGCTGAAGAAGGCGGCGAAGGCGGAGGTGAACGGCTTCAGGCCGCGGACGCCGAAGCCGATCGCGGCGGCGATCATCTGCTGCTCGGCGACGAACATCTCGAAGAAGCGCTCCGGGTGCCGCTCGGCGAAGAGGCCGGAGAAGGTTGAGTTGGAGACCTCGCCGTCCATCGCGACGACGTCGTCGCGGGCGTCGCCGAGCGTGGCCAGGGCTTCGCCGTAGGCGCGCCGGGTCGACTTCAGCGTCCCGAGCTCGTAGGCCGGCAACGTTACGGGCGCGGCCTCGTAGTGGCGTCGCGGCGGCGCGTCCGGAGGGAGGCTCGGCGCGATGCGGATCTCGCGCATCCCGCCGAGCTCGGCGATCGCGGCCTCGGTGTCGGGGAGGACTTTGCCGTGCCAGCCGGGTTGGTTCTCGACCGCGGCGACGCCCTTGCCTTTGACGGTGCGCGCCACGATCAGGCTGGGCCGCTCCGAAGCAGCGGTGGCCAGTGTGTAGGCCCTGTCGATCGCCTCGACGTCGTGGCCGTCGACCGGGAATGCGGCCCAGCCGAACGAGCGCGAGCGGTCGAGGTAGGAGTCGAGGTCCCAGCCGTGCATCGTTTCGCCGCTCTGGCCGAGCCGGTTGACGTCGAGGATCACGGTCAGGTTGTCGAGCTGCCAGTGGGCGGCGTGCTCGAACGCCTCCCAGACCGAACCCTCGGCCATCTCGCTGTCGCCGGCGAGAACCCAGACGCGGTAAGGCCGCGGGTCGACCGTCTTCGCAGCGAGCGCGATGCCGACGCCGACCGGAAGGCCGAAGCCGAGCGAGCCGGTGGCGACGTCGACCCAGGGCAGCGCCGCGCTGGGATGGCCCTCCAGCGGGCTGCCGAGCGTGCGGGTTGTGAGCAGCTCTTCGTCGCTGATTGCACCGGCTGCCTTGTAGAGCGCGTAGAGCAGGGGCGAGGCGTGGCCCTTGGAGAAGATCAGGTGGTCGTTGTTGGGGTGGTCGGGGTGGTCGAAGTCGTAGCGGAGGTACTTCTCGGCGAGCACGGCGATCAGGTCGGCTCCGGACATCGCCGAGGTGGGATGCCCGGACCCGCTCACTGCGGTCGCCCGGATCGCGTCGACCCGCAGCTGCTGTCCGAGCTCGCGCCAAAGGTCGACGCGGACGAGGGTTGGGACTTCCGTTGTGATGGACATACGGCGATGGTCGCCGCGCCGAGTCCGCTGCGAAAACACCCGGCTGACCCCCGGGGGCCGCGCGGTATCCAACCTGGCGGCGGCGCTGCTCTACCTTCGTGAACATCATGCTCGCGACACCCGACCAGTACCGCTCGATGATCGACACGGCCCGTTCCTCGGGTTTCGCCTATCCGGCCGTCAACGTCAGCTCATCCGAAACCCTGAACGCGGCCCTTCGCGGCTTCGCCGAGGCACGCTCGGACGGGATCGTCCAGATCACCACGAGCGCCGCGAAGTACCTGTCCGGGCC
>WNGB01024427.1_pt1 | contig 11051 bp, 14 predicted proteins | sample 5400681 | NCBI WGS metagenome assembly WNGB01 (sample SAMN13153367, study PRJNA577476) | soil metagenome | isolation source: 115 cm soil or saprolite under grassland replicate 2 | place: USA:California | collected 2016-06-15 | reverse complement strand
CAACCACCTGGGGCACTTCGCCCTCACCGGGCTGCTGCTCGAGCAGATGCTGCCGGTGCCGGGCTCCCGCGTGGTGACGGTCAGCAGCCTCGGGCACCGCCTCCAGGCCCGGATCAACTTCGACGACCTGCAGGGGGAGCGGTCCTACCGCCGGGTGGGCGCGTACAGCCAGTCCAAGCTGGCCAACCTGCTGTTCACCTACGAGCTGCAACGCCGGCTGTCCGGCGCGGGCGCCACCATCGCGGTCGCCGCCGCGCTCGCGCGGCTGTTCAGCCAGAAGGCGGCGATGGGCGCACTGCCCACGCTGCGCGCCGCGACCGACCCCGGCGTGCTCGGCGGCCAGTACTACGGCCCGGGCGGATTCTTCGGGGCCAGGGGCTACCCGAAGCTGGCCGAGTCCAGCGGGCAATCCCACGACACGGCCATCCAGCGCCGCCTGTGGGCGGTCTCCGAAGAGCTGACCGGGGTCACGTTCCCCAATCTGGCTCACATTTCGTGATGGAAACGGCCCCATGGCTGGATCTGGGTGAGTGAGGATGCCGGGCATGTGATGAGCAGAGTCTGGGGCCGAGGCGCAGTCCCGGCCCTCGGCGTGCCCGCGCCATGCTTGCTGCCCAGAACCGACGACGGCGCTGCACGAGGGACCCATCGGGGTGGCCGGGACGCGCCCGTGCCCGAGTAGTGACCGGGGTCCCGGCCAGGGACTTACGCGGGCGCGACGGGCGGCCCGAAGCGCGACCATGATCCTGTCCAAAGAGCTGACCGGGGTCACGTTCCCGGTCTGACCCGGCCTCGGCCGAAGGCAGTCTGTGATGACAGATGAAGCGCATCCGCATCGAAAGACCGAAGACCCGGCGCGAGCGCCCCTGGCGTGAGGTCCTTCCGCTGGACCCGCGAGACCCGGATGTCGTCCGGGCCAAGGCGTTGCGTCGGCGGGTGTCGTGAGCTCCGCCGACGACCTCCTGAGCGCCCTGGACGGGGCGCCAAGGGTCGGAGGAGCACCCGGCGGCGGGGCGCTCCTCCGGCGGGGCCTCTGGGTCCCCGCGGTGCTTCTGCCGGTTGCGGAGACGGCCCTGCTGCTTGCCGTGGGACCCCGCGGTGCGGCGGCCCTTGGCCCGCAAGTCACCGCGCCACCGCCGCTGGACCTGCTGCACGACCTCCGCTGGGTCGCCACCTACCACGACTCCTGGCTGTTGCTCGGCCTGGAGCTCGCGGCGGTCCTGGCCCTGCGGAGCCTGTACGCCGCCTGGATCGTCCGCCAGGCCCGGCGGCAAGGCTGCGGCTCCGCTTGGTCGTTGGTCCGGGCGGCCGGGCGCGCCCTGGTCTTCTACGCAACCGCCTCGGTCCTGCTGTGGCCCTGGGTCGCCCTGCTGTTCGGCGGGGCGATCAGTCACCTGTCCTACCTGTACTTCGCCGCCCTGCCGCCAGCCCTGGCGGTGGCGCTGGTGCTCCACCGCGGCGCCCTGAACCGACCCGGCGCTGCGCAACCCCGCCAACCTCCACCGGGCGATGGCGCTGACCCCTGAGCAGTTCCACTACGCCTTCGGCAACAACCTCAGCGAGGAGGCGTCCAAGGCGGCCTACGACCGCTACGCCGTCCCCGTCCCCGGCCCCGACCATGTGCTGTTCCAGGCCAGCCTGGCCAACTTCAACCCCCACGCCCCCACCACGGTCGACTTCCACAACGACGACCGGGCGCCGCTGCTGCTGATCGCCGGCGGCAAGGACCACGTCGCCCCAGCCTCGGTCACCGAGGCCAACTACCGGCTGTACCGCAAGTCCAAGGCGGTCACCGACCTCAAGGAGTTCCCCGACCGCTCGCACTACACCCTCGGTGAGCCCGGCTGGGAGGAAGTGGCCGACTATGCCCTCAGGTGGGCCGTCGAGCACGCGGAGACCGATCCCCACCGCTTGAGCACCGCCGACCCAAACAACAGCGAATGACGCACTCCCCCCTCGACACCCGCACGGAAGCGCAAGCCGAGCCACGGGAGGAACCACATGACCTTCGTTCGAGCAATCCGGCAGAACAGGCCGCGCTGGATGGTGATCGCCGTGCTCATGGCACTCGTCCCAAGCCTGCTCGTGAGCCAGTTCGCCGCCGCCAACGCCGCCGCCACACGCTCGGCTGGCGCAGCCACCACCCAATCGGGGGCCAAGCCGACCATCGTGCTGGTGCACGGCGCCTGGGCCGACTCGGGCAGCTGGGACGGCGTCGTGGCGCGCCTGCAAGCAGGCGGCTACACCGTCACCGCGCCACCCAACCCGCTGCGCGGGCTGCCCGACGACGCAGCCTACCTGGCCGCCTTCCTGGCCAGCGTCCCCGGCCCCATGGTCGTGGTCGGCCACTCCTACGGCGGCGCGGTGATCACCAACGCCGCCACCGGCAACCCCAACGTCACCGCGCTGGTCTACGTCGACGCGTTCATCCCCGCCCAGGACGAGACCCTGTTGCAGCTGGTCAGTGCCCAACCCGGATCCTGCGTCGGGGGAGACCCCGTCCAGACCTTCAACCTGGTGCCCTATCCCGGCGCCCCGGCGGGCGCTGTCGACGCCTACCTCAAGCCGAGCCTGGTCCCCTCCTGCTTCGCCAACGACCTGCCGGCCAGCACCGCAGCGGTCCTGGCCGCCACCCAGCGCCCACTGTCGACCGCCGCCCTCACCCAGCGGTCCGGACCGCCCGCCTGGCTCACCATCCCGTCCTGGGCGCTGGTCGGCACCGCCGACCCGCCTGATCGTCGCCGCGGCGCGCGGCTCGAGCTGAGCCTGCGCCGAGGGTGCACCGGCCGGTGTCCCCACTGAGCGCTCCTTCCTCACTGGGACACCGGCCGGCAGCGCGTCTCGGCATCGCGTCGTGCCGCCGGCCGTCGCTCCCGCTGACCACGTCCGCGCATGGCAGGACGGTCCAAGACAGGCCGTCGTGTGGCAGATTCTGGCCTGCGCTGCGACGGAGGGATCATCGGCCGGTAGGCCAGGCAACCCATCCGTAGAATCGGGGCACCCACCATGACAAACCACGACCCGAGCAGCCAGGCCGATCAGTCTGATATCGATCCGCGCCCAGCGGCGGGAAGGTGGGCCTCTGTCTGTACGCCCACAGTGGTCAGGACCGTCATGCCGTGCTCCGTGGCCCGTGTGCTCGCCGATGCGGTCGACCATGTCGTTGAGCACTCCGAGCTCACGCTCGCGACCAACCAAAGGAGGCACGATCATCTCACCGCCATGATCATTGGTCCCGGCAGCCCGTCCAGGCCCGTTGCCACGGCAGCGGCGCCAGTCACCTGACGGCTGCCGCGCCTTGACCAGGCCGAGAGAGTCGACTCGATCACTCAGGCACTGGCTCACCCTGCACAACGCAGCGATTCTGACCATCCTGTTCGTCGTGCTCGACGCAAAGGCCCTTGGCGACGGCCGCAACCGATCTCAGCCTGACCCGCTCGGCCGTCGCAGTGACCCCTCCAAAGGTGTCGCCAGTCGGCTGGCCAGCTCCTCTTCGCTTGGATCACAAGGCGGATCATAAGGGCTTCGGGTTCTGTTGATGGCGGTGGCCCGGTAGTTGTCGTCACCGCGCTTGCGAAGTTCGGCGACGACCAGGCCGGCAAGCACGCCGCGCTGCTGGCCTACTACGGCTTCCTCTCCTTGTTTCCGCTGCTGTTGGTGTTCGTCACCGTGCTCGGCTACGCGATCGCCAACAACCCTGGGCTGCGGCAGCAGCTCATCGACACCGTGACCACCCGCTTCCCCGGGTTCGGCCCGCAGCTGCAAGCCAGCATCACCACCATCGGGGGCTCCGGTATCGGGCTGGTGACCGGCGTGCTGGGCACCTTGTGGGGCGGGCTGGGGATCACCCAGAGCGCCCAGGACGCCATGAACGCGGTCTGGAACATCCCCCGCAAGGACCGCCCCAACCTGTGGTGGCGGCTGGCCCGCAGCCTCGGCTCGCTGCTGCTGCTGGTCGTCGCGGTGTTCGCCGCGACCGCGCTGGCCCAGCTGGGCACCGTGGGGCGTGGCGTGCTCGGCCGGCTGGGGTTGGGTGGCTCGCTGCTGCTCAACCTGCTGCTGCTGGCCGCCCTGTCCCAGGTGCTGACCGCGACACGGCTGCCGTGGCGGGGGCTGCTGCCGGGCGCGGCGGCCGGGGCAGTCGGCTGGAGCGTGCTGCAGGCGCTGGGGGCCTGGATCGTCAGCCACCAGCTGGCGCGGGCCAACCTGGTCTACGGGGCGTTCGCCATCGTCATCGTGCTGCTTGGGTGGCTGTACCTGAGCGCCCAGCTGTTGCTGTACGCTGCGGAGGTCAACGTGGTGCTGGCCAGGCGGCTGTGGCCCCGCAGCCTGCTGCAGCCGCCGCTGACCGGGCCGGACCGGCAGGTGCTCGCCGCGCTGGCCGAGACCGAGGAACGCCTGCCCGAGCAGACCATCGAGGTCAGCTTCTCCCCTGAGGTGCGCGATGACGACACGCGCCGATGAACCCCGTGGGGGTCAGAGCTCAGGTCTTCACGCTGCCAGCTCATACTCGATGCTCGTAAAGATATCAAGCGGCTGGGGTGCGGGTGTTGTGGGCCATCTGGTTGAGCACTGCGAAGATCTCCCGGGCGAGGTCGCGCTTCAGGCAGCGGATGGCCTCCTTCTTGGACTTGCCTTGCTTGAGCCGCCGTGCCATGTAGTCACGGGTCCGCTGGTGCCAGCACAGCCGCACGACCACAAATCGAGAAGCAGGCCTCTGAGCGCAGCCGGTCGGGGTTGTCCTCGGCAGCGACCAGCAGCGCACCAGCGCTGTCAGGGCCGACGCCGAACCGGGCGACCAGCCCGGGAGCGGCCTTGGAGACCAGCCGGTCGAGTTGGGCAGCGGGGATTCGGCGCTGACCGTCTTGGGAGCCGAAGACCAAGGCTTCTACAGTCCCTGCTCATCGAGCTTGACGAGGACGAGCCCGGCCAGGTCGCGAACAGCTCCGCCTACGACCTGGCCGGGCTGATTCGCCGCACCAGGTCACCTGCCGTTGGTGGGTGGCGACGGCGTCATTCTCGATCGGAGGCTGCCCGCCGACACGAACGTCCAGCCTGGCTGCCGCTCAGCCAGTAATCCCATCAAGGCAGCGCGATAGTGGCTTCCACGACGAGTTCGCGCTGATCGAGGGTATGAGAATCCGCAGCTCGTGCGCGTTCCCATGCTTTGTGTGCACCCAACTTGCCACAATCCGAACACCCTACCATCCGCAACCCCGCTGGTCAGCGGCCCAGTGATCCGCCTGCCGGGGCAGCACGGCAAGGTTCGCCGCGACGGCTACCGGAAGAACTGACCGGGCTGAACCGCGGGGCTGTGTAGGCTCGGATCGTGGGGAGGGCACGGACCAGACCTGCGCCACCCAATCGGTCCAATTCGCCACGCGGGCGCCGCTCGTGGACACGCCATGGCGACGGGCGAAGCGCCGCCGCTAGCCGAGCAGGCATGCCAGGAGCCGTCAACAGGGATCGGGCCAAGGTCTTGACTCTAGGGTAGGGCACCACAGGCTATAGGAACGCGCTTCTGCATCTACGCGAGTCGCTTGAGTCTCCGACGCGCTGACCCGGCTCCTATGGCAGTTTGGCGACAGTGAGCAGCACGGCTGCGTCCTCCAGTGCATGCAGCGTGTGCCGCGCCTGGGGAACGATCAGCAGGTCACCGTCGCGCCCTTCCCACTCCGTGGTATCAGCGACGAGCCTTACCCGCCCATGCAACACGTGCATGGTCGCCTCGCCGGGGTTCTCGTGTTCCGACATCGACGACCCAGCGGTCAACGCCATCAGCGTCTGCCGGAGCACGTGTTCGTGCCCGCCGTAGACGGTGCGTGCGCTCCGGCCCGCCGGAGCGGCGTTTGCCGACTTCATCAGCTCACGAGCAAGCGCCTCAAGTGACAGCTTCTCCATGCGTCCACTGTGATCACCCCGCCGCGCAACCGTCAACGACACCGCCCGGCCCTGTGAAGGTCCGCGAGGTCCCCGCTCTGGGTCGCCGAGCGCCAGGCGTCGTCGGTGCTGGCCCGGTTGCGCTCGCGACACGGATAATCGACGTCCTGCCGCAGGCTGCGCGGCCAGAGCCGTCGCGCGGCCACGACGTTGACTTCCGCGGCGTACAGGGTGAGCTGCGCGCCCAGGTATAACCAGAACAGCAGGCCAAGGACGATCGCGAACAACCCATAGACCTCGCTGGCGCGGCGCAGGTAGTGGCCGACGAGGTATCCACCAACGGCCTGCAGGACCTGCCAAGCGACACCAGCGACCAGCGCACCAGCGATCAGCTGCCGGGTCGGGATCTGCCGAGGGGTAAGTACCCGGAACATCAGCAGGAACAGCCCGACGTTCACCGCCGCCGCGGCCGCGAGGTTGGCTAGTGCTACCGCGACTGCCCGCCCGCCGTAGCTGCCAAGCCAGGTCAGCAGGCTCGACGCGGCAAGGCCAACGGCGAAAGCCAGGAGCAGCAGCAGCCCGCGGACCTGCCGGGCCCAGAAGCGGGGGCCGCTGCCTGCTGGGGATGTCCCAGATCTCCGCCATCGCGTGCTGGGCGACCTGGGTCAGGCCACGGGCGCCCCACGCAAAGGCCAGGAGCCCAACCACCAGGCCGACCCCGTTGCCCCGCAACCCGTGGATGTTGCGCTGTACCTGGTCCCCGATGATGGGGAACTCGGCCACAGCGGAGCCCAGCACGCGCTGCTGGAAGCCGGAGTCGCGGCCGAGCAGGAACCCGAGCACGGTGACCACGACCAGCAGCAGGGGAAACAACGCAAGGAACGCGTTGTGGGCGACCACGGTGGTGAGCGCGCCGCCGTTGTCGTCGCCGAGCTTGCGCATGACCGCGAACGGGAATCCCAGCCAGCGGGTACGCTGCTGCGCGCGGTCAAAGGACCGCCGCAGCCGTTCGGCACCGTCCATGTCAGCCTCCTCATCGCCACCGCCTCGCCGTGACCAGGGTGGCCGTCCGGTCGCGGGTCAAGTCGCTGTCCAGCACCGCCTGTAGGTCTACTCTGGGAGTTGGACGGCCAACCTACCCAAGCGGGCGGCGTCAGCTGCTGCGTTCGACGAGCAGCAGGGCAACGTCGTCGTGGAGATGCCCGGCGACATGGCGTTGCAGCTCGGCCCACAGCGACTCCAGCCCAGCCTCCAAGTCGGCGCTGACCAGCGCGAACGCAGCCGCCGCCTGCAACGGGAAGAACCCGCCACCGGCGCGCCTCGCTGGCCCCGTCGGTGTACAGCAAGATCCGGTCGCCCAGCGCCAACCCTCAGCCGCAGCGGCTCCGGGCGCGGCGACCATGATGCCAGTAACGGCCTACAGGCAGTAACAGGAGCAGAGGAGTTCAGATCGTGGACGGCGCGACTGTGTCTGTGGCGGTCGTTGACAGCCGCACAGAGGCGGAACTGATCGTCGGCATGCTGCGCAGTCACGGCTTGAGAGCAGCTGTGTCGGCAGACGATGCCGGAGGACAGTACCCGCAGCTGCAGATACAGGGTGTTCGCGTGCTGGTTGCCCCCTCCGATGAAGCCTCGGCCCGTCGGCTCCTAGCCGCCGCCGATGACACCCTCTAGTAGGCCGGTCAACCCAAGACCTTTCGGCGATGGATGGGCCGACGCGGCCTGACCCGCGCCTGGACGGGCCCCTCGATCAGATCGAAGCCCAGGACGGCCCGGTACCATGCGATCGCCGCGTCCATGTCTTCCACGCGCATGCCGACGTGGTTCACCGGCAGCGGAGAGATCTGCCCTATGCGTGAGCTGAGCGCCTCGGCGCAGCCCGCGCACAGCCAGCGCCGCAGCGCAGTGCTCGCCGGGGCGCCCCGCCGCCGAGAACGATCCGTCATAGTCGCTCACGAGGGCAGTTCCTCGCCGGCCTGCTCGCGCACCATGTAGTCGGCGTACCAGTCGGGCCAGTTCGGGTCTGCCGCGCCGATGCGCTTCTCGTGCTCGCCGTGGGCGGCCGACGCGCGCCGCATCGCGCTCGCCAGGTCGCTTGCGGAGCCGAACGAAGTCGCGGCAGGGTCGATGCGCCCGGGAAGCCGGGTGGTGACTTCCTGGAACAGCCAGCGGTTGCCGTCCGGGTCGCTGAACGAGGCGAACGAGAGGTAGCTGCGATGCTCGGGATCCGGACCGCTGACCCGGCCGTCCGTGCCGGGGTGGAAGACCTCGCTCACCTCGATGCCGGCGGCGACCAGCACGTCCCGGGCGGCCTCGATGTCGGAGACGATCAGGTACAGGCCCTCGCCCGACCCGGGCGCGGCCGACGTGCGGTTCGGGCCGAATTGGACCGAGCACCCGGAGCCGGGCGGCGTGAACTGGATCACGCCGGGCGGGGTGTCGTCCAGCCTCCACCCGAGTCTCGCGTAGAACTCTTTCGCGCGGTCGACGTCCGAGACGGGGATGGTGACCACCTCGAGCTTCACGTCGACGCTCCCGACGCTCGCCGTCCCACTCGCGTCGCTGCTGCGGTTCTCGGTCGTACTCACCGCGGCCTCCCTGGGGTTGTGTCAGGGATGACGGTAGCGCTTTCACCGATGCGTCGCGAAAGGGAGACACCCTGGTCACTGTCAACCAGCGGGGGTGTGGACGAGCCGCCGAGGCTGTCGGGACGCAAAGCTACACTCTTGGCAGGTATGCCCGGCTTGGATGGCCGGAGTGGAGCAGGGGGATTGCAACATGGCGCCTGACGAGCTGCCCCGCCAGCTTGGTGAGGATGACGAGCTGCCCGACTTCGGCAGCCGGATCGGTGACACGCTCACCTTCGGCTCGGGGTCCTACATCCGCGCCATCAGCGCCGACGAGGCTCGCCGCCAGTTCCCCCCGCGCAAGCTCACCGACCTTGGCGCCAGCGACATCGACAAGGCGTTGGCGTTCGCCAAGGGCTACATGACCGCCACCAGGGAACTCGGACCCGAGCCCGGCAGCGTGCTCGACAGCCGGCCTCGCCGCCGTGGACTGAACCGGCTGATCCCCACCGGCCGCCGCCGCGCTGCCCGCAAGCGCACGCCTGCTCCGGCGGTGCCGCCTCGGCCACCCGTGGTGGTGCCGCCGGTGCGGTTGACGGTGGAGCTGGTGCCCAAGACGAGCTGGTACCACAACGTCCGCGCGCTGGTGGACGAGATGACGTGGGATCGCATCCGCCACCAGGTGTGGCGCCAGGCTGAGTACCGCTGCGAGATCTGCGGCGGCCGGGGTCCGGAGCATCCGGTGGAGTGCCACGAGGTGTGGCGCTACGACGACCGGACCCGTGTGCAGGCGCTGGTGCGGATGATCGCGCTGTGCCCGGCCTGCCATCAGGTCAAGCATCTTGGGTTGGCCAACGTCCAGGGCAGGGGCGCGCAGGCCCGGGCGCACCTGGCCCGGGTCAACGGCTGGACGCTTGCGCGGGCTGACGCCTACATCGATGAGGCGTTTGGGGTGTGGGCGCAGCGCAGCCAGGGACCGTGGACGCTGGACCTGGGGGGCCTACGCCCGTACGTGCTGGGCAGCGAGTACACCCACATCCTTGGCCGGCTCGCGAACGCGCCTGAGCGACGCACCGCCGAACGGCCGTAAGTCAAAGGGCCTGCCCGATTGAGCAGGCTCTAACCAGCATCTCATGAGAGCTGTGCGTACCTCGGCGCGGTGACCGGGACGGACCCGGCGGATTACGGGCAGAACTTCGGGTTACCCGCTGTAGGGTGGCGACACCCGGCCCGATCTTATGGGTGGCGACGCTTGACCCGATCAGTGTGGGGGCTGCATGGCCGGCGTGGCCCGACCAGCCAGCACCGGCGTGTTCGAGCGTGCCGGACGCCGGCCAGGCCGCAGGGCGCCGTCGCGGTGGCTGGGCGTGTCCGGTCCGCGGCCGGCCAAGACACGAGGGGGGACAGTCATGCTGATGCGGTTCGACCCTTCCGGGAGATGGCTCGAGTTGCCCTGCTGCTGAGGTGGCAGCAGACCCGGCAGCTCTTGGCCAGGCACCGATGCCATGGACGCCGACCGCGACCAGGGCGTGCTCACGCTGACGATCCCGGTGGCCGAACGTTCCTCGTGTACCACCGGCTGGGTCTGGTGGGCATGCCGCGCCGCCACGCCGACGATGCCGCCAGCGACGGCTTCACCGGCGCAACCACCGTCCCCTCGATCGGCGCCTTCCTGCTCGGCGCCGCCACGCCGCCGCTCCCCTCCAACGTTTGGCCGGAGCCGACGCAGGCGCGCCTTCCGCCGCCATGTCACCCATTCCAAGGAGATGGTTGTATGTCAACCATGGAGGAAGTCCGCCCCTTCTCGATCGATGTTCCCGAAGAGGAACTGGTCGAGCTGCGCCGACGCGTGGCGGCGACACAGTGGCCCGAGAAGGAGACCGTCGCAGATCAGTCGCAGGGCGTGCAGTTGGCGACGATTCAGGCACTCGCGCGCTATTGGGCGACAGAACACGATTGGCGCAAGTGCGAGGCGAAACTGAACGCCCTACCGCAGTTCATGACCGAGATCGATGGGCTGGACATTCATTTCATTCACGTTCGTTCGAACCATGAAAATGCGTTGCCGCTCATCGTCACGCACGGATGGCCCGGCTCGGTCATCGAACAGCTGAAGATCATCGATCCGCTTACCAATCCCACGGCACATGGCGGGAGCGCATCGGACGCTTTCCATCTGGTGATTCCGTCGATGCCGGGCTACGGGTTTTCAGGCAAGCCGCGAGACACCGGCTGGGATCCCGCCCGCATGGCACGTGCCTGGGTCGTGCTGATGAAGCGCCTCGGATACACACAATTTGTGGCGCAAGGCGGCGATTGGGGTGCGATTGTCACGGATGTGATGGCTGCACAGGCACCTCCGGAATTGCTCGGCATGCACTCCAACATGCCTGGCACTGTTCCACCCGACGTTGCAAAGGCGCTCCCGTCCGGCGGCCCGCCGCCATCCGGTCTCTCAGCCGACGAAAGACGCGCGTACGAGCAGCTGAGCGACTTTTATGCGAAGCACACAGGCTTCGCAATCGAGATGGGGACGCGCCCGCAAACGTTGTACGGGGTGGCGGATTCACCCGTCGGCCTAGCAGCCTGGATTCTTGACCACGA
>WNGB01013392.1_pt1 | contig 11051 bp, 11 predicted proteins | sample 5400681 | NCBI WGS metagenome assembly WNGB01 (sample SAMN13153367, study PRJNA577476) | soil metagenome | isolation source: 115 cm soil or saprolite under grassland replicate 2 | place: USA:California | collected 2016-06-15 | reverse complement strand
TGGGTGCTGCACCACCACGAGCGCTGGGACGGCGACGGCTATCCGGACCGCCTCGGCGGCGAGCGCATCCCGCTCGGCTCGCGGATCCTTCTGGTCGCCGACGCGTACGACGCGATGACCACGGACCGCATCTACCGCTCCCGCCTGAGCCACGACCGGGCCATGGCGGAGCTCGAGCGCTGCTCCGGAACCCAGTTCGACCCGGACGTCGTTGCCGCTTTCCGACTCGAGTTCGACCAGCCGCGGCGGCCCGAGCTCGTCGTGCTCGAGACGGGCTAGCCCCCGACGAAGAAGGTCCGTAGCTCCTCGTAGGTCTCTTCAGGAGCCTCTTCGGCGAGGAAATGCCCGCAGTCGAGCGCCCGCCCCCGCACGTCGTCGGCCCACTGACGCCAGACGTCGAGAACGTCGAACCACCGCCCCAGCTCCTCGCGACCGCTCCAGAGCGCGAGCACGGGGCACACGATGCTCCGCCTGCCCCGGTCGGCCTCGTCGAGCTCGAAGTCGATCGTCGCGCCCGCCCGGTAGTCCTCGCACATCCCGTGGATCGTCGTCGGATCGCGAACGCAGCGAAGGTAGTCCTCGAGCGCTTCGGGATCGAAACGACTGCGATCGCCGCGGAAGTAATAGGCGTCCGGGTTCGACCCGATTACCTCCTCCGGGAAGGGCGCCGGCTGGGCAAGGAAGAACCAGTGCCAGTCGACAAAGCCGAACTCCATGTCGACTCGATGCCACATGTCTCCCGTCGGCACGATGTCGAGCACGGCCAGCCGCTCGACTCGCTCCGGGTGGTCGAGCGCTAGGCGGTAGGCGCAGCGACCGCCCCGGTCGTGGCCGGCGACGGCGAACCGCTCGAACCCGAGCTGGCGCATGACCTCGACCTGGTCGCGCGCCATGGCTCGCTTCGAGTACGGCTCGTGGTCGGGTGTCGTCGGCGGCTTCGAGCTCTCTCCGTACCCGCGCAGGTCGGCGGCGACGACGGTGAAATCGTCTGCAAGGCGTGGAGCGACGAGGTTCCACATCGCGTGTGTCTGCGGGTGACCGTGCAGGAGTAGAAGCGGCGGCCCGTTTCCCCCGTGGCGCACGCGAATCGTGGCCTCGCCGGTGTCCAACCTTTCGAGCTCGAACCCCTTGAACATACCCCCATGAATGCCAGGAACGCTCTCTCCCGGGCAGGCGTAAGGTGATCCGCATGCGCCGCTGGCCCACGTGGCTCCTTGTCGGCGCGCTCGTCGCGCTGGGCTCGGTCGCGGTCGCGGATGCGCTTCGGGGAGGCGGCGAAAAAGAGGTCGTGAGCTCGAGTCCCGGACCGAGACCGTCGCCCGCGGTGACGACCGTATCTCTCGAGCCGGCCTCACCGGCGATGAGCGGCGTCCTTTACTACAGCAACGCCGAGCACCGCTGCCGCCTCGAGGGGGTCATCATGCCCAGCCCAGAGGCGGCCCGATCGCCGCGGCTCGGCAGCTGCCGCTTCTCGATCTCGGGGAACGGGCAGGCCGCGTTCCCCGACAAGGCGGCCTGGTCGCCACACGGGGGCCTGTACGCACGCGAGATCGACGGGGTGATCGAGTTCGGCTCCCCTTTCTCGCACCAGACGCTCCGCTTCCCCGGCCGCGCACCCGCCTTCAAGCCCGATGGGACGTTCACCTACGTGCGGGACAACGAAGTTGTCGAATGGACGACAGAGTGCCCGCCTGGTTCGAGACTCTTTACGCTCACCGGCGACAACGCGACCGTGCGCTGCCGCCGGGTGGTGCTGTCGCAGGGCGACCTACGGCGGGCACTCATCAGCGCGGACGACTCCGGTCCGCTCGTCCTGAAAGATCTGGAGTGGTTGAGCGACAGCCGCCTCGTCGCCGTGGTCGGCCACGCCGGAATCAGCGGCTACCGGGAGCACCTTTCCGTGCTCGACGGCGGGCGGGTCGTGGGAACGTTGCACAGCGAATTCGGCGAGGGCATGCGAGTCGAAGCGAGCCCGCAAGGCAATTTTTTCACCGCCTGGTACGGGGACAGCCTCGTCACCATCCGCGATCGGGAAGGAGACCTGATCGCCTTCCCGCCGGTGGCGCGGGTGCGGGCGTTGACCTGGTCTCCGGACGAGCGCTGGACGGCTGTCGCGACAGAGCACTCGGTCTTCGTCTTCCGCACGAACACCGGAGAGGCACGCGTCCGCCGCCTTCCCATCGTCGCGAGCGACCTCGCCTGGCGCTGATGGCGCGGCTGCCCACATGGCTCATCGTCGCGGCGGTCGGCGCCCTGGTCGCCCTTGCCGCCGCTGACGCGATCCGCGTGCGTGAAGAGCCCGGATCGCGGAGTACCGGGACGACGAGCACCCTCGACTTGAACGGCGTCCTGCTCGTCGCCGGTCCGGACTGCTCAACGAGGGCGATCAGTCTCCCTGCCCTGAAAGAGGAGAGGGGCCCTCGACGCCTGGACTGTGGGGGGCTGGTCTGGTCTCGGGACGGCACGCTCGCGGCGCGCTGCACCCCCACGAATGGCACCGAGATCCTCACCGACCAACTTCAGTTCACAGCTCGAGTGGCTGGGTGCAGTCCTGCGTGGCGGGAAGACGGCGCCTTGAGCGTCATCCGCAATGGTGACCTGCTCATCTTCCGTCGACGCGGCCCGGTGCGGCTGTTCGTCTCCCGAAGCACGCTCGCGGAGGCGCTCGAGGGAGAAGCGCCCCGCGCCTATGAGCTGAGCGAGGTCGTATGGATGGACGCCAGTCGGTTCGCGGCGATCCTTCACGGAAGACAGCCGTGGCAGCAGGCGATCGTCGTCTACTCGCGCGCCGGAGTGGAGCGATTCGTTCCGGAGGCGGCACAGCGGATCTCCGGCCTGCGGGTCAGCCCGCTCGGCAACTACATCGCCTTTGCGCGAAACGCACTCGGGCGCGAGTACGCCATGCCCTTGCGCGGCGGGCCGGAGATGCGGCTGCCGCGCATCGCCAACGCGCGGACGATCGCCTGGTCTCCCGACGAGAAGTGGGTGGCCCTCGCAACGCGCACGGCGACCTTCATCGCGCGGACGGGCTCGCGCCGCGTCGTCTTCCGCATCCCCGTCGGCGGCGACACGCTCGCCTGGCTCCCTTAGAGCGGAATGTTCCCGTGCTTTCTTGGCGGGCGGCGCTCCCGCTTCGTGATCGCCGTCTTGAGAACGTCGATCAGCACTGGTCGTGTCCGCCTCGGCTCGATCACGTCGTCCACGTAGCCTCGCTCCGCCGCCGTGTACGGGTTGGCGAACTGCTCCTTGTAGTCCTCGATCAGCTCCGCGCGCTTCGCCTCGGGGTCGTCCGCCTCCTCGAGCTCCTTGCGGAAGACGATGTTGACCGCGCCCTCCGGACCCATGACCGCAACCTCGGCCGTCGGCCAGGCGAAGTTGAAGTCCGCGCGGATGTGCTTCGAGCTCATGACGTCGTAGGCTCCGCCGTAAGCCTTGCGGGTGATGACGGCGATCTTCGGCACCGTCGCCTCGCAGTACGCGTAGAGGAGCTTGGCTCCGTGCCGGATGATCCCGCCCCACTCCTGAGCCGTGCCGGGCAGGAAGCCGGGGACGTCGACGAAGGTCACGAGCGGGAGGTTGAATGCGTCGCAGAAGCGGACGAAACGCGCCGCCTTCACCGACGAGTCGATGTCGAGGGTCCCGGCCAGAGCACGCGGGTTGTTCCCGACGACGCCGATCGGATGTCCGCCCAGACGCGCGAAGCCGCAGACGATGTTCTCGGCCCAGAGCTGGTGCACCTCGAGGAATTCCCCGTCGTCGACGACGCGATCGATGATCCCCCGCATGTCGTAGGGCTTGGTCGGCTCGTCCGGGACGATCCCGTCGAGCTCGACGTCCTCCCTCCCGATCGGATCTGACGGCTCGAAGTACGGCGGCGGGTCGACGTTGTTCTGCGGGAGGAAGGAGAGTAGGTAGCGTGCGTCCTCCAGGCAGGCTTCCTCGTCGTCGGCGGTGAAATGCGCCACCCCGGAGCGCGAGGCATGGGTCACCGCTCCTCCCAGCTCCTCGAACGTCACCTCCTCCCCGGTCACCGTCTTCACCACCTCGGGCCCCGTGATGAACATGTACGAGCTCTCCTCGACCATGAAGACGAAATCCGTCATGGCCGGGGAGTAGACGGCGCCGCCCGCGGTTGGTCCCATCACGAGCGAAAGCTGCGGGACGACGCCCGAGGCCTGCACGTTGCGCCAGAAGATCTCCGCGTAGCCGCCGAGGGAGACCACGCCCTCCTGGATGCGCGCGCCGCCGGAGTCGTTGATTCCGATCACCGGACAGCCGTACTTGAGAGCGAGGTCCATGACCTTGCAGATCTTCTCGGCGAATACCTCCGAAAGCGTCCCGCCGAAGACGGTGAAATCCTGCGAGAAGACGAAGACCCGTCGCCCGAAGATCGTCCCGTACCCGGTGACGACCGCGTCGCCCCAGGGTCGGCGCTCGCTCAACTCGGGGTTGCGGTGCCGAACGAAACGGTCGAGCTCCACGAAGCTCCCAGGGTCGAGGAGCTTCTCGATCCGCTCGCGGGCGAGCAGCTTGTTGCGGGAGCGCTGGCGCTCGACAGCCTTCTCGTCGCCCGCGTGCGAAGCTTCGGCGCGCAGCCGCTCGAGCTCGTCGAGCTTGGCCTTGGTGCCTTTCTCCTCCGCCCTCGCCACGAGCCCTATTCTCGTTCAGAATCGCGGCCGATGCCTACGAGCCTTCCCGCAGGCTTCCTGCGGCTGGAGAGCCTCGCTGTGGTCGTCGCCGCCGTCGCGCTCTACTTCGACGGGGACTACGCCGGCTGGGTCTTCTTCGCCTTCTTCCTCGCGCCCGACCTTGCTATTGCCGCCTACGCAGCCGGTCCGAAAGTGGGCGCTGCGATCTACAACCTCGCGCACACCTACGCGTTCCCTGTCGTCCTCGCCGCGGGATGCCTGCTCACGGGCGACGCCGGCCTGCCGGTGCAGATCGCGCTCATCTGGGCCGCGCACATCGGCATCGACCGCGTCCTCGGGCTCGGGCTGAAGTATCCGACGGGCTTTAAGGACACGCATCTGAACCGCGTCTAGCAGTCTTCTCCGGACACCTCGGTGGAGATCCGACTCAGCCGTCTCGCCGCCGGAGGGCCTCGCCGACCCGATCGAGCGACCGCCTGGTCATCGGCTGGAGCAGGACGATGACCTCGTCGAAGGCGAGCAACTCGTAGGCGTCGATCGCGCGCGCAAGCTCGTCGACGGATCCTGCGAAGGCCGCGTCATCGCCGTTGTCCGGGCTCATCACGCCTGGGTCCAGGACCCGGATGCCAACCGTCCGTCGAAGCGTGGCCGGGTCTCGGCCTTCAGCGTCAAGGGCCGTCTCGAGGTCGATTAATCGCTGGCGGAGCCGATCGTCCGGATGACCGAACCAGGCGGTGTTCCAGGCGTCCGCGTAGCGTGCGGTCAGCCGGAGCATGCGCGATCCCTTCGCCGCGACCAGAATCGGGATCGACCGACCGGGTGGCGGTAGCAGCGTGGCGTCACGGACCTCGTGGTAGCGGCCGGCGAAGGCCACACTCTCTCCGCGCAGGAGCGGGCGGATGATCTGCAGCGCCTCCTCGAATCGGCCGACGCGGTGGTCAGTCGGGTAGCCGAAGGCCTCGTATTCCGGGTCGTACCAGCCGGCCCCGAGGCCGAGGATCAAGCGGCCCCCGCTGACCCCGTCCGCCGTCGCCGCCATCTTCGCGAGCAAGGCTGGGTTGCGAAACGAGGCGCACATGACGAGCTGGCCAAGCTCGACGCGGCTCGTCGACGCAGCCAGCGCGGAGAGGATCGTCCATCCCTCGTGGATGCCCTCGGCTGGCCGGCCGGGCGGGCCGGAGATCAAGTGGTCACAGACCCAGACGGACTGAAGGCCGAGCGCCTCGGCGTGCTCGGTGAACGCCAGCACCTCCGGCCAAGAGGGCACCTGGCCAGTTCCATCGGACAGAGACATCGGGACGACGACGCCAATCCTCATCTGGCGCAGTCTGGCAGCGCAGTCGAGATCGTAGGAACCTCGACAACGGGTGCGGGAGAGCGCCTAGGGCGCGAGGTGCGCATCGTACGTGCCGAACTCCTCGCGGAGGGCGGCGCAGATTTCCCCGACCGTGCAGGTGGCGGCCAGCGCTTCGCGCATCGCCGGTAGGAGATTCTCGTCTCCCCGGGCGGCCTCGCGGAGCCTCGTGAGCGCCGCTTCGGCGGCGTCAGCGTCCCGCTCAGCGCGGACACGCTGCGTGCGCTCGACCTGACGCCTTTCCGCCTCGGGATCGAGCGCGTGCAGCTCGATTGCCTCCTCCTCCTCGGTCTCGGCGAAGCGGTTCACACCCACGACGACCTTCTCGCCTGCCTCGACCTTCCGCTCGTGCTCGAAGGCGGCATCCTCGATCTCGTGCTGCGTGAAGCCCTGCTCGATGGCCGCGACGGCTCCGCCGAGCTCGTCGATCCGCTCGATCAGCTCCCAGGCGCGCTGTTCGAGCTCGCGCGTCAGCGATTCGACGAAGTAGGCGCCCCCGAGGGGGTCTGCGGTGTCCGTCCCACCCGCCTCGTGCGCCAGGACCTGCTGTGTGCGGAGCGCGATGCGGACGGAGTTCTCCGTCGGTAGAGCGAGGGCCTCGTCGAAGGCGTTCGTGTGGATCGACTGAGCACCGCCGCAGACGGCCGAGAGCGCCTGCACGGCGACGCGCACGATGTTGTTCTCCGGCTGCTGAGCCGTGAGCGTCGAGCCGCCGGTCTGGGCATGGAAGCGCAGCGCCTGGGCCTTGGGATTCGTCGCGCCGAAGCGGTCGCGCATGATCCGCGCCCACAGGCGCCGGGCCGCTCGGAACTTCGCCACCTCCTGGAAGAAGTGGTTGTGGGCGTTGAAGAAGAAGGACAGCCGGGCGCCGAACTCGTCGGGCGAGAGCCCCGCGTCGATCGCCGCCTGGGAGTACGCGATCCCGTGCGCCAGGGTGAAGGCGAGCTCCTGCACCGCCGTCGAGCCGGCCTCGCGGATGTGGTAGCCGGAGACGGAGATCGTGTTCATCTTCGGCACCCGTTCGTGGGCGTACTCAAAGAGATCGGTCGTGATCCGCATGGAGGGCTTGGGCGGGAAGATGTAGTTCCCGCGGGCGGCGTACTCTTTGAGGATGTCGTTCTGGACCGTCCCGCGGAGCTCGCTCCCTGGTACGCCCTGCTTCTCGGCCACGAGCTCGTAGAGGAGGAGGAGAAGCGCCGCCGGGGCGTTGATCGTCATCGAGGTGGAGACCTCCCCGAGGGGAATCGCGTCGAACAGGATCTCCATGTCGGCGAGCGAGTCGATCGCAACGCCCGCGCGGCCCACTTCTCCGGCGGCGCGCGGATCGTCGGAGTCATAGCCCAGCTGGGTCGGGAGGTCGAAGGCGACGGAGAGGCCGGTCTGCCCCCGCTCGAGCAGGTACCGGAAGCGCGCGTTCGTCTCCTCCGCCGATCCGAAGCCCGCGTACTGGCGGATCGTCCACGGCCGGCCGCGGTACATGTCCCTGTAGGGCCCGCGCGTGAACGGGAACTCGCCCGGAGCCTCGAGCGACGGGCCGGCGACGTCCTCCTCGGTGTAGACCGGCTTGATCTCGATGCCCGACTCGGTTTCGCGCCGGTCTGCCTGCGGGGCCATGTAGATCTAGGCTAATCGCTATGCGCGTCCGGGTGAGGTTGTTCGCGGGGCTGCGAGAGCGTGCCGGCATGGGCGAGAACGAGGTGGAGCTCACCGAGGGCGCCAGGGCGCGCGACGTCTGGGAGCTGCTCGAGCTCGGCTCCGAGCCGGCCGGACTCGCCTATGCCGTGAACCGTCAGTACGTCGACCGCGACCATGAGCTCTCGGACGGCGACGAGCTGGCGATCATCCCGCCTGTGTCGGGCGGCGCCTTCCGGCTCCTCGAGGGGCCGATCGACGTCATGGCCGTGATGGCAGAGGTCGAGAGCGACAGCGCGGGCGCCGTCGCGTCCTTCGTCGGCACCGTGCGAGCGCGATCGCGCGACCGCGACGTCCTCTACCTCGAGTACGAGGCCTACGAGGGCATGGCCGAGCAGGTCATGGCCCAGCTCGCGGGGGTCCTGAAAGTGAAGTACGACCTGACGGAGGTCGCAATGACCCACCGCGTCGGCCGGGTCGACATCGGCGAGGCGAGCGTCGCCATCGCGGTCTCAGCGCCCCACCGCCAGGACGCCCTCGCGGCCTGCGCCGAGGCGATCGACACCCTCAAGCACACTGTGCCGCTCTGGAAGAAGGAGGTCTACCAGGGCGGCGAGGAGTGGATCGGACGAGGCTCGTAGAAGGGAGCGGCTCCCTTCCGGTTCGCTAGTTAGCCGAGAAACGAAGAATCTGGTCGCCACGGCTACCATGAGTTCGTGAGCCCACTGACGCCCCGGCAGGAGCCCGAGTACCCGCTCTTCGAGCCGGAACCCGTGCGCGACTACGAGCCGATCCATCCGCGCAGCCGCTGGCGTGAGATCGGCAGGAAGCTGTGGGCGCCGATAGCCGGGTTCGGGTACTTGCTCTTCAAGCTCAAGGCTGCCCTCCTGGCGGTCTTCAAGTTCAAGATCTTCGCCACCTCGGGGACGATGCTCGTCTCGATCGCGGCCTATTCCTGGATCTGGGGCTGGAGGTTCGCCGTCGGGTTCGTGCTCCTGTTGCTCGTCCACGAGCTCGGACACGTAGTCGAGCTGCGCCGGCAGGGCATCCCCGCTTCAGCGCCCCTCTTTATCCCCTTCCTCGGCGCCGTGGTAGGAATGAAGCAGATGCCCCACGACGCCTGGCGAGAGGCGCGGGTCGCGCTCGCCGGGCCGATCCTCGGCAGCCTCGGCGCCGCGGGCGTCTGGGCCGCGGGGGAGGCGCTCGATTCCGACTTGCTCGTCGCCCTCGCGTTCACGGGCTTCTTCCTCAACCTCTTCAACCTGCTGCCAGTGGTGCCGCTCGACGGCGGCCGGGCCGTCTCCGCCGTCCATCCGGCGCTCTGGGCCGTCGGGATGGCCGCGCTCGTCGTCCTCGCCTTCCTCTATCCAAACCCGATTCTCCTCCTCGTGCTCGTCTTCGGCGGCCTCGAGCTCTGGCACCGATGGCAGGCGCGGAAGGATCCGGCTGCGGCCGATTACTACCGCGTGAAGCCGTGGCAGCGGCTGGCCGTCGGCGGGACGTACATCGGGCTGGCGGCTCTACTGGCCCTCGGGATGAGCGCGACGCACATCGAGCGCAGCTTCTAGCCTGCCGCCCTATGGAAGACCGTCGGATCCTCGAAGCGGACGACCACGATGAGCTTCTGCACGTCAAGCAGATTGCGGACGAGTTCCTGCAGGGGTTCGAGACAGTCGCGGAGATCGCCAAGCCGGCAGTGACGATCTTCGGCTCGGCCCGCGTGCGCGAGGATCATCCCGCGTACAAGGCCGCCGTCGCGACCGGAAAGCTGTTCGCCGAAGCAGGCTTCACCGTCGTCACGGGCGGCGGCCCCGGCGTGATGGAGGCCGCGAACCGCGGCGCCACGGAAGGCGGTGGGCTTTCTGTCGGCTTCAACATCGAGCTCCCGCACGAGCAGAACTCGAACCCCTACCTCGACATCGGGCTCACCTTCCAGCATTTCTACGTGCGCAAGACGATGTTCGTGAAGCCTGCCGAGGGCTTCGTCATCTTCCCCGGAGGCTTCGGGACGCTCGACGAGTTCTTCGAGGCCTTGACACTCATCCAGACCGGCAAGGTGCTCCATTTCCCGGTCGTCCTCTTCGACTCGGACTACTGGAAGGGGCTGCTCGCCTGGATTCGAGACCTCCTGCTGGCAGAGGGGATGATCTCGCCCAATGACCTCGATCTCCTCGTCGTCACGGACGAGCCGGCGGAGGCGGTGGCGACCGTCGTCTCCTGCTACGAACGCAGGTGCGCGGACCTGCCTGCGGCTTCGGCCAAAGCGGATGCTCAGTAGGGGCGGGGCATGCCCCGCCCCTACGATTGCTGACCTCGGCTAGCGGACGCGCTGGCCCTGCTCGACCTCGCCGCGCCAAGCGCCGGTCTCGGCGCCGCGGCTCTCGACGAGCTCCTTGAAGCGCTCGAGGTCGCCCTTCACGCGCCGGCTGTCGGCGCCGAGGGCGCTGCCGAGTGATTCGACCAAGCCCTCGGTCTCGTGCTCCATTACGACGGTGACCCGGGTCTCGTTCTCGGAGACCGGCTCGAACGTGACGGTGCCCGAGTTGTAGTGGCCTTCGACCGCCCGCCAGGCGACCTTCTGGTCTGGCTTCTGCTCGGTGATCTCGGCCTCCCATTCATGCCGCTTGCCGCCGATCTCGGCGACCCAGCGCAAGTGGGTGTCGTCGATCTGCTTCACCGACTCGACGCCTTCCATGAACTCGGGGAACTCCTCGAACTGAGTCCACTGGTTGTAGGCGGTCGAAACCGGGACGTTGACTTCGATCGATTCTTCGACGCGTGCCATTGACCCCTCCTTTTTTGGGGTTCGCTTGCCACCGATTCACCTACCCGGGTGAGCGGTGGCTAACCCTTGAAGCGCTGCACTAGGCGCCATGCGGCCGGAAGGAGCGCGCCGGCCAGGTAAAGCTTGAGGAGGTCGCCCACGACGAAGGGGTAAAGGCCCAATTCGAAGGTCTTCTCCAGCCCCGTGTCTAGCTTGACGGAGAGCCACGGAAGGCCAACGAGATAGATAACGACGTTGCCGGAGAGCATGGCCGCCACAGCCGAGGAAAAGCGTCGGTCCCAGCGCCTCTCGGCGAGCCAGCCCGTGAGGACTGCCGCCAGCACGAACCCCACGATGTAGCCGCCCGTCGGGCCGGTGAGGACATCCCAGCCGTGGTTTCCATCGGCGTAGACAGGGGCCCCGAGCGCGCCCACGAAGAGATAGAGGCCTAGGCTCGCGAGTGCGAGCACCGGGCCGAGCGCCGCCCCGACGAGCACGACCGCGAACGTCTGCCCGGTGATCGGCACGGGCGTGAACGGGAGGCCGATGGAGACCTGGGCCGCGAGCGCCACGAAGGCTGCGCCACCGAGGACGAGGAGGACGTCCGTGAGCAGGCGCGTCCGGGGGAAGAACGCGAGCCGGAGTGTCGCCG
>WNGB01056130.1_pt1 | contig 11052 bp, 11 predicted proteins | sample 5400681 | NCBI WGS metagenome assembly WNGB01 (sample SAMN13153367, study PRJNA577476) | soil metagenome | isolation source: 115 cm soil or saprolite under grassland replicate 2 | place: USA:California | collected 2016-06-15 | reverse complement strand
CCTTTCCTGGGGCCGAATTTACCAGGTGGCGGCTGGACGATGAGGTGCTTGCCTACCCGACCTACGCGGTCATCGCCGCAAACAAAGACCAGCTCAAGAAGCATCCCGGGTTCTTCAACATCTGCATCCACAAGGGACTGTCGGCGTCGGGGACGCAACCCGGCGGGCCGAATAACCTGCCACAGTTCGGCAACCCCGACGACCTCGTGAAGGTGGCCACGGACTGGCCGCAGTTCAACTTCATCATTTATCATTCCTGCATCCGGCCAAGCTTCTGGGTGCTGCAAGCTCTGGAGGACATAGAGAACCAGCCGGGGTCGATGCCGCCCACCCGGCTGATGGACAGCCACGGGCACAGCGTCCCGAACATCCGGTGGTCTACGCAGTTCGCCCAGATCGCAGGCGGCAGATACCAGGCCGGGGCAGAACCATCATCCACCTCTCCCTCGAGCGACCACCGACTCCGAAACGTCTACGCGGAGCTCGGCACGACGATGGCCTCGATGATCGTGACCTTCCCCACGGTGTGGTCGCATCTGATCGGCCAGCTCCTGTACTACATGGGCCCCGACAACATCGTGTTCGGCTCGGATTCGCTCTGGTACGGCGGCCCGCAATGGCAAATCGAAGCCCTCTGGCGCTTCCAGATCCCAGAGCAGATCCGGGAAGAGTGGAATTACCCGCCGCTGACCCCTGCCGCCAAGCGGAAGATCCTCGGCCTCAACAGCGCGCGGCTGTATGGACTGCACGGCTCTACGGCGCAACCCATCGGCAAGCCAGGCAGCGCCTACAGGCAGGGCAAGTTGCCGGATTACGCGTCGTACGTGCAGCCCGGCAGCGCCATCGACACCGTGTTGCAGGGTCCCGGCTATCCCACACCGATTACCCCGGTCGACCTGATTCCCAACGACAACTTCACCGCGATCAAGAAGCAATACGCCGAGGCGGGCCTCGGACGGAGCAACACCCGGTTCGGCTGGAGGCGGATGACATAGTGCCTCTTCAGGCAACGCTTGCCTCGTTACGGCTGGCCCGTCATGAGCAAGAACCGGGTGCCGGGGGCGGCGTCGGTGACCGCGAACTCCTCGCCTGGACCCAGCAAGACCAGTTGCGCGGGCCTGGCCGTGCTCCGGTTGGCCCCGAAGGCGGCCTCGCCCTCCAGCACGTACGCAAAGCCCTGGAACCCGGCCGGCACCGTCGGGCCAGCGGTTCGCGACCCGCATCCCGACGTGGGTCGCCAACCGGGTCTTGCCCGCACCGCCGACCCCGATCAGGGTCACCAGTCGGCGTTGGGAGATAAGCCGCTCGATGGCGCGCAGCTCTCCCTCGCGCCCGATGAACGACGTCAGCTGCCGCCGATGTTGTGCCGTGGTGCGCCGTCGCCAGTCATGCGCCCATCGTGCCGAGGCAGCGTCGGCGGGGCGAGATCCGTCATCGGAGCACGCGGAACCGCAGATGGGTGGTGCTCGGACCTTCGATCAGCCTGGTCCGCTCGAGCCTGATCCGGTCGCGGCCCACGTCGGCGAACAACCGGGTGCCACCGCCGAGCAGCGCCGGCTCGATGTGGAGGTTGAGCTCGTCCACCAAGCCGAGCCGCAGCGCCTGGTCCACGGTGCTGGCGCCACCCACGATGTACACGTTCTTGTCGCCCGCGGCGGCCTTCGCCTGCGCGATCGCGCTCTCGACATCGGTGACGAACGTGAAGGTGGTCGCGCCCGCGACCCGGACCTCGCGTGGCCGGTGCGTCGGCACGAAGACCGGCATCTTGAACGGTGGCTCCTCGCCCCAGCCGTGCACGTGGTCGTACACCCCGCGGCCGGCGACGACCGCGCCCGCGGCGGCGAACAACTCGTCGATCATCCAGCGTTCGCCACCTGGGCGAAGCACGTCACCGCCCGTACCGAGCGGTTGCTCCTCACCGGCGTCCGGCCCCGTGATGAACCCGTCAAGCGACATCGACAGGCTGATCTCCACGACGCCCATCTGGGCCTCCTGTAACCATGGTCTCGGGCATCAGCACACGCTAGGCCCGCCACCGTGCCCGGCATCACCGGCGCGTGGCGTGGCACGCTCACATCGCGTCTCCCGGGCCATCGGCCTGGTCGGCGAGGTGGCGCAGGAGCGCAGCCAGACCTGCGAGCTGGTAGCGCCAGAAGTTCGTGATCGTCGATTGGATCGATTCCTCGGTCGTATTGCGCTCCAGAATGCGAGCGATGGTCTGAGCCGTGTTGACGAAGATCGAGTCGAGCAGCCCCCGGTCGGCGTCACTCACGGCACCGGGCGGGAGCGCGTCGACCAGCGTCTCGACCGACAGGTCGGCGAGCCGACGAGCGACGCCCTCGTACCGGGTTCCCTCCGAGCGCGCGAGGACGACCACGGCCCTCAGACGATTCGCCAGCCAGAACTCCATTATCTCGTCGGCGAGGCGCCACGCCGATGCAGGGACCAGTTGGAAGGTGACTGCGATACAGCAACGATCCGGCCTGTTCTGGGACGCCATCCACGGCCGCGCCCCGATGCCGCCGGCAGCATCGACGCTCGGGTTCCACCTCATCTCGGCCGAGCCCGACCACGGACTGATCACCGTCGGTTTCGTCGCCACCAGATCGTTCACGAACCCGTTCGGCGAGGTCCTCGGAGGCTTCCTCGCCGCGATGCTGGTAACCGCCACAATTGACTTCTGGCACCCCACGGGCATGCCTGGCGCAACCTTATGGCGTCGTAGCGTCGGAGACCGACGAGAGCGCCGACCTCGGGGAGGTTCGATGACTGTGCGGCCAGTGGTGACGCTGCGCCAGGCAACAGCGACTGACGCGCCGAAGATCGCCGATATCTGGCACCTCGGTTGGCGCGACGGCCACCTTGGGTTCGTGCCCCAGGAACTCGTCGCCGCGCGCCACAAGGACTCCTTCCGGACCAGGGCCGCACGGCGAGTGAGCGACACGACCGTCGCGGTGATCGGCGGGGAAGTCGCCGGGTTCGTGATGGTCGTCGGCGATGAGGTCGAACAGGTCTACGTTGCAGCATCGCATCGCGGCACGGGCGTGGCCGACACGCTCATGACGGAGGCAGAACGACAGATCACACGCGCCGGCCACTCGACAGCATCCGGACCGGTGATCGTCAGGATCACGCCGGAACGACCAGACCACGCCGACACCTCCGCCGACGAGAGCGAGCAGACGACGGCGCGTCGTAACTCGTCATCCGGCGGTATCTGCTGGTCACGGCCACGATCGACTTCTGGCAACCCACGGCCTGTTCCACATCCACTCCAGGCCGATACTCACCGCGACGATTCAGACAACCCCGCACTATGCCGAGGGCCTGGATCGCCGGTGGGTTGTGGCGCTGCCCGTGCGTGGTGGTCCAGGATCGGGGGCGCGTTCGATGAGGCCGCGGCCGGCGAGCTCGTTGATGACGGCGACCAGATCGCTGCGGTAGATGCCGGTGCGGCGGCTCAGTGCCGCCTGGCTCGCCGGGCCGAACTCCTGCAGCGCCGCGAGCACGGCGTAGTGCCATTTGCGGTCGTCCGCGCGGGCCAGCCCTTCGTTCACCAAGCGGTCGGCGTGCATCGCGGTTTGCGTCAGCAGGCGGCTCGGCAGGCGCCGCAGGCGGGCGGGTGTGGCCCGGTCATCCCTGGTGCCGGTGATGTCGGCGGTGCCGGTGTCGGCCCTGGTGCTCATGCCGGTGATCCTCCCCGGTTGCGTTGGTTCCACTGCCGGTGATCCTACCCCGGTTGCGTTCGTCTCACTAACGATCTACACTCGTTAGTGAGACGAACATTAGTGGGACTAGCAGATTGTGCGGGGTGACCGTCATGCCAGGCCCTGCACTTCTCGGTGCAGGGCCTGCAGTGGGTGCCCAGCGCCTACCTGCTGACCTACGGCGGGTTCATGCTGCTCGGCGGCCACGCCGCCGACCTGCTCGGCCGCCGCCGCATCCTCGTCGCCGGCACCTTGGTCATCGGCGTGTCGTCGCTGGTCGGTGGGTTCGCCGGGAGCGCGGGGGTCCTGGTCGGCGCGCGCCTTGTGCAGGGCCTCGGCGCGGCGATGATGCTCCCGGCCGCGCTGTCGATCCTGACGACGACGTTCAAGGAAGGCAAGGATCGGCACACCGCGGTCGGAGCCTGGGGCGCGATTGGCGGACTCTCCGCAGCGGCCGGCGTGCTCCTGGGCGGCTTACTGACAGCCGGCCCCGGCTGGCGCTGGGTGATGTTCGTCAACCCGCTGGCCTGCGTGCTCGTGCTGGGCGGGATCTTCCGGCTGATCAGCGGCGAGCGGCGCCGCGCGCGGCTGCACAACTTCGACCTGCGCGGCGCCGTGCTGGCCACCGGCGGGATGCTGCTGCTGGTCTACGCGCTGGTGACCGCGCCGACCGTCGGCTGGGGCAACGCCGGCACGATCGGCGAGCTCGCCGGAGCGCTCGCGCTGCTGGCGGCGTTCGTGGTCAACGAGCTGCGCCACCGCAACCCGCTCGCGCCGCTGTCGATCTTCCGCATCAACGGGCTGGGATTCTCCGACCTCACCCAGCTGACGACGTTCGCGGGCTTTCTGGCGATCTTCTTCTTCCTCACCCTCTACATGCAGAACGTGCTGGGCTACTCACCGATCCAGACCGGCGTCGCCTACCTGCCGCTGACCTTCGCGACCGTGATCGCCGCCGGCATTTCCTCCCAACTGCTGTCCCGCATCGGAACGCGAGCGGTGATCGTCGCCGGCTCGCTGCTCGCCGCCGGCGGCGTCTACTGGCTCTCGCGGATCCCCGTCGACGGGTCCTACCTCTCCGACCTGCTCCCCGGGATGATCCTCGTGGCGATCGGCACCGGCCCCGTGTTCGTCGGCGTCACCACCGCCGCCAACGCCGGCGTGCCGCCCGACAAGGCCGGACTCGCCGCCTCGCTGCTCAACGCCTCCCAGCAACTCGGCGGCGCGCTCGGGCTGGCGATCTTCTCCGCGCTGGCCACCGGCCGCACCCACCACCTGCTGGCAATCCACACGGCCCCGCCGCAAGCGCTCGTCGCAGGCTTCCAGCGGGCGCTGCTGGCCGGCAGCATCTTCCTCCTCGCGGCCGCCCTCATCGCGCTGCGCGCCACCAACACGCGCGGCCAGACAGACCAGGCAGCGACGGAGACATCCGCGGATACACCCAAGCGCCCCGCAGCCGTGCGCTGATGACTGAAGCCGCAGCGGACGTGCCTCAGTAGCTCGAGACCCTTACACCCAACCAGCTCGGGCGGCCTCTCCCGCTCTCGTTCGTGAAGGAGTTTCTCGATGCAGTCCACCATCTCGATCCCGCAGCTCCGCGCTGCCCTCAACGGTCGGGTGATCACGCCCGACGACGCCAGGTACGACGAGGCCCGCGCCGTCTTCTACGGCGGGATCGACCACCACCCGGCGGTCATCGTCCGGGTCGCCGACGCGGCCGACGTTTCGCGCGTCGTGGAGCTCGCGCGCGAGACGAGGCTGGAGCTCGCCATCCGCGGCGGCGGCCACAGCAACGCCGGTCACAGCGTCAGCGACGGCGGCATCGTGCTCGACCTCGGCGATCTGCGAACCCTGAACATCGACGTCGCGGGACGCACCGCCTGGGCCGAGACGGGCCTGACAGCCGGCGAATACACCACCGCCGCCGGCGCGCATGGCCTGGCGACCGGGTTCGCTTGGGGAAGATTTGCGGTGCTTCGGAAGGCGCAGTCGAACTGCTCTCAGTGGGTCGGTCACTCGTTCCGGGCTACCTCGGGTCCGGCGATCCGTTCGATCAGTGGAAGGGTGGAGGCGATGACGGCGAGGGAGACCACGATCCCACCGAGGACGAGGAGGTAGTAGTCGACGCCGGGTGGTCGTAGGGAATAGCCGAGCTGCGAGCTCAGGAACAGCTCTGCGGCCAGGAAGCCGAGGCCTGCCGAGAACACGGAGATGACCAGCAGCGGGACGGCTGCTTCCAGGACCACCATCCGCCGCAGCACGCGCAGGGGGGCACCAGCGAGGCGCAGCAGGCTGAGGGGCCGCTTCCGGTCGCTGATTCCCGCGGTGACGCTGACGGCCAGGCTGCAGCCGGCGATGACCAGGCTGGCGACGATGACCGCGTTCGCGATCTGCTGCACCTCGGTGATGGTCCGCCGGGACGAGGTGTCGATCTCGCCGAACGTGACGGGAGTCTGTTGCTGGTTGGGGAAGGCGACCTCCAGGTCGGTGCGCGCTCGCTCCAGGGCAGTGGTCGAGCCGTTGGTCTGCACGACGATCGCTCGTGGAGAGAGGTCTCGCAGCTGGTGAGGGGTGATGTCAACGGCGGGCCAGACGTGTCCGCTCAGGGTGGAGTGCTGCCCGGATGGGAAGGGGTTGAGCCCCGAGAGCCGGCCGACGTCGGCCCCGGGGGCACAGGTCCCGATCGCCGGGGTGCGGGCGAGCTGGCTGCACAGAAGCAGGCCAGCCGAGCTGCCCTGACCAGCACCGGGTTCGGAGTAGGCGACCGTCGCACCCCGAACGCCCGGGATGGACGTCAGCTCGCTGAGCAGGGCGGGCGGGACCGCTGTCTTGGTCGTGGTGGTTGCTGTGGCCGGCGGGCGGTGCCCGTTGACGCCGATGCTGACGACGTGGCCGAGCTCCTCGAGCAGAGTCTCGCTTGCCACCGTCCCGCCGTTCGCGGTGCCGCCGTAGGCGAGGATCGTGGTGAGCACCCCGACAGAGGCGCTGGCGGCGAAGAGGGCGATGATGAGCCCACTGATCGTCCGAAACGCGCCGCTCGGGTTGTCGGCCAGGCGGCGCCCGGCGAGCAGGGCGGCGTAGACGAGCTCGGCGATCCCCGCGACCAGGGGCGCCAGACGGTACGCCCGGGGAGCAGGTGGGGTGACGCGCCGGGTGACCCCCAGCGGCGAGATCTGCGCTCGTCGCATGGCGAAGCGCGCCGAGACGGCGGCGGCGGCCGGGATGCCGATCGCGACCACCACGACGTCGATCAGCCCGAGCGACAGGTCGCCTGGCGCGAACCGTTGACCGGTGAAGGCCACGTCGGTCAGCGCCGGGCGGATTCCGTAGAACAGGCAGAAGCCGATCGCCACACCCCAGAGCGCGGCGATGGAGGCCTCGACCGTCGAGATCACGCCGATCTGTCGGGGGGTGGCGCCGGCCAGGCGCATGGCGGCGAAGCGCTGCTCACGTCGGGCGGCCGCCAGGCGGGCGGCGGTGCCGATGAAGACCAGCACCGGCAGCAGCAAGGCGAGCGCGCCGACCGCGAGGATCGTCTCGAGCTGCTTGGTGTGAAAGCCGCCAGCGATCCCCCCGATGCTCGCATTGGTGTTGATGCTGGTGATCTGCGCGGCGCCCGGCACCTTGGAGAGTTGCTGTGCGCTGCAGCCGACGACGATGACGAGCGAGCTCGGCGAGGGCAGAGCAGAGGGCCCGATAGTGCCGATCTGGTGACCCGGGAAGCGGGCGGCGAGCTCGTTGGCCGGCGTGGAGCGCAGGAGTCGGCTGAGCGCCGGTGAGGCGTAGAACTGCCCGGGCCCGGGGAGGCGAGGGATGCCAGGCGGGACGGGCGAACCGGGTCCGGTGGCTGCGACATCGACTTGGTAGATTGTCTGACTTCCGAAGTAGTCGGTGCGCAACAGCCACCACAGCGGCTTCGCCGACGAGGTGCTGTGACTCCCACGAGGACTCCCAGGAGCATTCACTATCCCGAGGAGGGGGCCCGAGTTGAGCCAGGCGGTGCGAGCGTTCTGGGCGTTGATGGCATTCATGCCGGCCAGGACCACCAACAGCATCCCGACCCCAAGCGCCACGGCAGCAGTCGTGACGGCCAGCCGGACGGCTGCCTCCCTCCCTCCATTGAGCGTCAGGCGCAGACCGAGACGGATCACGACACCACGCGATCAGCCGATAGCGAGGTCATCTTGCCGTCACGTACGACGATCTCCCGATCGGCATACGCGGCCACCCTCGGCTCATGGGTCACCAGGACGACGGTGGTGCCCTGCCGGCGGGCGACGGCGACCAACAGGTTCATGACGTGCTCGCCGGTCAGCGAATCGAGCGCACCCGTCGGCTCGTCTGCGAAGAGGACCTGAGGGTGAGCGACCAGGCCGCGGGCCAGAGCGACGCGCTGAGCCTGCCCGCCGGACAGCTCCCCGGAGCGACGCCCCCCGAGCCCTTCGAGGTCGAGCTCGTCGAACCACCCTCGGGCCTCGTCCAACGCCTTCGCCCGACGGGCGCCGCCGAGCAGCAGCGGCAGGGCGACGTTCTCCTCCGCGGTCAGCTCGGGGACCAGCTGACCGAACTGGAACACGAACCCGAAATGCTCTCGGCGCAGGGTGCTTCGCTCCTCCTCGCCGAGGGTGTCGACACGCTGACCAGCGAAGACGATCTCGCCGCTGTCCGGCACCAAGATGCCCGCCAGACAGTGCAACAGCGTGGACTTGCCCGAACCGCTCGGGCCCATGATCGCAAGGATCTCGCCGCGTGCCACCACCAGACTGGCGCCGCGCAGCGCTGGAGTGGCGCCGAAGGACAGCCGGGCGTCACGTGCCTCGACCAGGGGCTCACGCCGCTCGACCGTCGCCGGAAGGTGCGCGGCGCTCACGACCGCACCGCCTCGCTCAGAGCACCGAGGCGGGCGGAGGTCAGCTCGATCCACCGCAGATCGGCTTCGAGGTGGAACAGGCCGTGATCGGCGAGCAGGGCATCGACCAAGCTGCCCGACCGCTTCAGCTCGGTCAGCTCACGCATGCGCTGGAGGTGCGCCCTCTGCTGCGTCTCGAGGTAACGCTCGGCGGAGCGACCCAGCATCAGCGCGAGCACGACCTTCACGAAGAGCACCGTCCGTAGGTGAGGTTCGGGATCGACCGGCTCGTCGAGCCATTCCTCGACCTCGCTCCTCCCGACCTCGGTGATGGCGTAGCGCTTGCGTTCAGGTCCGGCGCCGGGCTCCACCTCGCCGGGCGTCACCTTGCCGTCTCTGGCCAATCTGGCCAGCGTGGCGTACACCTGCCCGAACGGGAGCGGCTTGCCGCGACCGAAGTAGGCGTCGTAGTCGCGCTTCAGGTCGTAGCCGTGGCTCGGCTCTCGCTCGAGCAACCCAAGCAGGGCCAATGGAACACTCATACCCGCGAGCATACACGCAGCGTATACTCATGGCTAGTACCAGCGGCAGCCGGGGGCGCTGTTGCGTCTGCTCTGCAGCTCGACGAGGATCTTCTCGCGTGGCCGTCGGCCTTGACGCTGTACAGCGTGTGTTGCTCAAAGGCGGCACGAGTAGGGCCACCAGGGGCTTGTGGGGCCTCGGAACCTCACGGCGAGTGCGCCGCTCGGGCTCCACTCCTGCCCAAGGCTTGAACAGCGGCAACGTGACCTCCAACAGGGCCACGTGCCGCCGCGCCCACAGGTGCGGGCGGTGATGCCCGCGGTCGTTGATGCAGATTCGCCGACGCCAGCGGCGGACCCGGCCACCGGTCGAGACGTGGCGGCACCCGGGCGTGTGGCGGTACAACATCGTCTCCGCCGCCAAGCCGGCCACGGACCGGGACAACGCTCAGCAGCCTGGCCCCGGTTGCGGCACCACCGGTGGCGCTGGCGCCGCGCCCGGCGCTCAGGACGAGTCTGCGGGAGGTCGACGTGGAGACTTGGGATGCGATCAGGTCCCGGCGCAACGTGCGGTCCTACGGCGAGCGGGCGATCGCGCCCGAGGACCTGGACCGAATCCTCGAGGCCGCGCGGCGCACACCCTCCGCCGGCAACCAGCAGGCGTGGGACTTCGTCGTCTGCACCGACCGGGAGCAGCTCGCGCAGCTTGCCAGGGTGGGGCCCGCCGCCCGCCACGTCGCCGGCTCGGCAGCCACGATCGCGCTCGTGGCCCCAAGCTCCGACGACCCCCAAATGCGCGACCTGATCCAGTTCGACCTGGGCCAGGCGACGATGAGCGTCATGCTGGCCGCCGCCGACCTCGGCATCGGCAGCGCTCATGCCGGCGTCCACGACCAGGAGCTCGCGCGGCGCCTCCTGGGCTTTCCCGAGGACCGGTTCTGCGCCTTGCTGATCACCCTCGGCGTCCCCGCCGACCGTCCGCTCACGCCGATCGAGCGGCCCGACCGGCGCCCGTTCAACGACGTCGTGCACCGCGGCCACTGGTAGCGGCCGCACACGCTCGGCGCCGACGGCCGGACCACCGCTTTGTGCAACAGTCGACTCAGGCTGGTACCAGGCCGTTGCACAAAGGACGCGCCTCCATGTCATTGACCGTCCCGGGCGCTCAGGAGCCTCGGGCGACGGCTCGGCTGGCTGGCCGATAGCAGCGGTCGTCGTCCTCGGGAGCTCGCCTGGTGGTCGCTCAGGCGGTGGCCGGCCTGGCTGATTGCTGGATGGCGGTGTGCCGCCATAGCCTGAGCAGGTTGTGCGTGCCACACAGCAGCTTCCACTCCGCTTGGCAGGCGGCCGTGCCGCGACGCAGGAACCGCCGGGCGCCCTGCTGCTCCTTGAGCTGGCCGAACACCGGCTCGATGGTCTGCTTGCGCTTGGCGTAACACGCCTTGCCATCCTCGCGGCTGAGCTTGGCGGTCATCGCCGCGCGCAGAACTGACCCTCCGAGGAATCGGGGGAACCCCAGGCACGTTCACATTACGGGCTACGTGTAGGGCGCGTCGGGCTTTGGCGGTGCCCGGGGTGCTGACCTGCGCAGGGGCGATCCGCCGAAGACCCTATGGGCGTAATCAGCTTGGAACGGCCACGATCGAAGGAGGGCGCGGCATGAAGCGACTACCCCTGTTGCTGCTCCTGGGCGGAATCCTCGCGTTGGGCCTGGTCGGTCAGGCAACTGCGGGCTCCGATGACAGCCAGGTGCTCGAGTTCAAGACCATGGCTCCCGTCGTCTCGCCGTTCACCGGGGCAGCCAACCCGGTCCGCGGCATCAACGGCGGCGGTGTCCCCTGGCAGCTCGCCTCCGCCAAAGGTGAGCTGAAGGCCGACGGCCGGCTCGAGATCAAGGTCGAGGGGCTGGTGATCGTCGCGACCGGCGTGAATCCCGTCGCCGCCTTCCGCGGGGTCGTCAACTGTCTGACGCCAG
>WNGB01013391.1_pt1 | contig 11052 bp, 9 predicted proteins | sample 5400681 | NCBI WGS metagenome assembly WNGB01 (sample SAMN13153367, study PRJNA577476) | soil metagenome | isolation source: 115 cm soil or saprolite under grassland replicate 2 | place: USA:California | collected 2016-06-15 | reverse complement strand
ATCGCGCTCTCGGACCCCTGGTTCTCCCACTGCCTGCTCGCCGCGAACTCGGCCGCCAGGTCCGAGAACTCGAGCTCGAGGCCATCGATGTAGTGGCGAAGCTCACGCAGGCGGTCGGCCAGCTCGGCGTCCTCTTGAGCCATCAGGAGCATATTCGGAGTCTACAAAATTTCGTTCGTTACGTCCAGTAAGTACCTGTCTATTTATATTCAGTCACGCCGCGACATGGGCCACCCAATCACTCCTCCGACACCCTCTTCACCGTCCTTCCCCGGTAAGTGCCAAGATTTCGGTAGTGGATCTGCCGGATCGCTACAACGTCGGCGCCGACCTGCTCGAGCGGAACCTGCCCCAACGCGCCGGCAAGGTCGCGATCCATTCCGCCGCCGGCGAGGTCACGTACGGCGACCTCTTCAAGCTGGCCAACGCCGCCGCCCGCCGGCTCCTCGATCTCCGAGTCCGCCGCGAGGAGCGGGTGCTGATCGCTGGCTACGACTCTCCCGGTTGGGTCGCCGCATTCCTCGGCGCGATCCGCATCGGGGCCGTTCCCGTCCCGGTCAACCCTCTGCTCCAGCGGAGCGACGACTACGTCCATTACATCGACGACTCGCTCGCCCGCGCGGTGGTCGTGGACGCCAACACGGAAGAGAAGCTGAAGCCGGCGACGGGCAATGCATCGCTTCTGCGCGCCGACCAGCTAGATCCTGATGACGAGATTGCCGCCGCACCGACCAGGAAGGACGATATGGCCTTCTGGCTCTACAGCTCGGGCTCGACAGGGAAGCCGAAGGCGGTCGTCCATCTGCAACACGACATTCCCTACACGTGCGTCACGTATGCCGAGCAAGTCCTCGGCATCAAAGAGAGCGACACGACCTTTTCCACCACCGGCCTCTTCCACGCCTACGGTTTCGGCAACAACCTCACCTTCCCCTACTGGGTCGGCGCATCGACGATCCTGCACGCTGGCAGGCACACTACCCAGACCGTCCTCGACACGATCGAATCGAGAAGGCCGACGCTCTTCTTCTCCGCGCCCACGCTTTACAACGCCATCCTCAACTTTGAGGGCGCGAAGCAGCGCAACCTGAGCTCGATCCGCCACTGCGTCGCTGCCGCCGAGGCGCTGCCAGCCGAGGTGTGGAAACGCTGGAAGGACGCCTTCGGCCTCACGATCCTCGACGGCGTCGGCTCGACGGAGATGCTCCACATCTACTGCTCTAACCGCCTCGACGACCTGAGACCTGGGAGCAGCGGCAAGCCCGTTCCCGGCTATGAGCTGAAAATCCTCGACGACGAGGGCAGGCCGGTGAAGGCGGGTGATGCCGGCGACCTCTACGTCAAAGGCGACAGCGCCCTCGCGCTCTACTGGGCGCAGCACGAGAAGTCCAGGCGCTCCATCCTCGGCGAGTGGTTCTTCACGGGCGACCGCTACCGAGTGGACGAGGACGGCTTCTACTGGTACGAGGGCCGTTCCGACGACATGATCAAGGTGAGCGGCCTGTGGGTCTCCCCGATCGAGATCGAGTCGGCTCTGCTCGAACACCCTGCCGTGGCCGAGAGCGCCGTGGTGGGCATGAGCGTCGAGGGTTTCACGAAGATCAAGGCCTTCGTGATCGCCAAACCGGCCGCGGCCACTGGCGACGCGCTCATCACCGAGCTCCAGGACCACTGCAAGTCCCGCCTCCAGCGCTTCCAGTACCCACACGTCATCGAGTTCGTGCCCGAGCTGCCGAAGACCGTCACCGGCAAGATCCAGCGCTACAAGCTGCGCGAGAAGGAAGCGACCCCTGCCTAGCCACATCGCCGTCCTGCCCTGCGACGGCGCGGGCAAGGAGGTCGTCCCGGAGGCGATCAAAGTCCTGAAGGCGGCGGGCGCGCGCTTCGACTTCCAGGAGTACGACGTCAACGCCGACCAGTACATGCGGACGGGCCAACCGATACCCGAAGCTACGTGGCAAGACCTGCAGAAGGCCGACGCCATCCTCTTCGGCGCGGTCGGCGACCCCAGGGTCGATGACGCCGCTTACCTCGCGGGCGTTCTCCTCAGGCTCCGGTTCGAGCTGGACCTCTACGTCAACCTCAGGCCGGCGAAGCTCTACGACGACCGCCTGTCGCCTCTGCGCAGGGAAGACCGCAGGCACATCGACCTCCTCATCGTCCGCGAGAACACCGAAGGCCTGTACGTCGGCATGGGCGGCCGCTTCAAGAAGGGGACCGCGGACGAGGTGGCCGTCCAGGAGGACCTGAACACCTACCTCGGTGTCACGCGGATCATCGAGTACGCTTTCCAGGTCGCCAAACGCGAGGTCGTCATGGTCGACAAGTCCAACGCGATGACCTACGCAGGTGCGTTGTGGCAGGAACGCTGGAAAGCGGTCGCCAAAAAATACCCAGGCATCAAGACGCGCCACCTTTACGTGGACGCGGCGGCGATGCAGCTGGTCCGCGACCCGACCCAGTTCGAGGTCATCGTCACCGGCAACCTGTTCGGCGACATCCTCTCCGACCTGACCGCGGAGCTGATCGGCGGCATGGGCATAGCGCCCTCGGGAAACATCAACCCGGAGACGAAACGCGGGCTCTTCGAGCCCGTGCACGGCACCGCGCCGGACATCGCAGGCCAGGGCATAGTCAACCCGATCGGGGCGATTTTGAGCGCCTCTATGATGGTTAGACACCTGGGTCACACGGAAATGGCAAACGCGATCGAGGGTGCGGTCGAATCAGCCATCCGCGCAGGCGAGTGCACGCGCGACCTCGGCGGCGGACTCGCGACCTCGGAGTGCGGTGACGCGGTGGCCAAGAGGCTGAGGGATTAAGAGAACGCCGATGGGCATGACAATGACGGAGAAGATCCTGGCCCGCGGGGCGGGACGAGACAGCGTGCGCCCCGGTGACCTGGTGCTGGCCAAGGTCGACTTCGCGATGGGCCACGACCTGACCATCCCGCCCGCCGGCAAGATCATGCGCGAGCAGATGGGGGCCGAGAAGATCTGGGACCCGGACCGCGTGGCGGTCACGCAAGACCATTTCCAGCCCGCGAAAGACGCCGCGAGCGCGACACTCGGCCGGCTGACGCGCGAGTTCTCTCAGCAGATGGGCATCAAGTGGTACTTCGAGGTGGGGCAGGGAGGCATCTGCCACACGGTTCTTCCCGAGAACGGCCTGGTGCTCCCGGGGGAGCTTGTCGTCGGGGCCGACTCGCACTCCTGCACCTACGGCGCTCTCAACAACTTCGCGACCGGCATCGGCTCGACCGACCTCGCATGCGTGCTCGCGCTCGGCGAGCTGTGGTTCCGCGTCCCCGAGACCCTGAAGTTCGTCTACCACAACCGCCTGAAGGAGTGGGTCGAGGCGAAGGACCTGATCCTCTACGTGATCGGCCAGATCGGCGTCGACGGCGCGCGCTCGAAGGCGATGGAGCACACGGGCGAAGCGCTGAAGCACATCGACATGGAAGCGCGCCTGACGATGACCAACATGGCGATCGAGGCCGGCGCCAAGAACGGGATCATGGAGTTCGACGAGGTCACGAAGGAGTACCTCGACAGTCGGGCGAAGCGTCAGTACCAACCCGTGTCCTCCGATCCCGACGCCGAGTACGAGAGGGTCTTCGAGTTCGACGCCGAGAAGGTTGAGCTTGGAGTCGCCAAGCCGATGTCGCCCGACAACTACGCGCCTCTCTCCGAGGTCGCCGGGACGAAGCTCGACCAGGTGTTCATCGGTTCGTGCACAAACTCGCGCATCACCGACCTCCGTCGCGCGGCGGCCGTGCTCGAGAACCGCAAAGTGGCGCCCGGGGTCAGGCTGATCATCACCCCGTCGTCGCACCAGGTCGCGATCCAAGCCGAGAAGGAAGGCCTGATCGGAACGTTCCTCGCCGCGGGCGCGGCGTGGACGACCGCGACGTGCGGCGCGTGCCTCGGCGGCCACATGGGAGTGCTCGGTGAGGGAGACGTCTGCCTCAGCACGACCAACCGCAACTTCCCAGGCCGCATGGGACACCCCAAGGCGCAGGTCTACCTCTCGAACCCGGCGGTCGCGGCCGCGAGCGCTGTCACCGGCGTGATCACGCACCCCAGCGAAGTGCTGGCCGAGATGCCGGCCGCGATCCGGTGACGCTGCCCAAGGTCATCCGCGGCAAGGCCTGGAAGTTCGGCAACAACATCGACACCGACCAGATCATCCCGGCCAAGTACGCGATCTACTCCCTGGACGAGAAGGAGCTCGGCAAGCACGCGATGGAGGGCGTACCGGGTCGCGACACGTGGGCGTCCGGCATCACGCCCGGAGACATCCTGGTCGGGGGCTCGAATTTCGGATGTGGCTCGTCGCGGGAGATCGCGCCGGTGGCGATCCGGGGCGCCGGCATCTCGCTGGTGGTCGCCGACTCGTTCGCGCGGATCTTCTTCCGCAACGCCATCAACATGGGCTACCCGATCCTGCAGTCGCCGCAGGCGGCCGAGGCGGTGGAAGAGGGTGACGAGCTCGAGGTCGACCTCGAGGAAGGCGTCATCCGCAACTTCACGAAAGGCGACGAGTACCGGGCCGAGCCATTTCCGAAGTTCATGAACGACCTTCTTCGGATGGGCGGCCTGGTGCCGTGGGTGCGCCAGCGCCTGGAAGAGCGAAGGCAGAAGGCTGCCGCGCGTGGATGACCTGAAGCCGGTCGAGCTCCAGGAGCCGCTCGAGGACCTGGCCCGCGACCCCAAGCGCTTCGCCCACGACCTGAAGTTCCCGCCGCCGGAGAAGATCCGCATCTACGACGACACGCTGCGCGACGGGGAGCAGATGCCGGGTGTCGCGATCACGCCCAAGGACAAGTACGAGCTGGCGCGCATGCTCTCCGACATCGGCGTCCACGTGATGGACGTCGGCTTTCCCTCCGTCTCCGAGGGCGAGCGAGAAACGCTGCGACTCGTCCTCGGAGGACGCAAGCGCGGCGAGCTGCGCGAGGACCTGGAGGTCGTCTGCATGATGCGGTCGACGCAGAAGGACATCGACGCGACGATGCAGGTGATCGACTCCCTGGGCTACAGGCGCGACGAGGTCACCTATTTCATCTTCACTTCGGCGTCCGACCTGCATGTCAAGTACAAGCTCGGCAAGACCCTGCTCCACCGCGACGGCATCCCCGAGTCGGAGTGGCTGGAGCTGCCCGTGTCGTACTACCGCGAGGCGAATCTCCGGATGATGTGCGAGGCGATCAGGTATGCGCGCGAGCAGGGCGCGACATCGATCGAGTTCGGCGGCGAGGACGGCAGCCGCGCCGACGTCGACTACATCGCGGAGATCCACCGCGAGGGCCTCAAGGCAGGCGGGACTCGACCGTCGACTCCAGACACGGTCGGCTGCTACTCACCCTTCGCGGTGCGCGAGTACATCCCCGCGATCAAAGCGGCCGCTCCCGACGCCCCCCTGGTCGTGCACTTCCACAACGACCTCGGCCTGGGCGCGTGGAACACCGTGATGGCGCTCGGGTCGGGGGCTGAGGTGTTCACGACGAGCGTCAACGGGATCGGCGAGCGGACGGGCAACGCACCGATGCACCAGGTCCTGCTGCAGCTCCGCTACCTCTTCGGGATCGAGATCCCGAGCTTCAAGTACGAGAGGCTGCGCGCACTCGCGCGGAGTCTCGAGAAGATGAGCGGCATTCCGGTACAGCCGACCGAGCCGGGAATCGGGCTCGACGTGTTCAGCCACGAGTCGGGGATCCACACGGCGGGCATGCTCATCCACCCGGCGATCTACCAGTTCATCCCGCCGGCCGATCTCGGGGCCGAGATCACATACGTGTACGGCAAGCATTCCGGAGCGCTGGTGATCGAGCACGCGCTCCGTCACGCCGGCATCAAGCCCGACCCTGAGCTGGTGGCGAAGGTGCTGGCCGAGGTCAAGCGCATCCGCGAGGAGCGAGCGGAACGCAGCGACTTCTCGGATTTCCACCGCCGGTACTACGATCACCTGAACCGAATGGGATTGACCGCGGACGAGGTGGTCGACATCGCAAAGGCGCTGACCGTTTAGTGGCGACGACAACGCGCGCCGAATCCGCGACGCGCGAGGAGTACCTCCACCTCCATCGCTGGATGTGCATCGCCAAGGCGCTCGACGACCGCATGCACATCCTGGTCAAGCAGGGACGCGCGCCGTTCGTGGGCTCGAGCCGAGGGCACGAAGGGATCCAGGTCGCATCCACGGCGGTCCTTCGGAGGGACGACTGGCTGGTTCCGCACTATCGCGGCCTGGCCAACGCCATCGTGCGCGGGCTGACGATGAAGGAGTGGATGCTCGCCGTCTTCGCCAAGGCAGGCGATCCTCTGTCGGCCGGCCGCAACATCCCCGGCGGTTGCTACAGCTACCGCAAGCTGAAGATCGCGCCCGTCTCGCAGGTCGTGGCGAGCTGGATCCCCAAGGCCGCCGGGATCGCTTACGCGGCCAAGCTCAAGGGCGAGAGCACCGTGACGCTGTGCACGTTCGGCGACGGCGCCACCAGCCAGGGTGAATTTCACGAGGGCGTCAACTTCGCTGCGGTCCACAGGCTGCCGGTCGTGTTCGTCTGCGAGAACAACAGCTACGCGATCTCGGTGCCGATCCGGCTGCAGATGGCGAACCCGAACGTGGCCGACCGCGCGGCCGGTTACGGGATCCGCGGCGTCACGGTCGACGGCACCGACGTGCCGGCCTGCTACGAGGTCAGCCGGGACGCGGTGGCTCGCGCGCGCCGAGGCGAAGGGCCGACCCTGATCGACGCCAAGATCTGGCGGATCAACTCGCATACCTCAGAGGACAACCACCTCAAGTACCGGACCAAGGAAGAGATCGAGGAAGCGGCCGGCCACGACCCGATCGCTCTTTTTGTTGCATGGCTGATCGAACGCGGTTGGATCACCGCCGAGGCCGCCGCCGACGTCCAGTCGGCGTGCGACAAGGAGGCGTCGGACGCAGCCGACTGGGCCGAGCAGCAGCCGGACCCTGTGCCGGAGGACGCCCTGAAAAACCTCTTCGCCTGAATTCAGTTTCAAAGTCGCGAACACGAAGCTAGACTGACTGCCGCTGTGGAGACCGAGCCCTCCGCTACTGGAGATTCCCCCGCGCCCGAAGACTCCGAGGAAACGAGCGAAGAGCCCGTTCCGGCGGTGCCGACGCGCGAGACGACGCCGGTCTGGGCGCAGACCGCCCCGGAGCCCGAGGCGATGGAGGAATCTCCTGACGAGCCCGCCGTAGGGGAGGCGGCCGCCCCGGACTGGAAGGAAACGGACGAGTCCTCGCCCAACGGCGACGGGGAATCCCAGGAGAAGACACCCGAGTGGGCGCAGACGGTGCACACCGACCCGGGCAGACCGATCATGGAGACGGTCGAATCGGAGTCGGAGCCTCCGCCCGAGCCGGCGCCTCCGCCCGAGCCGGCGCCTCCGACCGAGCCGGAGCTTCCGATCGAGCCGGAGGAGGTCCCGGAGATGGAGATCCCTGCCGAGCCTCAGGAGGCCGAGGCGCCGGCCGTCGCCGCCGAGGTCGAAGCCACGCCTGTGGCGCCTTTGACGGAGCCCCCGAAGGCAGTCGCCGCGGACGCGACCAGGTCGACCTGGCCGCCCGCCGCCGAAACCGCGCCCGCGCCGCCGGAAGAGACGGACATCTGGCCGCCTGAGCCGCCGACCGAGCGGGCCATGCCCGCCTGGCCGCCTCCGTCCGAGCTCGAGGAGCCCCAGACGCCGGCACAGGCGATACCCAGCTGGCCCGACTCCTTCGACGCCGTGGCGCCTGCACCCGCTGCCGTGACCCCGCCGGCGCCGGCCGCTCCGGCTCCGACGGTCCAGACGCCCGTCCCGGCCCCCAGGGCAGAGCCGCCGCCGCCGGCTGTCCATGCGCCCGCTGCGCCCGCGCCCGCCCCGCAGCCTTCCGGGCCGGCGCACACCGAAACCCCGGTCTCCCCATCGCAGCCGGGCACGCCCTCGCGCCCGGCGTGGGCGCCGCAGGCACCCGGCCAGCCCGCCGCCGTAACTCCGCCCAAGACGATCGCCCCTACGGGGCCAGTCTCGGTCCCGGCCTGGGCGCCGAGGGTACCGCTCGCCGCGCAGCCAGGCACGCCGACCTGGTTCTCTCCGAAAGAGCAGATCCCGCACTCGACGGCCCAACCAATGCCGGCCCCCGGGCCGAAGCCGGAGCCGGCGCCCGCGCCGCCGATCGCGGGCGGTCAGCTGCCCGTGGCCAAGGTTCCCCCGGCGCCGGCGCAATCGGGCCAGCCGGCCGCCGCCAAACCGTCATGGGAGGTCGTCCAGCAGCCGAAGTCCGGCAGCGCGCCGCAAGGCCCGACGCCCGAGGATCGCTCCTACGCCGAGTGGTTCGCGTGGGCCAAACGCGGTGGAGCCCCGGCCAGCGCATGCCACGCGGCGGCGCAAGGCGCCTTCAAGGCCCTCGCGGCAGGAAAGGACGTGACGACCGCGGTGCAGTGGGCGACTGCAGCCATGAGCCGGCCGCCCGAGAACGTCTCGTTCAGCCGCCAGCAGTACTGCGCGTGGTTCTCGCTCGCGAACATCGACCTGAACCTCGACCAGCACCGCTCCCACGCATTCGCGATGGCCGCGGTGCGAGCGCTCGACGCCGGGCAGGACGCAGGGGCGGCGCACGCCGCCGGAATGACGGCCGCCGGCATCAGGTAGTTTCCGCTAGCGCAGCTCGCGGACCTGGCGGCTTGCTGCCGTGGCCACGCCGCACAGGATCGTCATCCCTCCGGCGATGAGAAAAAGCAGCGTCGGGTTGAATTCAGCAAGCGCGCCCGAGGCGGCATACGACAGCGGCGTGAGGCCCATTGACGCCAGCATGACGAGCGACATCACCCGCCCTTGCATCGAGGGCAGCGTCCGGCGCTGCAGCCAGCTCACTCCATACGTGTTGACCACTCCGGTGCCGATGCCCGAAAGACCCATCACCAACGCCGCAGGCAGGAGCGTAGGCAGCAGGCCCACCACGCCGATGCCGGTTCCGAGCCACAAGCAGAGCAGCACGATCAGCCATCCAAAGCGCTTGGGCGGCGGCACCGAGCCCGCGCCCAGGGAGCCGATCGTCGCGCCGACTCCCCACGCGCCGAACAGGATGCCAAGGCCGGCGGCACCGGCGTCGAAGCGCCCATGCGCGAGGGTGGGAATGCCGACGCCAAGCGCGCCGTTGGCGGCGAAATCGATCACGGCGATGACGATCAAGGTGATGCGGATTCCGACGTCGCTCCACGCATAGCGCAAGCCGGCCACGATCTGTCCCGCGATGCCACCGCCGGCACGTGAGGAGGCGCCCTCGGGTTCGGTGGCTGTCCGCAGCCACAGGACGAACATGAATCCCAACCCAAAGGACGCGGCGTCCACCGCGAACGCCCACCCGACCCCGTAGGCAGCCACGATGACGCCGCCGAGGACCGGGCCGAGGATGACCGCGACGGCCCCCGTCATGTTCAGCACCGCGTTCCCGGGCTCCAGCTCGCGGTCGGTGACGACCTTGGGGAGGATCGACGAGCGAGCCGGCATGAAGAACGCGTCCACGATCCCGAACACGATCGCGGTCGCGTAGACCTGCCACATCTGCACCTGGTCGCTGAGCACGAGGACCGCCAGTGGCGCGACAGACAACGCGCGCAAACCCATCGAGCCGAGCATCGTGACCCGCGCCGAGATACGGTCCGCCAACGCGCCTCCAACGACCATCAGGACTGCTCGCGGCAGGGCCTGCACGACCAGCACGGTGCCGAGGGCGAGGCTCGATCCGGTCAGCTGAAGGACCAGCCACGCCATGGCGACGTAGCTGATCAAGTCGCCGAACAGCGAGAGCGTGGTGGCCGCCCAGAGCATGCGAAACGGGCCTGACGCGAGCACGGTCCACGGACGTGGCCTGGCGGCAACGACCGCCGCCGGCGAGGCGAGCTCTTCGGTCGTCTCGATCATCTCTCTCCTGCGCCAGCCTGGGTGTCCAGTCGGCGCATCGCCTCATCGATGTCGACCTCCCCGCGCGCCACCTGCTCCATCAGCTCGACTCGCGAGGCAGCCGGCGACACCGGGGCGCGCTCGATGCCGAGCTTGCCGAGCAGCCCATCAAAGCGGGCTCGCGCGGTGGGGTAGCTGACTCCGAGGTGCCGCTCGAGGTCTTTCATGTTTCCGCGCGACGAGAGGAAGACGCGCAGCACGTCGCGGTCCTCGTCGGTCAACACGCAGAACTCGCACTGCGCAAAGGCGCCCGACAGCTCGGTCTCACACGACGGGCACGACAGCCGCGTCAGGGCAAGCCGCGAGCTGCAGACCGGGCAGTTGGACGGCGGGCGTCGGGCGGTCGTGCGCGCCATCAGCCGACGCTCACAGTGACGTCGCCCATCGTGCAGCCGATATCGAGGGTGCCGGCGCCCGCTCCGAGGACTCGGTCGTCCGTCCCTTCGACGGCGACTTTACCCATGGTCGAGTGCGCGTTGATGCGCACGCTAGACGTTCGATCGAGCTTCAACTTGACCTCGCCCATCTGGCAGCGGATCGAGCTGCTGCCACCGTCGAGGCGTCCGCTTGCCTCGAGGCTCCCTGCGGCGACGGACAGGTTGATGGGACCGGCGAAACCGTCGACGCTGCAGTTTCCCGCCTGCACGTCGCTCGTCACCGGGCCCTTGACGCCCTCGATCGCCAGGTTGCCCGCCTGCACGGTGGTGCGCAGCGCCAGCGAGGGGTTCATGCGCACGGTGAGCTTGCGGTGGAAGTCAAAGCCCGGGATCGACACGCGCGCGTACGGCCGGTTGAACTCGAATGCCGTGTCGTCGGTCAGGGGCGACTGCTCGATCACCATCGTGTCGCCCTCCTGGCGGGCGTTGTGCGGACCGTCGGCGACGGCGAACGAGACGCTCGGGTCGCCGATGACCTGGGCGTTGCCGAAACGCGAGACGACCCTGACCTGGCGCAGCGTGGAGGCGGGGGCGCTCGGCCTCGGGGGCGGGGGCGGGGCGGACTCGAGGGCTTCCAGGCGGGCGGCGCCCTCCTCGGCCGTGATCGTCCCGGCCGCCACCTGGCTCAAGATTTCGCGTTG
>WNGB01030463.1_pt1 | contig 11053 bp, 7 predicted proteins | sample 5400681 | NCBI WGS metagenome assembly WNGB01 (sample SAMN13153367, study PRJNA577476) | soil metagenome | isolation source: 115 cm soil or saprolite under grassland replicate 2 | place: USA:California | collected 2016-06-15 | reverse complement strand
TTCGAGATCGGCGTCGAGGATCGCAAGATCGAAGTCGGTTTTCCGCGTCGCTTCCAACGCCTCGTCGATGCTCGCAGCCTCGGCGGCGACGGTATAGCCGATCTCATCTAGCATGTCCGCGAGCAGCATGCGGATCAGCACGTCGTCTTCGACGACGAGGAGCTTGGCCTGCTTGGCGGGCTGCGCTTCGGTTGCCACCGTTTACCCCTCGGCTGGAACCGGCACGTGGTCGGGGTCTGACAGTGCATTACGGCTGCCTTAGGGCGACCGAGGCCACTCGGCCTAGCGCCCTCTGTACGGCTTACACAGCCCATCCTGAACCGTGAAGTTCGGCGGGCAGTTGTTCCACGTTTTAAAGGCTGGATTAGGCGGGGAGTATCGCGCCTCGTCTCGCCGGCCGCCGAGATCAAGTCGCAATCCCGGTCCGCGATCCACGGGCGGCCCATAGTCACCCCGATACTGTGGCGGCCCGTAGTCGCGCCGGTACATGGGCGCGTCCATCGGCACGCACCGTCGCCCATTGTTGGGCGCGTCCATCGGCACGCACCGTCGCCCATTGTAATACCAGCCGCGTCCGCAGCCATCCTCGGCCTCGGCGACCGTCGAGATAACGGTCAATGCGGCGACTCCGACAAACAAAGCGGTGATGCGGCTCATGTTGCCCCCTCCGAGTTCCACTATTCGAACGCTTGCGTCGGCCACATCATCGCAGCAACGCAAATCAGATATAAGCCCCCCAAAAAAGAAGAGCCCCGCCGAAGCGGGGCTAGATTCATTTCTAAAATTCGGCGAGTCGGACAACCCTCGGGGGCTGAGTTGGGGCCCATCCTCTCGCCTTGGTCAACATGATTTCACATCGGCCGCTCTGAGGAAGTGACGGAAGAAAGGGAAAGAGGCCTGTCATTCGCCAAAACGAGATTCCCCCTACGATTGGAAAGGATGTGCCGATTTTTATTTCAAAAAAAATTCGGGATTGGGGGCCCGCGTTGATGCGATGACGGCCCCGGCTTCTCGGGCCGGATGTTTCCCTGGCGAAAGATACCCCCCGGGGGGTGCGGCATGTTCCGCCGCTCGCTGTCTTGCGTGTGCGCCGCCGTTAGAGACGATTTGCCCCTCCGATGAAGACTGTTCGTCCTGAAAGCCGGCGATGCTGTTCTGGGGGATCAAGAATGATTGCCCCCAAGGGAACGCCACGGCTAGCCGCGAAGCGGCGCGCGTAATCTGCCAGTTCCCGGCTCCATTTTGGCCACGCGGGGTTGGGCCGGCCGCCGCGCATGATGGTGGGCGGCTCGGCCCGTAGCTGCACAATCGGCAACTTGGTGTCGCGTACCTCACGGAAGGCAGCCGCTGCATGAAGGCGCGCCTCGGTGTTCGAGGCTTCAAGCTCGATCAAGATAACCGCGGCGCGAAGGGCAACCTGTCGTCCCGCGACCTTCCCCTGTGATGCGATAGCCACGCTCAGGTCGTTCGTGATGAACGTCTTGAACGTTCCCCACTGCCCGCCGAGATAACCGAACCCTTTCAATGGAAGCAGGTCGGGGATCAGCATTGGTTGCTGCGCGGGAATTGGGTCCCCGAAGTGCCACGCCTTCCCTAGCGAGGCTGGCGGGACCGGATCACCATTAGCATCGCGCTCGCCCTCAGGGCCGGTTGCCCCCTCGTCCGCTGCCGGCGGCTCTTCCTCTTTTGGCTGCTTGCCTTGTCGCCCAAGGGCCTCAAAATCAACCTCCGGCCCGACGTAGGGGCGAACCCGTTCCTCCAACCATGTCATCGCGTCCGATAGCGAGCAGGCGCGGGCGACCATCACCAAGTCGAGCGGGGAATAGCCCCGGCTGTCGCCAAAGTCCTTGATGCCGAGCGGAGAGATTTTTAGGTTCAGCTTGCGCACTTCTAGTGGCCGCCCGGTCATCGACGGTCGCCATGTCGCCACGGCTTCATAACTTGCGAAGCGCCCGACACGGCGGCGGCATTTGTAGAGGCTAAGTTGCGGCACCCAAGCCGCTAAGTTTTTCAGCGCGACCTTGTTTAGCTCGGCGTGTGGACCATCCTGATCATAGGTTGCGCGCGCCTCATGCACCGCCCTCTCGGGCTTGGTCTTTTTCTTCCCGCCGGGTTGGTATCCCAACGCCATGATGCGCTCGCGATAGTCCGCGGGAAGCTCCGGCAACTGATCGGGCTTGGTGTCGTAAAGCGATGCACCATTCGTCCAGCGGTACGGCTCCCCGCTGTCCGGGTGGCGTCAGATCGGAAACCGCCTTGCGCAGCCGGCTGTTCTCGAGCAATACCGCGATTTGAGCCCCATAAAATGGGGCTTTCTCTTGACCCCCGAAACGACCCTACCCCGCCGTTCCGGACCCCTCGCCGTGAAAAGCCGCACGTCCGATAAAGTGGGGATAAAGAACGCGCCGATGAACCTATCTTAAGTGCCTGTTTTTAATGATAAAAATGAAGCAACCGATTCATCGGACCTCGCCGATCTGATATAAGGGGGATAAAAGAAATACCGGAGAACGGGGGGTGCAACCGATGGCGACCAGCGATCCAAAGGCTCTGTTGCGACGATTATTGCGCGAGCCGCGAGAATGCGCGTGGTTGGAATTCAAACACAACAATTGCGATCCTGAACTGATAGGGCGCACAGTCTCCGCCTGCGCCAATGCGGCGATGCTCGCCGATAGGGATCGAGCGTTTCTTGTCTGGGGGATCGAAAATAAGACCAGGCGCAAGCTGGGGACTGCCGTGGAGATCAACAACCTCACAAAGGGGAGCGAAAATATCACGAATTGGCTTAGCCGAATGATCGAGCCTCGATTGATGATGGAATTTCTGGACTTCGATGATGATAACAAAAAGTTTGCGATCATTGCGATTGAGCCAACCTATGATCGGCCGGTGAAATTTGCCGGCACTGAGTACATTCGCATAGGTGAAAACATCAAAAGCCTGAAAGAATTTCCCGAACACGAGCGTACATTGTGGCTCGCGACGGGGCGACGCAAATTTGAAAATGCGGTTGCACTCCCGCATCAAACCACTGGCGAAGTCATGGAAAAGCTGCACACTGAAACTTATTATCGCTTGAAGGGCGACGAAATACCCAAGAACCCGGCTGAGATAATTAAACGGTTCGTTCAGCTGGAATACATCAAGGAAGATATGGAAGGAGGACATGATATTTTAAATCTTGGCGCGCTTCTTTTCGCCAATGACATAACGGTGTTTCCATCTATCTCGTCCAAATCAGCGAGGGTGATCAAATATACGGGCAAGGACAAAAGCAAATCTGAAGGAGAGATCGAAGGGAAAAAGGGCTATGCCGTTGGATTTCGTGGGATGTTGAAATACATCATGGACAGACTTCCCAAGGAGGAAAAATTCGAAGGGGGAGTAAGAAAGGTGACCTCGAAATATTCGGAGACCGCCATCCGAGAGATGGTCGCAAACGCATTGATACATCAGGATTTCACTGTTTCCGGTGCGGGTCCCGTCATCGAGATGTACCAGGATAGAATCGAGATAACGAATCCGGGTAACTCACTCATTGACGTTGATCGGATCATCGACGAGCGGCAGTCCCGAAATGAAAAATTCGCTGCTGCAATGCGCGAAATAGGGCTATGCGAGGAACGTGGTGGCGGCATCGATAAAGCAATTATAGAGATTGAAGAAATGAATTTGCCCGCACCGGAATTTTTTCCCTCGGAAAATTCGATGCGCGTGGTGATCTTCGGACCAAAAAAATTCAGTCAACTATCAAAAGCAGACAAGGTATGGAGTTGTTTTTGCCACTGCGTCGTGCGGTGGGTCCGTCACGATTACATGAGCAATACCTCTCTTCGAGAAAGATTTTCGCTTTCAGACGAGGAATACCAGGCTGCATCTGGCGTCATTTCGGATGCGCGAAAGGCAGGCCGGATTATTCCTGCGGACCCGAAACAAGGTCGGAAGAATGCGCGGTATATTCCTTACTGGGAGAGACTGTGACTGTCCTCGATCCGCGTCAGCGCGATGCGATGGTGCCGCGTTCGGGCAAACCTCGTTTTGCACTGCCGCATTGCCGACGTGACGCATCTACCGGGTTGGGGTTGCGTGGTTGCGGGGTTGCATGGGAGCACGGTAAGCCCGTCGAACGCGCTGACCGTAGCTGCGCAAGCACGTCTAATCCAGAAACCGTGGTACCGTGGGACTTCCTAGTAACCGCCGCCCACTATGCAAATTGACTGACTGTCAATCGGCTTCCAAATTTGACCTGGCGCAAGTGACATGGCGGCGTCGTGGATAGCCTTGTGGGCAATGTCCAGCAAACTAAAAAAACATAAATATTATCAACGCGAATAGTCGGACATGGGTGGATTGATCGGAGCGCGCATTCCTCGCCTCGAGGACGGCGCGCTGCTCGTCGGCAAAGGACGCTTCGTCGACGACATCGCAGTTGCCGGCATATGGCACGCGGCGTTCGTGCGCAGCCCCCATCCGCACGCCGCGATCCGCCGGATCGACGTCCAAGACGCGATAGCGCTGCCGGGCGTACACGCGGTGCTCACGCTCGACGATCTCGCCCCGGTCCTCGCCAAGCGCCGCATGCTGCGCCGAAGTGTCTTATGTCGGCGAGGCCGTTGCGATTGTGCTCGCCGACAGCCGCTATGTCGCCGAGGATGCAGCGGCAGTGGTTGTGGTCGACTACGACGTGCTTGCGTCGGTATCGGACGCTCGCAGCGCAATCGAGCCGACTGCGCCCGCGGTGCGGCGCGAGCTCAATACCAACATCGCCGCCGCCTACAAGGTCGCCTATGGCGATGTTGAAGCAGCGTTCGCCAAGGCCGCGCACGCTTTTCACGAGGAGCTCTGGCAGCATCGTGGCGGCGCGCATCCGATCGAGGGCCGCGGCATTTTGGCGGAATGGCGCGACGACACCATGACGGTGTGGGCCTCGACGCAGAAAGCGCATGATCTGTTCCAGTCGTTGACCGCGTTGCTTAATTTCGACGAAAGCCGGTTGCGTGTGGCGACCCCCGATGTCGGCGGCGGCTTCGGTCCCAAGCTCTGCGTCTATCCCGAGGACATCGCGGTCGTCGCGGCCGCCAAGCTCGTCGAGCGGCCGGTCAAATGGATCGAGGACCGGCGCGAGCATTTCACCAACGCCGCGCAGGAGCGCGACCAATACTGGTCGCTCGATCTCGCGGTGGACGCGGACGGAAAGCTCCTCGGCGTTCGTGGCCGCTTAATCCACGATCTCGGGGCCTATGCCCTGCAGGACGTCAACATTCCCTACAACTCGGCATCCATGCTGAGTGGGCCCTACATGCTTCCGACATTGGCCATGGACGTCGTGGTCGCCGCCACCAATAAGACGCCGGTATCGTCGGTGCGCGGGGCCGGCTATCCGCAGGCGGCTTTCGCCATGGAGCGGCTCATGGACCGCGTCGCCCGCGAACTGCGCCTGGAGCGCGCGGAGGTGCGGGCCCGCAATCTCATCCCGCCGGAGAAGATGCCTTACACCAAGCCACTCAAGGCGCGGTCCGGCGCCGGCATGTGCTACGACAGCGGTGATTATCCTGCCTGCCAGGCACAGGTGCTGCAGGCGGCGGGCTGGGAGGATTTCCGCAAACGTCAAGCCGCCGCACGAGGAGCGGGTCGCTATATCGGCATCGGCCTTGCGCACGGCATCAAGGGCACCGGGCGCGGTCCGTTCGAATCCGGCCTGGTGCGGGTGTCGAACACGGGACGCGTCTCGGTGTTCACCGGCGCCGCCGCGATCGGTCAGGGGCTGCGCACCGCGCTCGCACAGATTTGCGCGAACGAGCTTGGGCTAAAAGTGCAGGACATCACCGTCGTGCCGGGCGACACCGGCGGGGTTTCGCTCGGGCTCGGCGCTTTCGCCAGCCGTCAAACCGTGACCGCGGGTTCATCCGTACTCCTCGCGGCACGAGCGGTTGCCGAGAAGGCGAAAAAGCTCGCGAGCCACATGCTCGAGGCGGCCGAGCACGATCTCGAGATCGCAAACGGCGAGGTGCGGGTGGTCGGCGCGCCGCAGCTTTCGATCAAGCTCGGTGAACTCGCGCGCATCCTCAAAGGCGCGCCCGGCTATGGCTTCCCGGCCGACATCGAGCCGGGCCTCGATGCCAATGTGAATTGGCGCACCGACGCGCTCGCCTACGCCAATGCCTGCCATGTCGCGGAAGTCGAGGTCGATCCCGACACCGGCGGCGTCAAGGTTCTAAACTACGTGGCGCTGCAGGACTCGGGTACCCTGATAAATCCCATGCTGGTCGACGGCCAAGTACGCGGCGGCGTGGCGCATGGGCTCGGCAATGCCGTGCTCGAATGGATGGGATACGACCCGGCTGGGCAGCCGCTCACCACGAGCTTCGCCGATTACCTCTTGCCGAGCGCCACCGAAGTGCCGGCGATTCAGACGCTCTATAAAGAGACGCCATCACCGCTCAATCCGCTCGGCGCCAAGGGCGCCGGCGAGGTCAGCACCATTCCCGCCGCGGCCGCGGTGATCTCCGCCATCGAGGATGCGTTGCAGCCGTTCGCGGTGCGCATTCGGCAAACGCCGGTCACGCCGCACATGCTGGTCGAGCTCATCGCCAATGGCGTAAAGGCTTGAAGGTCGAGCGATCGCGTAATACCAACAGTGGTCGATATTCCCTTCTGATGGCGGCCCGCGCTCGAGCGGCGAGTTCGGTCTGCTCCCTCTCCCATAGGGAGAGGAGTGGGGTGAGGGGCTATGGTCTCTCGATAGATCCGAACCCCCTCACCCCAACCCTCTCCCCAATGGGGAGGGAGCACACCGAGTTCGCGGGCTGACCACCGGAGCTATTCAGAAATTCAGTAATTGATAAGGCGCCTCCCATGCGAACCGGCTCCGACTATCTTCGCTCGCTCAACGACGGACGGCAGGTGTTCGTCGACGGCGAGTGCGTCAAGGACGTCACCACGCACCTCGCCTTCCGCGAGGCGGCGCGCTCGATCGCGCGCCTTTACGACATCGCGGCAGAGCCGCAGATGCGCGAGCGCATGACCTTCGTCTCCCCCAAGACCGGCGAGCCGGTGCTGCGCGCCTATCAGATCCCGCACAGCCACGCCGATCTGCGGGCGCGGCGTTTGTTCTCGGAGACCTGGGCGGAGGCGACGTTCGGTCTGATGGGCCGCACGCCCGACCACGTCGCCGGATTTTTCTGCGGCTATGCCGCAACGCCGAGCGTGTTCGCGGCCGGCGTTCAAGATTTCGCGAAGAACGTCATCGCCTTCTACGAGTACCTGCGCGACAACCACCTCTACGCGTCCTACGCCATCGTCCCGCCGCAGATCGACCGCAGCAAGCCCGCGCACAAGCAGAGCGATCCGGCGCTTTATGCCGGCGTGGTCAGGGAGCGCGACGACGGCATCGTCATCTCCGGCGCACAACAGCTCGCAACCGGCGGCGCGATTTCCGACGTCATCCATCTGAGCTGCATCCATCCGCTGCAGCCGGGCGACGAGAACTACGCCAACTGCCTGGCAGTCCCAGTCAACGCGGCGGGGGTCAAGCTCTATCCGCGGCGGCCATTCGCGATGGGAGCGACGAACGCGTTCGATTATCCGCTATCGTGCCGCTTCGACGAAAGCGACAGCTACGTCGTGTTCGAGAACGTGTTCGTGCCCTGGGAGCAGGTCTTCATCTATCGCAACCTCGACGCATCGCGCGATCAATGGTGGAAGACGCCGTCGCATCTTTACGGCAACCACCAGGCGCAGGTGCGTTACGTCACCAAACTGCGCTTCATGATCGGCGTTGCGCAACGCATGAACGAGATGACCGGCAACATCGCCAATCCGGCGGTGCAGATCATGATGGGCGAGCTTGCCGCCTGGGTCTCGATCTACGAGCACATGCTTCTTGCGCACGAGGTCACGGCGGTCATCGACACGGACGGCGTGCTCTGGCCGTCCAAGACCGCCCTCTATTCGGCGATGGCCCTGCAATCGGAGCTCAACGGCCGCATGCTCGAAATCATCCGCGAGCTCGCCGGCTCCGCCACGATTACCTTGCCGTCCTCGCTGCGCGATTTCGAGAGCGCGGAGACCTCAGGCGACGTCGAGCGCTACATGCGCTCGGCCTCCTCCGACGCGAAACGCAAGGTGGCGCTGATGCGGCTGGCCTGGGACCTGATCGGATCGGAATTCGGAAGCCGCCATCAGCAGTACGAGAAGTTTTACGGCGGCGCCTCATTCCTGGTGAAGCAAAACGTCTATCGCAATTTCGATTTCAAGCGGGCGGGCGCGCTCGTCGACGCCGCCCTCAATCTGCCGCCGCTGGCGGAGGAATGACACGACAGCGCCGGCGTCAGCTCGTCCACAAATGCGAGAACTGCGTCGCGACGACGCCCTCATAGGGCACGTCGCCGCTGAGGATGCCGACGTCGCGCGAGAACTGGTTCATGCCGGCGACGAAGTCCCGCGAGATCGACGGATCGTAATAGGGGAGATCCCGCCGAATGAGTTCGGCGATGAGCTCGGCCTCGGACGGCGGAAACAGCGTGCGGCCGATTTCGGTCGCGCGCGCCACATTCTCCTTCAGCGCGGCTTGTGCCTTGACCATGGCGCGTATGGCGGCAGCGGCAGTCTCGGGCGAGCGCTCGATCAAGCGGTCGGTCGTGGCAATCGAGGCCATGGTGTAGTTGAAGCACGGCTTGGGCCCGTCGCCGCGCCGCACGTCGAGCACCATGGTGCCGACGCCGCGGCGCACCGCCACCTCGGCGCCCATGCCGTTTGCCCAGAAACCGTCGATCTTGCGCTCCTCCAGCGCCCTCGCGGCGGTGACGCCGAAATTCACGCCGGCGCCTTGCGCGCCCGGCACCGGCGCAATCCTCACCTGGTCGCGCGCGAGATCGATGCCGGCTTCGATGAGGAGGCGGCGCAGCCCCATCTCCACCCACGGCGCCGCGCCGATGCTGCGTCCCTTCACCACGCTGAGATCGCCGCGCTTGCCGCCGAAATCCTTATGCATGACCAGGAACCAGTACATGCCTTGCGCTTGCGCGCACAAAAGCTTGGCGCCTCGCCAGGAAGGAAACGCCGACAGCGCGGAATGCGCGGATCCACCGACGAAATCGACCGTGCCGTCGTGCAACGCCGCGTAAGACTTGTCGACCGGGTAGATCAGCTCGAGGGAGACGTCGAGCCCTTCCTGCTTGAAGCAACCCAACTCGATCGCGGCGATCGCGGGGAAATACGAGTTCGAGATCATGTCGGGCACGGCGAGTTTCATTTTCAATCTCCGGCGTCATCAAAGGTGCAGCAGTATCGTGGCGCGCGCCGTGCCCACGCGATTGCAGGCGCGAGCATGATTTCATTTCAACGCGTGGGCACGGCGCTGCGCCATTTGGCGTGGCGCGGTTTGCTCGTGCTCCGCGCCTTTGCCCACCCTACGGCTCTCCCAATTCTCCAAGCCTATTCCCCTAGTCGCGCTTCACCGGCGTGTTCATGGCGACGTCGCTGCGACGTTCGTTGGCGAGATTCTTGCCGAGTTCGAAATACTCGCTTCGCACCGCCATCTCGGCCTGGCGCTCCAACTCGGCCGGCCAATGGCCGAGATCATAGCCGTGCCATGGCGGCTGTGGCGTAAGCGGCGGCAACCCGAGCCGCTCCCAGATCGCCTTCGCCTGCTCCATGAATTCGCGCTTGGGCAGCGCGACCGGCGCGTAGGTGCCCTTGAGCGTGGCGTTGATCAGCACGGCGGCGCTTTCGCCGCCATCGCGCGGGCCGCGCGGCCCATGACCGGGGTCCTTGTGCGGAACCACCTTGAGATCGTGCTGCGGCTGGCAGCGGTACGACATCGCCCAAAATAACGCATCCGCGTTCTCGGGCTCGATGTCCTCGTCGATGGCGACGATCCATTTGCCGGCAAAGCGATGCAGCGACGCTGCGCCATAGAGCGCGCGCCAGACTTCGCTTTCGGGCGTGCCGCGCGCGCACTGGATCGCAATCACGGCGTAAAGGCTGGTGAGCGGCTCGTGCATCGCGACCCGCTTGACGCCGGTAATGCCGAGTACCGACTGCAGATGATGGAGATAGACGGGCTCCATCGCTACCCGGCGGATCACGCTCGATTCGCTCGGCGTGACCTGGCTGATGAACGAGGTGAGGATCGCCTCGCGCCGGCGCGTGATCGCGGTCACCTCCATGAAGGCATTGTATTCCTGCAGATTGACGTAGCCGTGCGACTCGCCGAACGGGGCCTCGGGTTCGAGCCATTGCGTGTTGATCAACCCCTCGATCACGATCTCCGCTTCGGCCGGCACCAGGAGATCGACCGTCTTGGCGCGCACCACATTGATCGGCCCGCCGGCCAGCGCGCTGGCGACCGCGATCTCGTCGACATGCTCCGGCATCTTCTGCACCGACGCGTAGGAAACGACCGGCGGGCAACCGACGACGACCGCGCAAGGGAGCGGCTCGCCCCGCGCCTTGCACTTCTGCCAATGGGCGAAGATGCCGGCGCGCAGCTCGACCGACGGATTCATGCCGAGGCGGCGCGGCGCCTTGAGCTGCCCGCGATAGTTGCCGACGTTCTGCACGCCGGTATCGGGGTCCTTGGTGATGTAGTGCCCGGCGGAAAGATATGGCGCGTTGTCCCAGCCGGGACTCGAGATCGGCACCGGCAGGCCGTCGAGCCCGTTGCCGTCGCGTTCGAGATCGGCGCCCGTGAAGACCAAGTCATGGCACGGTGCGTCCGTGACCAAGCGCGGCGCGATCGGATCGGCGATGGCCTTGAGCCAGGCCTGCCCAATCTCGTCGAGCGGCTTGCCGAAGCCGATGCGATAGACCTCCCGGTTCGCTGCCAAGCCGGCAACCAATACAGATATGGCGAAGCGGCGGCCCTTCGAATCCGTCGGTTGCGTGAACAGAAAGGCCTTGCGGTCCGGTTCCGCAATGCCGCCGCGATATTGCCAGCGCACCAGCGGGTGCATTTCGGTGTCTTTGTTGATCGGCTCATCAACGATGACGAGCAGCCCCGCACGCGCCAGCGCGAGCACGTGCTCGTGCAGGTCGGCGTAGCTGCGCG
>WNGB01013389.1_pt1 | contig 11053 bp, 8 predicted proteins | sample 5400681 | NCBI WGS metagenome assembly WNGB01 (sample SAMN13153367, study PRJNA577476) | soil metagenome | isolation source: 115 cm soil or saprolite under grassland replicate 2 | place: USA:California | collected 2016-06-15 | reverse complement strand
CGCAGGCACTGGCCGGCCACGTCGGCGCCGAGGATCTCCAGGTTCTTGCCGCCCGCGGCGCTGCGCGCCGTGGCGACCGCTTCTGCGATGTCACCGGTGAGGAACGTGACCGCCGGGTTCGGCGGCTCCGGCGGCTCGTGGGTCAGGACGAACACGGGTCCTGAGAACGGGTAGGTTTCGCCGCTCGATGCTGACCCTCGCTCCTTGCCGGCGTTCATCCTGTTGCCTACCTCGTAGGTCCGCCGCCCGACGAGCATGGCGCCGGTGGCCGCCGCGACCTCCGGGAACTCGTCCGGCGCCACGAAGTCGAAGACCCAGTCCATCGCGTCGCCGGGACCGGCGATGAAGCCGTCAACCGACATCGACCTGTTCACGACCACCTTGCCGATTCCGGTGCTCGTATCGCTCATCCTGTTCCTCCGAAGAACCTTAGGACGTTCCCCGTGATCCGTTCCGGCGCCTTTTGGGCCCGTCGATCCACAGCCACAGCCGCGAGCACCGAAGACACTAGCCCGGGCTACCACGCTGGTCGCGCCAGCCGTCGCAACCCACCGGCTGCCCGCCCAGGCTCCCAGACCCAAGGCCACAACCAGTGCTAGCACGCCTAGCGAACTGGAGCGGTTTCTGAGAGCCGTCGTGTCTTGAGACGGATCGATTGAATGGCGGGGCTAGGCGCCGATCGACGATCGAACGAGTAAGAGCGCAGGAGCCTATTCGAACCCCAACATCTGGTGGCATGACGACGAGCGATCGGACATCGGATCATGCCGCCTACGAGGCAATATGTCGGCGAATTCGTCAAGGTGCGTGTGCACCCAACTGGACAGAAGTCAAAAAAATGTCTGCAGGTAGAAGGCCTGCCGTCGCCTTAAGTCAGCGTCACGCCAAGATCCGGCGAGACGGTTACCACTGCCGCCGAACCCCGTGAGTTCGATTCCCGATCGCGGAGGCGAAGGTTACAGCGTACGAACACCGAGGTGCCGGGGCCGGGGCTCTGGGTGAGCACGCATTCCTGGGGTCGGGTGGCGTGAGCCGCGCGGACCGGCCGATCCTCTAGGCCGAGTATCGTCGCCACGTGGCAGAACAGACACCGGGTTGCCTGGACCGCGTTCGCACCGCCGAACTGATCGGAGCGCTGTCGCTGGCCACCGACCTCGGCATCGGTGTGCCGCTCGAGTACGGGTTGCTCAGCACGCTCATCGCGATGCGACTTGGAGAGCGTCTCGGGATCGATTCCGAGACGGCATCACAGACGTACTTCGGGTGCCTCCTGTTTTACGTCGGCTGCACGGCGAGTGCCGAGATCGAAGCACGGATCTTCGGGGAAGACCATGCCCTGACGACCTACGGCGTACCGAGCAGGTTTGGGTCGCGGCCAGAGATGATCGCGGGCTTGCTCCGAGCGGTGGCCCCCCCAGGGAGCGGTCCGCTAGACCGGGCCCGGCTGCTCGGGCGTGGCGTACCGAAGCTGGCGAAGAGGTTCGCCGAACAGGTCGCAGCGCTCTGTGAGGTGGCGCAGATGCTCACCGATCGCCTCGGCCTTCCGCCGGCTGTCGGAGCGCTGTTCGCCCACAGCGCCGAGCGTTGGGACGGCCATGGCCAACCGGGGCATGCGAGAGGCGATGAGATTCCACTCCCGATGCGGATCGTTCATGTCGCCCGCGACGCGGCGTTCCAGCGGATGCTTGGCGGAAATGAGTTCGCCGCCCGCATCGTCCGATCGCGGGCGGGGCGAGCGTTCGATCCCAACATCGCCAAGCAGCTTGCGGATGGGGCAGCCGAGATCATGACCGTCCAGGAGGACACGTCTGCCTGGGATCAAGTGCTTGGTTACGAGCCTCCGCCGCGGCTGACCCTCGAGGGCGAGGCGATCGATCGGGCGCTCGCGGCGATGGGCGACTTCGCCGACCTCGCCTCCCCGTACCTGGTTGGTCACTCACGAGGAGTTGCCGAGCTGGCATCTTCGGCAGCCAAGACGTGGGGTGCCAAGGACGCCGAGCATCTGGCGATCCGACGCGCCGCGCTCGTGCACGACATAGGGCGGGTCGCCGTCCCGGTGCGGATCTGGCAGAAGCCCGGGCCTCTGACGCCGGACGACTGGGAGAAGGTGAGGTTGCACGCGTATCACACCGAGCGCATCCTTGCCTCCTCGCCGTTCCTGGCCGCGCTCTTGCCTCTCGCTTCGTTCCATCACGAACGGCTCGACGGGTCCGGATACCACCGCGGAACCACCGCAGGGATGCTTCCGAGGGCCGCTCGGCTGCTCGCGGCCGCCGACGCGTATCACGCGATGACCGAGGCGCGGCCCCACCGGCCGGCGCTCCCGGTGCAACGGGCTGCTGAGGAGCTCATCGGCGAAGGTCGCTCCGGGCGACTGGACTCCGACGCGGTGGCCGCAGTTCTCGAGGCATCGGGGCAACCGCCTCCGCGGATCCCGCCCTCGACCGGTCTCACCCCGCGAGAGACCGAAGTCGTCGGCTTGCTGGCGCGCGGCCTCCAGACCAAGCAGATCGCCCGTGCGCTCGGGATCTCCGTCAAGACGGCCGATCGCCACATCCAGAACGCCTACGCGAAGATCGGCTTGTCGACGCGCGCCGCGGCCACGCTGTTCGCCATGGAGCATGGCCTCGTCGTCTGGGGAGAACTCCCGATGCCCCACTCGACCGCACGACCCTAACGTCCACGCTGTGGGAAATCGCTTCAGTGAGAAAGCCATGCGTGAGCGCTTCGAGACCATCGTTGTCGGCGGGGGCCAGGCCGGCCTCTCGGTCGGGTACCACCTGGCGAAGCGTGGGCTCCCGTTCGTGATCCTCGACGCCAACGACCGGATCGGCGATGCCTGGCGGAACCGATGGGACTCCCTCCGTCTGTTCACACCCGGCCGCTACAGCGCCCTTCCCGGGATGCCATTGCCAGGGACGCCCCATGCGTTCCCGACGAAGGACGAGGTCGCCGACTACCTCGAGGCGTACGCCGCGCGGTTCGAGCTCCCGGTGCGGTCCGGCGTCAGGGTGGACAGGTTGACTCGAAACGGGGACCCGTTCGAGGTATCGGCGGGAGACCGGCGCTTCGAGGCGGACAATGTCGTGGTGGCCATGGCCACCCACCAGGTGCCGTCGGTGCCACCATTCGCGCGTGAGCTGGACCCCGGCGTCGTCCAGCTGCACGCGGCCGATTACAGGAGCCCCTCTCAACTGCGCGAGGACGGCACCCTCGTCGTGGGTGTGGGCAACTCGGGGGCTGAGATCGCGGTCGAACTGGCCGGATCACGACGCACGTGGCTTGCCGGGAGGGAGACGGGTCATGTTCCGGTCAACATCGATGGCCTCGTGGCACGGTACGTCTTCCAGCCCCTGCTGTTCGGGTTGATCGGTCACTACATCCTGACGGTGAACACTCCCGTCGGCCGCAGGCTCCGGCCGAGGCTCGTCGCCCGGGGAGCCCCGCTGGTCCGGATCAGGCCCAAGGATCTCGCCGCTGCCAGGGTCGAGCGCGTCCCCCGCGTGGTCGGCGTCCGGGACGGCCTCCCCATGCTGGAGGATGAGCGAGTTCTTGACGTCGGCAACGTCATCTGGTGCACGGGGTTCCGACCCGACTTCTCGTGGATCGATCTCCCCGTCTTCGAGGACGATAGGAGAGAGCCGATCCATCGTCGCGGGATCGTCGACAACGAGCCAGGCTTGTATTTCGTCGGCCTGTTCTTCCTCTACGCGATGTCGTCGGGATTCTTCCGCGGCGTCGGGAGGGATGCGGGGTACGTGGTCAAGGCCATCGCCGCCCGGAAGGACTGAGACCTGCGCGGCGTGGCAGGCACGACCCTGTTCGTGGTCTCCCGGCACGCGGTCGACGATCTGCCCTCCTTCGACAGCCGCGATCCGCTGCCCTGCGCATACGAAAGCTAGTAGCGGTTCGGGGGCTTCTACACTGTTCCCTTCGCTCTCGCGTTTCCGCTGGTCACGGCGTGGCGGAGGCGGACGAGAATCGAACCCGCTCAGCGAGGCTAACCGCTGCAGCGGTTTTGAAGTTCGGGGCTGGTCGTGTTGCCGGGTGTTATCTGGCGTGCTCGATCGAGGAGGCGGTGGCGACGGAGTACTCGGCCGATGAGATGCCCGTCTATCGACGGTGGAAGCCGTCCTCAGCCGACACCACCGGAGGTTGAAGTGGACGGGCCACAGCCGCCACCTGCGGCCTGTCGGGCTCCAGAATCGGTGTGGGTTGCCAAAGACCTCGACATGGTCATGCCGCAGCCCTGTGGTACTCGTGGATGAGTTGTTCATGACCGGGCGGGTCGCCCTGGGCGGGGAAAATGGGGCGACGTCGGGCTGACGTCGTGGCGGACTGGTGCTGCGCGCCCGTGCATAGTTGGCGCGACGACCTATCCCGCCCGCGAAGCCCCGTGCGGTCCGGTACCAGTCCGTCTCCGTCTCCGTGATCCGGCGAAGGCTGTCCGCGCAGACCCGGAGCCACCGGCCGATCATGATGGGCCGCAACCCGGTCGAGAGCTGGAGCTCGATGACCGGCACGACCGCAAGCTCGTCCTCACGGACATGGTCCTCCGGCTGCGGCTCCGCGAAGCCGACCGCCTCGCGGACCACCTTCAGAAGGTCCATAGGGATGCCGGTTCTGTCGCTCAGCTCCTGGAACGTGGTGACGCTGAGCTCCGCGAACCGGTCGAACGCGCTCGCATCCAGGAATGAGAACGAGATCGTCCCGTCACGGACGGCGGCGGCCATTCCATCGAGCGGGACGCCGGCCGCCTCCAGACTGTGCACCCAACGCGCCCTGCGTACATCACCCTGGGAGAAGGCATCTTCTGTGCCGGGCTTCAGGATCCCGAGCTCGACCAACCGGTCGACGTAACCGACGTTGACTCCGGCCCTCCCGGCCACCTCCTGGCGCGAGTATCCGTCCACGCAAGCCGATCGTAGCCCTCTCGGCCGCTCAAGCGTTTCGGAGTCATCGGCGTGAGTTCCTTGTCGCGCCTTCGTGTCCCGACGAAGACCAGGGGACACGACCGCTGGTAGCGGAGGAGGGTCTAAGACCATACGCACCAAGGCGAGGCGGGCGTTCCGTAGCGCTGAGTCTCTTCGCGGCAACCATTGCGTGAGGGGAATCGCGGTGGGGTCTCTTCACGTCTGAGCGAGGGCGTCCCTGATCTCGTCGCACAGGAGCCGGGTCGTCGCCGCCTGATACGGGCTCGGCGTCGGTGGGCGCGGTCCAGGTTGCCGCCAGGGCGGGGCGCTCCGGGAGGCCGCTGCTCATCGCGGCGCGCTCCGCGTTCATCGATGGTATGGGCACGGCGCTTCTGGTCGGGCTCGCGTTCGTGATCGCCGGCGCGCTGGTTGCCTTGCTGTTCCTGCCATCACGCCCCGACCTCGAAGCAGAATCGAAGGCCGAACCCGCGACAGTGGAAGCGCTCGACCTGTCGGGATGAACTAACTGCCGACGCCGGACCCGTTCAGCGGGGCGGGGCTCGATCCCGAGGAGACCGTGACCGTCGGCGCTCGGCCCGCCCGGGCGTTGGCAAACCGTTGGCAATGGCCCTGTCTCGCCTGGTCCAGACTCGGACAGCGGATGGGGAATCCGCCGGCCCTTCGCTCCCCCACCTGCGGTCAACTGTCCCTCCATCGAGCCAGCGAGGGAGGCCGCCATGCGGGGACACGTTCGCAAGCGCCGCACGTGGGAGTTCATCGTGGACATCGGTCTCCACCCCGTCACCGGCCGTAGCCGCCAGAAGAGCAAGAGCGGCTTCGCCACGAAGAAGGAGGCAGAGAGTGCCCTCCAGGAGCTCATCCGTTACGTGGATGCAGGCGGCGATCCCTCTCCTGAGCGCATCGGCCTGACTGACTACCTACACCGCTGGCTCGACCACCAGCGCACCCGAGGGATCCGCTCTCGCACCTTGGACGGATATGAAGGCTACATCCGCCGGGAGATCGTGCCAGCCATCGGCCGTCTCGAGCTCGTGAAGGTCAGACCTGGCCATATCCGCGCGGTCCTGGCCACGATGCAGCACCGGCAATTGTCCCCCGCCACGATCGCCCAAGCGCGAAGCGTCTTGGGCTCGGCGCTCCGGCAGGCCGTCGCCGATGGGTTCATCCCCGCAAACCCAGTGGCCGCCGTGAAGCGGCCGAGAGTCCAGCGGCGAGAGCTCCACTGGCCCACATATGCGCAGGTCGGAGCCTTGTTGGAGGCCTCACGAGGCACCATGTGGGAGGTTCCGATCCTGCTCGCTGCAGTCACCGGGGCCCGCCGATCGGAGGTCCTCGGTCTGTCCTGGGAGGACGTCGATCTCAAGACGGGCACGATCCTCATCCGCCGCGGCGTCCAGCCGGTTCGCCATTTCAAGGAGAGGACCGCCGAGTTCACCCCGCTCAAGACGAAGCGCTCACACCGGGTGGTCCAGCTTCCGGCCTTCGCCCTAGAGCTGATCCGCCGGCACCGAAGAGCGCAACTGAAGCGGCGCACGGAGCTCGGCGCGAGATGGCGCGATCCGCTCGACGATCTCGGCCGACCGGTCGCACTCGTGTGCGACCGGGGAGACGGCTTCTTCATCTACCCCGACTCGATCACCAGCGCGTTCAAGCGTCTGGCTGCCAAGGCCGGGATGCATCCTGACACCCGCCTGCACGATGTGCGCCACGCCGTCGCCACCGAGCTCGGCCGAAGAGGGGTGCACCCCGTGATCGTCTCGGCGGTCCTGGGTCACGCCTCACCGGCGTTCACGATCGCCGTCTACCAGCACGCCTGGCAGGAGGGTCCTGCCGAGGCAGCGGCGGCCCTTCAAGCGGCGCTCAGTCACTTCCCGCGTTGGCAATCCGTTGGCACACGGCGCGGGTCACAACCCCAGCCGCCCGACGCCGGAGAGGAAATATCTGGTCAGGAGGGGTGGGGCGGGGAGGACTCGAACCTCCGACCGGCGGATTATGAGACCGCCCCTGACCAGCGCTACTTGTTCCGGACGCTTCCCATCAGACTCCCATCGTTTCCGGGTCCATCGCGGGACAGACGCGGGACAGATCGTTGCTATGAATCACCACAACGACGCTGCAGCAGATCGGTCATGAGGCCAGTCGAATGCACAGGTCTCCAGGGTTGGCGAGGGAGCGTTTCTGTTGCTTCTTCCTGACACCCCAACGCTTCGCCATCGAGCGGCCTTGCGCGGTCTCGACGCGGGTCGGCGCCAACGGCTTTGGTCCGACAAGTCAATCCTGACAGCGATCCGAGACTTCCACGAGCGCGTCGGCCGCTGGCCGAGCCAGCACGACTTCCGCTCAGCCAACGCCCTTCCGGGGGTCGGTGCGGTCCGGCGTCGGTACGGATCGCACGTGCGTGCCGTAAGCCGAGCCCAGAGCACGTCATCCAGGCCGTCGAGTCGCACATCCAACCCGGGAAGAAAGAGCTAGAGGCTCTCGCGTTTCTCTCGCTCTTCTCTCGGAATTCTCTCACGCGACGGTCGAAGGAGGGTTCTAAACGAGTTGATACATGATGCGTTGAACGAGGCTCGTGGCTGAAGCGAGCGGACAGGCGATGCCGATGGGGGTGGCAATCCCTACGCTCGCCGCTCTCCATGTCACAGACGGCCGGGGCTGTCTCGTCTATGGACTGAGAGTGAATTCTGGAATAGGAAGGTGATGGTCATGCGGGTGTTTGTGGCAGGCGGGACCGGGGCCATCGGGCGGCGGCTGGTGCCCCAGCTCGTGGCCCGGGGCCACCAGGTGACGGCAACGACGACGAGCGCGGCCAAGCTGGGCTTGCTGAAGCAGTTGGGCGCGGATGGGGTCGTGATGGACGGGCTGGACGCGGTGTCGATCGGTGAGGCGGTGGCCGCGGCCCGGCCGGACGCGATCGTGCACCAGATGACCGCACTTTCCGTAACGCACGCCGGCAAGCCCAACTTCAGGCACCAAGACCGCTGGGCCGCCATCACCAACCGGCTGCGCACCGAGGGGACGGACCACCTGCTGGCCGCCGCCGAGGCAACGGGCGTATCCCACGTCGTCGCGCAGAGCGTCGCCATGTGGACCGCAAACCGCGAGCGGGGATTGCTGACAGAGGAGGAGCCGCTGCCGCTCCAGGAGTTGTCGGCGAAGATGCGCATCATCGTGGAACCGCTCCACCACCTCGAGGACGTGGTCGTCAAGGCCGGTGGCGCGGCATTGCGGTACGGCGGGTTCTACGGTCCCGGCGGCGGCATCGAGGACCAGATCGAGCTCGTGCGCAAGCGCAGGCTCCCGATCATCGGGGGCGGCACCGGCTACTTCTCGTGGGTGCACCTCGACGACGCGGCGAGCGCTACCGTGTTGGCTGTGGAGCAGCGGGCGAACGGCGTGTTCAACATCGTCGACGACGAGCCGGCCCCGGTCAGCGAGTGGCTGCCCTATCTGGCCGCGTGCGTGGGGGCGAAGCGCCCGCTGCGGATCCCCAAGTGGCTGGTCCGGCCGCTCGCCGGCGAAATGGGGGTGGCGATCATGACGGAGGGGCGCCCATTCTCCAACGCCAAGGCCAAGCGAGAGCTCGGCTGGGAGCTGCGCTACCCCTCGTGGCGCGAGGGCTTCAAAGAAGAGGCGGCATGACCACGACCGAGGAGTTCGAGGAGCTGCGGCCCCTGCTGTTCTCGATCGCCTATCGGATCCTGGGCAGCGTGAGCGAGGCCGAGGACGCGGTCCAGGAGACCTGGCTGCGCTACGAGGCCTCCCCGACGCCACCCACGTCGATCAAGGCCTTCCTCTCGGCCGTGGTGACCCGGATCTCCATCGACGTGCTGCGGTCGGCCCGCTTCCGGCGGGAGGAGTACGTCGGGCCGTGGTTTCCCGAGCCGCTGCTGACCGACCCCTATGAGGATCCGGCGCGGTCGGCGGAGTTGGCCGACTCGGTGTCGATGGCGGCCCTGTTGCTGCTCGAGCGGCTCAGCCCGCTCGAGCGGGCGATCTTCGTGCTGCGCGAGGTGTTCGGGTTCGACTTCCCCGAGGTCGCGTCGGCGGTGGGGCGGTCGGAGGCGGCGTGCCGCCAGCTCGCGGTGCGGGCGCGCCGCCATATGGACGCGGGCCGGCCTCGGTTCGAGGCCGACCGCCGGGAGCGGGATGAGCTGGCGGCGCGGTTCTTCGACGCCTTCAGGGAAGGGGACGTCGACGGCCTGCGGGAGCTGCTCGCCGCTGACGTTCAGATGGTCGGGGACGGCGGCGGCAAGGCCCCGCAGTTCGCCAAGGCCATCATCGGTGCCGACCACGTGGCCCGGGTTCTCGCTGCGATCATCCCGCCGCTCGTCCGGATCGGCGTCGTGGTGGAGCCACACGAGGTGAACGGCCAGCCGGGCGCGATCTTCCGCGACCGGGACGGTCAGGTTCTCAACACCCTGACGCTCGACATCCTTGACGGACAGATCCAGACGATCCGCGCGGTGATCAACCCGGACAAGCTCGGGCACCTAGGGCGGGTGGCTGACGCCTGGGCGGTTGCCCGCGAGGCGAATCAGGCTCGCCTGCCCACGGATTGACTTGTGAACGAAACGGGTCAGTGCCAAGCCCGCACCTGCAGGCTCAGCTCGGCCATCGTGACCACCCTCAGCGGCACGCCCGCCGTCTTTGAACGACAGGGCAAGGGTGGGCCCTCACTGGGGCGGTGTCAGATATGTCTCCGGAACGTCAGAGATGGCTCAGGAATGTTCCGTCCGACATCTCCCTGGGCCGCACACGGGCCGCACAGGCCCAGACCTCTCGGAAAGCTCTCGCTCTTCTCTCGAAAACCTCTCGCTGTGGGGCGGGGAGGACTCGAACCTCCGACCGGCGGATTATGAGTCCCATCCAGAAGACGAGTCGCTACCAGCAGAAACGGCCGAAGGCGCTAGTCAGCACTGGTTTCACGACTCCGATGACTTCTGATGCTTTGCTATGCCTTCGTACCCCTCATGCCCCCTATTTGCCCCCCCAAAGACAAGCGGCGGGCCCATCCCTGAGCGCTCCAAAGTACACGAATGCTGACGGTGTACGAACCTCTCCCCGTGGAACCGGGAGCGACGCTGACGTGACGAGGGCTTGGAGCAGACTGAACGGCAACAGGCGCGCGACCGAGCCGTGCGGGCTGGGTCGTGTATGGTCCGGCTCGTGAACGCCAGTCCAGCAACTGTAGTCAGTCTCGGGGCCTGGGGTGACCTTAAGGAGGGCTCAGGCGGCGGGACGTCGTGCAAGGTGCGTGAGTTCGCGCTGCTGTCCGACGGGCGTGAAGTTACGCTCCTGGAGGACCGGGGGTGGACGACGTCTGCGCCGATGGGCGTGATCTCGCTCACCCACGTTGTGCGCAACGTCTACAACGTGGTCTTGCCCGACAATGCCGAGGAGACGGGCGAAGAACATGAGTGGCAGCGGTTCGAGGAGTGTTTGCGCGAAGCCGGGGTTGCGGTTACTCGGGACGAGCTCCGGGCGTTGCCGTACCGTGTCATCTTAAGCGTCCCCTGCGGAGCCCGATGGCAAGCGGGGTGAGGCTATCGCCACATGGATTGCCGGACCGCCGCCGCTGACGCTATTGAGCGACACTGGCTGCGCGAGTGGGTCATCAGTGACTGAGCGACCCTGATCCCACGGATCTGATCCAAGCCAGCCCCGATCCCAAGCATCACACGCTCGTTGCCAGCCTCCGAGGCCTTCAATCGGTCCTCCACGGCCCCCCAGCAGTTCCCCGGCGCATCTGTTGAATGCCGATCTGGAGGCTCCCCTCTTTGTGCCGCTGGCATCTCAACCCCAGAGGGCACGACCTCCGGGCGACCACCACCATGCTCGCGTCCACCCAGGCCTCAAGCCCGGGTCGGCCGGACGCCGCGCAGGGGCGCGCTCACGACGGCGCAGGTCAACGGCCGCGGATGAAGGCGAGTTTCTTGGAGCGCGTCGCGATGGTCTCGACGGGGTTGAAGCCGGCATCCCTCATCATCGGCGCCAGCTTGTCGAGCACGCTCTCGCCGCGCGCCAGGCCGAGGATCGAGAGCAGGTGGCCGAGTGGGGAATGGCTTTCGATCGCGAGGTCCATTGCCACAAAGCGTCCGCCCGGTTTCAAGACCCGC
>WNGB01024036.1_pt1 | contig 11054 bp, 14 predicted proteins | sample 5400681 | NCBI WGS metagenome assembly WNGB01 (sample SAMN13153367, study PRJNA577476) | soil metagenome | isolation source: 115 cm soil or saprolite under grassland replicate 2 | place: USA:California | collected 2016-06-15 | reverse complement strand
TCCTGGCATGTGCCGGACGTGGCGGCTGGGTTCCAACAGGCCATCGTGGACGTCTTGGTGGAGAAATCGCTGGCCGCCGCCAAGTGCTGCGGCGTGCGCGACGTCGTGGTGACCGGCGGCGTGGCCGCCAACTCGCAGCTCCGGGCGCGCTTCGAGGCGCGCGGGCGCGACGAGGGGATCACGGTCCATATCCCTCCGGTTCGCTATTGCACCGACAACGGGGCCATGATCGCTGCAGCCGGCGCGCGGCTGTTGCGCGAAGGTCGTGTCGCGTCACTGGATTTCGAACCTCGAGCGGACTGGGTCATCGGAGGCTGACGAGCGCAAGGAGGGCGCCCGATTCCTTCTCCTCACGGTTATCTCACGGGGCTTAAGTCCAACCAACTGAGGCGGTTGGAGCATGTCTACCGCCGCCGGGTGCCCGAAGATGCCATCATCTCCTGGGAGCTGGCCCGGTTCTGCACAGGGCTCTCCCGCGAGATCGGGCGCCAGATCGGCCTGCTCATCAATCGTCGGGGCATGATCGAGGACGTCATCGTCGGGAACGACCGAGAGGTCGTCTTGCCCGACCTCTCGGACTATCGCCTCGGCCGGCAATCGCTTCGCGGCATTCGACTGGTCCACACGCATCTGCGGGACGAACCGTTGAGTCAGGACGACCTGACCGACTTGGCGCTCCTGCGCTTGGACCTGATCGCGGCCCTCGGCGTGCGCGCCGACGGCGAGCCAGGCCATCTGTATGCGGCGAACATCCTCCCGCCGAATCCGACCGGCAAATCCTACGAGGTCTGGTCGCCGGTCGCCATGCAGAACTGCCAGGTCCGCCTGAGCGAATTTCTCGGCGCCCTCGACGAGGAGCTGAGCCGGACCCGCACCGTGCATCTCGTGGACAACTTCCAAGAGCAGGCGATTCTGGTAAGCGTGTCGCGGCAGAGCCATGGTGATCAGGAAGAGTCGCTGGCGGAGCTGGCCGAGCTGGCCCGCTCGGCCGGCCTCATGGTGCTGGACACGATCGTTCAGCGGCCCCAGGCGCTGCATCCCAAGTACCTGCTGGGCAGTGGCAAGCTCAAGGAGGTCGTCATCAAGGCCTTGCAACACGGGGTGGACTACCTCGTCTTCGATCAGAACCTGTCGCCCGCGCAGGCCACGGCCATCGCCGCCGTGACCGACTTGAAGGTCATCGACCGGACCCAGTTGATTCTCGACATCTTCAGCCGGCGGGCGCACAGCCGTGAGGGCAAGCTGCAGGTGGAGCTCGCGCAGTTGCGGTATCTCCTGCCTCGCCTCACCGGACACGGCACGGCGATGTCGAGGTTGGCGGGGGGCATCGGCGGACGCGGACCCGGCGAGACGAAACTGGAAGTGGATCGGCGCCGCGTGCGGGACCGCATCAGCCATCTCGAGAAACAGACGGAGTCGCTGGCGCGGACCCGCATCCAGCAGCGGGCCCGGCGCCTGCGTCGGGGGGTGCCGATCATCTCGATCGTGGGCTACACCAACGTCGGCAAGTCCACGCTGCTGAACGTCCTGACGCGCAGCCGGGTGACGGCGAACAACCGCCTCTTCGAGACGCTGGACACGGCGAGCCGCCGCCTGCGCTTTCCGGAGGAGCGGGAAGCGATCGTGACCGACACGGTCGGGTTCATCCGGAATCTGCCCGAGGAGCTGATGGGCGCGTTCCGCGCCACGCTCGAGGAACTGCACGACGCCGACCTGTTGCTCCACGTGGCGGACCTGAGCAGCCCAACCTTGGAGCGGCAGGTGGCGGTCGTGGAGGACATTCTACGGGAACTGGGGCTTGATCGCCTGCCGCGCCTGCTGGTCCTGAACAAGGCTGATCTGGTGGACCCGGCACAGGTTTCCGCGGTGAGTGCGCGTCTCGGTGGGCTGGCGGTCTCGGCCGTGCGGCCCGACACGCTGATCCCCCTGCTGGACGCGGTCGAAAAGCAGCTCTGGAGTTTGACCCAGGCCGGCCTTTCCTGCTAGCATAGGCCCACTTTTCCAAGGGTTGTGGGTCCCTCCGTGGAGATGGCCTCGCCCGGTCTCGTGACTCTCACGTAGGTCGGTCATGAATTGGATGGCCTAGGCCGTCGGTCCCGCGGAGGTTTCGACGAGGGGGGAGCCATTGAGGACCACGGACCGGCTCCTAAAGCTGCTGGATGAAGAGTTTCCCAGCCCCCAGGTGGCTCTTCACTACAAGACACCGCTCCAGTTGCTGGTGGCGACCATCCTGTCGGCCCAGTGCACGGATGAGCGGGTGAACCAGGTGACGAAGGGGCTCTTTGCCCGGTATCAGACGGCCAAGGACTATGCGGAGGCGGACCCGGCCAGACTGCAAGAGGAGATTCGACCGACCGGATTTTACAAGGCGAAGGCCCGGAGCCTCATCAAGACCGGCCAGGCCTTGGTCAGCCGGTTCGGCGGGGAAGTGCCCCGGACCATGGAGGAGTTGGTCACTCTGCAGGGCGTCGGGCGGAAGACGGCCAACGTCATTCTGGGCAACTGCTTCGGAGTCCCCGGGGTGGTGGTCGACACCCATGTCACACGGGTCACCCAGCGGCTGGGCCTGGTCGACACGGACGATCCGGAGAAGATCGAAGTCGCGTTGCAGCGCCTGTTGCCGAAGGGCACCTGGACCAGGGCCTCGCACCAGTTGCTGCTCCACGGACGGCATATCTGTCAGGCGCGCGCGCCCAAGTGCCATGAGTGCCGCCTGTACGATCTCTGCCCGTGGGAAGGAAAGCGGACGGCATGATCCGGAGCATGACGGGGTACGGGCGCGCCGAGGGACGACATAAGGGCACGCCAATTACCGTGGAAGTCCGCTCGGTGAACCACCGGCACAGCGAGGTGATGGCCAAACTGCCACGCGCCTTGCAGGCCCATGAGGACCGGATCCGTGACCTGGTCCAGGACCGGGTGGCCCGCGGGCGGGTGGATATCACAGTGAATTTCAGCGGCGAACGGGACCCCGGGCGCGGCATTGTCCTGGACCGGGCACTGGCGCGACGCTATCACGCATTGCTGAAAGAGTTGCAGCGGGAACTCGGGCTCAAGGGTTCGCCGGAGGCGACCCTGCTCGCCAGCTTCCGGGACGTCATCAAGCCGGCGGAGCTGGCGGCCGAAGAGCCGGGAGCGGTCCGCGCGGTGGAGCTCGTGCTGGGCCGGGCCCTGAAAGCGCTCGACCAGATGCGCCGCCATGAGGGCCGCACGCTGGAGCGGGACCTCCTGGCGCGATTGCAGGAGGTAGAAGGGCGCCTGCGCACGATCCGCCAACGGCTCCCAGCCATCGTGGACGAGCGCGCCGTGCGCCTGCAAGAACGGGTCAAACGGCTCCTGGAGGGCGCGGGGGCGGGCCGGGACAGCGTGGATCAGAGCCGCTTGGCGCAGGAGGTGGCGCTCCTAGCCGATCGCAGCGACGTGAGCGAAGAGCTGACCCGCTTGGACAGCCATCTGGACCAGTTCCGGGCGTTCCTCCGCAAGACCGAGCCGGTGGGGCGGAGCCTGGATTTCCTGTTGCAGGAGATGAACCGCGAGATCAACACCATCGGGTCGAAGGTCGGCGACACGATGGTGACCCAGGAGGTCGTCGCTGTGAAGGCGGAGCTCGAGAAGATCCGCGAGCAGGTGCAGAATGTCGAATAAGGACGCCATTGTGAAGCGCCGTCAGGGCATCCTGTTCGTGGTGTCGGCTCCCTCCGGCGCCGGCAAGACGTCCCTGTGTCAGGAGCTCGTCAGTCAGGTGTCGGATTTGCGCTACTCGGTCTCCAACACGACCCGCAAGCCGCGTCCGGCGGAAATTGCGGACCGGCACTACCACTTCGTGGAGGAGGCCGCGTTCCGGGACATGATCAAGGAAGGCGCCTTTTTGGAGTGGGCCGAGGTCTACGGCCATCTCTACGGGACCCCCAGAGCCCCCCTCAAGGAATGGATCGCGCAGGGGATCGACGTCCTCCTCGACATCGATACCCAGGGGGCCTTGCAGATCCGGCGGCACGAACCGGACGCGGTGTCGATCTATATCTTGCCGCCGTCGCTGGAGGTGCTGCGCCGGCGTCTGGAGGACCGGAAAGGAGACGCGCCGGACGAGATCGCCAGGCGGCTGAAAAAGGCCCGGGATGAAGTGAAGCATTATCGCGACTATTCCTACGTAATCATCAATGAAGACTTTAAGTCTGCCGTGCGGCAGCTCGAAGCCATCGTGCTTGCCGAGCGCAGCCGGACGGCCTTGCTGGACTTATCCGCGGTGGAACAGGCCTTGATGGTAAATGAGAGGGAAACGCAGGAGGAACGTTAATGGACGCGTTATCGCTGCTGCCCGAGTATCAGGAGTTGCCGATCGAATCACGGAGCCGGCTGGTGATCATTGCGGCCCAGCGGGCCCGGCAGTTCATGCAAGGCACCCGTCCGTTGATCGCGACCAAGCACACCAAGCCGACGACGATGGCGCTCGAAGAGGTGCTGAAGGGCAAGGTGAAGTTCCTGGTCGGAAAGGAGGCCCGCCAAGCCATGAAGGAAGCGCGCAAGCAACGGGAGCGCGAGCTGGAACGGCTGACCCTGGCGCACGTGGGCGGTGAAGACGCGAGCGAGATCAAGAAGGACTTGAGCGTCATCGTGGACGACTCCAAGCCGCCGGAGGCGAGTGAAGACGACTAAACGCAACCCCCTCGCGCCTGCCACGCGCTTGACGGGGAAGACCATCGTGCTCGGAGTGACCGGCAGCATCGCCGCCTACAAGGCGGCGATGCTGGCGCGCCGCCTGATGACCGAAGGAGCGACGGTGCGCGTGGTCATGACGCACACTGCGCAGCGCTTCGTCGGGGCCGTGACTTTTGAGGCCCTGACAGGCCGCCCTGTCTTCACGGAACTCTTCGAATCGTCCAACACCCCTCCCACTAGAATGGTCATGCCGCACCTTGCGCTCGCGGACGGAGCCGATCTGATCGCGATCGCGCCGGCCTCCGCTCACTGCGTCGCCAAGCTGGCGCATGGCCTTGCCGACGATCTCCTCACGACGCTGGTGCTTGTGGCGGAGTGCCCGGTGGTGGTGGTTCCCGCCATGGATGGCGGCATGTGGACCCACCCGGCGGTCTGCGCCAACGTGCGGACGCTCCGTCAGCGCGGGGTCACCGTGCTGGAGCCGGAGGTCGGGCCGTTGGCGTCGGGCCGGGTCGGCCAGGGGCGCTTTCCCGAGGAGGACGCGATCCTGGCGGCGATCTCCGGGGCGCTCTGCGCCAAGGACTTCCGCGGCCGGCGGGTCCTCATCACGGCCGGGCCCACGCAGGAACCGCTCGATCCGGTGCGGTTCCTGTCGAACCGCTCGTCCGGGAAGATGGGCTGGGCGCTGGCGGAAGCCGCACGCGATCGCGGCGCTGACGTCGTCCTGGTCGCGGGGCCGACCAGTCTCGTGCCCGTTCCCAACGTCACGTACGTCTCGGTGGTCGCATCCGAGGAGATGTGTAAAGAAGTCGTCACCCGTTTTCCAGGCACCGATGTGCTGATCATGGCGGCGGCGGTCGCCGATTTCCGGCCGGCGCGCCCGGCCAAGGGCAAGGTTCCCAAAGGTCGCGACGTGCGGATGCTGGCGCTGGCGCCGACCAAGGACATTTTGAAGGACCTGCCGCCGCGACGGGCCGGGCAGCTCGTGGTCGGGTTCGCGGCCGAGACGGGCGATCTGGTCGCGCGCGCCAGGGGCAAGCTGCTCGACAAGGCGCTGGACCTGATCGTCGCCAACGACGTCTCGGAGCCCGGAGCCGGGTTCGGCACGGACACGAACCGCGCGACCTTGCTGGACCGTGCGGGCCGTTGTGAGGCATTGCCGCTCATGTCCAAGCATGAGCTGGCGCATCGAATTCTTGACGCGGTGCTCATTCTTCCGTAGGCTGGGAAGTCCCGCGCAGATCACTCGGAGGCGAACAGGAGGGAATCCCTGATGGCAAGCGAATCAGCATCCCACGCTTTCATGGCTCATGCCAAGGAACTCGTCGGCGCCGGGCAGTTCGGCAAGGCCATTGAAGTGCTCCAGCAGGGGCTGAAGAAGTTCCCGAAGATGGTCAGCGCCCGGGTCATGCTGGGCGAAGTCTATTGCACCTCCGGGGACCTTGTGCTGGCCCGTGTGGAGTTGGAGCAGGTCATCAAGGCCGCGCCGGACAATTTCGCGGCCTACCGGAAGCTCGCGCAGGTGTATCACGAGCTCGGGGATACGGCATCGGCGGTCAAGGCCTGCGAGACCATCCTGCACGCCAATCCCAAGGACCGTGAGATGGGCCATCTGCTCGAGGGATTGCAGGGCGTCGGAGCCAAGGCGGCACACGCCAAGAAGGCCACGCACGCCGAGACGCACGAGGCTGCCAAAGCGGCGGATGCGAAGGCCCAAGAGATGCATCCGACCGTGCGCATGTCCAAGTCCCCGGTTGCGGACCATGCCGCCAGTGATGCTGCCGCAGAAGGGCTCTCGCTGGCCATGGACGGTCACGGTCCCGGGGGCATCACCGATAGCGAGACCCTGGCCGAGCTCTACATCTCGCAGGGGCACCGTGAGAAAGGCTTGGAGGTCTATCGCCGCCTCGCCGCCAAGGAGCCCGACAATCGCCGGTTGCACGAGAAGATCATGGCGCTTGCGGAAGAAGGAGCGGGAGCCAGTCAGGCCCCGGCGAAGGCATCACAGGAGACCTCGGACCAGGCCAAGCGCAAGACCCGTATCCGCCGGCTGGAAGGCTGGCTCGCCGTGATCCGGGAGCGTCGCCGGATGTGAAGATCCTGGTCCTCCATGGGCCGAACCTCAACCTGCTGGGCTCCCGCGAAACGCACATCTACGGGGCGGTCACGCTGGACGGGATCAACCGCGACCTGCACGCGCTGGCGAAGGAGCTGGGGGCGGGCCTCACGATCCATCAATCCAATGACGAGGGCGATCTGGTGGCGTGGATTCAGAAAGCGGCGGGCCAGTACGATGCGCTGGTGATCAATCCCGGCGCGTACACCCACACGAGCATCGCCCTGCGCGACGCGATCGCGGCGGTCGGCATGCCGACCGTCGAGGTGCACCTCTCCAATCTCTATCGGCGCGAGGAGTTCCGGCAGCATTCCTACATCGCCGGCGTGGCAGTCGGGCAGATCTCAGGGTTCGGCCCGGACAGCTATGCGCTGGGGCTCCGGGCCGCCGTCGCGCACGTGCGGGCGCAACAGGCCACAGCGAAGAAGTAGCAAGATGGATCAGGAGGAGGCAAGACAGACCCGTGATCTCAACGTCGGAATTTCGCAATGGGGCGAAGCTCGAGCTGGACGGGGAGCCCTACACGATCGTCGAATTTCAGCATGTCAAGCCCGGGAAGGGCGGAGCCTTCGTACGGACCAAGCTGAAGAGTCTCAGGACCGGGAACGTCATCGAACGGACCTACCGCTCGGGAGAAAAGCTGCCCACGCCCGATCTCGACGAGCGGGAGATGACCTTTCTCTACGCGGAGGGCGACCAGTACACGTTCATGGACACGACGACCTACGAGCAGTTGACGTTTGACCGGGCGGCTGGGACCTGCTCAAGGAAAACATGACCGTCACGCTGCTGCTCCATAACGGGTCGCCGATCGGGATGGAGTTGCCGGTCTTTGTAGAGCTCAGGATCGTGAAGACGGAGCCGGGCGTGCGCGGCGACACGGCCTCCGGCGGCTCGAAGTCGGCGATCCTGGAGAGCGGGGCGACGGTCAAGGTGCCGCTGTATCTCGAGGAAGGAGTGATGGTCAAGGTAGACACCCGCACGCGCGAATACGTGGAACGGGCCTGATGAAACGCCCTCCTCCCAAATCTGCCAGGAAGCCCGCCACGGCGCAGCCCAAGCCGCGTCCGGACGCCTTGGTGGATCCCGCGCTCCTGCAGGACCTGATCGCGGTGTTCCAGAACGCGGGCGTCAGCGACCTCGAGGTCGAGCGCAATGGGCTCCGGATCCGGCTACGGCGCGAAGGCGCAGCCGCGCCTTCCCCGCCGCTCGAGGTGTCCGTGCCCGTTCCCGCTGCCGGGCGCACCGCCGCTCCAACCGACGCGCCGACGGCCGAGCCGTCCACGGAAGGCCTGGTGACCGTGCGCTCGCCCATCGTGGGGACCTTCTACCGGTCGGCATCTCCTTACTCCGAGGTGTATGTGGAAGAAGGCTCGTACGTGAAGAAAGGCCAGGTGCTCTGCATCGTCGAGGCCATGAAGCTGATGAACGAGATCGAGTCCGACGCCGACGGGCGCGTGGCCAAGATTCTCGTGGAGAACGCCAAGCCGGTCGAGTACGGCGAGCCGCTCTTCCTGATCGAGCCGGGCGCCCAACCGGAGGGCTGAGGGGTGTTCAAGAAAATCCTCGTGGCCAACCGCAGCGAGATCGCGGTGCGGGTCATCCGGGCCTGCAAGGAACTGGGCATCCGCAGCGTGGCCGTCCATTCCGAAGTGGACAAGGACGCCCTGCACGTGCGGCTCGCGGACGAGCACCTGTGCATCGGACCGGCCGATCCCGCCCTCAGCTACCGCAACATCCCGAACATCCTGAGCGCGGCGGAGATCACCGCCTGCGACGCCATCCACCCGGGGTACGGCTTCCTAGCCGAGGACGCCCACTTCGCCGAGGTGTGCGAGTCGATCGGCATCAAGTTCATTGGGCCGACCTCCGAGAGCATTGGCACGATGGGGGACAAGGCGAAGGCGCGCGACATCATGATCCGCCAGGGCTTGCCGGTGCTGCCCGGCAGCGAGGGAGAGATCACGAGCGAGCAGGAGGCCGCGGCGGTGGCGGCCAAAATCGGCTACCCGGTGATCATCAAGGCGTCGGCGGGCGGCGGGGGGCGCGGGATGCGGGTGGTGAACAAGGAGGATGAACTGGCGCACGCCTTCGAGGCGGCCCGAGCGGAGGCCAATGCGGCGTTCGGCAACCAGAGCGTATACGTGGAGCGGTACTTCCTCGAGCCGCGCCACATTGAAGTCCAGATCCTGGCGGACGAGCGCGGTCGGACGATCTATCTCGGAGAGCGAGACTGTTCCGTCCAGCGCCGCTACCAGAAGCTCATCGAGGAGACGCCGTCGCCGGCGGTGGACGACCGCCTCCGGCGCGAACTCGGCCGTGTGGCGGTCGAAGCTGCCCAGGCGGTCCGGTACCGGAACGCGGGGACCGTGGAGTTCCTGCTGGACAAGGAGCACCGGTTCTATTTCATGGAGATGAACACGCGGATCCAGGTCGAGCATCCCATCACCGAAGAGGTCACCGGCATCGATCTCGTCAAAGAGCAGATCAGGATCGCCGCGGGCCTGCCGCTGTCCTGGAAGCAGCAGGACGTGAAGATGATCGGCCACAGCATCGAGTGCCGGATCAATGCCGAGTGTCCCGACACCTTCCAACCGTGCGCGGGGCGGATCACGCGCTGCCATCCGCCGGGAGGTCCGGGGGTCCGAGTGGATACGGCGATCGAACCGGGGTCGGAGATCACCCATCACTACGACTCGCTGATTGCGAAACTGATCGTCCACGGCCAGACGCGCGAGGAGGCTCTCGCCCGGATGCGTCGCGCGTTGGATGAGTGCGTGGTGGAAGGCATCAAGACCACGATCCCGCTGCACCGCCGCATCCTTGAGGATCCCGACTTCCAGAAGGGCCGCTTCTCCACCTCTTTCCTCGAGCGCTTCTCCTCTCCGCCGCCGACAAGCTGAGCGTGGTGGGGCCAATGCGCCCATTGCACCCACCCGCCCCGGACGCGCCGAGACGCGTCCCTTTCCCGGCAGGGCTCTATCTGATCCTGGACCCGGCCGTCGCGGGCTCCCTGTCGTTGCCCGATCTCGTCAAGACCGCGCTCACGACCGGAGTGCGCTTTTTTCAACTGCGCATGAAAACCCCGCACGCAGGCGAGTTCTATGACCTGGCGGCTCAGTTCTGCGCGCTAATCCGGGCCGGTGGGGGAACGTTCATCGTGAACGACCGGGTGGATGTTGCGCAGGCGGTTGGCGCGGATGGAGTGCATCTGGGGCAGGAGGACTTACCGCTGGCCGATGCACGGGCGATCCTGGGACCCGACAAGCTGATCGGAATCTCGACGCATACGATGAATCAAGCGCTCGAGGCCGATGCTGGTGGAGCGGACTACGTCGGCTTCGGGCCGATCTTTCCGACCTCCACGAAGGAGCAGCCGGACCCGGTCGTCGGGATAGCCGGGCTGCGGGAGGTGCGGGCGAAGGTGCGGTTACCGATTGTGGCGATCGGTGGCATCACTGCCAAGAATGTCCGTGAGGTCGTCGCCGCGGGCGCCGACTGTTGCGCGGTCGTCTCAGCGGTGCTCGCGGCTCCCGATCCCAAAGCTGCACTCTTAGAACTGCTCAAAACAATCGAGCGCAAAGCCTAGAAGCGGGTGGCGCCGAATGCCCAATTCATGTAGGGGGCGGCCCCCCGTGGCCGCCCAGGGTAGGCACAGGGGCCTACCCCTACGAGCACGTCAGGGCCGCTCGGTGACAGGACCCGCGTTTTTGGACAGGATCTGGACGACGGAACGGCGTTAGCGGTTGGCGCCTTGGTGGCCGGTGATGATGGCGAAGAGGGTCAGCATCATACCCGTGACGCGCCCCTTCTTCTTGTCGTTCTTCCCGTTTTTAGACTGCTCGTCGGAGTTCTTCTGCTCGCTCGCCGGGGCCGTCTTGGTTTCCGGGTTAGTCGTCGGAGCGGTCTCTTCCACCTGAGGTTGAGTCGCAGTTGGTGTGGGCGTCGCGCTGATGGCACTGGTAGCCAAGAGGGTCGCTGTGGCAAGCGTCACGACAAAGACGAGAATTCCACTCTTCCGCTTCGTAACCATAGCACACACTCCTTCCGTGCAGAGGTGATGTCTGCACGCTTGCCTCTTGGAGTGTGCAAACTACGGGCCTTGTGCAAGGGGTGCGTATCTCTATGAAATAAAAGGATATGGGGTGAAGGACAGCCAGTCCATTATGGGCGGCACGTGTGTCAGAAACCCCATTCATGAAGGCTTTTGCGTTCAGGAATGAACAGGACCGGCTACGTCTTTATTTTCCGCCCGTCGTGTCTTTCTCGGCGATGTGCT
>WNGB01013386.1_pt1 | contig 11054 bp, 15 predicted proteins | sample 5400681 | NCBI WGS metagenome assembly WNGB01 (sample SAMN13153367, study PRJNA577476) | soil metagenome | isolation source: 115 cm soil or saprolite under grassland replicate 2 | place: USA:California | collected 2016-06-15 | reverse complement strand
GGTGGCGGCGACCGGCGGGGGCGGCGGCCCCGGCGGCGGGATCACCGCCTTCGGCCTCGCCACCGGCGTGCTGGCGGCGTTCCTCGGCGGCATCGGCCTGTCGGCCTTCGCCCTCCGCCGCCGCCGCGGTGGCGGTGGCACCGACGACACCGTCGCCGGCGGCTAGCTTTCGCCTGCTGGGTCAAGGGTGAGGTGTGGGCAGGCCGAGGTGGGCCGGCGGTGCCGGCCGTGGTCGGCGAAGCGGGTTCGGGTGCCCGGCTGGCCCCGGTTGGTGCGGCGGGCTGATCAGGCGCCGTCGTGCGGCAGGCTTTCGTGTGCGCCGTCGGGTGGCCAGCGCGGGCGGGCGGCAAGCTAGGTTGCGCCGTCGCGCGGCATAGCGCACATGGCCGTCACCGCCCGCGGCTGTGCCGGGCCAAACGATAGCGCGCTTCGTCGAAGGGCTGCTGGGTTTGGAGCAGGGCATGGCAGAGCCGGCAGGCGTGGCGGGCCAACGCCACCCGGGCCTGGATCGGACGCATGCCGCGGGCGCGCAGTTGGCGGTCACGCTCGCGGAAGCTGGGCGAGTATTGGGACAGGCCCCAGGCGATGCCCATGAGCGCGTCGCGGTGCTCAGCCAGGCCCTGGCGGAAGATGCGGCCGCGCCGTTGCAGGCTGGCCGAGGTGTAGGTGGCTGGCGCCAGCCCAGTGGCCGCGTACAGCTGCTCGGCGGTCGCGAACCGCTGGATGGGCAGGCTGTGGGCGGCGAAGCTGGCCGCCCGCACGACCGCGACACCAGGCAGGCTGGTGAGGATCTGTCCGTCGGTGGCCGCCAACAGCCTGGTGATCTGGGTCTCCACCGCGGCGATGTCGGCCTGGAGGGCCTGGTGGCGGGCAAGGTCACGGCCCAGCCGCTCGGCGCGCAGCTCGGCGTCTTGGGGTGGGGGCAGCAGCCGCCGCCAGCGGTCGACCCAGAACCGGGCGGTGGGCTGGGTCAGGCGACCGGACGCGCGGGCGCGTAGGGACCGCACGGTGGGTGGTCGGCCGGCGAAGGCGGCCGCACACCCCAGCACGGCCTGCCCGGTCGGGTCGGCCAGGGCGAGGGCGCGGCCATGGCCGGCCGGGGCCGACAGGCCAGGGCACAGCGCCTGGAGTTGGTCGTGGAGCCGCTGCTGAAGGACCTTACGGTCGGCGACCAGTCCGCGCCGGTGGCGGACCGCTCCCAGCAGCCCATCCAGGGTGCCTTGGGCGACGGGCCGGCCGGCGCCCTGGCGCAGCAGCCACACCAGTGCCGCGCAGTCGCGGTCGTCGGTCTTGTAGCGGCGCGAGCCGAGCTGGGCTGGTTAGTTCTGCGTAGCTGCGGGGGCGTTTGCCGGTTCCGGGTTCAGGGCACGACCCACAGACCCGGCCCTCCAGGGGACGAGGGGGGCGAGGGTCGAGGAGGACGGGCCTGCTGGGGACAGGCCCAGAGCGACGGCGCTCCGCGTGGCCCCGGGCGCAGCTCGGGGCCACGTCGTGTGGAGCGTGGCAGCGGGGGCCGGCCGGGCAGCGCCGGACCCTCAGCCGTGACGGCCGGCTGGCCATGCCGTTCTTGGTGACGTGGCATGCCGAGGTGCCTCCCCCAACCTCGCGATGCTACTTCGCCGGAGTGGATGCCCGGCTCGCGTCCGCTTGCTGGTGTTGGCCTCGGGGGCTGGCCCAAGCCATGGGGATGAGGGCCAGCCCGGGGCTCCCCAGGATCGGCGCCGCGACCTGGTAGGCCGAATCGTTGGGTGAGGTGGGCGAAGGGGCCACGGGTCTTGAGTGCCTTGTCAGGTCGGGGGCAGGGACCAGCGCCACGTCAGGGTCAGGCGAGGCGCTGACAAGGGCATCCTGGTTGCAGGCAACGGATTTCTCGTGACAGGGGGTGGCAGATGTCGCCCGCACGCCTGCTGCACCTGGCCGGGCTGGTGAGCGTGGCGGCCGGCGTGCTGCTGGTCGTCGCCCAACTCGTCGGTGCGCCTGCGTTTGTGGTGGTGGACGCCGACCCGGCGCGCCGCGCCCGCAGTCCGCTGGTCGGGGTCAACGGCCTGCTGACGCTGCTGGCCGTCTACCTGCTGCTGGTTAGCCTGGTGGGTCTGTACGCCTGGCAGTCGGCGGCCGGCGGGACGCTGGGGCTGGTGGGGTTCCTGGTGGCGATGCTGGGCACGATGCTGCTGGCGGGTGGCTGGTCGTGGGAGCCTTCTCGGTGCCGTACGCGGCGCAGCAGGCGCCAGCGCTGGTCGCCGCGACCCCGACGGGACGGCTGCTGGCCGGCGCGGTCGTGTCGTTCGGTGTCTTTGCGCTGGGCTGGGTGCTGTTCGGTGTCGCCAGCGTGCGAGCGCGGGTCTTCCCGCGGGACGCTGCCGTCCTGCTGGTCATTGGCGGGGTGCTGGGCGTGCTGATCGCGGTGGTTCCGGGCGCGGGGGTGCCGCTGGCGGTGGCAGTGGCGTGGATGGGCACCTGGCTGCTGCGGTCGGATCGTGGCGGCCAGGTCGAACCGCTCGCTCCACGGCGCCGCTGAATCCTGCCGGCTGCCGCGGGCGACGCTGCAACGCCCGCGCGGGGACCGCGTTCTTTGGGGTGGCGTCCGCCGCTGCGTTGGCCCCCCCGCGTAGCGGCGGCGTCACCTCAACGGAAGCAACCCAGCTGGGGTTGTTGTGCACGTGCTGCGCCGTGCGGCCTGCTGGGAGTTCCGGACAGAACCCGTCGGCCGGCCAGCGCCGCACACGGACGGTGCCCGGTTGGCCGCTGGAGGAGCCATGCCCACGTCGGACCCGCAACCACCAGACCCGCGCGATACGGCCTGGCTGCTGCACAGCGCGATGGCGTGGGCCCTGAGCGGTGCGGTGATGACGATCGCGCGCCGACCGCTGTGGCATGGCGTCGGCGTGGTGCTGCTGGTGCTGGGGTTTGGTGTGGTCGGCTGGATCGTGCGGCGGCTGCTGCGCCAGCAACCGCCACCTCGGTGGACCGACGCCGAGGGGACGGGGCGGACCGGCAGCCCTCGCCGGGAACGGCGACTCAGCCGTCACAGCAGCGTTTGGGCTGGCCGAGCGGGCAGCGGCGGGAGGCACCGCCCTGCCGCTTGAGAGCGCGTGGAGCCCTGGCGGTCAGGCAGGCCCATCCCTGCAAGGACCGGCGGGCCGCCATCGATCGCACCATCGCAGGCCGACCTACAGCCAAGCTCACAGCGCATCCCGCAACCCCGGAGGGAGGACACGCGCGTGGGGAGCGGCCGATTCGCCGCAAGAGAGGAGACCCCGCTGATTTGTGACTTGTAACCCAAGCAGATGTCCGCCGCTTGCCGCACGACAGGCCACGAAGGATCCATCCCAGGGTGGTCGGATTGGATCGTCTGTCTGTTTTGGCTGCCTGCTTTGTTGTTACAACCTTCCTTACGGCGTCAAGGCCGGCCCTGCGGGCGGCCGCCCTCGGCCCGGCAGAACCATCCCTGACCACCTCCCTTACCCGCCGTTGAGTTCGCCACCCTCGCCCAAGACCTTGCCGCCGCGGGGAGTACCCAGGTGACAGGCTCTATAGCGCGGGCGCTATGTTCCGACAACTGGATGACATACTGGCGTTCGGGATTCGTGCGCGGAGTAGTGCCACCTCGTAGGCTCCGGCCAGGAAGGCCACCTGGGCGACGGGAGGACGCCATGGGGGAACCGACCCTCGCGGCCGCCAGGGCCGCGCTGCCAGCGGTGGTCGAGCGGACCGTCGCGCTGGTCCGCTCGATCCCCGACGCGGCGACGCCAATCCGCGGGTCCGAATGGACGGTCGGCGAGGTCGCGGCGCACCTGGTCGTGGTGGCGCGGGCGTTCACCGCCGCCGCGGCCGGGCAGACGGGCTCGTGGGCCGGCATGGTCCCCGACCTTGACGACTTCCACGAGCGCCTGGCGGCGGTGAACGCCCGCACCATCGCCGCCATCCCACGCGACGACCCGGTCCGGCTCGGCGACGACCTCGGCGACGACGTCGTCGCCTTCCTGCGCGCCAGCGCCGAGCGGTCCGGTGAGGAGCTGGTGGACACCCCCTGGTACGGGCGGGGCGTGACGCGCCGCCTGGACACGCTGACCTGCCTGGCGATCGGGGAGCTGGTGGTGCACGGCTACGACATCGCCAAGGCGCTGCACCGACCGTGGCCCATCGACCCCGAGCACGCACGGCTGGTGGTCGCCGGCGTCTTCCCCGCCATGATCCCGCTGCTGGTGGACGCACCGGCCGCCGCGGGGCGCCAGCTCGCCTACGAGCTGCGCATCCGCGGCGGGCCCCGCTTCGTGGTGCGATTCCAGGACGGCACAGCCAGCGTCGAGCCCTCCGGCTCCCAGCCGGTCGACTGCTGGGTTTCCGCCGATCCCACCACCTTCCTGCTGGTCGGCTACGGACGCATCGGCCAGTGGGGCGCGATCGCCCGCGGCCGGCTGGCCGCCGGCGGCCGCAAGCCGTGGCTCGCGCTCGGCTACCGGCGCCTCCTGGTCAACCCCTGACGGCCAGCGAATCGGGCGCGATCAGTCGCAGGCGGCGGTGCCCGCCTGCCGAGGGCGGCCGCTAGGCGGCCGCCCTCGGCAGCGACACGACTGCCGCGGGCGCCATCCTTGGCTAGGGTTGTGGGAGGCCGAGTCCGTTGGGCTGACCTATTCATCGACACGGTCGCCGGCATATTTATGGCGTTCGTTCGTTCTTCCCTCGTAGACGAGGTTTGGGCTCGACCCTCGCCCGAGGCCGTCCGCGACACCAGCGAGCGCGCGGCGATCCGGCTTGAGCGCAGACCAAGGCAAGAAGGGCAAGCTCCCAAGAGCAGGAAGGAGGATGACATGACACGGCCTCTGCGCCGGGTGATCGGCGTGGTCTGCGTGCTTGTTGCGGCACTCGCCTTCGCCACGCCCGCCCGGGCGGTCGAAAGTCCGCCGACCGGCATCCCGCCGAACGTCTTCGCCACCCAGTACCAGGGCTGCCTCGGGCACCTGCGCAGCATGATCGCGCAGGGTGACTTCGCCGGCATCGGTCCCTTCGGCCAGCACTTCACCGGCTTGGTCAACCCTGGCGCGCATCAGGGGACGGTGGGCGAGGAGGAGTTCCTGGAGACGGTTATCGGGATTCCAGCGGACGAGCTGGCAGCCTTCTGCGCCGACTTCCAGTAGGGCGGGACGACAGGAGCACGAGGCGCGGGGCCGCGTGGCCCGCCGGGCGGCCCGCGTCCCCCGTCCTCGTCGGCCGTGCCCTGTCCGTGCCCCAAGCAGCGGTTCTCAGCGGTCGCCAACGGTCACCAGCGGTCAGTTGCCGTCTGCCCTGACCTGCGTCACCGCCCGTCGATGGGTGGCCTGACAGTGCTTCCCAAGCTCGCGGTTCTCCAAGTCAGGGACCACCGTGGCGGCAGCCTCGGCGCGGTTGGGGGCGACGCCCTTGTGGACCGAGCGGCCCGCCAGGGTGATGAGCCATGGGTAGACGCTGCGCCGGTTGGCGTCGATCCGGATGGCGGAGCGGCCGTAGCGAGCCGTCCAGAACTTGTGGCCCGCGTTCTCCTTGGACTCGTACTGCACCGTCATCGTGCCGGATCGTAGCCTTCGGCGTGGGTCAGGCACGAGGACCCGCACTTGGGGCATGCCTGGGGCATGGCCCCGCGGACAACCGCGGGCACGAGCGGTCTCTCCCGGACACACAAGTACCGCTATTCATCTGTGGAAATGCTCAATGCCAGCCGCGCAGTGCAAGCTGGTTTTCCTGACACAGAAGAGGTCACGCCGGCTGCCGCGCCGCCTTCGCGGCTTGCCAACGAGGCCAGTTGCTGCCCAAGCGAGCCTCGCCCATCACCCGAGTTGTTGACCATCGCCGCCAGGTTCGAGGCGCCTTGGTTCTCGCCGGCCGTGCCCGACGTGCCCCAAGCAGCGGTCCACAACGGTCGCCAACGGTCAATGGCGCTCACCGGCCGAAGTCGCTGGCCCAGGTCAGCGGCCGCCACGGCTGCGAACGCGCAGCTCACTGCGGTCCCGACCGGGGAAACGCCGCGCCTGGCTGCCGTTGGTAGCTGGCATTGCCCACCAAGGCGAGCGCCGGGGGCGCGGCTGCCCCCGGCGCATGCGATCGGACCTGGAGCCGGGGCGGAGGGCCCCGGCGTGCTACCGACGCTCAGACGTCAAAGAACACCCTGGAGGCGTCGGGAACCGGGGTGCTGACGCCGTTGGTGGTGTCGGTGAGCACGATGTTGGTGTAGGTGACGGCCGCCAGGACCCGTCGCTGCCCGGGCGGGCAGGTGAACTGCGGCGCCAGCAGCGGCCCGGCGGCCAGGCTGGCCACCACCCGGCCGTTCTTGGGCTCAAACGAACCACCGCCGCTGACCTGCCCCTCGAACTGCTCCTTGTTGGCGGCCTGGGGGTGCTTGCCGCCGCCGTTGATGCAGGCGTACAGGGCGGTGGCGTCGGCGGTCAGGGTGTAGTCGATGTTGTCGTTGCCAAGCCCACGCTCGTCGAAGTTGACGACCAGGGCGCCGTCGTTGTTGACGCTGGAGGTGGCCGCGTGGAACTTCGGCGCGTCCGCCCACGCCGGCAGCGCGAGCGCGAAGACCGCGATCAGCGTGGCTGTGGGTACGAGGATCCTGCGTAGGGATCTGCGCATGGTGCTCCTTTTCGTAGGTCTCCCACGCCTAGACGGGCGTGGGGCAAGAGTTCCGGGGCAGCCCGATCGCTCCGCCCCGACCTTGCCTGAACCGAGCCGGGGCGGAGCCTTGCCGGCTCCAGTCCGCGGACAAGGGAGAACATGAGCGTCAAGGCCGCAGCCCTTCGCTCCCTCTTGCGAGTCCTCGGCCTCCTTCCTCCCAGGCGAGTACGTGCCGGATGAGGCTAGAGATCCTCGGTGGCTGAGAGCTGAACCAATCGGGTCAGGTCTTCGAAGGACGAGGTAACGTGAGGTGGCCGCAGCAGGCGCCACCGTAGAGAGCGTGATGCGGTCAAGCACCTACTCCCTTGAAGCAGATTCAAGGGCCGATATGGGTCGAGCGTCACCTCCATTCCTGCGGTGCAGCCTGTCTCACTGGGGCCGATGGTGCCGATCTCACCATTATTTGCCCCATGTTGCCCGGTCTGTGCGCACCGCAAGGGCACCGCCAAAGCCTGCAAGCTCCACATCCGCGGATGGCGCGTCCATGGGCCAACTGGCGATAATGCATCCGTGGCCCAAATGCCGTAGCAAAGCTTAAGGCGTGGCCGAGACGCAACAAGCTATTCCATCGCTTCACGGTAGAGTAGCCCGATTACTCAGAATCGGTGTGAGCAATTCAAAGTTGAATTCTTCTCATAAACGCCTTGACGCCACCGGAGGCCGCATACACGACAAGGCCCGATACAAAGCCCCGCGCCTCGCAGGGCGCGGGGTTCCTGCATCGCCAGGAAGGACCGAACCGGCGTCGTCCTTTCGTGGCTAGTTGCCAGCAACGGCGCTCGACGGTTCCTCTCGGTCAGCAGCGGTCCACGACGATGTCTGGGTTGGACGCCGGCGGCCCTCGGGCCTGCGGGCGGCGGGGCCCCTACCCCGCCGTTCTCGGCCCGGCGCCGCCGGCAACCCCGAACGCGCCCGGGACGCTCTCGCCGGCGCGCGGCCGGGCACGGTCGCCCGGCACCGCCAGCGTCGGCCACGAGTCCATTGCACCCGGGATCGCTGCTCGCCCTGCCCTCCGCGCCGAGCCGGCAGCGTCGGCGGCGGCCAGCCTCAACCGGCCCCCCGGGCGCGACGGACCTCGATCCGAATGTCGCCATCCAACGGCACCCGACCCAGCGCGTTGCTGAGGATCACGTCGACGTCTACCTCGCAGGCGGCAGCTCGCCGCCTTGTGGGTCGCTGACAATCCACATGGCCGCTTCCAGGCAGCCGAACAGCACGCAGCGGCGGCCGATCGCGCCGGGATGGTCAGCGGCCAGGCCGGCGCCGAAGCGGTCCATTGGCGCCTACGGCCGCCCGGCCGAGGCTTCCCGCTCGGCCGCCGCGACCACCTCGACCAGCGGCCGGCCAAGGTCGTCGGCCAGCTCGTACCGCTCCGGCAGCGACGGCCGGTTGTAGCGCGACGGCGCGAGCTGGTGACGCACCACCGAGCCGCCCACAAGCGCTACCAGCGAAGCGGGCGCCACCACGGCGGCGAACGCGGGGAGCCGGCCGTCCATGCCGAGCACTACCAGGGCGGCCACCAGCCACGCGACCACGAGCACGCGGGCAACCGTGCTCATCGCCACTTCCGACCACTCGGCACCGTCACCGCGCGACCGTGCCAGAACGACTCGGCCGACTCTTGCGGCGATGGTGGTTGCCTGTGGGCGGTCAGCTTGTGGCGGATCGCGACGACTTCGGCCACGATCACGAACACGAGCGCGCCGATGACGGCCAAGGCGGCAAGCGCGCCAACCACAGCAGCGAAGATCACGTCAAGCTCCATCGTCGTCCCCTTCCTCAACGTCAGCAATGGCGGCACAAAGGTCAGTCAGGAATTGCGCACGTTCGCGTTCGAGTTCACCATTCGCGAGCAACGTCGCGAGCCCGGTGGCGGTCAAGTCAGGAAGCGGCGGAAGGCAAAACGGGAACTCGCTGCACGGGTCACCGCACGAACGGTTGTCCGGTAGCTTCGTACCGAGCGCCAAGCAAATTCGTCGTGACACCTTCCGCCACTCCCCTACGTCGTCACTGCACCTTCCCCATCACGCGATATGCGCGTGCGACACAGGGACGACTTCGGACTCGATTCGCTCCCGACCCTTCTCGGTGATCTCGATGGGCAGCGGTGTTCGCTCGCAGATGAACAGCCGCCACGGCGAATGCAGAACGATCAGCCGGCCACAGACGAAGCACCGGCCGAACAGCCGATAGCGCGGCCAATCCCACAAGCCGACGAGCTTCGGATGGTGCACTTCCATCCAATCGCGCAAGATGGTTCTCACCTCCCCAGCGAGGTAGGTGGGAGCGACGACGGACCACGGCGAGAGGCTGATCGCCGCTCCCACGTTCGGACTCCACGCAGGTCGAGCGGCACCACCTCCCCTCGCGACGTGGAAGAGGCCGAGCCGCTAACCGCCAGTGGCGGCCAACAGCCCGGCCCCTCGCCTCTAGTCAGCATGCAGAATATTTTGCATGGGGTCTCGCGTCAATGGATTGCCGGCAACAAATGTGCCCGCCAATTCCCGGCGGGCATTCAAAGAACAGCGGCAGACCGCGCGACGGTGGCCGCTAGCTATGGACGATCAAGCGTCCGAGAAATGCGGTCAAGCTCAGCTCGTGCATCATCTCCCATGACTGCCGCTTGCATGAGCGCGTCCCAAACTACGCCGTATTGTTCAAGCTCTGGCCGATCCTCCAGCGTGATCTCGCCCGTGATCGTCTCCACATAGCCGAAGGCATCATCGAGCAGCATAAACATGTTGCTCTGATGTGCGGCAACGCGCGCCGACCACGGGATGATGCCAACAGTCACGTTCGCAAGCGTTGAGAGCGAGGCGATGTGGTGAAGCTGCGCGAGATGCACGTCAGTCGGCACGATGCGCCACCGTAGCGCGCCTTCGGTAATCAGAAACTCAAACCGCTTGGACCGCTCATACAGGATCGACTGACGTGCAAGACGAGCGGCAACCGCCGTGCCGAGGTCTTGGCTTGTGGTGGCAAGCTCGATTGCGTGGCGGGCATACTCGGCCGTCTGGAGCAGGCCCGGGACGATGTTTGGCTGAAACAGCCGCACGCGGGTTGCGTTGCGTTCCCAACGCTCGATCTCGTGTTGGTGCTGAGTGAACCCTTTGGCGTGCAGCGTGCGCCAGGATCGCAATGCCACCCTGGCCGCCCGTGCCTGCTCGTGCAGCTCAGTTGGCTCGGCACCCAACGCCGTTGCAAGCCGCTCGATCTCATCTGGCTCAGGCACAACATGGCCCGTCTCGATCCGAGAGATTCGCGATTGCGAGACGCCAACGAGCCGGGCTAGCTCGATGCCCGTCAGCCCAGCACTGCGGCGAAGCGTTCGCACTAGCTCACCAAAGGTCGCCAGCCTCGATCCTTCCTAGGTCCGATGGTCAACGGCAACGCGGTACTCAGCAAACGGCACGGCAGCCGCCATCGCGCGGTCACGGCATCGGCAGTACGGCGCAGGGTCGGGCACCAGCCGAGGGCCGATGAACTGCCCGTGGTCGTCGTAGTCCATCGCAACGGCGATGGCGTCATCGAACAGCCAATAATCGTGATCCATGATGCCGGCCGGAAGTTCGCCAACCACAGGCAGGATGCGGATTACTTCGCCAGCAGCGATGTTGTCAGGGTAGCCCCACGAAAGTTCAAACCGTAGGTAATCGGTGACTGGTGGTCGAACGATGCGGACTCGCTGCATGGTCTTCCCGGCCGCACGAGCCGCTGCAACAAGCTTCGGCCACTCGCGATCCTTTGGCGCCTGTGGTTGGCCGCTACAGAACAGCCGGAATGCCTCAGCCTCATCATCCTCGTCAACGCTGTAGACCGAGAGCGTTTCGAGCCGGAATGCTGCGCGCTTGAACGTATCGAACAGCTTGCCGAATTCGTCGAGCCTCACGTCACACCTTCAGTTCGGCGAGTAGCTCCATCGGCACTTCCACCAACGTTTCTGTGGCCGGGAGATTGACGCCAGCGAGCGCTTCGCCATCGGTTACGATGGCGCCTTGCACGACGTAGGTTCCTCGATCCGTCTCATAGACGGCAGGGCACGAGCCACCAGAGCAACCGGCGAGCCGACGAAGCTGCATCGCTGTCCCCTTTCTGCAACGGCGTAGCTCAGGAGTGTGCAGAATATTTTGCAAGGCGTCAACCGTTGCCCACGGGCAGCGGCGAGCGCTGGCCGTCCAGGTCGAGGCCGTACGGCGTAGGGTGCGAGGCGATAGCGTTTGCGCTGGTCAGCAAGCGTATTCCCGAAGGTGGCTCGTAGGAATCCGTGAGGTCGGCGTTGACGAACAGCCAGCGCCGGTAGTCGAGGGCCGCGCTCACGCCGTTGCCGGAGTCGGCGGCGGCCAGCACCCGGACCAGCGGCGACGGCGCCTCGCCCGGCAGCAGCGGGTGGCGCATCCGCAGCC
>WNGB01025041.1_pt1 | contig 11055 bp, 15 predicted proteins | sample 5400681 | NCBI WGS metagenome assembly WNGB01 (sample SAMN13153367, study PRJNA577476) | soil metagenome | isolation source: 115 cm soil or saprolite under grassland replicate 2 | place: USA:California | collected 2016-06-15 | reverse complement strand
CCGCCACCCGCACCCGCCGCAGCCGCCCGTTCCCCCACCCGCCCAGCACCCCGCCGCACGACGGGCACGCCAGGTCCCCGCCCGCCAGCTGCCGCTCGACCTCATCCCGGTCACCGTTTACCGTGAGCACGACGCCTCCGCGCGTCACCCAGCGGCCCTCCCCGAGCTTCGCCAAAAGATCACGGGGAGGGCCGCACCACAAACCGACCCGCTCACCGTGCAGCCCGCACGCCCCGCCCGCAACCCCGCCACCGCAAACCCCGCCCCTCCCATCGGCGAGGTGCCGCCGCCGATGAGCACTCACCCCTGCGCAAGCCAGCACCCGCCACATCGGCATCCCCAATGCCGCTAAAAGCCCCCGACATCGGAATCCTGAGCGCCGCTCAACAGCAGGCGGACGACGCAGCCGCCCAGGCGATCACCCGCATGGACGAACTCACGCGGGAATTTGCCACGCTGCACGAGAGCACCGCCGCGCAGATCAGCCAGGTACGCGCGGAGACGAGCGCCGAACTTGAGCAAGTACGGGCCACCGCCAGGCACGACATCGACCAGGCCCGCGAGCAGGCAGCGCGTCAGGTCACCGACGCCACTAGCCGGGCCCGCCAGGAAGCTGCGCGGGCACAACAGTCCGAGGCCGCCGCATAGGAGCGCGCCGACCGTGCCCAGGCTCAGACAGCCGAGGAAATCGCCCTGGTCCGGGCCGACTCCCAGCGCGAACGCGACGAACTCCACGCCGCAACACACGCCCGCCTCGCCGCGCTCGAAGAAACACGAATAGCCCTCCGCATCCGTGCCGAACGAGCAGAAGCCGACCTCGACACCGCACGAGCCGAACACCAACGACTCAGCGAACAACTCGACAAGGCATTGGCCGACGCCGATGAACTTCCCCGCCAGGCCGACAACCCGCCAGCACGCACCCGCCGCGCCTCCACCGGCACGACGAGCCGGGCCAAGAAGGCATGAAGCACGCGCGGGCCTCCGACTCCGAGACGGAGGCCCGCATCGCACAATGCACTCCCGCGCGTGCCACATACGTGCCCACACGCCACGGCGACCAGCGGCCAGTCACGGGGACTCGCGGGGACTCGCGAGCCGGTAACCAGGACCGCCATTCCCGCAGCTCATCCCGCAGGCCGTGCTACCGATCTTCCAAGCTGGTAGTGCGGCGTGGGATTGGCCTAGGAGTGGCCCTACAGTGGCCCTAGGGCGGCCAGGGCAACAGGGGGAAATGAGGGGGAATCGTTAGGGGCAGCCCCGGCCGGATCGCAGGTCACAGGGCCAATAGCGCTACCTGAGCGGCCATGCCGACACCTTGACACCGAAGAGGTCACTGGTTCAATCCCAGTATCGCCCACCAGTGTTGTAGCTGGTCAGAAGGGGTTTCGGAGGTTTCTCCGGAGCCCCTTTTCGATCTTGCTGCCGGATGGGAGCCAAACGGGGAGCCAACGGTTCTTACGCGGACGTCGCGGCCTTCTGGCTGAAGATCGCGTTCATCGTGATGGCGCCCGTCGTGATGACGGGCCTCAGCTGGTGACGATAGACCTTCTCGGTGACGGCCGTGCTGGCGTGCCCGACCAGATCCGCGATGGTCTCGATCGGCACGTCGTGGTCACTCATGATCGATACGAACGTGTGCCGCATCTCTCTGGGTGTCCAGTCCTCCCCTATCCCGGCTGCCTTGGTGATCGCCCGGAACGATCTCCGGACGTTGCCGGCATCCAGGGCGGCGCCGGTCCGGGTGCAGAAGACGAGGCTGCGGTCTTGCCAGTCCTCGCCCGCCTTCAGCCGCTGGGCCGCCTGGCGCGTGTGCAGCGCCCGGAGAGCCGTGGCGACTTCCTCGGGGACCTCGAGGGTCCGGCGCGACTTCTCGGTCTTGGTGTCGCCGTGGGCGCGGACCGAGCGCCATACGTACACCGCGAACCTGTCGTGGTCGAAGCCGACCTCGGTGACCGGCTGCCAGTCGGCCTCGTCGTCCACCCAGGCCACGACGTGATCCCAGCGCAGCGCGCGGGCCTCTTCCGTGCGGACCCCGGTCATGATGCTGAGCACGACATAGGCGTGCAGCGGCGAGGCCTTGGCGTGCTCCAGCACGGCCCGGGCCTGGTCCAGGATGAGCGCCTTGCTGGGGCGGCCCGCCGTGCCCTTGGGCGTCGTGACCAGCTCGGCCACGTTCCGCAGCACTCTGTCCCGGGCCTGGGCCTGCCGGATCGCGCGCTTGAGCGTCCAGTGCACGGTTTGCAGGCTGCGGGTCGAGAGCTTGCCGGTGAGCCCGTCGAGCCAGTCGTCGACGTCGTCCGCGCTCAGCTCCTTGAGCTTCGTCGCGCCGATCAGCGGCATGACGTCCTGCTCGGCCAGGATGCGGTAGCCGGTGACGGTGCCCGGCTCCAGGCCCTTGAGGCCCTTGGTCAGCCAGTCCGTCATGGCCTGCTCGACGGTGTAGTTCTCGGTGTCCTTGCTGGTCTTGACGCCTGACTCACGGTCCTGGACGACCTTGATCAGCTTGTCCTTGACCGCCGCCTTGGTTCTCCCTTTCCGCTTGATGCGCTGGCGCTTGCCGGCGCCGTCGAAGCCGAGGTCGATCGCCCCGGTGTACCCGTTCCCTTCCGGATAGATGGAGCCCTGATATGCGCCTATCAGGATCTTGGACATTGACTTCCTCCTGATCTCGCCAGGTGGTCGGCTGGGTCCTGGCGTGCCCTAGCCCGCTGTCGGGGCGTATCACCGGGTTCGTGGTGACCAGGGCTGAGGCTGGGCCTCACTCCCCCTCGTCGTGACCTCACTCCCCCTCTTCGTGCCGGTCGAGGTACTCCTCGATCGCCTTTCTGATGACCCAGGAGACGTCGCGGTCCTGGGTCACGGCATACCGGGCCAGCCGTTCCTTGAAGTCGGTCGCCACCCGGACGGGCGGGAGCGTGGTGTCGCGCATGTAGAGCAACGTAGCACCGCGTGCTACAGGAGAGCGACGGATTTATCGGCGGGGTTCGCTTTCCAGGGAGGCGATGAACTCGGCTACATGCCGCTCGGTGATCCGGCGCAGCTTGCCGATCTTGATGCTGCGCAGCTGGCCGGTCCGCAGCAGGTAGTACACCTTGTCGCGGCCCACGTGGAGCATCTCGGCTACCTGCTCGACTGTGTACGCTTCCACCTCACCCGATCTCCTTCTCCGTCGTCTTTCCTGTCGTCGCTGCTGGTTGTTTGTGCGAGGACATGAGGCTGGCGGCTCCTTTCGCGGCTGTGTTGCCTGGGCATCTACGGCGGGTCACCGGGTGGGTCCGCGTGGCCTTGGCCTCGGTGGCCCGGGGCCGCGCCGCGATTGCGGGCCGGACCACGCGGGTTCATGTCGACCGGGCGCGCGTGCGGCGGCCCAGGGTGAGACGGGGAAGCTTTCGGCGGCCAGCCGCGCCGACCTGGCACTTCTTCCCTGCGGCCAACCACGGAGCGGAGGTGCTGACCATAGAGCGCTCGGTCGCTGCCGACGCTCCCATGGCCGCCGCCGTATTAGCGGCGCTCGACGTGCCGACGATGCTGCTGGCCAACGGTTGGGAACGACTCGATCGGCGTCGAGGTCAGCGCCTGGTTGCAGCGGCATGGCGTGATGACCACGGCGAACGTCACTGTCGGGACGGCCACACCGCAGATCGTGGTGGTGGCCGATGACGACGGCCCGCGTACATGGTTCCCGTATCTGCCATCGTGTACGCCGCCATCATCAACCCGAACGTCGGCGGAGACGTACCCGGTGACCTCGCACGGGTTGACCTCGCTGTACCGCAGTCGCACCAGCACGCCGCTCTCCCGCAGTTGCGCGAAGAACCCGGCCTCGTTCCGGGCCTGCGCCGCCGCCGCGGTGACCCGGCCCCGAAGCACATCGCGGGCCATCACGCCGTGAGCCGTCTGCCCGAGGCCTTCGCCGGCTGGCCCGGTCCAGCGAGCGCGCAGCTTCGGCAAGGTCAGATCGTGCCTGATCCCGTTTCGCCCGGCTGGGCTGCTTGGCAGCAGTGCGGTCCGCGGGAGCCGTGGTCTGCAACCCCAGCCGCCGCTCAGCGTCCCGGCAGGCCTCCCGCACCCGGAAGAAGCCATTCCAGAATCCTGGGTAGAGCAGCTATCAGCGCCGTCAAGGAACTGACTCAGTAGGATGTTCACGCTACTGGCGATGCCCGCACTACTCAAGTGCGGCTGCCCATATCACCTTTCCGGTTGATTCTTCTGGCCGGAACGCGCCCCAGTCTCTACATAGGACCTCGATCACGGCGAGTCCTCGTCCACCTTCGGACTCATAATCGGGAACCCTTAGTTCGGGCATTCGGTCGTTGCCGTCCCAAACCTTGATCAGGACCTTCTGATAGTCGCTCTGGAGCCACACGCGGACAGGAGGGACGCCGCTGCCCATCTCCCCTCGAACCAACTGCCAGTGACACAGACGGAGGCCCGGACGCCGTTAGTGACCAGTTCGCTGACCACCAGTTCCACCGTGTCAGCCAGCCCGGCGAGTCCCCATTCTGCGATAAGCAGCCGGGCGTGGCTCCGGGCACATCCGGGCGCGGTGGGTAGGGCACCCAGCTCAAGGTAGCTGTGCAGCGGCCAGGTGGCTACCGTGGCCGTTTGCGACTGGCCCACAGACGGGGGCACAGGAGCCATACGTGGCGGCGCTCGGTCGCGATCCGGACGTGCGTAGTACTCAGTCTCGCCGCTCGCGGGAATGCCCATCATGGCCTACACCGCCTCCAGCACGAAGGGAGCAAGACAGACCCTGGGACAGGGAAATAGCTCGCCAAAGCAGACGCAACAGCCCTGATCGCCCCTATCCCGATCTAATTCGCGCGTTGCCACGGCCAAGTGCCACATCAGCTTGGGTGTGAAGCAGCCCGGCCGCATGGCGGAATCTCTCTCTGTTAGGAGCATGCGGCGCTACCAATCCCGGGGTCGACTTCTAGCTCCCGCAACCGCCGTCGTACCAGATGGGCGACCTCTGCCACGGTGGTTTCGGAGCAGTCAATTCGTTGGATTGCCCATCCGGCGTCGGTGATGCGCTGGTAGGCCTCCCGGTAGTGATGCCACTCGATGTGGGCTGAGGAAGGTAGTTTCTGGAGCCTGTTATGCGGTCCTCTGTCCCGGAGCCGCTGGGCGACCACAGTAGGGTCGGCGTCAAGAATGACTGCCAGATGCGGCCCTGACGTTGATGCGCCAGAGATAGTCGGGGTCAACTCCATCCAGTTGCTGCATCACCAGGGCAGACGGAATGTACCTGTCTGTGATGACGACTTCGCCCGCGCTCACGTGAGGAAGCACTTCGCTCGTCAGGTGGTGGTAGCGGTCGGCGGCGTACAGGCAGGCGAGGGTGATTCCGTGCATCGTCTCGGTGAGTTCGCGGGCCAGCCTGCCGATCGGTCCTTCAGATGGTTCGGCGGTGACGTGGACTACCCGTCCCTCATCCCTGAGTAGCTCAGCGAGGGCGCGGACTGTCGTGGTCTTTCCGACGCCTGATGGCCCGTCGACCGAGATGAACAGGCCGTCAGAACAGGGCATCGTCTTCGCCTCCCGGTCCGTTGCACAGTTCGGCAAAGGACATCGGCGCGCCCCCGGCCTCGCTGGCCAGGTAGACGAACAGGCGGGCGGTGACCAGCACGTCGTAGCCGGCCCGGTGGGCGTGCAGGCCGTCCGGCAGCCCGCGGTCCAACTGGAGAGCCTCAACCAGCGCGCCAAGCCGATGGCTCCCCTGGCCAGGCAGGAGCCGGCGGGACAGTTTCAAGGTGTCCAGCACCCCGGCAGGGGCGAAGTCCGGCATCTTCCGGCGCAGGACGCCCATATCGACACTGGCGTTATGAGCTACCAGCACAGCGCCGTCCAGGTGCGCCCGGACGTCTGGCTCCACCTCCGCGAATGGTGGCGCTGCCGCGACCATCTCGTTCTGGATGCCGTGGATACGCCGCGCTATCGGCGCAATGGGCCGCTCCGGCCTGCACAGCCAGGTGACCGGCTCACCGATCGTTCCCGCCTCAATCGGCACGACGCCTAGTTCGACCAAGTCGGGCGGCTGCTGGCCGTTGCCCTCGACATCGATGACGGCATAGCGGTGCTCCGTCCAGTCGGTCATGGCTGGTCCTCCCAGCCGATCTCAGCGCGGCCGTGGCGCCCGGCCCGGTGCGGGTGGGCTGCATCGTGCACCTGGAAGCCAAGCGCGTGCTGGAGGTAGTAGCGCGGCTGCTCACTGGCCAGGCCGCTGACGACCATGGCTCGTGGGGTGATGCCCATGACCCGCAACTCTCCCAGCTCAGGCAAGCCGCCAGCGACTGCAGCGAGCTGGGCCGGGGTGGGCACCCGATGCGCGCTCCCGCAGAGGGCGAGCTGGGGTAATGGGCAGATGTCGCACAGTTCCCGGATGCCGACGTGGCCGTTGTAGTCGGGCAAGCCGTGGGCATACGAGACCGCGCAGCTCGTCTTGCGGAACAGCGGGCCGCCCGCATGCTGGCGGAACGCGCCCAAGACGCGCTGCTCGGCAGCCTGCGGCATGATCTTCCGGCGGGCTGTCACGTCGTACGGCCGGGGCAAGTCGTGCGCCCGGTAGTAGGCGGCGATCTCCTCGCGGAGGAACAGCCCGGTGAACACCGTGGCGTCGGCGCTTCTGGACAGCCTGGCCGCCTGCGCGAGGTGCTCCGGTGAATCATTCAGGCCCGGCACCAAGGGCCTCCAATACAGCACGGTCCGGTAGCGGCGCGGCGCGTACTGACTGGCGATCTGGAGCGACTCGGCGGCCACGCTCGATGGGTAGGGCTCAATCCGGCGGTCCTCGATCCCGGAGAAGGTGAACAGCAGAGTCAGCCGCAGATGACGAGTCGCGGCGAGCTGCTCGCAGTCGCTATCGGTGACCCGGTAGCGGGTGATGATCAGCAGGTGATTGCGCAGGCCACGCTTATCGAGGTCGGTCACAACGGCGAAGGTGTGCTGCTTCACCTGGGGCAGGAACGGGTCAGTGGCCCGGTTGAACAGTTGCAGCGGGGTGACGTGCGGCGTGAAGTAGCGATGGCCGACGAGTTGCTCCACGGCCTCCCCGTCGCGGAGCAGCGCCCGTGGCTGCCGCTGGTCCCATAGTCCGTAGGTATGGCGGATGCAGTAGGCACAGTCCAGCGGGCAGCCCTGGATGTGGTTGAGGCTCAGCCCCGACTTGCGGTACTCCACGACCTCCCTCGCCCGAGATGGCAGCGCCTGGACCTGCTCAGGAGTCAGAATCTACACGGCTGTCATCACCTGGAGCCTCCTGCCATTGCCAAGAACGGTGTGGCCATCTCAGCTGTGACGCTACAGATACAACGCTCCAGTGATGAAGCAATGTGCTTGGAGTTGCTCAGAAAGTGGCTTCAAGATCACCATTGAGCAAGGTCGTGCACCTGAGCCGACATGACCCAGAAACGGCACGCAGGGATGACCAGACCAAACGCTGGCTAGCAAGCTTGGGCGTCCGAAGACGTGAAGGATGAGTCAAGTCTTGTTCGAAGGTCAAGTTCGAACATGTCTCGTTGGGCTGGGGCGAAGCCCCGTTAGGAAGTGGCCATCAGGTCGGCCAGCGCTCGCGTGATCAGAGCTCGTGCCTCCGGCCCATAGCGGGCCGCTTCGGCAAGCCGGTCGAAAAACCTCGTGTAGGCCGCGATCTCAGATGGCTGGGTCAGCTTCAGTTCAGCGGTCAGATGCTCGATCTGCACGACACGTTGATCGTAGACATAGAAGCCATGGACCGGCGCGACCGGCAACTGCTGCTCGAACGGGGCAACACCAAACCGGATGGTCGTCAGGGTGGCCAGCGCCACAAGCCGGTCGAGCTGGCCGGCCAGCACCTCGGGCGGGCACAGCCGGTAGCGGAGCACCGCCTCGGTGATGACGAAGTGGAACCGCTTGCCAGTGCGGTACAAGATCTGCTGTCGCTGCATCCTGGCCGCGACGGCCTCGTCTATGTCGTCGGCGGCACCGATATCCTCCAGGCTCTCGGCCAACCGGTAGCGGGCGTATTCCGGTATCTGGAGCAGCCCCGGGACAAAGACACCTTCGAAGTTGCGGATGGACTCGCTCTCGCCCTCGATTTCCGCGATGGCTTCCTGATTCGCCCGCTGGCCAGCCCGGAACATCCGCCGGAACTCGACGTACTGGCCCTCCAGCATGCGCAGGGAAGCGATGAGTTCCGCGGCCAGCTCAGGCTGACCGCAGGCCTGCACCCAGGCCTCGATATCGCCCTCCGAGGGAGTTTGCTTCCCGCCCTCGATCTTGGAGATCTTGCTCGGATGCCAGCCGTGAACGGCCGCGAGCTGCCGCCCGGGGAGCCGCGCATCGCGGCGTATCTCCCTGAGTCGGAGGCCTAGAGCTTCCCGCGCCCGCTGAAAACTCGACACCTACCCGGCATACTCCGTGAACGGGATGGCGTAGTGCCAGGCCACGTCGCGCCAGTAGCAGTGCTGGACCACCACGGCCGGATCGGTGACAATCTCGGCCCCGAGAAGCGCGTCGTCATCACCGAAGTGCAAGATCCCCACCTTGCGGGAATCGATGAGCCAGTAGTCATGACCGGGCAGGTCGAGATCCTTGGCCAGCGCCTGCGGCAGGTAACGAATATCGTCACCAGCCGGCACGTTGATCCGCGCCAAATCCAGTCCGAACCGGGTGTAGTCGCTGTGCGGCTCATCCACGATCCGCACCCGCGCCATCCGTTCTCCCAGCGCGGTGCGCCGCCGCAACATCGCGGCCCACTCCTCGTTCCAGGCATAGTCCGGGTGACCGGCCAGGAACCGGCGTAGCGGCTCGGGCTCCTCGGCCTCGTTGTATCGTTCCCGGGTCTCCAGGCGGAAGGCCGTGTGCTCATAGCTGACCACGAAGTCGGCGAACGCCTGGCCGCTGGCAAGCTGGGTCACTCGCCACCCTGCGCAAATCGCAGCAGCCCTGGCGGGATCTCGACGTAGAACTCGTCCTCACGCACATCCACCAGGTCAGCGACAGCTGATTCATCGGTGACGAGCTTGCCCTGCACCACGTATGTACCGCGGTCGGTCGCGTACAGCGCCGGGCAGCCCGTGTGGCCCGATTCCGTCCCGAGCAGTCGCAGTCGCATGCTTCCATCCTCCTGAATTGCGAGCATCATATCTGTCGATGCTCAGCTATGCCCGGAGTTGGGCCAAGTATCGGAGCGGTGAGACTGCTGACATCACGCAGTAAGAGTCCCTCTCCCGCCCGGGAGGGGAGCCACGGCAGCCAAAAGGGGAGCCAACGGGCTCAAGTCCCCTCAGACCACCGCAGACCCCTCCAGGGCGTTTCTGCTGGTGAGAGGCTCCCCGCTCGACTCCATCCGACCTGGATCGACTGCCCAGATTTGCTTGACACCGAAGAGGTCACTGGTTCAATCCCAGTATCGCCCACCAGTTTGATTAGGTCAGAGGCCGGTTCCGGAGACTCGGAGCCGGCCTCAAGATCATTTGCCATCAGTTTGCCATCAAGACACGCCGGTGTTCTGCGGCAGGAATTGAACAAGCCCGGCACTCATTGGCCCTGAATCCGACGGCTGCAAGCCGGGAGCGTTGCGCGGTCAGCTGACTGATCCAGCCCGGGGTTCGCCGTCGATCACGTAGGGGGTCCGGGCTCAGCCTCTATCCTGTGAGGTGACTGGAGGTAGGCACGTGAGGGTTGAGGCTCCGCGGCGTGCCGTCACGCTGGACGAGGTACGCGCACACCGCGATGCGATCACGCGGCTCGGCGAGCGGTTCGGCGTGCGCAACATCCGGGTCTTGGGCTCGGTGGCCCGCGGTGAGGCAACCCCCGACAGTGACCTGGACCTGCTGGTCGATGTCGAGCGCGGCCACGGCTACTTCGACATGGCCGGGTTCGCCCTGGGAGTCGAAGACGAACTCGGCGTGATGACCCAGGTAGCGACGCCGGGCGGGCTGAAGCTCCGGATCCGCGACCGCGTACTCCGGGAGGCCGTCACCCTGTGAGGCGTGACGACGAGCGGCTGGCCGACATCCTCGAAGCCGCCGAGAAGATCGCCGTCCGGGTCGCCAAGGGCCGGGCGGCGTTCGACGCCGACGAAGATACCCAGATCGTCCTGGTGCACCTAATCCAGGTGATAGGGGAGGCCGCCGCCGAGTTGTCCGATGGATTCATCGCCGAACATCCCGAAGTGCCCTGGCGCCAGATCATCGCCACCCGCAACCGGGTCGTGCACGGTTACTTCGAGGTCGATCTCGACATCTTGTGGGACGTGGCGGTCATCGACGTGCCCAGCTGGCCAGCCAGGTTCTTGCGATCCAATCCGGGCGCGCTGCCGACTAGAGCCTGTGCCGTGGATCATTTGACGGGATAGCGGCGCCGACAGCCGGCTGTGCCGGCAGGCGGGCATCGATGGTGGATGGCAGCCGAATAATCCGGTGCGTCGCCCGGCGGCATGCAAATACGATGCTGCGGTGCCTGAACTGAGTGCAGGTCTTCCGGGCCTTCCCGACCTGCCCTGGGAGTCGCTGTCTCATCGCCAGGTCCTGGCCGAGCTGGCCAGCGGGGGGTGGGTGCCGTGCGGGGTGGGCGACTGGGCGGTGGCGCTGCGGTCCCCGGAGGGAACCCTCGTCGCGCGAGTATGTCCGTTTGACCCGGCATATTGGGCATTCGTGGACCTGTGCCGCGAGTGTGCCGGCAATCGATGGCTGCCCAGGATCGAGCTGGCGGCCGGCCTTGAAGGCGGCGGTTCGGTGGTCTTCCTGGAGTTCGTCGCTCCTGTGGATCATCCGGTCGTCAAGCAGTTCGCCGAGCAGTGGCGGGCCAGGGCGGGCGATCCGGAGTTCGAGGAGGTACGCCGGGCAGCGCAGATGATCGATGCGGAATACCGGAAGTCGACGCCCTGGTGGGGGCGATGCGACTTGGACGACGCCCACATCTTCCGAGCCGCGGACCGGCCTGTGCTGCTTGACGTCTTCTGCATGGCTGGGACGGAGCTGTACGACGCGATCCTCGAAGCCGCCGAGAAGATCGCCGTCCGGGTCGCCAAGGGCCGGGCGGCGTTCGACGCCGACGAAGATACCCAGA
>WNGB01013384.1_pt1 | contig 11055 bp, 11 predicted proteins | sample 5400681 | NCBI WGS metagenome assembly WNGB01 (sample SAMN13153367, study PRJNA577476) | soil metagenome | isolation source: 115 cm soil or saprolite under grassland replicate 2 | place: USA:California | collected 2016-06-15 | reverse complement strand
GACCGCGGCGCCGCCGACGAAGAGACCGATCCCGAGTGCGACGAACGCGACCCGGCCGGTGGCGACGTACAGCATCGCCAGGAAGATCCCGAAGTAGAGAAGCGCGCTGCCGAGGTCGTTCGTCTCGACCAGGACCAGCATCGCTGCGCCCCAGATCACGAGCAGCGGGCCGAAGTCCTTCAGGCGTCCCTGGGCGAGCACCTCCCGCTTCTCGCGCAGGTAGCCGGCGAGGAAGACGATCAGCGCGATCTTCGCCAGCTCGCCCGGCTGGAACTGGAGCGGCCCGATCTTCACCCAGAGGCGGGCGCCGTTGATCGTCGTGCCGATCCCGGGCAGGGCCGGGAGCACGAGCAGGCCGACCGCGGAGACCCCGAACAGGTACTTGTAGCTCTCGAGCAGGCGGAAGTCGGTGCGCAGCAGCACCAACGTGAGCGAGAACACGGCGACGCCGACGACGATCCAGACGCCCTGGCGGAAGGCGTCGCTCGGGCCGAGCCGGTAGATCTCTGTCAGCCCGACCGCCGTCAGGAGGCCGCTGAGCGGCAGCAGGTAGGGGTCGGCCCAGGGGACGGTGATCCGGGCGACGAGGTGTGCGGTGAGGTAGAGCCCGAGGAAGAACAGCGCGTACGAGACCGAGCCGGCCGAGATCACCGACTGCCGGGCGATGTAGACGCTCGCGAACCCGAGGCCGGTCAGGACCCCGACGACGACCAGGTTGGTGAGCTCTCGATTGCGTGCCGACACGACTAGGGCACGACCTCGGACTCGTACCGCTTGACGGCGCGGAGCGCCGCGCCGTAGCTGCGCAGGTCGTGGTCGAACAGCTTGCGCCGCTCGGCCTGCGAGAGCTGGCCGGCCAGCACCGGGCTCTCGTAACGCACGCGGTAGAGCCGCACGCTGCCGGCGATGTTCCACGGGAAGCCCTGGTAGACGGCGACGTGGCCGTCCTTCTGCGCGCCGACGAAGTACGAGCGCGACAGGCTCCAGACGACGAGGGCGGCCAGGACCACGATCACGCCTGCGGATCCGGCCACGATCGCCGTCCGCGACACGTGATGATCGCGCGCCGGAGGGGCCGTGAGCGCCTCCAGCTCGTCGCGCGTCAGCAGCATCGTGTCGTCCACGACCGGCACCGCCTCGAGGCCCGACAGCGTCTCCTCGTCGTCCGCCGGCTGCTCGGGCACGACCGGCATCGCCTCCGTCTCGCCGGTCGCAGGATCGCCGATCTCGAAGGCGACGATCGTGATGTTGTCCTCCCCGCCGCCCTTGTTCGCAGCGTCGACGAGCGCGCGCGCCACCTGGTTGAGGCTCACCCTGTTGCGCTCGACGATGTCGAGGATCGCCTGGTCGTCGACCATCGAGGTGAGGCCGTCCGAGCAGATCATGAAGACGTCCCCGGGGCGGGTCTCGACCGTGAACGTGTCCACGTCGACGTCCGGGTCGGTGCCGAGCGCCCGGGTGATCACGGATCGCTGGGGATGGACGTCCGCCTCCTCCGGCGAGAGCCGCCCGCTGCGGACGAGCTCGGCGACCAGCGAGTGGTCCTCGGTCAGCTGCTCCAGCCGGCCGTCGCGGATGCGGTACGCGCGCGAGTCGCCGACGTGCCCGATGCGTACGGTGCCGTCCTCGACGAGCGCGGCGGTGATCGTCGTCCCCATCCCGGACCGCGACTCGTCGGTCGCCGCCGCCTCGTAGACGCGCCTGTTCGCCTCCTGGATCAGCATGGCGACCGTGTCCTCGCCCGGCCGGTCGGCCGAGTCGCGTAGCACCGACGCCGCGATCCGGGACGCGATCTCGCCCGCCTGAGCTCCGCCCATTCCATCCGCGACCGCGAACAGCGGCGGCTCGAGCACGTAGGCGTCCTCGTTGCGACGCCGCCGGCGACCGGGGTCGGAGATGGCTGCGCGCTGGCGGAGGCTCATCGTTCGAAGCGAAGGTCGGTCGAGCCCACCCGGATCACGTCGCCGGGGGCGAGCCGTCGCGCATTCGCCAGACGCGCGCCGTTCACGTAGGTCCCGTTCGTCGAGCCCGCGTCGGAGACCCAGACGCCGTCGCGGCGGGGCTCGAACCGCGCATGGCGGGCGGACGCGAAGTCGTCGTGCGCGAGCGTCAGCTCGTTCTGCGCGCCGCGGCCGATCGTCAGCGCCGACGAGTCGAGGACGCGTACGCTCCCGGGCTCGAGCGTCGGGCTCGCGAGGACGACCAGGCGCCCGGTCTCGACGGCTCGGCCTCGCCCTAGCAGTCCCGCGGCCCGCGCCTGTCCCGGGCTGAGCACGAAGCTCTCCTGCGGCAGTCGCAGGTCACGGCTCGCCGTGCGCACGATCCGCCAGATGAAGATGTAGAGCAGGAGCAGGAAGAGGATCTTCAGGATAACGAGAGCCTCGCCGACGGCGACCGACGCGGTCGTCACTCCGCAAGCCTTCGCTCGAAGACCAGGTCGGTGGAGCCGACCGTGATCGTATCGCCGCTCTCCAGCTTCGCTCGCGCGGTTCGGTGGCCGTTCACCTGCGAGCCGTTCGTGGAATCGAGGTCGATCAGCCAGTAGGCGGACCCCTCCTGGCGGAGCTCGGCATGGCGGCGCGACGCGTTGGGGTCCGCGAGCTGGATGTCGCAGTCCTTGGAGCGGCCGATCACGAAGCGCCGCTTGTCAATCTCGTGGCGGATGCCGTCCATCGTCAGCGTGACGATCTCCTGGGCGAGCGCCACGTCGGCCGGCGGTCCTTCCGGAGGGAGTTCCGCCCGCGGCTTGTAGACCATCGTCGCGCCCGATTCGAGCTGCGGCGCGGGGGACGGCTCGGCGCGGCTCGATTCGCGCTGCGCCATGCGCGTGGCGATGCCGAACTCGCCGACGGCGAGGTCGTCGTCGGTCTCCATCAGGACGATCGGCGCGGTCAGCAGGACATAGCCCTCACGCCTCGCGTGCTCGGCCAGGTAGTCCCGCAGCTCGGTCGTGAGCGAGCCCTCGTAGTCGGCGAACTGCTCCCGGTCGGGCGGGGAGAGATAGACGGTGTACTCGTTCGGGACGTAGATCCGGGAGACCGAGACGGTCCGGTGGTCGTCCATCTCCTTGACGAGCTTGCGCGCCAGCTCGACCGGCTGCACATTCGTCCTGAAAGCACGGCCGAACAGGCCTTCGAAGAGGCCCTCGATCTTCTGTTCGATGCTGCGCAGCACGTTCACGGGCGGGTTCCCCCGCGGCCGAGTCTAGCTCCCGGGTACGGGCCGCAGGCGCGGCCGCGGGCGCGAAATCCGCCGCACAACGGCGGAAAACCGGGGAAGCGGCCGCGTCGGGCCGGGCTCGACGGCCAGCAGCACCGCGGTCGCCCAGGCGGCCCCGACGAGTGGCAACGCGGCGGTGCCCGGATCGGCGAGGAGGGTCGCGGTGGCGACGAGCGCTCCGAACGCCGCTGCACCCCAGGGCCCGCGCCGCCTGCACGCGCCGATCGCGGCCGCGGCGGCGCCGAGCGCGAGCGTCTCGAGCAGCAGGCCGTGTACGCCGGTCAAGCCGTGCCAAAGCGCCGAGGCGGCCGTCAGCGGGCCGTCGACGCCGCCGAGCGAGAGATCCGGCCCGTTCCCGCCGGCAAAGGGCAGGCCGTGGCCCATGACCCCGGCCGTGACGGCGGCGGCGAGCACCGCCGCGACCGTCTGGGCCGCCCGGCGGAACGGCCCGCCTGCGGGCAGGCTGACGAGGGGCAGGAGGCCGAGCGCACCGAGGGGCGCGAGCAAGGGGCCGGCGAGGAAGAGCAGGGCTGCGCGGGGCCGTGCCCAGAAGAGCGCGAACCATCCGCAGGCGAGCGCGCCGTAGAGAATCGCAAGCCCGAGTGAGATGTTGCCGAGGGGCAGCACCGGTACGGCGAGCGCGAAGGCGAGACCGAGGCGAGGCCCGGCCAGTGCGAGCAACCCCGCGGCGGCGGCGAGACCACCGGGCCAGTACGCGGGAAAGAACGGCAGGGCGGCCGAGCTCCAGCCCGCGAGCACGGCGGCAGGCGCCGCGGCGGCGATTGCGGTCGCCTCCCGCGGAGTCCGCCGCGGCACACGGACGCGGTGGGGGCGGGCCGTGGCCGCGCGCCGGAGCGCGGGGGCGAGCTTCGCCGCGGCTGGGCGCTTGGCCGGCTCCACCGCCAGGGCCTGGTCGACGAGGGCGACGAGCGGCCTGGGGAGGTCGGGACGGGCGGTCGCCAGCGAGGGGGCGCCGCGGCCGATCCGTTTCGCGATCTCGAGGAACGGCCCGCTGCCGAACGGATGACGTCCGGCGAGCCCCTCCCAGAGCAGGATGCCGACCGACCAGATGTCGGTAGCGGGCCCGGCAGGCTTCCCGGTCAGCCGCTCCGGCGAGATGTAGGCGAGCGTTCCGGGAACGTCCCCTGCCGCTGTGAGCGTCTCCTCCTCGGTGACGAGCGCGAGGCCGAAGTCGAGGAGCCTGACCGAGAGGTCGATGCCGTCCGCGAGGAGAACGTTCGACGGCTTCACGTCGCGGTGGACGATCCCACGCGAGTGAGCGTGCGCAAGGCCGTCCAGGATCTGCGCTGCCGCCTCGACCGCGTCGGTGTCGTCGAGCTCGCCGCGCTCGAACGCGTGACGGAGCGTGCGGCCGGGGACGTACTCGTAGGCGATGTACACGTGGCCTTCGTCCTTCGCGAGCGCGTACGCGCGAACGCAGGCCGGATGGCGGAGTTGGGTCGCGGCCGCGGCCTCGCGCTCGGCGCGGGGGCCTGCTGTGCCCGTTCGCGGCACGATCTTCAGGGCGACTTCCCGGCCGTGGCGCTCGTCGTAGGCGTGCCAGACCGAGCCCATGCCGCCGCTGCCGAGCGGTCGCAACGGGCGGTAGCGGCCAAGCACCAGGCCGGCCGGAGTGTCTGCTCCAATTGCCTCCGCCATCCCGCTGACAGCTTTCACGCAGGCGGCGAAACTCCTTTGGTCTGCAAGAGGTCCACGAGGAATGGGCTAGAGTGGGCCGAATTCCGCTGCAAACAGCCTTATGACAGAGCGCGACACCGACCTGGACTTCGACTTCTTCGACGACGACCCCGATCCTTCGGCGCCGCACGTCGAGGAGGGCCCGCCTCGCGAGCCGCCGGGGGCCGGAGGAGGCCGTCCCCCGCGCCGCCCGCCGTCCGGTCGCCCGCCTGTAGGCGTCACGCCGCTCCTCCGGCTTGCCGGGCTGATCGCGTTCGCGATCCTGGTCGTCGTCCTCTTGGTCTTCTGGATCTCGAGCTGCCAGGGAGCCAGTAAGAAGAACTCGTACAAGCGCTACATGGAGAAGGTCGCCGTGGTCGCGAGGGACTCCGAGCAGATCGGCCGCGAGCTCAACGACGCGCTGACCACGCCGGGGATCAAGTTCGCCGAGCTCAATACCAAGCTCTCGGGGCTCGCGCAGCAGGAGCAGCAGGACGTGGCGGCGGTGCGCGGGATGAGCCCGCCGGGCACGCTGCGCCTCCAGCACCAGCAGGCGATCGAGGCCCTCGAGTTCAGGGTCAGCGGCCTGCGCGGGCTGGCGGACGCATTCACCCAGGCGTCGCGCTCGCCCAAGAACACGACGGGGAATGCGCTGCTGCTCGCCGGCCAGGCAGAGCGGCTCGTCTCCGGCGACGTCGTCTGGGACGACCTGTTCAAGGACCCGGCGATCGAGGAGCTGCGCCGCCAGGGCATCACCGGCGTTGCGGTCCCGGACTCCACCTTCGTCCCGAACCCGGACTACGCGAGCACGCGCTTCTGGGAGGCGATCCTCCAGCGGCTGCAGGGCTCTGCGACGAGCGGCGGCACGAGCGGCGGCCTGCACGGCACCGGGCTCGTCGCGGTCAAGGCGCTGCCCGGCAACCAGGAGCTCTCGGCGGACACCGAGAACACCGTCACGGCCACGACCGACCTCGGCTTCGCCGTCACGCTCGAGGACACAGGCGACTCGCAGGAGGTCCAGGTCAAGGTCACGCTGACGATCCAGCAGACGCCGTCGCCGATCGTCCAGATGAAGACCGTCGACCTGATCAACCCGGGCGAGCAGAAGACGGTCGCGTTCCACAACCTCGGCCAGGTGCAGTTCGCCACGCGCACGACCGTGAAGGTGGACATCCAGCCGGTGCCGGAGGAGAAGAACACGGCCAACAACTCGGCTGAGTATCCGGTCATCTTCTCGCTCGGCTAGTGCACTGGTGGGCACCGCCGAGCTGATCGCCGTCGCGGGCGTCGCGGTCGCGGGCGTCGCGGTCGTCGTCGCCGTGCTCGCGTTCAGGCAGCTCTCGGGCATCCGCCGGGCCCAGGAGGTGCTCCTCGGCGGCAATGCGAAGGCCGACGTCGTCGAGTTCGCCGTCTCGCTCCAGGGCAGGATCGAGGATCTGCACGGGGCCGTCGACGAGATCGCCGCCGCCCTTGCACGGGTCGACCGGCGGATCGACGACTCGCTCTCGCGCGTCGCACTGGTGCGGTACGACGCCTACGAGGACACCGGCGGACACCAGTCCGCCTCGGTTGCGCTGCTCGACTCGGGCCGTACGGGGATCGTGATCACCGCGATCCAGGGGCGCGACTACGCCCGCATCTACGTCAAACAGCTCGAGCGCGGCCGGGCCTCGATCGCGCTCTCCCCGGAGGAGCAGCAGGCCGTCGAACGGGCGATGGCCGAGGCATAGCCGTCGGCTACGCTACCGGCGCAATGGGCCATGTCCTCGTCCTGAATGCAAGTTACGAGCCGCTGAACGTCTGCTCGGTTCGGCGCGCGCACGTGCTCGTGTTCAAGGGAAAGGCGGAGGTGCTCGAGGAGCACGGGATGCCTCTCCGGTCGGCGACGGACACGTTTGCGCGGCCGCATGTGATCCGGCTCGTCCAGTACGTGCGTGTCCCGCGTGCGGCCCAGCGGAAGATCTCGAGGCGGGCGTTGTTCGCCCGAGACGAGTGGAGTTGCGTGTACTGCGGAACGAGCGGGGGTCGCCTGACCCTCGACCACGTCTTGCCGCGCAGCCGCGGGGGCGACTCGGTCTGGGAGAACGTCGTCACCGCCTGCGCGCCCTGCAATCTGCGCAAGGGCGACCGGCTGCCCGAGGAAGCGTCGATGACGATGCGCCGGCTGCCGCGCCCGCCGGCCCCGGTGCTCTTCATCCGCCTGGCCGCGCCCTCCGGGCTGCCGACCAGCTGGCGGCCCTACCTCGACCCCTCGCGCGCCGCCACAGCGGCCTGATCCCTGCGGCTGGGGACAACAAGTCCCACAATCGTCACCACCCAGTCTCAGACACTGGGTGTGAAGCGTCACGAGCGTCGCCACGTCCCGAAGTGACGAAGCGTCCGGCCCGCGGCGTATAGAGAGCAGATGAGATCGCTCGCCGTGATCGGGATTTCCCTCGTCGCGCTCCTCGCCGGGGCGACGGGAGCCGGCGGGAGCACTGCGGCGGCGACCCAGCACGCGATCGTCGTCACCGGCAACGGGGCGGTCGCGACCGTGCCGGACCGGGCGCAGCTCTCCTTCGGCGTCTCGAGCGACGCGCGGACGGCCTCCGCTGCGCTCCGCGCGAACGCAGTCGAGATGACGAAGGTGATCGCGGCGATCAAAGGGCAGGGGATCGCCGCCGCCGACATCCGGACGGAGCAGGTCTCGCTGTCGCCCCGCCACACCCAGAACGGGGAGGGGATCGTCGGCTACACGGTGACGAACTCCGTCGGCGTCACCCTTCGTAAACTGGACAAGACCGGCGGCGTGATCGACGCGGCCGTCGACGCCGGTGCGAATCAGGTCTCCGGGCCCAACCTCGTGCGGTCCGACCAGAGCGCGCTCTACCGGGCTGCGCTGCGCGTGGCGATCGCGAACGCCAAGGCGAAGGCTCAGACGATCGCCCGCGCCTCCGGGCTTGTCCTCCGGCGGATCACCGACGTGAGCGAGAACGGCGGCCCGACGCCGATCACGGACGCGGCGACGAAGGTCGGAGCGGCCCCGCCGACTCCGATCGAGCCGGGCACCCAGCTCGTCGAGGCGACGGTCACGGTCACGTTCGCCGTGGCGTAGCGCCCCCCGCGGCCGCGGTCAGGCCGGGAGCGACTTCGTGTCGATCAGCGCCGATCGCCCGGACTCGAAGGCCGCGATCGCGGGCTCATGCTCGAGGGTCAGGCCGATGTCGTCGAGCCCGTTCACCAGGCGGTGTCGACGGAACGGGTCGAAGTCGAACGGAATTGCGCGGCCCTCGAGGTCGGAGATCGTCTGCGCCTCGAGATCCACTGTCAGCTCGCGGGCGCCCATCAGCTCCCGGACCCTGTCGTCCGCCAGCGCAATCAGAACGAGCCCGATCTGCGAGGCGTTCCCGGCGAAGATGTCTCCGAACGACGGGGCGATCACGACCTCGAAGCCGTAGTCCTGGAGTGCCCAGGCCGCGTGCTCCCGCGAGGAGCCGCACCCGAAGTTCCGCCCCGTGACGAGGATCGTCGCCCCGGCGTACTCGGGCCGGTTCAGCTCGAACGCCGGGTCCTGTCGCCAGTCGTGGAAGAGGAACTCTCCGTAGCCGGTCCGCTCGATCCGCTTCAGGAACTGCTTCGGGATGATCTGATCGGTGTCGACGTCGCCGCGGTCGAGCACCGCGACCCGGCCGGTCGTCCGGCGAAAGGCCCTCATGCGACCACCTTGTCGGGCTGAAAGTCCCGCACGTCCACGAAGTGGCCGGTCAGCGCGACCGCCGCCGCCATCGTGGGGCTGACGAGGTGCGTCCTGCCGCCTCGGCCCTGGCGGCCCTCGAAGTTCCGGTTCGAGGTGGAGGCGCACCGCTCGCCCGGAGCCAGGACGTCCGGGTTCATGCCGAGGCACATCGAGCAGCCCGCGCGGCGCCACTCGAAGCCGGCCCGCTGGAAGACGTCGTCGAGGCCCTCCGCCTCGGCCTGGCGCCTGACCGCCGCCGAGCCGGGCACGACCATCGCGCGCACGGACGGGTGGACGCGACGCCCGGCCACGATCCCGGCGACGACCCGGAGGTCCTCGATCCGGGCGTTCGTGCACGAGCCGATGAAGACACGGTCGACGTGGATCTCGGAGATCGGCGTTCCCGGCTCGAGCGCCATGTAGGCGAGGGCACGTTTCGCCGCCGCACGGTCTTCCGGGTCGGCGATCGCGGACGGATCCGGGACGCGGCCGTCCACGGGCGCGACCATTCCCGGGTTCGTCCCCCAGGTCACCTGGGGCGCGAGGGCACGCACGTCGATCTCGACCTCGCGGTCGAAGCCGGCGTCTTCGTCGGAGCGCAGACGGCGCCATTCGTCCAGCCGCCGTTCCCACTCCGCGCCGGTCGGAACGGCGGGGCGCCCCTCCAGGTAGGCGAAGGTCGTGTCGTCGGGCGCGACCATCCCCGCCCGCGCGCCCGCCTCGATCGACATGTTGCACATCGTCATCCGACCCTCCATCGAGAGCCCCCGGACCGCGCTGCCGGTGTACTCGATCACGTGACCGACAGCGCCCGCGACCCCGATCTGCGCGATCGCGCCGAGGATCGCGTCCTTGGCGGTCACGCCGAGTGGGAGCTCACCCTCGAACCGGATACGCATCGTTTGCGGCCGTCGCTGCGGCAGCGTCTGGGTGGCGAGGACGTGCTCGACCTCCGAGGTGCCGATCCCGAAGGCGAGCGCGCCGAACGCGCCGTGTGTCGAGGTGTGGCTGTCCCCGCAGACGATGGTCATCCCCGGTTGGGTGACGCCGAGCTCGGGTCCGATCACGTGCACGATCCCCTCGCGTCCGCTCCCCGTCGCATAGAGCGGGATGCCGAACTCCTCGCAGTTGCGCCGGAGCGCCTCGAGCTGTGCGCGGGCGAGCGGGTCCGTGACCGGACCGTCCAGGGTCGGGACGTTGTGGTCCATCGTTGCGAGCGAGAGGTCCGGCCGGCGTACGTGCCTGCCCTCGAGTCGCAGCCCCTCGAAGGCCTGCGGGGAGGTCACCTCGTGGATCAGGTGCAGGTCGACGTAGAGGAGCGCCGGCTCGCCAGGCTCCTCGTGGACGACGTGCGTCTCCCAAACCCGCTCGAACAGCGTCACGCCCACGCCCCTCACGCCTCCGCTGCGCGTGCAGTCTCGCGCTTCGTCAGGTCGAGGATCTGGGCGTAGATCTCGGCCAGTCCCTCCGCCGACAGCGGGCCGCGGTTTGCACGCGCCAGGTACTGGAGCATCCACTGCTCCCGGTCGGGGTCGAGAAACGGGAGGCCGTGCTGCTCCTTGTAGCGCCAGAGCTGCTGGACGAGGTTGAGTCGCTTGTTGATCGCCTCCACGAGCGAGCGGTCGGCTGACGTGAGCTGCTCGCGGAGCTGGCTGACGACCGGGTCGGTCATGTCTCGCTTCCGGCGGCCGGATACGAGCCGAACAGCTTCAGCCGGCGCGCCTGCACCCGCACCTCGGCGAGCGCGTCCCGGATCAGCGGGTCGAGCGGATGGCCGGCCAGGACGGCGTGGAAGCAGTAGCGCCACGGCGTCTCAGGGATCGGGCGGGAGACGAGCTGGACGAGATCGATCCCGTGTCGGGCAAACGGCTCGATCGCCCGGTGCAGAGCTCCCGGCCGGTGGTCGGTGACGAAGGAGAACGCGGTTCTCCACTCGCCAGACGCCCGGTCGAGCCTTGTGTGGTTCGCGACCGAGACGAAGCGCGTGTACGCCTCCGAATGGTCGCCGACGTTGCCGGCGATCACCTGCAGACCGTACAGCGCGGCCGCCCGTTCACCTGCGATCGCTGCCTCTGCAGGATCGCCGCGCTCCGCGACCTCGGCTGCTGCCTCGGCTGTCGTCCCTGCGGCGATCGCCGTCGCCCGCGGCATGGCGGCGAGCAGGCGGCGGCACTGGTCCAGCGCCGCCGGGTGCGAGCGGACGATGCGGATCCGCTCGAGCGGCACGCGCTCGACGCCGAGCAGGCAGTGGCGGATGCGGAGCACGGTCTCGTCCGCGATCGAGAGCGGCGACGAGTGGAGCAGGTCGTGGGTTTCCGCGATCGGGCCGGACAGCGAGCTTTCGATCGGGAGGACCCCGAACTGGACGTCGCCGGCGACGGCGGCCTCGGCAACTGCCGAGAAGCTGGCGAGCGCCAGGACCCGGGCCTCGCCCGGGAAGAGGC
>WNGB01013382.1_pt1 | contig 11055 bp, 10 predicted proteins | sample 5400681 | NCBI WGS metagenome assembly WNGB01 (sample SAMN13153367, study PRJNA577476) | soil metagenome | isolation source: 115 cm soil or saprolite under grassland replicate 2 | place: USA:California | collected 2016-06-15 | reverse complement strand
TCCGACGGTTGCTGGAGGAGGCGGGTCACCCGATCGACAACCACGCTCTCGGCAGCGCCGACCCTGCGGAGCCCTCGTCGTATCAACTCGTCGTCATCGACGGCACGGCGGGCACTGGCGAGGCGCTGCAACTCTGCCGCCGGCTGCGTGCCCGCGGCGGCGACGCCTTTCTGCCGCTGCTGTTCGTCACCGCCGACCCCGCTCCCGCGGCGCGCCTGGCCAGCCTGGAGTGCGGCGCCGACGCTTACCTGCTGCGCCCTTTTGAGCCGGCCGAGTTGCTCGCGCAGGTCAACGCTCTGCTGCGCATCAAGGAGAGCCACGATCGCCTCAGCGACAAGACCGCCGAGGTCGATCGCATCAACAAGCGCTTGCAGCAGGCCTATCAGCAGATCGACGCCGAGTTGGAACTCGCGCGCCGCATCCAGCAGAGCTTTCTGCCGCAGACGCTGCCCGACTTGCCGCAGGTGCGGTTCGCCGTCCACTACGAGCCGTGGGGACGCGTCGGCGGCGATTTTTACGACGTCTTCCGCCTCGACGAGAAGCACCTCGGTTTTTACGTCGCCGACGCAATGGGCCACGGCGTGCCGGCGAGTTTGTTGACGATCTTCGTCAAGAAGGGCGTCCGGGCAAAGGAGATTTTCGGTCAACAATATCGCCTGGTGCCACCCGCCGAGGTGCTGCAGCGGCTCAATCGCGATCTGATCGACCAGGCCCTGTCGGAGACGCCATTCATCACGATGGTGTACGCCCTCTACAATTTTCGCGACGGGACGATGCAGTTCGCCCGCTCCGGTCATCCGCACCCGGTTTACTTGCCGCGTGATGGCGAGCCGTACCAGTGGAAGGCAGAGGGCACCCTGATGGGCGTCTTCGACACGAATTACGCCATGCAGCTACACCAGCTGCGCCCCGGCGACAAGGTGCTGCTCTACACCGACGGCATGGACGCCGCGATTTTCGACGGTGAGGAGAAAGGGACGCCGAGCGTCCTGGCGTGCGCCGCGCACCACCGCGACCTGCCGATTCAGGAATTGGTGCCGCGCCTGGCGCGGGAGTTGTTCGTCCGCACGCGCCAGGCGGACGACCTGACGGTGCTCGGGCTGGAAGTCGTGGGGGATTGACCCGCTTGCGGGTTAGCATTTCGCAGACTGCTAACCCGCAAGCGGGTCAATCCCCGGTGTCCGCCGCTGGTACCAGCGTGTCCGCGCCGTTGACCCCGCCCTTGAACAGGCGCCGCTGCAGCGACTGGTTGAATGGCGTCCACGCCGACGCCTGGTTGCGATCCTGGCGAATGTCGCGCGTGAAGGTGTGGACTTTCGCGTCGAAGTTGTCGAGGTAGTGCAGGGCGATGCCTTCCGGCGTCATCGGCAACTTGGGACTGCCGAACTCGTGACTGCCGTGGTGGCTCAGGATCATGTGCTTGACCCGCAACAACAGTTCCGGCGGAAACGGCTCCCCCGTGAGGTCCGGCACCTGCACCGCCTTCTCGTTGACCATCTCCACGCCAATCACCAGATGCCCGAGCAGCTGCCCCTCGTCGGTGTAGCTGAATACGCGCCCGTAACTCAACTCGCGCACCTTGCCGGCATCGTGCAGGAAAATCCCTGTCAGTAACAGGTCGCGATCCAGTTCCGGGTAGAGCGGCGCCAGCCGGTCGGCCGCCTCCAGCATGCGGACGACGTGCTCCAACAACCCGCCGATGTAGGCGTGATGGTTGCGCACGCCCGCCGGCACCTTGCAGTACCCCTCGACGAACGCCTCGTCCATCAGGAAGCACTCGACCAGGCCGCGCAGGTGCGGATTGGTGAGGCGCATCATCATCCCACGCAAGCGCTCGTAGAGCTTGCTGACGTCGTGCTCGGTGTGCGGCAGGAAGTCGGTCAGATCGACCTGGTCCGCCTCGGTGCGTTCGAGGTTGCTGAGGATAATCTGCAGCGAGCCTTGAAAAAGCTGCACCTTGCCGCGAACGCGCAGGAAATCGCCTTCCTCGAACGAGCGGAAGAGTTGCTCGCCGGCGTTCCACAGACGAGCGCTGATGGCGCCGGTGCGGTCGCGCAACTCCAGCTGAATGTAGAGATTGCCGTTGCGGTTCGCCCGCAACTGCTTCTCGGTGACCAGATAGACCTCGTCGAGATTTTCGCCGTCGGTCAACTCCTGCACGTAGCGTCGGCCCATGATAGATCTGCCCGTTGTCCGTGGTCTGCGCCCAGTACGGAGTACAGAGTACCGAGTACGGAGTACCGAGTACAGAGCACACGCTGGAGCGAGGGAAACGCTTGCCTCACTCCGTACTTTGTACGCCGTACTTCGTACTCGGTAAGGTGCAGACGCCGCCGTGACAGGGAACGAGGCGGAAACGGTTGCGCGCCACCCACAGGTAGGCCCGCTGACCCAGGCTCGCCACGCCGGGTAGGTACAGGAAGGGAATCAGGAACCACGTCAGCGGCAAGCGCCAGGCCATCCAGCGGAACGCCTTGAAGCCGTGATAGACCTGGTGATCCGGCGTCAACAGGTACATCTCCTCCAGGAATCGTTGCGGCTCGATAGCATGAGGCAGGTTGGGGAACTGCTCTGCCTCGCGGACGTTGACGTACCCGAGGACATTGAGCCAGTCCAGGCCCTTGAGCAAGCGCACCGACTTGCGGCACAGCGGACAGTCGCCGTCGTACAGGACGAGGGCTTTCTTCCCGTGGCCCGACCCGGTGTGTGGGTGAGTTGCCGGGCTTGTCTGGGTCGTCATCGAGCGCCTCCTGGAAATGCCCTCATCCATTATACCCTCGCCGGCAGCGCTTCCCGCTACAATGGAGGTTGATGCTTCCCGACCCCTTCACGAATGCCCTGGTTCTGACCGGCCCGACCGGCTCCGGCAAGACGGCCCTCGGCCTTGAGCTGGCCGAGCGCCTTGGCGCCGAGATCGTGTCAATGGACTCGATGGCGCTGTATCGCGGCATGGACATCGGCACCGCCAAGCCAACCCGCGCCGAACGCAGCCGGGTGCCGCACCACCTCGTCGATGTGCTCGATCCCTGGGAGTCGGCGAGCGTCGCCTGGTGGCTGGAGCGTGCCGCAGCCTGCTGCCGCGCCATCGAGGCCCGGGGCAAGCGGGTGCTGTTCGTCGGCGGCACCCCGCTCTATTTGAAGGCGCTGCTGCATGGGCTTTTTGACGGCCCCGGCAGCGACGCGGCGCTCCGCGAACGGCTGACCCGTGAGGCCGAGGTGTCCGGGCCACAGGTGCTGCACGAGCGGCTGGCGCGGGTCGATCCTGCCGCGGCGGCCCGCCTGCATCCCAACGACGTGCGCCGCGTGATTCGTGCTCTTGAAGTGTGGGAACTCACCGGCCAGCCGATCAGCTGCCGGCAACGACAATGGCCCCAGCGAAAGGATGAGGGAGGAAGGAGGAAGGATGAACCAGAGAGGCTTTCTGGTTCATCCTTCCTCCTTCCTCCTTCATCCTTTCCGCAAATTCTCTGGCTGGATTTGCCGCGGCCGGAATTGTACGAACGCATCAATCGCCGCGTCGAGGAGATGTTTGCCGCCGGTCTGGTCGAAGAAGTCGAGGGTTTGCGTCACTTGCCGCACCCCGTCAGCCGCGAGGCCGCCCAGGCTTTGGGGTACAAGGAAGTCTTCGCGCATCTGGACGGTCAGGCTTCGCTGGCCGAGACGCTGGTGCGGGTTCAGACGCGCAGTCGCAACTTCGCGAAGCGCCAGGTCACCTGGTTTCGGCACCTGCCGGGGTGCCATCCTGTCAGCAACCGATTGACACGGGAACTCTGGGACTCCAGAATACAGTAAAGGAAGTGGTTAGTGGGGAGCGAAGAAGCCCACGGGCCGCGGCCCGTGGGCTTGACCCTTCCAACCACTCACCACGAATCAAGATTGTTTTTCCTTTCTGGACTGTGCTATAAGTCCTGCAAGGAATGTGCAGGTGCCGGGGGTGCTGGATGGCGAAGGTAACCTTTCAGGTACTCGAAGGCGTCGATAAGGGGCGCGTCTTCCGCGAGATGGGGACTCCCGTCACGATCGGCCGCGAGGAGGGGAACGTCCTGCGCCTCAACGACGAACGAGTCAGCCGCTTCCACGCCAAGGTGCAGCAGGACAACGAGGACATCATCCTGACCGACCTGGAAAGCACCAACGGCACGCGCGTCAACGGTACCGTTGTGCAAATCCGCCGGCTCCGCGTGGGCGATCGTGTCTGCGTCGGCCGTTCGCTCCTGCTGTTCGGCTCGAACGAGGAAATCGCGACGCGCATGGCGAGCCTCAGCAGTGTCCCGGGCGCGTCCCTGAGCCGTGAGGCCGGCGCGATGGAGTCCGAAGGACCGGCAACCGTTCAGGCCCGCACGCACACTGGCCCCATCGAGAACGATCTCGACTTCGACCTGAACGTCAAGGAACGGGTCACGCTCACCAGCGAGGCCATGTTCATCGGCAATCGCGCCCTGCCGCCGTTGCCGCAAAAACTGTCTCCCTCCCAGGCGGCCCGCCTCGCGGAGATCCTCGACTTCTTGCATCGCGGTCTGACCTGCGCCACCGAGAACATCCAGGCCAAGGAAGACGGTAGCCAGGTCACCCTCTCGTTCGCCGACTGGCAGCGCGTGCTGGCGATACAGATGTTGCTGGCGCGCTACCTTCGCGCCGTCGCCGAACCCGACAGTCTCGACGATTAAACTCATCGCCGCGCCCGGTAGAATACGAAAGAACAGGGGACACCACGTTTCGAGAGACGAGCGGCGGGGTTTATCCCCGCCGTCAGGCCGCCGGGATAAACCCGGCGGCTCGTTCTGAAAACGCGGTTCTTTCGTTTCCCGTAACCACCGGACGCGCACCCATGGCCGACCGTCCTTTTGTACATCTGCACTGCCACACCCACTACAGCCTCCTCGACGGCGCCAGCCGCATTCCCGAACTGGTCGCGCACGTCAAGAAACTCGGCATGAACGCCGTCGCCATCACCGACCACGGCAACCTGTACGGCGCCATCGAGTTTTACCGCGAGTGCAAGGCCGCCGGCCTGAACCCGATTTTGGGCTACGAGGCATACGTCGCTCCCAACAAACGCACCGACCGCGAACAGCGCCGCGCCAGCGCCGAGTCCGACGACGCCATCTATCACCACCTGACGCTGCTGGCCTACAACGCCGCCGGCTTCCGCAACCTCATCAAGATGTCGTCGCTGGCATTCCTGGAGGGCTACCACTACAAGCCGCGCATCGATAAGGAGTTGCTGGAGACCCATAAGGAAGGTCTGATTTGTCTCAGTGGCTGTGCCGCTGCCGAGTTCAGCGACCACATCCTCAAGGACCGCCTGGAGGACGCGGTCAAGACGGCGCAGTGGTTCCACCAACTCTTCGGCAAGCACTTCTACGTCGAGATTCAGAACAACGGCCTGCAGATCCAGAAGCAGTGCGAGGAAGGGGCGATCGACGTCGCGAACAAGCTGGGGCTGCCGCTCGTCGCCACCAGCGATGCCCATTATCTCAAGCAAGAGGATCACGTCGCCCACGACGTGCTGCTGTGCATCAACACGGGGCGGCTGCGCTCCAACCCGAAGCGTTTCAAGTTCGAGGGCAATCAGTTCCACATTCGCGGCCCGGAGGAGATGTACAAGCTATTCCCCGGCCGCGAGGACGCAGTGCGCCGCAGCCAGGAAATTGCCGACGCCTGCCACATCGACCTCGACTTCAAGAAACGTCATTTCCCGGTCTTCACGCCGCCGCCCGGCAAGAAGCCCGACGACTACCTGCGCGAGTTGTGCGAGCAGGGGTTGCTGGAGCGTTATCGAGGCAAGCCGCCGGAGAAGGAGAAAGCGGCCCGCGCTCGCCTGGAGCACGAACTCGGGATTGTCTGCCGCATGGGCTTCGCCAGCTATTTCCTGATCGTCTGGGACTTCGTGCGCTTCGCGCTGGAGCACGGCATCCCCGCCAGCGCGCGCGGCTCGGCCTGCGGAGCGATGGTCAGTTATGTCCTCAAGCTCAGCCACGTCGATCCGCTGGAGTATGACCTGCTGTTCGAGCGTTTCCTCGACCCCAACCGCAGCGAAGCGCCGGATATCGACATCGACTTTTGCCAGGATCGGCGCGAGGAGGTCATTGCCTACGTCAAGCAGAAGTACGGCGAGGCGAGTGTTGCACAGATCGCGACGTTCGGCACGCTGGCGGCGAAGGCGGCCCTGAAGGACGTCGGCCGCGTCCTCGACGTGCCGCTGGCGCGGGTGACCCAACTAACGAACTGGGTGCCCGAGACCTTGGGCATTAGCCTTGCGGATGCATTGCAACAGAGTCCTGAGTTCCGCGAAGCGTACAACACCGACCCGCAGGTGCGCGAGTTGGTCGATATCGCGAAGACGCTCGAAGGCACGAACCGGAATACGGGCATCCACGCGGCGGGGGTGGTGATCGCCAACGGCCCGCTGATTGACTACGTGCCGGTGCATCGGGCAGTGCGCAAGGGCGAGGACGCGGCCAGCCGCGGTGGCGACGTAGTCGTGGCGACGCAGTGGGTCATGGGCGACCTCGAAAAGGTCGGCCTGCTCAAGATGGATTTCCTCGGCTTGCGCACACTGACTGTGCTCGACAACGCCGTCAAGCTCATCGAGACAACGCGCGGACAGAAAATCGATCTGTTCAACCTGCCGCTGGACGACCCGGAGACGTACGCGCTCCTACAACGCGGCGACGCCAAGGGGGTGTTCCAACTTGAGAAGGACGGCATCCGCGAACTCATCAAGCGGATGAAGCCGGACAACTTTCGCGACATCATCGCCACCATCGCCCTCTACCGGCCGGGCCCACTCCAGGGTGGCATGGTCGATGCCTACGTCAATCGCAAGCATGGGCGGGAGAAGCCCACCTATCCCCATCCGGCTTTGGAAGAGATCCTGGGCAAGACCTTCGGCATCATGGTCTACCAGGAAGACGTAATGCGCATCCTGAACCGGCTTGGCGGGATTGAACTTTCCAGCGCCTATGCCTGCATCAAGGCGATCAGCAAGAAGAAGCACGACATCATCGAGCAACGCCGGGCGGAATTCCTGAAGGGAGCGATGGAACGAGGGGTTCGCGAAGACACGGCCAGGGACATCTTTGACCTGATCACTTTCTTCGGGGGCTATGGTTTCAACGCCAGCCATAGCGCTGCCTACGCCTTGGTCGCCTACCAGACGGCTTACCTCAAGACCCACTATACGCAAGAGTTCATGGCGGCGCTGTTGAGCAGTGAACTTGACAAGCGCAAGATTTTGGTCGAGCACCTCGAAGACGCCAAACGTCTCGGTTACCCGGTGCAGCCGCCCAACGTCAACCGGTGCGACCCGGATTTCACCGTGCGTGGTGACGACATCCTGTTTGGTCTCGTTGCGATCAAGGGACTCGGCCGCGGCGCCGCCGAGGAGATCGTCCGCCAGCGAGAGGCGAAAGGGCCGTACAAGGACATTTTCGACTTCTGCGAGCGCGTCGATCTGAAAATCGTCAGCAAGGCCGCGACGGAGCGGCTCATCAAGGCGGGCGCCTTCGACTGCTTCGGCGCCCAGCGCGCCCAGCTCATGGCGGCATTACCGCGGGCGATGCAGGCGGCGAACGAACTCCAGGCCGACCGCAAGCACGGGCAGATGAACCTGTTTGAGGTTCTCGACGCGGATGGTCCAGGCGACGCCCCTGTCGCGGCGACGCTCCCGGAGGTTCCCGAGTGGCCGCCGAGCGAGAAACTCAAGTACGAAAAAGAAGCCCTCGACTTCTACATCTCCAGCCACCCGCTGGCGCAGCACGAGGACGTCCTGCGTCTCTTCTCCACTCATGAGAGCGGTCAACTCCGCGACCTGCAAGCGCAGCAAGAGGTGCTGATGGGCGGCATGCTGACGCAGGTGCGGCTCATGAACACCAAGAAGGCACGCAACGGCAACAGCCGCTACGCCCGCTTCAAACTGGAGGACTTCAGCGGCCAGGCGGAATGCGTCATGTGGCCCGATGATTACGTCAACTACAAGGAACTCGTCGAGGAGGATCGCATCTGCTTCATCGGCGGGATTGTGGAGAAAACGCGCGAGGAGCCGGGCCTGGTCGTGTCGCGTGTCCTGACCATCGAGCAGGCCCAGCGCGAGCGCACGACTGGCCTGGCCATCGCGCTGCGCCTCGGGGAGCACACCCCCGGCCATCTCGATCAGGTGGCGCGCGTGCTCCAGGCGGCGCGCGGCTCCTGCCCGGTGTTCCTCTACGTCCGCGACGGGACCGGCAAGCAGGTTGTCCTCAAGGCGGGGGAGGGCTTCCGCATCAATCCGATCAAGCTTCCCAAGGCCGAGTTGGACGCGATCCTTGGCCCGGGCTGCGTTCACTTCTCGCGCCAGGGGAACGGCGCCGCCCGGAACGGGAAGTAAGAGGCTGCAACTCCGAGGCGAGGCGGGAGCGTGAGCGACCGGAGCAGCTATGTTCCTCCGGTCGCTCACGCTCCCGCCTCGCCAACAAGTGACTGAGCTTACCTGCCCCTCTCCGAGTCGTCGCGGAATCGTTCCTCCGCCCACGGGTCGCCGCGCATGTGGTAGCCTCCGTGCTCCCATTGCTCCCAGAAGCCGGGGCGGTCCTCACCCAGCAACTCGATCCCGCGGACCCATTTCGCACTTTTCCAGGCGTAGAGCCGCGGCACGACGAGACGCAGCGGGTAGCCGTGGTCCGGTTCCAGATCCTGACCATTGTGCCGCCACGCGAACAGGCAGTCCGCGCCCAAAAAGTCCGCCAGCGGCAGGTTCGTCGTGAAACCGTGTTCACAGTGGACGAGAACGTAGCGCGCCGCCGGCAACGGCTTGACCTGCGCCAGGACCGTGCGCGTGGCGACGCCGTCCCAGACATTGTCCAGCTTGCTCCAGCGCGTGACGCAGTGCATGTCGGCATGGACCTGCACCCGCGGCAGGCTCAGGAATTCATCGTAAGTACACTGCCACGGCGAATCGACCAGACCGAAGATACGGAACGTCCAGCGTTGGCGGTCGAAACGAGGGACATCGCCGTAGTGCAGCACCGGCCACTTGCGCGTCAGCACCTGACGCGGCGGAATTCGCTCGGTGCGACGGGCATCGGAACTGACGATGACGGGGGTGTTGGCGTCGCTCATGCGGATTATTTCTGGATTTTATCGAGGGCATACATCAGTAAAAGGACCACGCTGATGAACCCGAAGACCCCGAGCGAGAGGAACAGGCCGACATGGGACGATTCGGTGCAGCCCGCGCACCAGCCGCGCTGACCGCCGTGTTCGGGACAGTAAAGGTTCTGGCAGTTCTCACAGATGTGCCGCGCCAGCCCCTCGCAGACGTAACAGGAAGGCGGTCCATCGTCATCAAGATAGATGGTGGGCATGCGCCGCCGGTTCTCGCATTGCAAGAACAACTGCTCTTGACCGGCTCGGCCGCGGGTAGGCCCCAGGGACATGATGCCGACGGCGCAGTTGCGGCACAGGTTGGCACCGTGGCCCGAACAGAATGCCAGACCGCAACTCTTGCACTTGCCGGCCGCCTCTTCCGCGCATTCGTGGCACAGCATCACACACCCCGGAAAAGCCGAAATCCGAATGTCGAAATCCGAAACAAATCCGAAATCCGAACAAGAAAAAAGGCCCGGAGCGCGGGCGTCTCGCCCGCTGCCAAGCCATCAGGATGCGGGCGGGACGCCCGCGCTCCGAGGGTTTTCTTCTTTGGTATTCGGATTTGTTTCGGATTTCGAGTTTCGATATTCGGATTTCAATAGTGCATGCCGCTCCTGCGGATGTGGACCATCGGATGCCCCTCACTCAGGAGCCGGCCGCGCAGCACTTGCCCGACGATCAATTCATGATCGCCTGCGGGGTGCCGGGCGACCACGCGGCATTCCAGACACGCCAGCGCTTCCACCAGAATCGGCCCGCCCTCGCCGGGCTCCACTTCCAGCCCGGTGAACGCCGGTTGGTCCAGGGCGAAGCCGCGACCGAAGTGGACGATCATGTCGGTCTGCGTGTCGTCGAGGACGTTGAGCGTGAAGGCCGATCCCTCGGTCAACCAGGCGCCGATCTCGCGGCCGCGTTGCAGAGCCACGGTGAGCAGCGGCGGCTCGAAACTGCACTGCTGGATCCAGCTCGCCAGCATGCCGGTCTCGGCCGCGCCGCGCCGCGCCGTCAAGATGAACAGGCCGCTGGGGATCCGGCCCAGCGCGGCAGCCAGCTGGCGCTGCGCCTCGGTCCCGGTGTTCACGATGCGCCCCCCGTCTTGAGTGGCCGCCCGACGAGTTCCTGGACGTGCTGCACCTTCGCGTCCAGCTTGCCGCCGGGGCCTTTGCGATAGTCCACCTTGATCGAGCAACTAATGCGCTCGCAGTCCGCCTTGAGCGCCTCGTAACAGCGCTGTACCACGGCGAACACCTGTTCCCACTCCCCTTCTAGCGTCGTCCCCATCGCGTGGAGGCGGTAGTCCAGGCCGCTGTCCGCGACGATCTCCAGGCAACGGGCGACGTAGGGGGCGACGCTCTCGCCCTTGCCCAGCGGCGACATGCTGAAGTCCAGCAGGACCATTTCTGCCCTCCCTTTTCTCTCATTCCTTCAGCAGTTTCTTCACCTGGTCCTCGACCTTGGCGTAGTCGAGTTCCTCAGCCGCCCCTTTCTCAGCCTCTCCTTTGAAGCGAACCCATTTCCCCTGGCGATTAAAGACGAACACCACGGGGACACCGAAATCGACCCCCAACTTCTTCTTCCAGAATTCCTGCGGCTCATCCAGCAGCAGGTTCGTCAGGGTGGCCTTCTGCTTCTCCAGGAAGGCGCGGACCTTGGGGAGCACCTTCGACTCGATACGCTGGCCCGAGTCCTCATCGACCACCTTATCGACGCTGACAGAGAGGGCGACGAGGCCGTCGTTCGCGTACTTCTTGTGCATCTCGACCAGATGCGGAAAAGCGTTTTTGCAGGGGATTCAGTAGTCTGCCCAGAAATCGACCAGGATGACCTTGCCGCGGTGCTTGAGGATCTCCTCGGCCAAACCATCGTACTTGACGACCTTCAACCCGACGCCTTCGGCGCCCTTCCCCTGTGGGCGGGCTGGCTCGT
>WNGB01032045.1_pt1 | contig 11056 bp, 5 predicted proteins | sample 5400681 | NCBI WGS metagenome assembly WNGB01 (sample SAMN13153367, study PRJNA577476) | soil metagenome | isolation source: 115 cm soil or saprolite under grassland replicate 2 | place: USA:California | collected 2016-06-15 | reverse complement strand
AACGACCACGTCGCCAAGGAGCTCGAGCGGCTCGCGACGGCGGCCGACAAGTGGAACGAGCTCATCGGCGAGTACACCCAGGTGGTCCAGGGGATAAGCGACCCCAGGCAGGCCGCCGATCTGTGGGTGAAGATCGCGCGCTGGTACGATTCGGCGCTCCGGCACGTCGACTATGCGATCGCGTCGGCGCAGCAGGCGTTACAGCTCGACGCCGCCCACGTCGGCGCGCTGCAGGCGCTCGAGGACTTCTTCCGCAAGCAGAAGCGCTGGAACGACATGGTCGGTGTGTTGGCGCGGCACGCCGAGTGCGAAACCGAGCCCCACCTGAAGGTCGAGATCCTGCTGCGGCTCGCGGACACATACGAGAGCCAGGTCGGCGACGCGACCCAGGCGATGAACGCCTATCAGCGCGCGCTGAACTCCGACGAGCACTGCATCGACGCGATCAACGCGCTCGAGCGGCTCTACCGCCGCACCCAGGCGTGGGACCGGCTGGTCGACGTGCTCGCCAAGAAGTCGCAGGTCGTCAACGACACCGAGCAGGCGATCCGGCTGAAGTTGCAGGTCGGCGAGCTGTGGGAAGATCGCCTGGGCGACAACGACCGCGCCGTGGACGCGTACAAGGAAGTTCTGTCCGTCGATCCGCGCAATGTCTCGGCGCTCGAGGCGCTGGATCAGCTTTACGGCAAGACTGGGCGGATCGAGGAGCAGCTCGAGAACCTCGAACACCGGCTCGAGGTCGCGCCGCCCGAGGAGGATCGGGTCGCCATCTTCCAGCGCATGGCCGCGATGTGGGAGGAGAACTTCGCCAAGCCCGATCGGGCGACCGAGGTGCTGGAGAAGATCCTCCTCATCGACGAGCGCAACGCCAAGGCGTACCGCGATCTCGAGCGGCTATATCGGCAAGAGCGCAAGTGGGATGCGCTGGTCGACACCTACCGCAAGCACCTGGGTGTCCTCCAGGACGCCAACGAGCGCATCGACCTCCACACCAAGATGGGCCAGGTGTACGAGCAGGAGCTGCGCGATCTCGACCGCGCCATCGACGCCTACAACGACGTTCTGTCGGTCGAGGCCGATCACCCCGCCGCGCTCGCGGGTCTCGCTACTCTCTACGAAGAGACCGAGCAGTGGGATCGCGCCATCGAGATGATGCGGCGCCTCATCCGCGTCAGCACCGATCCCAAGCAGCGCGTCGACCTCAACTACCGCCTCGGGCGCGTGTTCGACGACCAGATGAAAGAACCGGAGCCCGCCGAGGAATACCTCGTCGAAGCGCTGTCGCAGGACCCGGCACACGTGCCGTCGATGTTGTCGCTGCTCGGCATCTACAAGCGCCGCGGCGATTGGCTCAAGGCGGCGCAGCTCATGGTTCGCGCCGAGGCGGCGACCGTCAACCCGCTCGAGAAGTCTCGCCTGCTGCACGAGGCGGGCAAGATCTTCCAGGAGAAGCTGGGCGACGAGGCGCAGGCGACGGACCTGTTTGCGCGCGTCCTGCAGCTCGACCCCGAGCACGTCGAGGCGGCCGAACCGCTATCGCAGATCTACTTCAAGCGCGAGGAGTGGGCGCCGCTCGTGCCCATCCTGGAGATGCTGGCGCGCAAGGCGGATCGGAAGACCAACCGCGAGCTCACCCAGCTCTATCACCGGCTGGCCAAGTCGGCTGACAAGCTGGGCGACAACGAGAAGGCGCTCAAGTATTACAAGCAGTCGTACGACCTCGATTCGACCTACCTGCCGACGCTCGTCGATCGCGCCGGCTTGCTCTATAGGGTGGAGAACTGGGACGACGCGTTCCGTATCTACCAGACCATTCTCGTCCACCACCGCGACACGCAGAAGGACGAAGACATCGTCGACATCTTCTTCCGGCTGGGGCGCATCAAGCTGAAGCTCGGCGAGCGCACCAAGGCGGTGAACATGTTCGAGAAGGCGCTGGAGATTCAGCCCGGTCACCGGGCGACGCTCGGCGCGCTCATCGAGCTCTACACCGACGCCGGCGATTTCGAGGCGGTCATCAAGCAGAAGCGGTCGCTGTCGTCGGCGTCGGCCACGTCGCCCGAGGACAAGTTCGAGCTGTCGGTCGAGATCGGCCAGATTTACAAGGACAAGCTCTCCAATCCGCAGAAGGCGATCGCGTCGTATCTCGAAGCGCTCAACGTCAAGCCGACCGACCGCCAGCTGCTCCATAGCCTGCTCGATCTGTTCAGCGAGACCAAGCAGTGGAAGAAGGCGATGGAGATCTTGATGAAGCTCGCCGAGCTCGAGACCGGCAAGGTCAAGGCGCGCTTCCTGGTCGCGGCTGGCAACATCGCCAACTACGAGCTGCACTCCACCGACGAGGCGGTCGACCTCTACAACCAGGCCCTGGATCAGGACCCCGACGACCTCAAAGCCTTCGAGCGGATCGACAAGATCATGACCGCTAAGAAGGACTGGAAGAACCAAGAGCGCAACTACCGCAAGATGATCAAGCGCATCGGTCAGGAGCCGACCGAGGAGCGCAAGCCGACGGTGATCGCGCTCTGGCACGCGCTGGGCGAGATCTACCGGTCGCGGCTCAAGGACTTCAAGTCGGCGACCGCGGCGTTCGAGGTGTGCGTCCAGCTGGATCCCGACGCCACCGCGCGCCACCAGATCCTGGCCGAGCTCTACCAGCTGTCGGGCCCGGAGGCCTACGACAAGGCGATCAAGTCGTACCGGCACCTCATCAGCGCCACCCAGGATCTCAACCAGATGGCCGTCTACATGAAGACGCTGCGGCGCTTGTTCATGGAGATGCGCGCCTACGATCGGGCGTTTTGCGTCGGCGCGGCGATGGTGTTCCTGCACAAGGCCGATGCGGAGGAACAGCAGTTCTTCGAGCAGTACCGGCCGAAGGCGTTCACGCGGGCCAAGGCGCGCCTCACCGAAGAGCTTTGGCGGAATATTTACCACCCCGACGAGGACCGCTACATCTCGGCGGTGTTCGCGACCGTCAGCCAGGCGGTCGCAGGCGCCAAGGCGCGGGAACACAAAGAGTGGGGGCTCAAGCGCAAGGACAAGCGCGACGTCGCCAACGATCAGCTGCTGTTCAGCAAGGTGTTCAACTACGTCAACCAGGTGCTGGGCGTTCCGCAGCCGGAGCTGTACCTGCGGCCCGAGTCGCCCGGTGAGCTCGACCTCGCCAACGCGCGCGAGAAGGGGCAGCTGACGCCGTCGTTCGTGGTCGGCGCCAATCTTTTGCAGGGACGCGCCGAGAAGGAGCTGGCGTACGTCATCGGCAAGAAGCTGGCGCTGATGCGGCCGGACCACTTCGTGCGCTGGCCGACCGTGGTCCCAACGGTGGCCGAGCTAAAGGTCGTTTTTCTCGCGGCCCTGCGCCTCGTGCAGCCGAAGTTCGAGGTCAAGGCCGAGCTCGCCCAGCCCGTGGGCGAATACGCGCGCGTGCTGCCCAAGCTCATCCCGCCGCAGATGCTGGAGCAGCTGGGCGCGGTCGTGCGGCGGTTCATCGCCAACCAGACCGAGGCGGACATCAACAAGTGGTCGAACGCGGTCGACATGACCGCGACCCGTACCGGGTTCCTTATCTGCAACGACCTCGACGTCGCGGCGCGCCTCGCGCAGACCGAGTCGATGTCGATCGGGGTGGCAGAGCCGAAGGACAAGGTTCGCGATCTCGTGTTGTGGTCAATCTCCGACGAGTACTTCGCGCTGCGCGAGCACCTTGGACTCGTCATCGGACAGGGGTAACGCAGGCAAGGTGCAAGGTGGAGAAGGAGGCGAGGCAATGTGGCTCGTCGCCTGGTTAGTCGCGGCCGCGGTTTTAATCGCGTGCGGGATCTGGCTCGGCCGGCGAGCGGCGGTACGCCACGCAGAGGTGCTCGCCGCTGGTACGCGCGCGGTCCGAACGGCGATCGCGGGCGCGGCGACCGCCGAGCGCAACGAGGTGCTGCGCGCCGCGGAGATCGGGGGCCGCGACGAGGCGCGCGCGCTGAGCAGCGCGGCTGAGAGCTTCTGTCAGGTTCGCGAAGCCGAGATCGATGCCCGGGCGCGGCAGCTCGTCGTTCGGCAGGCGGAGCTCGAGACGCATGCGGTGCACGCCGGCGAGCTCCAGGCTCGTATCGACCGCGCGGAGGCTCGACTCGCCAAGCGGCAGGTCGAGCTGGCCGCAGCGCGCGCCGAGATCGCCGCCGCGGTCGCCAGCGCCCGCGAAGTGATGGCGCGCGTCGCAGGCGAGACCGTTGCCACCGTGATGGCGGAGATTCGCGCCAGTGAGATCGACGACACGCGGCTCTCGTCGACGCGCGCCGAGCGCGCAGCGATCGAGGCGGCGGCGAGCGCAGCCTCCCGGCACGGCCGGCGACTGATCGGCATATCGACCGACCGCTACCAGGGCCACTACCTCACCGAGCGGTTGCTGTCGAACATCCCGCTCGGCCCACCCGCGACGGCCGAGGGTGTGATCGGTGCCGACGGCGCCAACCTGCGTGCGATCTCCGAGGCTGCGGGCGTGGGGCTGGTGCTCAGCGAGCGCCGGGATTCGGTGCGGCTCGAGGGTCTCGATGGCGTCGGCCGCGAGCTGGCCCGACGGGTGCTGGCGCGGCTCGGCCGCGATCCGCGGCTCGGCCGCGACCCGGCGGCGGTCACGCGCGCCGCCCGCGAGACGGCCGGGAACCTGGACCGCGAGATCGTCGAGCTCGGCCGGCGAGCGTTCGCCGAGCTCGAGATTCCGCTCGCGCACGCCGACATCGTCAAGCTGGTCGGCCGGCTCAACTACCGCACCAGCTTCACCCAGAACCAGTGGAAGCACGCCCTCGAGGCCGCATTCCCCGTGATCGGCGCGGACTACGCCCGTCGGCTCGGCGAGCCCGAGGTCGTCGCCAACGCGATCGGGGCCCACCACACCGACGAGCCGTTCGGGAGCGCGTACGCATACCTGGTGGCGGCCGCCGATGCGCTGTCGGGAGCTCGTCCGGGCGCGCGCCGGCAGACCGACGACAACTACCTCGCCCGCATCGAGGAGCTCGAGCGCATCACCCGCGGCTTCCCCGGCGTCGCCGAGGCCTACGCCGTTCAGGGTGGGCGCGAGGTCCGGGTCTACGTCGCGGAGGACGCCGTCGACGACGCCGGCGCGGTCGCGCTATCGAGCACCATCGCCGCAAAAATCTCGGCGGAGATGAAGTTTCCGGGGCAGATTCGGGTTACCGTCATCCGCGCGTTGCAGGCCGTCGCGGTCGCCAGCTGAAGAACATGAACGTCGCCATCCCCCCGGTCATTTTCTACGTACTGGGTGCTTTGTTCCTGGTGTTTGGGACGCTGCGCGCGCTCGTATTCGGCCGTCGCCGCGCGGATCGCGAGATCGTCGACGACACCCCCGAACGTGCCAAGGCCCGCCGAAGGCACCTGATGTTCGGGATCTTCTGGGTACTGACCGGGCTGTTCTTGATCGCGTCGACGGCGGGCGTGCTGGGACGGATGCGGTGAGCGCCTCGGCGTCGCCGGGAGGTTTCGCGGCCTACGTCGACCTGCTCTGCTGCCCGCGCTGCAAGGGCCAGCTCGCCCCGCTCTCGGACGGCGCTGTCCGATGCGGCGATGAGGGTTGCGGCAAGACCTTCCCGATCGTAGGCGGCCGGCCGGTACTGATCGACGACGATCGGTCGGTGTTTGCGGTCGCCGACTACCAATCGCCGCCGACGAAGGTCGGCCCACCCCGCGCGATCGCCCGGCTGCGCGATTGGGCGCGCCGGGTCCCGTCGCCGTCGGTCAACCTTTCGGCGGTGCGGTGCTTCCAACAGATGAAGGTGCTGCTCCTCGAGCGGAGCCCGAACCCGGTGGTCCTGCTGGTCGGCGGTGGGTTGATGGGGAAAGGGATGCGCGCCCTGACCGAGGTGCCCGCGCTTCGTCTCATCAACCTCGATCCGTCGCCGACGTCGGACGCGGCCATCTTCTGCGACGGCCACGACCTGCCGTTCAAAAACGGATCGGTCGACGCCGTCATCACACAGGCGGTGCTGGAGCACGTCGCGGACCCAGTCCGTTGCGTCGAGGAGATTCACCGCGTGCTGAAGCCCGACGGGCTCGTGTACTCCGAGATTCCATTCATGCAGCAGGTGCATCAGGCCGGCTACGACTTCACCCGCTTCAGCCACCTCGGCCAGCGCCGGCTGTTCAAGCGTTTCGCCGAGATCGAAAGTGGTGCTGTGGCCGGTCCCGGCACAGCGCTGGCGTGGGCGTGGCGATACTTCCTGGCCTCATTCGCGCCCACGCGCGCCGTCGCCAAGGCGCTGTTCTGGATCGGGCGCGTCACCGGAATGTTGATCGAACAGGCCGACTACCTCGTCCGCCGGCGCCCGGGCGCGCTCGACGCCGCCTCGTGCATCTACTTCTTCGGCCGTCGGAGCGATCGAGCGGCCTCCGACCGCGAGCTCGTCGCCGCCTACCGCGGGCTCCAGCGGTAGCCCGCACGCTCAGCGAGGGTCGAGTACCCGCGGACGGCGCCAGAAGATCAGCGCCGGCAGCGCCACGATCGCGGCCAGCAGGCACGCGATCTCGCCGAGGATCGCCATCAGCCCGAATCCCTGCAGCGCCTGGTTGCGCGCCGCCAGCAGCGAGCCGTAGCCGACGATCGTCGTCCACGAGCACAACGCCACCGCCGCCCCGGTCGAGATCACCGCCCGGCCGATGTCGCGCTCTTCACGGTAACGGGTGACGACGTTCAAGGCGTATTCGGCGCCGATTCCGAACGTGATCGGCAGCGCGATGAAGTTGAGGAACGTGATGTGAACGCGCGCCCAGCCCGCCCCGCCCACCATCAGCACGACGCCCAGGATCAGCGTTCCCAGCGCCATCAAGGCGGCGCGCGGTGGCTTGATCGTGAGCGCGATGATGAGCAGCACCGCGATCAGCGACGCGACCGTCGCGATCGGGCCGTCGTGGAGAATCGACCGGATCATCGCGCCGAACACGACCGCGAAGCCGGATGTCTCGATCACCTTGCCGCCAGGCAAGTGCAGCGTCTGCAACACGCCGGCGATGCGTAGCAGGTCGCGCCCGTTCCACACCGACACGCCGAGGTCGGGCGGGTACACCAGCACGACCCGCCCCACCGTCCCGTCGACCTCGGTGAACGGGCGGCGCGCGATCGGGGGCAGGTCCTGGGGTGTCAGCAGCTTGAGGTCCGCGGGCGGATCAACCTGCGCGATGTCGGCCCGCTCCTTGTCGGTGAGCACCGCCAGCGCTGGATCGTGCGTGAGCTTGCGGATGTTCGCGAGCAGCTCGAGCTTGCGCTCCTGCACCTCGGGCGGCCCGGGCAGGAGATCGTAGATGGTCGCGATCTGGCCGATCACCGGCGGGCCGGGGGCATTTTCGTCCTGACGGCGAATGGTGGCCTTTAGCGGTTCCACCTCGTCGATGCTGTCGGCGAGCACGACCGTAGGCGATGGCCATCGCCCGAACATCGAATCTAGGCTTCGATTGAACTGCTGTGCCTCCTCGGTGGTGGCGAGCTTCGCGTTCAGCTTCCGGAAGTCGTATTCGAACGGATCTTGTAGGAAGTGGCGGAGCCCCACGATCGCCGTCACCGTCAGCACCGCGAACGCGACGGTCACCGCCGCGCCCTGCCGCCGCAGAAACCCGGCCAGCGGCCCGAGCTCGACCGGCGCCCGCGCCGATGCCTCGGTCGACGAGCCTTCACGCCGGTCCAGCAGGACCAGCATCGCCGGCAGCGCGGTGTAGGTCGTGATCCAGCAGAACAGGGCGCCGGCCGCCCCCATCACGCCGAACTGGTAGAAGCCGCGGAAGCTCGTCACCGTCAGCGACGCGTATGCCGCCGACGCCGAGATCGACGCCACCAGCGTGCCCCGCCAGGTGCCACCCAGCGCGCAGCGCAGCGCCTCGGACGAGTCCGATCCGCGCGCACGATGCTCCTCGTAGCGCGACATCAGCACGATGGCGTAGTTGATGCCGTTGCCGATGATGATCGACCCCAGGAACGCGGTCGACGAGTTGAGGTAGCCGAACGCGATCTCGGCGACCGCGAACGCCATCACCGTCCCGATCGCGGCCGGGACGCCGGTGAGCGGGATGGCGCGCAGTCGCCGAAAGTAGAGCCCGATCGACAGCGCGACCACGGTCAGGCAGGTGATCGTGACCCAGAAGATGTCGCGCTCGATCGCCTCGCGGCTGGCGATCGCGGTCGCGATCGGCCCCGCGACTTCTGCCCGCATCGCGGGGTGAAATGCGGTCGGCGGATTGTTGCGGATCAGCTCGTGCGCGGTCGTGAACAGGTCCCCCCCCGCATGTTCGGCGAATAGACCGCCCGGCGGCAGCGCTGCAATCCATACGAACTCGCCGTTCTTGCTGCCGAACACGCCGCCCGGGAACTTGTCGTCGAGGCCGCCGTCCTTCTTGGCCATCCGCTTCTGCATCGAATCGATCGATTCTTCTTCACCGAGCGACACGAACAGCGGGTTCTTGCGACGGCTGATCTCGCTGCGCAGCCGATCGCGCACGGTCTCGAGATCGTCCTCGGACGCGTACAGCCACTTGTTCCGCAGCAGGAAGTCGCGGACGTCGCGCACGTGGTAGGTCGCGAGGTTGATCACGCTGGGTGGCAGCGCGCGCAGTTTCTGGGTCAGAAGCTCTGCGTATCGCTCATTGGCGGCGCGGTCGGGCGAACGGATCCCGATCAGCAGCAGCGACAGGTCCCCCATGCGCTTCTGGGTTTTCGTGAGCGCGACCACACCCGGGTCCTGGCTGGGAAGGAGCTCCACGAACGCCGTGCGCAGCTCGAGCCGCGTCGCCACCACCGCGGCCAATACACCCGCCAGCAGCGCCGCCCCCAGAACCCGCCCCGGGTGCCGAACCAGCCAGCCGTGGTAGCGGCTGATTCGGCTGTACGCTGGCGGTACCATCGGGCACATCAAGGTAGCAGGGAAGGCTCTAACATTGGAGCGTGATCCGCGACTCGCACTTGCGGTTTCACGGTCGCAGTTTACGAATCGTGCCGTCGCCGATATGATCGAAGCATGCTGTCCTCCCTTGGCTTGATCTCCGGGCGTGTGATGGCGGTCGCGCTCGTGGTCGGCGCGGGGGTCGCGCTCGCGCCGCGCGCCGCGTTCGCGGTCGGCGAGGAGATCACCGACATCCGCGTGCTCGGCAACCAGCGCACGGAGGAGTCGACGATCCTGTCGATCGCCGGGATCTCGATCGGCAATGTCGTCGAGACCGACACGATGGACATGATCCGCGAGCGCCTCAACACGACGGGGCTGTTCTCGGACGTCAACGTGTGGTGGGAGCCGCACGCCTCCGGCGTGCGCGTGAACATCTCGGTCACCGACAAGTTTCCGTGGGCGCCGGTGCCGACCGTCTCGCTGTCAGCCAACAACAAGGCGGCCGGGCTGCTGTTCGTGCACGGCAATTTGTTCGGACGTGGCAAGCAGCTCTTGCTCGGGGGACGCGTCGCCAGCATCGATTCGGGCGCGGCCCTCGGCTATCGCGATCCGTCGCTGTTCGGGACCTGGATCTACTGGCAACTGCAGGCTTCGGTGCAACGCCAGGTGATTCCCGAATTCGACAACAGCGGGTCGTTGAAGGACCCGGCCGTGATCCGCGAGACCCGCCTGCTGTCGTTCGGGCTCGAGCCGTCGATCGGAATTGCGTGGCTCCGACGGGTCAAGACCCAGGTGGGCTGGCGTATCGAGCAGTTCCGGCCGTTCGGGCTCAACGACGGGTCTTTCGTGCCGGGCACCGATACGCCGCTGCAGGACGCCACCCAGCCCGGGGTGATCGGCGTGGGGCGCGCGGCGCTTTCGTTCGATTTCCGCGCGCGCGAGTTCGCGGTCATGCGCGGCGCAGCGCTGTCGGGAGCAGTCGATTACGCGGCGCCGGGCTTCGGTAGCGACTTCACCTATTGGCGCGCTGGCGCCAGCTGGGAGCAGGGGTTCAGGATCTTCAAACGCCACAACTTTATCTACTTCGCGAATGCCAACACCGGTCACAACCTGCCGTTCTTCGCCGAAGCGACCGCGGGCGGCAACAACCTGCGTGGCTATCTGGTTCAGCAGTTCAGGGGTGACACGCAACTGGCGGGCAAGGTGGAGTACCATTTCCCGCTGTTCTCTATCGGATCGCTCGATTTCCGCGCACTCGGGTTCTACGACTTGTCGGCGGTTTGGTTCCGCGAGAACCCGACTTTGATCCCGATTACCGACGGCGGTCGCGACTACGGTATGCGGGAGACGCCCGACGGCCGGACCTACCCCAGCAACCTGCCGCGCGGGTTCACCTTCAAGGACAGCGTCCACAACGCGGTCGGCGGCGGTTTTCGGTTCTTCCTGCGTTCGGTCGCCGTTCCCCTGGTCGGCTTCGACGCCGGCTACGGAATCGAAGCGCGCAACTGGCGCTTCATCTTGATCGTCGGCGCGTGACGCGCACGAAGGTCCTCTACTTCATTCCCAACCTGCAGCAGGGGGGGACCGAAGGGCAGATTCTCGAGCTCATCAATGCGCTACCGGAGCGGTTCGAGCCCGTGTTGTGCGTGTATCACCGCGACGGGATCTTCTTCGATGCGCGGTGTCCGCCCGGGCAGCCAGCGCACGAGCTCGGCGTGCGGCGGATGAATCTGCGCGCGCTGGATCGGCTCACGCAGATCTTTCGGGCGGAGAAGCCGGCGATCGTTCACTCGTTTCGCGACAAGGCGAATTTTTGGGCGCGGTGGGCGGCGTCGCGTGCGGGAGTGGCGATCACGATCACCTCGTGCCGCAACCGGATGATGGAGCTTCGGTACCTCGCGATCGAGAGAAGCATGTCGGAGCGGTCGCGGCTGATATTGGTGAACTCGGTGGGTGTTGCGGACGAGCTCGTGCATTGGGCGGGTGTGGCGCGCGACAAGATTCGTGTCATCCACAACATGCTGGACGTCGAACGATTCCGTCCACCCACGGACGCGGAGCGCGCCGACGCGCGCGCGCAATGGAATCTTCGCGAGGGTGAGCGCGCGCTGGTCTTGCCCGGGCGGATCGGGCTGCAGAAACATCAGCTCGGGTTGCTGTGGGCGATGCGGGCGCTCGCG
>WNGB01024913.1_pt1 | contig 11058 bp, 7 predicted proteins | sample 5400681 | NCBI WGS metagenome assembly WNGB01 (sample SAMN13153367, study PRJNA577476) | soil metagenome | isolation source: 115 cm soil or saprolite under grassland replicate 2 | place: USA:California | collected 2016-06-15 | reverse complement strand
AATGCCATCGATCTCGATGTCCTGTCCGATGTGAGCGAGGCCGATCTGGAGAGATTGGGTGTCGCGCTCGGCCATCGAAAACGGATGCTCAGAGCGATCGCTTCGCTTCCAGGCGCGAGACCAGCCGCCGGCGCGTCGGGCACCGGCCGGGCCCCGCCGCTATCCGAGCCCGAGAGACGCCAGCTGACCGTGCTTTTTTGCGATCTGGTCGGCTCGACCGCTCTGGCGGTCAAGCTCGACCCCGAAGACCTGCGCGAGGTGGTCCGCGGATACCAAAGCTCTTGTGCTGCGGTGGTCACTCAGATGGGCGGGCATGTGGCCCGATTCATGGGCGACGGACTCCTTGTCTATTTTGGCTACCCCCAGGCGCACGAGGACGATGCTGAACGCGCCGTGCGGGCGGGGCTGAATCTCGTGGCAAAGGTGAATCAGCTGCTGCTTCCGACCGGGGACCCGCTGCAGGTGCGGGTTGGAATTGCAACCGGCGTGGTCATTGTCGGTGACCTCATTGGCGAGGCGTCGGCGCAGGAGCAGGTGGTCGTCGGAGAGACTCCGAATCTAGCTGCTCGCTTGCAAAGCGTGTCCGCCCCTAACACCACAGTCATAGCCGCCAGCACACTGCGGCTGCTCGGGGATATGTTCGTGTGCGAGCAGCTGGGGCCGTTTGAAATCAAGGGCCTTTCCGAGCCTGTGATGGCGTGGCGGGTGTTGGGGGAACGAGTGACCGAAAGTCGCTTCGCCGCAATCCATCCGACGAACCTTACGCGCTTTGTCGGCCGGCAGAATGAGCTGCACCAGTTGTACGGCTTGTGGAAGCGGATCAAGGCCGGCAAGGGTCAGATTGCTCTGCTGTGTGGCGAGGCCGGCATCGGCAAGTCGCGCATAAGCAAAACGCTATTGGTTCGGATCATAGATGATGCACACGTGACGATACGACTCCAATGCTCTCCCTATCATACCAACAGTCCATTTTATCCAATTATCAGCCAGCACGAACATGCGGCGCATTTCCAACCACTCGATCCCCCCGAGGTCAAGCTCGAGAAGCTCGAGGCCCTGTTATCCCAGATCGGTTCAGAGATAGTGGCCGACGCCCCGCTCTATGCCGCCTTGCTGTCGATCCCAACGGATGGACGCTATCCGGCCTTGGAGCTGACGCCGCGACGGCAGAAAGATCTCATGATCGAGGCTCTGGCCCGTCAAGTTATGACCCTTGCGCGCACAAAGCCGGTGCTCTTCGTAATCGAGGACGCACATTGGATCGATCCTTCCACGCTGGAAGCAACGAATCGATTCATCGAGGCGGTCAAGACGGCTCCGGTCTTACTCCTGATCACCTTCAGGCCCGAGTTTTTCCCGCCGTGGCTCGATCAGCCACACGTGACCATGATCCATATCGATCGACTTGGGCGCGACAAAGCCAGCGCGATGATCCGGGATCTGGCAGGCGGCAAGGAATTGCCAGCCGAAGTGCTCGAGCAGATCATCAACAAGACCGATGGGGTTCCCCTGTTTATCGAGGAGCTGACCAAGATGGTGCTGGAGTCCGGGCTGCTCCGGGACGCAGGGGATCGCTACATCACGGTCGGCCCGCTGCCGCATCTCGCCATTCCGACCACGCTGCACGATTCATTGATGGCGCGTCTTGATCGGCTCAGCCCGATCAAGGAGGTTGCCCAGATCGGCGCGGCTATCGGTCGTGAATTCACTTATCGCCTGCTCGCGGCAGTCGCGCCAATTTCCGGCATTGCACTGCAGTCGGCGCTAGCGCAACTCACGCACGCTGGATTGATCTTCAGCCGCGGCGAACCGCCGGATTCCAGTTACATCTTCAAGCACGTCCTGCTGCAGGATGCGGCGTACGCGAGCTTGCTGCGGGGGAGGCGCCAGGCACTGCATCGCCGTATCGCCGATGCGCTCGAGGACCAGTTCGCCGAGTTGGCAGAGACACAACCGCAGCTGATGGCGCATCATCTGGCGCAAGCGGGGCGCACCGAACTGGCCATCAATTACTTACGAAAAGCCGGGCAGCGTGCGAACGAGAGCTCGGCCAATGCGGAAGCCATTGGGCATCTGAAGCTCGCGCTGGAACTTCTGCAATCACTTCCCGACGGTCCGGAGCACAAGCGAAAAGCGCTCGAACTGCAGGCGATGCTCGCCCAGGCGATGATCGCAGGCCGCGGCTATGCCGCGCCCGAAACTAGGCAAGTTCTGCTGCAGGCGAAGGCATTGACCGATGAGCATACCGAGGTGCCGCAGAAGTGCATCATCCTTTACGGGATATGGGCGTCCTACTACGTCGCCGGTGAGGTCGCGATGCAGCAGAAGGCGGCGGTGGAGTTTCTTGCCGAAGCAGAGCGGCATGATGAGAGCGCTTCAGTCTGCCTGTCCCATCGCACCCTCGGCACTACCTATGTGCAGATGGGTGAATTTGCTGCTGGGCGCCAACACCTCGAACGCGCTCGGGAGCTATACGATCCTGAGCACCATTCTCAATCCAAGTACGTCTACGGTCAGGACATCGGAGCGACCGCCCTGAGCTATCTGTGTTGGGCGCTGTGGCATCTGGGATATGTCGATCAGGCGGCGGCGGTCGCGGCCGAGGCGACGAAACGTGCTGAGGCGTTGTCACATCCGTTTACGCTTGCCTACACCGTTTCTCATGCCCGCGGCATGATGGATATCTTCCGCCGCTGCCCGGAGGATACGCGATCATATGCCAACACCGTCATTTCGATTTGCAGCGAGCACGACTTTCCGTTCTGGGCGGCCGGCGGGCGGATTCTCGACGGCTGGGCCATCGCATGGCAGGGGAACGTAGACGAAGGGATCGAAAAGCTTGATAAAGGTCTAGCGGCTTGGCGCAAGACTGGCGCGCGCCTGTGGTTGCCCATCTTTCTCGCCCTCAAAGCCGAGATTCACGCCAAGGCGGGCCACAGCGATGCCGCACTAAATACCATCGGAGAAGCACTCGCCATTTCGGACGAGACGGGTGAACGCTGGGCCCTCGCCGAGGTGCTGCGGATCAAGGCCGGCTTGTTGCAGGCGACCGGGCGCGCTGCGGCCGACGAGATCGAGAAACTGCTCGTCGAGAGCCTGGAAACTGGACGGTCCCAGCAGGCGCTTTCCTGGCAACTACGCACGGCATGCGATCTTGTGCGTCTCTGGCAGGGGCAAGGTCGCATCGAGGAAGCCCTGACGTTGTTGCAATCCACTTATGATCAGTTCACCGAAGGTTTCGACACGGCCGACGTGATCCAGGCCGAGGCGCTTCTAAAAAGCCTAAGAACTCGCCGGAGATCGTGAAACGTCGAGAAACCAGAGGGTACCGCGGAACAGAGCGGCGATGGTTCGCGCTTCACTCATCCTCTCAAATACGCCGGCAAGCTGATCCGGCCCGCTGATAGGAAAGCTCGTCAGCTCAAGCCTCAGCGCTTGTGCCGCAGCTTCGGTTCTCTGCGCCTGCGCGCTGTCCGGGGAATTCGCGTTAGATAGTACCGCAACTCGCACTAACGAAGGCAGTGCGTTGATCTGCGGGCTATAGCAATTTCCTATGGGTTCCAGTCCTCCCAAGTTTCGCGCGAGATGTGACGCCGGTCACAGATATCTTCCGCTCCCCGGTCTAAAGCCCCGCGCAGCGACATCGAGCCGCGTTGGCGCAAGACATCGCGCGCGTAACCGGAAGAGCGTTCAAAACTTAGAATACGACAGAGGATAGCATCGATTCCTCGCCGTTCCATGACCGCAGTTCCCCCGCAAGCGGACATGCGCCGATGCTGTGATTGACGCGCGTAATTAGTAGGCCCCCGCGACAGTCGAGAGCCGCTATAATGTTCTGGGGGCAACGCAACGGAAGGAAAATAATCATGCCCGTGATGTCTGGGTTCGGCGCGCTTGAGAAGCTGCCGTGGGAGCGTATCAATGACAAAATTGAGCGCCGCGTTCTTGCGGGGAAGCATGGAATGATCGTGTGGTGGAAAGTCAAGGCCGGCGCGCATGCTGGTGCGCATCAGCATCCGCACGAGCAGATCGTTTGGATGCTCAAGGGCAAGATGGATTTCCGCATCGGCAACGAGCGGCGTTCGATGATCGGGGGCGATGTTGCAGTTATTCCCGGCGACACCGAGCACGAAGGTTTCTTCTCCGAAGACACCGAGGTTGTGGATATCTTCGCGCCACCGCGTGAAGATTTTCTCGCTGGGGGTACGCCATCTTATATGCGTGCGCCGTAATCAGGTTGCCCCGCCTGCCGCTTAGCAGCTCGAAAGCGACCACCCTCGGCTCAAAATCACTACGACCAGCGCTGCCGACTGTCCGCTTAGTCCCAAAAGCGGACAAATTGGCCGACGTCTTGGGACGTCTGCTTAAGCCTGATTCTTTATTGGGCTGATTTCGCGGCAGCCGCCCTGTCGATCTTCCTTCTCCCAATGTTTGGCCAGCGAAGCGTCGCCATACTTTTCGTTGCGATCGCAAGCTTGTTGATTGGATTTGCTTGCCCACCAACACAACGCGTCCATCACGGAGCGGACTTCCAATTCGTATCGTCGCACGAGCGGAAATTTGGATGCACCGGCACAGTGGCCACCGCATGCTCTAGTGATTTTGTTTGATTGAGCCTTCCCGCGTCAGCGGTCCAAATCCCCAAGAGAACAGCGGTTTGCCGCCGTCGTTTCCGATGGCGACCACCTCCTCCAGCCAGAACCGCTCGTGCTCGCCGCCCGGGTAGAGCAGGTGGACTGGGACCACCATTCCGTCTTCCAGCATCCAATCGACGTTCGACTTGGCGTCAGCCGTGCGTTGCTCGATGTCCATGTGCGACAGGCCGAGGCCGTGGAAGAAGATGACGGCTGAAGCCGGGTCCGGCACGCCTTCCCGCCGGTAGATTTCGCGACCTTTGGCCTGCAGCTCGCTGATGCGCGCGCCCGGTCGCATGGCGGAAAGCAGCATCTGCGCCACCCTTGCCGTCGCATCGGCAAAGCGCTTGGCCGCGCCTTCAGGCTCGCCCTCTACCACCCAGGTCTTGCCGCCGTCCCAGCAATAAAGATCGATGGTGCCGTGGCAGTCGAACATGACGTGGCTGCCAGGCTCGATCACGTCGTTCTCGAGGCCGGTGGCGAGCGTGAGCGCGGGATCTGTGCCGCGCGGATGACCCCACACCATGCCGCCCGGGTCGCGCACGAAACCGCCCAACTCGGTGACGGCGCACGCATAGGCCTTATTGAGATCCCGCCAGGTCGCGCCCTTGTCCCAGGCGGCGATGGTGCGTCGGATCGCCGCCTCGTTGAGGGCGGTCGCGCGCTGCAACAGGCCCAACTCGGTCTCGGTCTTCACTGCGCGCGCGAACATCAGTGGGTCGTAGCCATCCGCGACCTCGAGCCCCTCGACCTCCAAACGGAACCCGAAGCCCATGTCGTCGAAGGCAACGCGCCCGTGCTCGAGCCTGAGATCCTTGAGCGCGCGACGGACGGCGCTGGCCATGTCGAAGGCATAGGCCGTGCGGGCATGGGCTATCCACGACGCCTCCGCCCCGTCTTGCGGGATGAAACGATCGATATCACTGCGCTGCGCTGGTAGGTCGAGTGGCATCATCACGGCGCGGAACGGCCGCAAATCCTCGACCCACGTCGGCTGTTTGAGAAACGTCGCTAGGTAGTAATCAGCAAGAATGAGGACAGGATGGTCCGGCATGTGGCGCGAGAGTATCACGGCGTAAGGCCGCGGCTCGTCCGACTTGTGCGCGATGCCGTTGAACGCTGTGAGGTAGAACACGTTCCACGGAGCGGTGGCCACGATCCCGTCGAGACCGCGCGCCTTCATGGCGTGAAGCAAACGATCGAGGTTGCAAAAGCGCTTCGGCAGCGGCGCACGCGCGAAGGCATCGGCGGTCGCGGCGTGCGCTGTGTTCATCATGACCGCTTCTCCGTAGCGCAGCCATGCATCTGTTGGATCGTCGAACTTGCCATTTATTGCATCCCGAAACAACTGACAGACACCAGTCGCGGCACCGTCATGTGCGCCGCCACGCGCGACGCGATGCGACGCGATCCCAGTCCTAAGTGAGTTCGCTGGCGATCCACCTCGTGACTGACCGCTGGGTAGGTGACCAGCCGAGATCGGCCGCGGCTTTGCCGCGCACACGGCTGTTTGAGCCGAGCGAGAACACTGCCATGTTCCAACCCCAGGCGGTGATCGCCTGCTCGGCGGACCAGGATTGTGGAGCGCCGAGACCAAGTCGGACCGCGATGGCCTTCGCGATTTCGGCCAACGCCTCCTCGCCGCTCTCGACGTACATGAATGTGCTGGCGGGTGCTTTCGCGATGGCTAACGTATAAAGCGCCGCGACATCGGCGATATGTACATTCGACCAACGGTTCAGTCCGCGTCCGATGTACCGCGCGACCCCGGATGCCTTGGCTTGGCGCACGAGCGCGGGGATCTGGACGCTTTGCGCCGGGGCCCCTAGAGCATTGCCGTAGATCATCGTGTTGCAGAGCACCACCGAGCGGATGCCGGAAGCAGCGAGCACCAGCCGGTCGATCGCGACACGAGCGGCCTTATCGGGGTGCGGCTCGATTGGCGTCGCCTCGTGAAAGATTCGATCGGACAGTTCACCCATGGCGAGATCGGCCACGATGCTGCTGCCGCTGCTATGGATCAAGGGTTTGCCGGAACCGGACAGACCGGCAATCAACGCCTCGACTGCACCGCGGTGATCGCTGCTGGCCGCATTGACGACAGCATCGGCAGCCCGGGCTTCGACCTGCAACAGCGTCGCATCATCAAGCGATCCAACGACTGCTTCGACGCCGTACGCTGCAACCGCGTCGGCCTTCGCCTTGCTGCGAACGAGGCCGCGAACCGTATGGCCGTCTGCGATAAGGGCTGATGCAACCGCGCCGCCAATAAAGCCACTCGCGCCGGTGATGAAGATTTGCATATTGGCCCTCCCGCGTTTCGGTCGTGACGAAAGCGTCGCTGCCAACTCGAGATCCTTGGGGAAGACCTGAATTGTTCTGAATCTAGCCGTGCCGCGAAAGACGTAGGGGTACCCATCAGAAGGACGCCGATACGAGGCACTCTCATTGAGATAACCGATAGCGGTCTGGATGTGCGGCGAGATTCGGTTCCAATAAAATTGCGGATATTTATCGACGATGTCTGCTGGCGATTCATAGCCGAGCTGCTTGTTCAGACCAATTTCTTCAAATTCGTAGTAGAGCGCATTGGCTTTTCTCAAATAGTGGGGATCGCCAAGCTGACCGATGAGATCTGCGGCTCGTAAGAGTTCGCCTTCTTCGTCAACCTCCTCCTTCTCGTCGGTCGACGATGAATATGGGAATCGCGTGAATCCGATTGCACGTGCGATCCGCGCGCCGTCGAGTTCCTCGACTGCCGCGAGACGATCCCGCACGAACAGCATCGATCGTTCAACGTGATATGGCGCAAGCGCGGCGTCGGACGATCCGCGCGGCAATGAAACCTTGCGGCCAGTCCCATCAACAACGTAGCCATCATCCCCGTCCCCTTTGACGACGCCGCGGACGTACCCAATATCATGCGCCAGGCAGGCGACGATAAAGTTCGAATAATCGGTCGGTGTCGAAGGCTTCAAAAGTGCACGGCCCTTGAAGATGTCATGGCCGGCCAGAGTGACGAGCATCGTATGCTCGACATTGTGGTAGAGGGCGTCGCTATTCCCGATGCATTCAAGCGCCACCCGGGCAGCGAACGGAATGAGTTCAGCCAAGCGCGCATGCGAAGCCCCGAACCGATCCTTCATATCGGCGGCAAGGAAGGAGCCCAGGGCTCCTGCCGCTAGCTCGGGTAGCGTAATCATGCATCGCGGCCTGAAAGCTTGCTCTACAATAATCGTGGATCTGCCCGAGTTCTATATTAAATCGAAAGACTCAAATGCGATTCCGAGCTAACGTCGGTTGCATCACCGGCAGCGGCACGGGGTCAGGCGCCGGCGGCAGAGAGACCGGTCGCGCTCCCGCCTGAACGGATCGGAGCGCACCAATGCCCATCACGCCGTACCTCGACGGCTTCGAGGCTGATACCGAGACCAAGCGCGTCCTCGGGGTCGCATTTGAAATGACCTGCGTGGCCCTGCGACTTGCAGGTCGCGACGGCGATCTCGCCCACGAGGTCATTGCCAGGCGAATGATCGAGCTCGCCCAGGCCGGCGAGCGCAATCCCGACATTTTGTGTGAAACCGTCTTGAAGGAGCATGACGCGTGGCGTTTTTGACGCGCTGCTCTGCGCCGCCGGCATTGGTGGAATGAAACCTCCGCGTTCGCTCGCGGGTTCTGCCGTCCATGACCGACGTTCCGGGCGGAAAGAACATTCGCAAGCTACCGCCAGAGGAAGCTACGTATTTTTACCGATGCCCGGCCTGCGGCGTCTGGGTCGATTCCCGCGACCTCGGTCAAGTCTTCGATCACGAAGGGCCGCTCCCCCATCCGGAGTACAAGTAAGCCGGAATAGATTGCGGCTCGCTCTCGACTGTGATTCTTGGTTCGATCACTTCCTCCTCGGTCGTGCCTCAGTTTGAATTGTGACAGCTACGTATTCCTACGTACTGAACTGTGTCCTCTATCGAGCATTGGGAAAGCGGGTGCTTTCGGGCAAACCCTAAGTCCTGGCCGAGGGTGCTCGTCTACAGCCCCGGAGGACTCGCGGACCCGGCGCTGTGACGGTTCAGGCCGGTCGCGGCGGGGCAACCGTGGCGAACAGTAAAAGTGATTGTCTGGACGCGGCGGCGGCGTGTCTCCGACTGGCGGAGCGGACTGCCGACACGACCATGAAGATGAAACTGATCGACATGGCGCAGTTCTGGATCAACACGTGGGCACTGGACGCCATTGGCTCCTCCTCCGTCCGAGAAGGTACACGTCGCTGCGAGCATAATTCTGCGCTGTCCGCATGTCAGCGCACGGCGCCGAACGCATGATGAGTTCGCGATAGCGCGACGCTATCGCGGCGCAAGACGTCCACGCCCTAGAACGGCACGTCTTCGGGGGGAGGCAGGGCCGCGACCTCCTGATCGCTTTTGCGCATGGCCGGCGTCGCCTTGGCGCGCGCCTCCTTCTCGAGCTCGGCGATGAACGCACGCAGCGTGGGCGCCGGCCGCCGTCCGCGCACGGGAGGGAGCGTCAGGCGCGTGTCGACCTTGGCGAAGCGCTTGTGATGGGTGATGTCCTTGCGCCGGCCGACAATGCGGTAGGAAAACGCCACGCTCGATTTGCCGCCGGCAAGCTCGCGCACCTCGAAGCTCGCCCCGCCTTGGCTGCGCACATAGAGCCCGCGGCAGTCGCCGCGCGGCGTGAGAAACACGTGATAGTCGCCGCGCTTGATCACCTTGGCGAAGTCCGCGTCGAGCTTCACGGTGGCGCGCCCGCCCTTGAGCTTGCCCGCGCCGAAATCCTCGAACCAATGCTCGGGGCTCTCCATGCAATGGAGCACGCGCTGCGAACCGTCGGGAAACCTCACCGCGGCGTTCTTCACGCCGGCGGTGAGCGTGCCGGTGACCACGACATTGCCCGCGAAGAAGCCGGCGAAGGAATTGACGCTCTCCCCGACGACGCCGGCGTTGGCGGTGGAGAAGCCGTAGACGCCGATGAGCGCGTTCGATGTCCCGATCACGCCGGGTGCGTCGCTGGCCGTGCCGAGAACGCCGGCGGCGGCCGGAATACCCATGCCGGGCGGCGGTCCCTGGTTTTCGGCAACGCCGCGGACGCCGCTAGAAGAGTGGCTGCCCGAGCGGCCACTCACGCCGGAACCAAAGAGCGAGTTGCCCAGGACGCCGCCGCCGTTAAACGATCGGCCCTGGACACCGTCGTTGTTTTCCGAAAACCCGATCACTCCCGGCTGGGTCGACGCCGCGCCGAGGACCCCGGCGTGGAATACGCTCGGAACGAAGGTGTTCTCTTCGACCTGGCCGTAAACGCCGACGTGGTTGATCGACGTGCCGGCGACACCGGTGAAATCGCGTGCCGTGCCGTGGACGCCGGCAAAGGTCGAGTACGGACCAAGCAAGCGTCGCAGAGCGGCCCCGCCACACCCCACCATACCGCCGGCGCTGCCGTATCCAACCACACCGAATCTGTATAGGGGAAGCTGGCCGTCGCCCTCGGATCTGTTTGCAAAAGCCATAAGCCGATTTTGGTCGGGCTCGGCAGAGAAAAAATTGTCAACGGTACCCATGCAAGCCTCCTGCGCATGAAGATCCGACCCCAAGGTACACGCGTGCGTCGAAGAAATGTGTGATCGTCTTCACAACCACAGGCCGTTAAACGAACAATGCGGGCTACGCCATTTGGCGGAACAATGTAGTGCGGGCGGGCGTGCAGCGAACCCATCACCGCGCCGAGACATTAGACTTCTTATTTTTCCTCCGCCCGCGGGAGCTACAGCTGGGGCCGGATGCGGGGCCGCAAACGTTTTCGAGGTGCGCGCAATCGTCTGCCTCACCTCGCGCCCTTCGATGCGCGCTGCCTCGCTTCGAGGCGAGCGGCGAATCCGTCCCGCAATTCGATGCGAGGGGCGGGCGCGTGCCGTTCCGTCCTTGTCCGCGCGTGCTTGCGCGGTGCCCGCGCCGCCGCGGCGGGCAATGGCAGGCGCGTGTCGATCTTGGCGAAGCGCTTGTGACCCCTGATGTCCTTGCGCCGGCCGACGATGCGATAGAAGAACGCAATGCTCGACTTGCCGCCCGCCAACTCGCGCACCTCGAAGCTCGCAGCGCGCTTGCGGCGGACGTAGAGGCCGCGGCAATCGCCCTCGGGCGTGACGAACACCCGATAGTCGCCGCGCTTGATCACTTTGCCGAAGTCGGCGTCGAGCTTGACCACGGCGCGCCCGCGCTTGAGCTTTGCCGCGCCGAAATCCTCGAACCAGTGCTCCGGACTCTCCATACAATTGAGCACACGCTGCGATCCGTCGGGAAACGCCACCACGGCGTTCTTCCCTGCGGTCGCCGTGAGCGTGCCAATGACCATGACGTTGCCCTGGAAATAGCCGGCAAAGGAGTTTGGGTTGGCGGTCTCCCCGACGACGCCA
>WNGB01048964.1_pt1 | contig 11061 bp, 11 predicted proteins | sample 5400681 | NCBI WGS metagenome assembly WNGB01 (sample SAMN13153367, study PRJNA577476) | soil metagenome | isolation source: 115 cm soil or saprolite under grassland replicate 2 | place: USA:California | collected 2016-06-15 | reverse complement strand
GGGTTCCCGAAAGCGTCACCCGCCGTTTTTCGGGCGGCCGCGAAAGCGTGCGGCGGCAATCGGTGATCGCCGCGCTGCAAGGCCTGCTCGAAAGACTGGAGGAAGGATGAATTCGGGGGTCCGTTGCATTGCGCTCGCCTTGGTGCTCGGCGCGGCGCAGCCTGCCGCGGCGCAGAGCGCGGAGGAGAAAGACAACATCGCGGGCCCGTACGTTCCCACGCCCTGGGTGATCGTCGACGAGATGCTGAAACTCGCCGATATCCGCCGCGATGACGTCGTCTACGACCTCGGCTCGGGAGACGGGCGCCTGGTGATCGCCGCCGGTCGAGATGGCGCGGATCGGGGCGAAGCACGAGGGGGTCGACGATCGCGTCAAATTCGTGCAGGGCGACCTCTTCGAGGCCGACATCAAGGATGCGTCCGTGGTGATGCTGTACCTGCTGCCGCGGTTCACCACGCGCCTCGTCCCCAAGCTCCGCGCGGAACTGCGTCCCGGCGCGCGCATCGTGTCGCACGATTACCCGCTTGCGCCCTGGCCGCCGGACAAGGAGCTGTCGATGGACGTCCCGGAAAAGGAGATGATCAGCGGCACAGCGTGGACGCGGCTTTTTTACTACGTCGTTCCGGCGCGCGTGCAGGGCGTCTGGGAGCTGTCTTTCCCCCCAAAGCTTGCCGGCGGGCCCTTGACCCTGAACATCGCGCAGGAACCCGACTCTCTGAGCGGTACCGCGAAAGACGCGAAGGAGGTTCTGCCGCTCAGGGACTTGGCGGTGCGCGGCGTGAGCGTTCGCTTCGGCCTGCTGTATCGGGGCCGGCTCATCGCCCTCGAAGGCAAGGTCGACGGTCAAACCATGGCGGGGGAAGCGCGCGCGAGAGACGTCCGCGAACCGTGGACGGCCCGGTACCGCGGGCCGCTTCCGCGCTGAAAAGCGCAGGCTTGGGTCCGGCGAGCAACTGGCTTATATTGAGGGCATGAGTCTTTCCCGGAATACGGACGTGCGGCCGCCCGCGGTTGCCAAGCTCTTCTATCCTGGCGATCCTCGCGCGCTCGCCGATGAAGTCGCCGCCTATCTCGACCAGACCGAGGAAACGCTTCTCGCGCCGGGATTTCCCAAGGCGGTGATCGTCCCTCACGCCGGCTATATCTATTCCGGGCCGGTCGCAGCGAGCGCCTACGACCTGCTGCGTCCCGCGCGCGGCATCGTCCGCCGCGTGGTGGTCCTCGGCCCCTGCCACCGAGTTCCCGTGCGCGGCCTCGCGCTGCCCGCGGCCAGAGCTTTCGAGACGCCGCTCGGCCGGGTTCCAGTCGACTGCGAGGCGATCGCGTCGATCCGCGATCTGCCTCAGGTCGTGGAATCGGCCGCAACGCACGCGCAGGAGCACGCGCTCGAAGTGCAGCTGCCGTTCCTGCAGCAGGTGCTGGGCGAATTCTCGCTCGTGCCTCTGGTGGTCGGCGCCGTGACTCCCGAGAAGGTCGCCGAAGTGATCGAGCGCTTGTGGGGCGGCGCCGAGACGCTGATCGTGATCAGCTCGGACCTCTCGCACTACCATTCCTACGAGGAAGCGCGCCGGATCGACGGCGCCACCGTTCGGGCGATCCTCGGCTTCGACGCGGAAATCTCGCACGAGCAGGCCTGCGGGGCGACGCCGGTCGCGGGCGCCCTGATCGCGGCCAAGCGCAAAGGCCTCGCGCCGAAACTGCTCGACTGCCGCAATTCCGGCGACACCGCCGGCGGCAGGGACCAGGTGGTCGGCTACGCCTCCTTCGCGCTCGCCCCCGAGAGCCCGCGCTACGAAGCGGAGCATGGAAGAAAGCTCTTGCAGATCGCGCGCGCTTCGATCTCGGAGGTCCTCGGCACGGGCTCCCGCGTGCAGGACGTCGACGAGCCCTGGTTGAAGGAATGGCGCGCGAGCTTCGTCACGCTCCAACTGGGCGAAGAGCTGCGCGGCTGCGTCGGCACACTCGAAGCGCAGCGGCCCCTCGCCGATGACGTCGCCGAGAACGCCCGCGCCGCGGCGTTCCAGGACACGCGCTTCAAGCCTCTCGCGCGCGAAGAATTTTCGCGCACGGATATCGAGGTGTCGCTGCTCTCGGCGCCGAAGCGGCTGCTGTTCGAGGACCACGCGGACCTCATCGCGCAGCTCCGCCCCGGCGTGGACGGGATCATCCTTGAGCAGGGTGACGGGGAAAAGCGGGCGACTTTCCTCCCGCAGGTCTGGGAAGGGCTGCCCGATCCGGAGCAGTTCATCGCGCATCTCAAGCAAAAAGCGGGGATCCCGCAAAACGCGAGCACCGGGCAGTGCCGGGTGAGGCGCTACACCGTGCTCAAATGGCGCGAAGTGGAGTTCCGGCAATGAGCGCCGTGCTCGAAAAACCCTACATCGGCCGCTGGTGGCACCTGCTGGATGACGGCAGGCTGCAGTGCGACCTGTGCCCGCGCGATTGCCGGCTGCACGAGGGTCAGCGCGGGGCGTGTTTCGTGCGCATGCGCGAGCACGACCGAATGGTGCTCACCACCTACGGCCGCTCCTCGGGCTTCTGCATCGACCCGGTGGAAAAGAAGCCGCTCAACCATTTCTACCCGGGAACGAGCATCCTGTCCTTCGGTACCGCGGGCTGCAATCTCGCCTGCAAGTTCTGCCAGAACTGGGACATCTCCAAGTCGCGCGACATCGACACCCTCGCCGACAGCGCGAGTCCCGAGCGGCTCGCGCGCTCCGCGCTCGAGCTGGGCTGCAGGAGCGTCGCCTTCACCTACAACGATCCGGTGATCTTCGCCGAGTACGCGATGGACATCGCCGACGCCTGCCGAGAGGTCGGGGTGAAAGCCGTAGCGGTCACCGCCGGCTACATGCACGACGCCCCGCGGCGCGAGTTCTACGCCAAGATGGACGCGGCGAACGTCGACCTGAAGGCCTTCACCGAGGAGTTCTACTTCCGGACCTGCAGCGCGCATCTGAAGGACGTCCTCGACACGCTCGTCTACCTCAGGCACGAGACCCGCGTCTGGTTCGAGATCACGACGCTCCTCATCCCCGGCAGGAACGACTCGGACTCGGAGATCGACGCCGAGTGCCGCTGGATCGCAACGGAGCTGGGGCCGGATGTACCGCTGCACTTCACCGCCTTCCATCCCGATTACAAGATGATGGACATACCGCCCACGCGCAAGATCGCGCTGGGATACGGCCTGCACTATGTGTATACAGGCAACGTGCACGATCCCGAAGGGGGCAGCACCTACTGCCCGCACTGCGGTCACTCCGTGATCGCGCGGGATTGGTACAGCATCCTCGACTACCGTGTCACTGCGGACGGCCGGTGCAAGGAATGCGGCGGGGCGATCGAGGGACGCTTCGAGCTGTTCAAGAAAGCCTTCGGACCGAGGCGGATTCCGGTGAGGCTTGGAGTTGCCTGAGCTTGGGTCCGTGTCGCGGGCCGACCTGGCGCAATAACTCCGTGTAGACCCTGTCCGGCGTGATTTGCTGCAGGCACGGATTGTCCCCTCTGGTGTAGCGGCAGGTCTTTTTCCGGCAGGGAGAGCAGGGAAGATTGGACCGCAGGTGCACCTGCGAGGAGCCGGATGCCCCGATGAGCCCGGAGTCGGTCGATCCGTAGAGGGTGATCGAAGGCACGTTCAGCGCCGCGACCAGGTGGCTGAGCCCCGTGTCCATGCAGACGCAAGCCCTCGCCCTCTCGATCACGTAGCCCATTTCGGAAAGCGTGAGCTTGGGCAGCACCTGAACCTCGGGATGGACGGCGAGGCGCCTCGCTCTCGCCTCTTCCATAGCGTTTCCCCAGGGCAACAGCACCTTGAATCCGGCCTGAACCGATTTCTTGAGGAGCTCCGCCCAATGCGCTTCGGGCCAGAGCTTCGTCTTCCAGCTCGCGTTGTGGACGAAGACCAGGTACTCACTGGGCAGATCGACCTTCGGCTCGACGAACCGCTCTCTTTGGATCCGGAAATCGGGCGGCGAGACGGGAATCGGGTAGTCCAGGGCGGACGCGAACAAGCGCCTCAGGCGGTCGATGGCGTGCGCGCTCTTGGACGCGGCGAACCGCCTTTGATACGCGAGATGGGCGATCCATTCCCGCACCGAGTGCCGGTCGAAGCCGGCCCGCGGTCCTTTGGTGAACATCGAGAGCAGCGCCGTCTTGAAATTGCCCTGCCCGTCGATGACGAGGTCGTATTCCACGGCCCTGATCTCCGCGACGAGGCGGGAAATGGAGCCCAGGGTCGACGGGTGCGCCAGCGCTTCGCGCCATTTGCGGTGATTGGTCGTGATGACGCTTTTCACCGCCGGATGCCAAGCGGCGATCTCCTGGAAATTCTCGTCGATGACCCAGTCGAATTCGAGTTCCGGACGCGCGCTCTTCGCGTCGCTCAGCGCCGGAAGCGCGTGGATCAGGTCGCCGAGGGAAGTCAGCTTAATGAGCAGGACTCTTTTCATCTTTCCTCGAAAGGAGTCCTTTCAGGAACGCGCTGAAGCGGTGCCGCTTCAGGTCCCGCGCGCGAGCTTCTTCGGAAGCGACGTAGTTGAGCTGGATGGTGCGCCTCTCGCCTTCGAAAGGCTCATGTCCGTGCCAGCAGTTGGGCGTGACCTTGAAGATCAGGCATCGTCCGGCATCCGGAGACACTTCCGCGGCGTAAGGGCTCAGATCCCGGTCGTTGTAGAGGAGCCGGAGGCGCCCCTCGGGCGCGCTCCAGCCGGGGTTCAGGTAGAGAAGAACGGTGACCAGCTTGGATTTGGAATCGGTGTGGATGCGGCCGTCCTTTTTCCCGGTGCGGCCGCGAACCGTGAGCATCGGCGGCTTGTCCTTCAGATCCATGCCCAGGCGCTCGCCCACCAGGTCCCTCAGCTCGACGCTGTGCATCTCCACGATGAGCGTCGCAAAGCGGCCCGAACACGAAACGGCTTCCGGCGGAAAGCTCCCCCGCTTGCCGATGCGCGGAAAGCTCGCCACCACTTCCGGGAGAGCCTCCGGGCGGATGATGTTGCCGACGATGAGATGCGGAAAGGGCTCGGTGACCAGAGCGGCCTCTCGAAGCGCATCCGCATTCAATACCGTCCACATGAGCCGCTTTCCTCCGCCTTTCGTGTTCCAGCGTCGCGTAAAAGGCGGATTCTATTCCCCTTGGTCGGCTTGTACCTGGGATCACCTGGCGGCCGAGCCTCGGAATGCCGGGCCCGGCGGCGCCCCCCCGGCTTGCCTGCCTAAGCCCTTGATTCGTCTTGGGGGCTTGCATTTCCTTGGGAACTGTATAAAAATCCAGGTCAACCGCTGTTTCGTCCGCGCGTTCTAGCGGCGAAGCACCCCTCGAAGGCTGACGCGAGGGAGCGACAAGGAGGCAGTTTCTTGTTTCGGTTGCGCCGATCGACGGGGGACGTGGATGCGGCGCCGGCGTCCGCTGCAACGTTTAATATGAGGGATAATCCCATGGTCAACGAAGGGAAAGTCATGGAAGAAGGCAAGGCCAAGGCCCTGCAAGCCGCCCTGGCGCAGATCGAAAAGCAGTTCGGCAAGGGTTCCATCATGAAGATGGACTCCCAGGCCGCGCAGGACGTGCAGGTCGTGTCGACCGGGTCGCTGGGGCTGGACATCGCGCTCGGGGTCGGCGGGCTCCCGCGCGGAAGGGTGGTCGAGATTTACGGACCGGAGTCCTCGGGGAAAACGACCCTCACGCTTTCGGTGATCGCCCAGGTGCAGAAGCTGGGCGGAACCGCGGCGTTCATCGACGCGGAGAACGCCCTCGACCCGCAGTACGCCGCCAAGCTCGGCGTGAAAATCGAGGAGCTGCTCATCTCCCAGCCGGATACCGGCGAGCAGGCCCTAGAGATCGCCGACATGCTGGTGCGCTCGGGGTCGGTCGACGTGATCGTGATCGACTCGGTCGCCGCGCTCACGCCCAAAGCCGAGATCGAGGGCGAGATGGGCGAGCCGCAGATGGGCCTTCAGGCGCGTCTGATGAGCCAGGCTTTGAGGAAACTCACCTCCAACATCAAGCGAACGAATACGCTGGTGATCTTCATCAACCAGATCCGCATGAAGATCGGCGTCATGTTCGGCAATCCCGAGACCACCACCGGCGGCAACGCGCTCAAGTTCTACGCCTCGGTGCGCCTGGACATCCGGCGCATCGGCAGCATCAAGCGCGGCGACGAGGTGGTCGGCTCCGAGACCCGCGTCAAGGTCGTGAAGAACAAGGTCGCGCCGCCCTTCCGCGAGGCGCTGTTCGACATCCTCTACGGGGAAGGCGTCTCGCTCGAAGGCGAGATCCTCGAGCTGGGCGTCAACTGCGGCGTGGTCGACAAGTCAGGCGCCTGGTACCAGTACAAGAAGGACCGGATCGGCCAAGGCAAGGACAACGCCCGCCCCGCGAGTTTCTCAAGGAGAACCCCGAGCTCGCCGCCGAGATCGAGGCGAAGATCCGCGAGAAGCTTGGCATAAAGAATCCGGAGGCATCGACTCCCGTCACCGCCGAGGTCTAGGCGGCCGATGCGGCGCGAGCCCACGCGAGAGCCAGATTGGGACAAGAACAGGGCATAATCGGGCGTTGCTTAGAAAGAATGCGGTTGAGAGAACAAGTCGGCACACGTCGCAACGGAGGCCGGTCGTCGGCGCCTCGAGATTTAGCAATTGAGGAAATTGAAAACTCGATTCTTCTAGGTGATGCTTTTGATCTCGTCGACCGTTTCCCCGGAGAATCGGTCGATCTCGTCATTACCAGCCCTCCGTATTGGGGTCAGCGGTCCTACGAGCTTCAGCACAATTGGGAGCTTTTTAACGACATCCCGAAAGTCCGCTCTCTTTCTCAAGTAACTCGGGGATATGACTGGTACCGCGGTTTGGGCGGCGTTCTCGGACTCGAACCCTACCCCGAATGGTATGTGGTCCATCTCACCGAAATTCTGAACAAGCTACTCCGCATTCTGAAGCCGACGGGGAGCTTTTGGCTTAATCTTGGCGATACCTATTTCGCACGGTGGTCGAGCATTAGAGACACGGGGCGGCAGGGGTTGGCGGACGAATACCGGCAACGCCGTAAGACGCCAATGGGCGGAATTCGACAGGAGAAACAACTCCTTTTGCTGCCATCGAGGATGGCGGTTTCGTTGCAGGAGAGCGGCTGGATTCTGCGAAACGACCTCATCTGGCACAAGCCAAACGTGACTCCGAGGCCGGAGGGCGATCGACTCAAGCTATCTCACGAGCATTTTTTCCATTTTGTTCGACGGGCTAAGGTCGGTCGCGCAAAGTACTATTACAAAGCTTCTCAGGCGGAAAAAAGCCAAAACGATGTCATCGCCGTCAACTCAGCACCAGGCGAGGCGGATCACACTGCGACATTTCCGGCCGCAGTAATCGCTCCGCGGATTGTCTCGTCTTGCCCCCCCGGTGGATTGGTATTGGATCCGTTTTGCGGAACCGGCCGAGCACTTGAGGTAGCGATTTCCCTTGGACGAAAAGCAATCGGTATCGAGCTTCAAGAGAAATTTTCCCGCGCCGCACAGTTGAAGCTTTTCTTGAATCCGAATGGTAAAAAGAAGACCGCCGCCCAACGATCGGAAGTCGAAGAACACGCGCGGTAACTTCATCAGCGAGTGGTTCGGTCAACGGGTTTTTCCTGTGGTCCGGCTGGACGTCAAAGCGCTGCGGCGCGATGCATGCCCGTTTCTGAGTAATGTTCTAGAGGAGAGCACGGCCTGCGTAAAAAACGAGAACTCCAAGGGAGTTTGTACGATCAGCAGCGCGAGTAACGGGCCAAGACAAGATTGGTTGGTTTGTCCCTATCGCGTTATTGACACCGAGATCGTTACCGGAGCCTGCGAGAGAATTTTCAGGTCAAAGCTCGCTGCAAGACCGACAGCAGCGTCGTTGTTGGCAAATTCCAGGATTCGTGATGCCTTTCAGAGGCGGATTGCCAAGGCCGGCGTCGGCTACTTGTTCTTCCAGGACAAGCTCGGCGGGGAAATATCCGTTCTCGGCACGAATAAATCGCCAGAAATCGCTTTTGACATCACAGTAGTCGAGATTCGCTATGTCGCCGGCCGATTCGTCCTTGAGCGCTACGGTATTCTCGAAGTTCAGACCATGGACTTTCACGGGTCCTACAAAAAGGCCGTTTCCAATCTCCGCGACGCCCTCCGATTACATAAATCGAGATTTTCCAAAGTATTGAGCGCCAACTTGTCTTGGACAGGGGAAGGGGTCGAGGGGCCGAACATAGCGAACGTTTTCAAGCGAACGTTCTATCAAGTGATGCTGAAATTCGAGCTGGGCCGCAAAGGAGCTGCGGCCGGAACCGTTCTCGCAATTCCGCAATCGGTCTGGGATAGTTGGCAACCTTTTTTGGGCGCGCCTGCGCTGGAAGCACAGGGAAACGGCACTTTCGTGATTGGAGGCGGCGCCTCTACAAGAGATTCGGGTCCCAACGCTCACATCTGTGTTTTCGACCTAGACGTCGAATCACCTCGACCTATTTCAGACGTGCGGATCAAGCAATTTATTCGGGTATCTCCAGAGCAACTATCCCATCATGCGTTTTCGGTAGTTCCGGAAAACATGCTCGAGGCCGTCAAGGGCGAAGGCTCCATATTGGCGATCATCAAGGCGCGACTGCGGCCCTTATGGCCGGAAGTGGAGATCCCGCGGGACGAGGAGAATTCACGGACTTGAAACCGCAAAATCTGCGCGAGCGTGCGCTGCGGTTGCTCGCGCGGCGGGAGCACAGCCGCGCCGAGCTTGCGAGGAAACTCCAGGAGCACACCCGGGCCAAGGACGATCTCGAAGCGCTGCTCGAGGACCTGTCGCGGCACAAGCTGCTCTCCGACGAGCGCTACGCCGAATCGCGCGCTCACACGCTTTCACGCAAATATGGTGCGGCGCGCATTGTGCACGAGTTGCGTGCGAAGGGTGTCGACAAAGGGCTCGCCGACGAGGCGTCGAAAGCCGCGCGCGTCACCGAGGTCGAGCGCGCACGCGAAGTCTGGCGCAGGAAGTTCCGGAGCGCTCCCAAAACGCGCGAGGAGCGCGCGAGGCAGATGCGGTTTCTCCAGTCGCGCGGCTTTTCCTTTGACGCGATCCGTTCCGTGGTCGCTGGCGCAGACGAAGACTGAAGCGCGCGTCATCCGGCGCCGAGGTTGTTCGTTCATGTTTATGCGATCCATTTTAGGGAGAAGAACATGAACGAGATTCAGGCATTGCAGATCGTCCGGGCGCTCGCCGACGGGGTCGATCCGGAAAGCGGCGAGGTCTACCCGCCGAGCAGCCCGTACCAGAAACCCGACACGGTGCGCGCCCTGTTCATCGCGACGCGGGCGCTCGAGCGCGCGAGCGAGTGGGAGCAGCGCCGCCAGCGGCTTCCGGCTAACGCCGGAAAGCCCTGGTCGAACGAGGAGGACGGGCGGCTCGCGGCTGGTTTCGACTCAGGTCGCTCGGAGATCGAGCTGGCGCGTGAACATCAGCGCACTTTCAGCTCCATACACGCGCGGCTGGTCAAAATGGGGAAGATCCGCGAATAGGAGCGCGAAGGCAGCCCGGCCCTAGCGCCACCCGGGTGTTGACGCGGGCGGTCTCCGGCGGCAAGTTGGCGAGCGCGAGAGCCGTTATGCTGCGAGAATGCGGGGCATTCCGCGGCGTCGCCTCACCGGCGGGGCGCGGACGAAGCCTGCATCCGGAGCGAATGAGCGACGCGGCCAACACCGAAGGCTGGTTGGACGAGATGCGCTCGGCGTACCTCTACCGAGTGATCGCCGAGGTCGAGCGCGGCTCGACTCGCTCGAAGCTGTTCCTGGAGCTGGCGCGCGAGGCCGAGGGGCAGGCCGCGATCTGGGCAAAAAACGCGGGGCTCGCGTCGGTGCCCGCCTTCGTTCCCGATCTTCGCACCCGCATCGTGAAGAGCCTGGTTCGGCGATACGGCCCGCGGGCGATGCGCGGGATTCTCGCCGCGATGAAAGTGCGCGGGCTGTCCGTATACAGCCACGCCGCGCCGGGGCATCCGCCTCAGGCGTCGCTCGAGGACGTCGGCTCGCGCCATCGCGGCATCGGCCTGGGCGGCAACCTGCGCGCCGCGGTGTTCGGCATCAACGACGGGCTGGTGTCGAACCTTTCGCTCATTCTCGGCGTCGCCGGCGCCTCCTCGAACAGCGGCTTCATCCTGCTCTCGGGCATCGCGGGGCTGCTCGCGGGGGCCTTCTCGATGGCCGCCGGCGAGTACGTCTCGGTGCGCTCACAAAGGGAAATGTACGAGCACCAGATCGGGCTGGAGCGAGCGGAGCTCGACGAGTACCCCGATGAGGAGGCCGAGGAGCTCGCCCTGATTTACGCCGCGCGCGGCATGAGCACGCAAGACGCCACGGAGCTTGCCCGACGCACCATCGCCGATCCGCGCCAGGCTCTCGACACGCTCGCGCGCGAGGAGCTCGGCCTCAATCCGGAGGAGCTCGGCTCGCCCTGGGGGGCGGCGCTGTCCTCGTTTTTTTCGTTCGGTGTGGGCGCGCTCGTGCCGCTTCTGCCGTTTTTGTTCGCGCGCGCCGAAGGCGCGCTGATCGCGGCGGTCTTGGTGACCGGGGTCGCCTTGTTCGGCGTCGGCGCGACGATCAGCCTGTTTACCGGCCGCAGCGCCGTTCGCGACGGAGTGCGCATGCTCGCGATAGGGGGCGGAGCGGGCGCGGTCACGTATCTCGTCGGCAAGCTGCTCGGCGCGAGCCTTTCCTGATCGGGCGCGAAAGCGGGCATGGACGCTTGGTTTGCCGTTCACAGCCTGAGCGGTTTTTTTCTTCTGCATGCCCTCGCGTGGTCTCTGAGCGAAGACCGCAAGACGATTGTTTGGCGGCCCGTCATCGCCGGGATGCTGTTGACCTTCGGTCTGGGACTCGTGCTGCTGAAGGCACCCCCCGTCAAGCAGGCCTTTTTCGCGCTCAACGACGCGCTGAACGCTCTTGAAAAGGCGACGCGCGAAGGAACCGCGTTTGCGTTCGGGTTTCTCGGCGGCGGGCCGCTTCCGTTCGCCGAGACCTATCCGGGGGCGAGCTTCGTGCTCGCCTTCCGGGCGCTGC
>WNGB01015440.1_pt1 | contig 11061 bp, 8 predicted proteins | sample 5400681 | NCBI WGS metagenome assembly WNGB01 (sample SAMN13153367, study PRJNA577476) | soil metagenome | isolation source: 115 cm soil or saprolite under grassland replicate 2 | place: USA:California | collected 2016-06-15 | reverse complement strand
CTCGCGCGCGGTCTGGAGATCGATGGGTTCGCCCCGCGGATTTCTTTCTTCTTCAACGCCCACGCGAACTTCTTCGAGGAGATCGCGAAGTTCCGTGCGGCGCGCCGGCTCTGGGCCGAAATCGCGCGCGAGCGTTTCGGCGCGAAGGATCCCCGCTCCTGGCGGCTGCGCTTCCACACGCAAACGGCGGGCTCGACTCTCACGGCTCAGCAGACGGACGTCAACGCCGTGCGCGTGGCGCTGCAGGCGCTCTCCGCGGTCCTGGGAGGAACGCAGTCGCTTCACACCAATGCCGCGGACGAGGCTCTGGCGCTTCCGACGGAATCCTCCGCGAGGCTGGCGCTGCGCACGCAGCAGGTGATCGCCTACGAAACGGGCGCCGCCGATGTTGCCGATCCGCTGGGTGGATCCTTCCTCGTTGAAGCCTGGACGGAGGAGATCGCGAGCCGCGCCCGCGCGCTCATCGCCCGGATTGATTCGCTCGGAGGAGCGGTGGCGGCCATCGAAGCGGGATTCTTCGCGCGCGAGATCGAAGAGGCATCCTACGCCGCGCAGCGGGATCTTGAGGAGGAGCGCCGTTTCGTCATCGGCGTCAACGCGTTCCGGGAGGAAGAGGAAACGACGAGCCCGCCACTGTTGACGGTCAATCCCAGGATCGAGGAGGAACAGGTTGAGCGGCTCCGGACATTTCGGGCGGCTCGCAACCGCCTGGCGTGCAAAGAATCGCTCGATCAGCTCAAATGTGCCGCCCGGGAGGACTCGAATCTCGTCCCGACCATCCTCACCGCGGTTCAATCCTCGGCTACGCTGGGGGAGATCATCGGTGCCTTGAAGACGGTCTGGGGAGAGTACCGTCCGGGCGCGTGAACTCCTCGTGAACTCGCACCAGCGCGCCCTCGAAAAACGGCTAAGTTCAATCTGTGAAGGCGGTTGGCCGTGTGGAAAAACATCGGAACTTGTCGCTTCGCACAGGAGTCGGTGCAAAGCGGACGAGGACCGCTCGATTTCGTCATTTTTCGTCGCTTTCCACAGGCATTTCGACAGGGTTTTCCGCCGAATCTTCGGAAAACGTATTTCACCTCGGTCGCTATTGAGCAAAAGCGGTCTCAAGTCTCAAGTCCCAGGTCTCAGGATGGAACCAGAGTCCCTCTTGAGACGTGAGACCTGAGACCTGAAACCCTCTCTCAGCAACGGTTCGGCGGCTCGAAACAGCGGCGGCAGCGGGCTTCGTAAAGGCCCTGAGCGCCCACGACCACGAGCTCGTTGCTCTCGACCAGGCGTTGTGTGTTGTTGGCCGGAGACCCGCAGCGCACGCAGATCGCCAGCGTCTTGGTCACGTCCTCCGCGACTGCCATCAGAGTCGGGATCGGTCCGAAGGGCGCCCCGCGATAATCCTTGTCGAGGCCGGCCACGATCACGCGCTTGCCTTGGTCCGCCATTTGCTGACACACGGCGACGATTCCCTCGTCGAAGAATTGCGCCTCGTCCACGCCGACGACCTCGGTGCGGTGGTCGAGCTTTTCCATCAGCTCCGCGCTCGAGGCGACGGAGATTGAGGGGAGCCGCATATCGCTGTGCGACACGATTTCGGCATCCGATCGCGAGTCGATCACGGGCTTGAAGATCTGCACTCGCTGCTTGGCGATGATGGCTCGGCGCAGGCGTCGGATGAGCTCCTCGCTCTTGCCGGAGAACATGCTGCCGCAGATGACCTCGATCCATCCCAGATGCGTCTTGATGAGAGACATGGCCGGGCGATGTTACCCCGACTGTCGTGAACCGTGAGCCGTCAGCCGTGAGCCGTGGCGACGTGGTCATCTCAATTCGCGGCTTACGGCTTACGGCTTACGATCTCCATGTTGTTTCAGGAGGAATCGCCTGAGCGCGTCGAAGTCCTCGAACACTTCGGTAGCGGCGGCGACAACCCAGCCGGAGGCGGATTCGAGCGGCATTCCGAGAACGACATAAACCGGCTTGCCGAGCCGGTAGGCGAGTGTGATCTCCGCAGCCGTGCCGCCCCCGCGCGCCGCGGAGTCGTCCCAAAGGGCCAGAACGTAATCGCTCCGCGTCTGAATCTGCCCGAGATCCCAGGCGATGATCTTGCGGACCACTTCCCGGAACCTCTCGGGCGCTTGCCTTTTCCATCGGCGGAAGTGTCGCCTCTCCTCCTCGGTCAGGTCCTTCTTCTCGTCCGCCGCCGGATCGTAGACCTCTTCGCCGAGCTCCTCCGCCAGGAATCGGCCGATCTCCTCTCTCCATCCTCTTCCGCCGTCGCTCGCGTGCTCAATCGCGCCAGAGAGATAGACGCGCCTCCCTTTCATGCGACGCCGATCCGGGGACACAGAGTAAGGACCGGGCAGATTTCGCAGCGGGGCTTGCGCGCGACGCAGATCTGCCGGCCGTGAAAGATCAGACGGTGGGCGGCGAGCGTCCTTCGACCCTTCGGGACAATCGCATTCAAGTCCTCTTCGACTTTGACGGGGTCCGTCTGCCGGGTGAAGCCAAGGCGACGGGCCACTCGGCCCACGTGCGTATCCACCACGAAACCCTCATCCTTGCCGAAGGCATTGCCCAGGATGACGTTGGCGGTCTTGCGGCCGACGCCGGGAAGCGCCACCAGGGCCTCCATCGTGCCGGGGACCTTCCCGCCGTGCTCGGCCGCGATCGCGGCGCCCGCCGATCGCAGGCTCTTCGCCTTGGAGTTGAAGAAGCCGGTCTGGCGTATGGCCTCCTCGAGCTCGCCGGACGGCGCGCGCGCGTAGTCGGCCGCGGTCCGGTACTTTCGAAAGAGCGCCGGCGTGACCATGTTGACCCGCACGTCCGTGCACTGAGCGGAGAGGATCGTGGCGACGAGGAGCTCCAGTGGGCTCGAGTAATCCAATGAGCAGCGCGCGTCCGGATATGCGCGGCCGAGGCGCCGGAAAACCCGCGCCGCGCGCTTTCTCGTCTCCGCGAGAGATTCCCGGACCTTCTTCCCTCTCCCCCCGTGGGGGGAGAGGGAAAGGGTGAAGGGGGTGGTCGCATTCTTCTTCTTAGGTGCGCGCTTCAATCCACGCGATTCTAGTCCGCTACGAACCGGCGGCGCCGGTTCGTGCACAGGTTTCGTTGCATTGACCGGGGGATGAGGTGGTGATATCAACGGCGAAGATCGGAGGAGACAACCATTCGCGGTTTGCTGCGCGCGATTGCCGCCTTCCTGCTCGTTTTCGGCGCGCCGCTCATCGGTGCGGCGCCGCTGACTCTGACCGTTCTCCACACCTCCGACCTCCACGGCCACGTGGATCCCCGTGACAACCCCAGGTCCTATGACTTCGGCGAAGGGCTCGCCCGCGTCGCCACAACGGTCCGCGCGGTCCGGGCCGAGGGGCGGGCGACTCTCCTCTTGGACTCGGGCGACACGATCGAGGGCTCGCCGGTAGAGGCGCTGGTCTTCACGGGCGCGATCCCAGACGAGGGCGACCCGATCATCCGGGCCATGAACCTCGTCCGCTACGACGCGATGGCGGTCGGAAATCACGAATTCAACTTCGGCCTCGAAAGGCTCGAGAAGTCGCGGCGGCAGGCGCGTTTCCCGTGGCTCTCCGCTAACATCGTCGGGGAGGACGGGAAGCCCGCGTTCGCGCCCTATATCGTCAAGGTCGTCTCGGGGCTGCGCGTCGGAATCCTCGGGTTGACGACGAAGAACATCCCGTTCTGGGAACCGCCCGCTCACATCGCCGGGCTCAAGTTCCTCGACACGGTCGAGACCGCGAAGCGCTATATCCCGATCCTGCGGGGCAACGAGAGATGCGACGTGGTCATCGTCATCACTCACCAGGGCTTCGAGCGGGATCTCGCTACGGCCAAGGAGAACGGCTCTTCCGCCGAGAACCAGGCCTACGCCATCGCGACCGAAGTTCCGGGGATCGACCTGCTGCTGACCGGACACACGCACACGGCGATCGAGCCCCGGCGGTTCGGACAAACCTGGATCTCGCAGCCGGGCCGGTACGGCAACACGGTCACCCGTTTCGACCTGACGTTCGAGAAGTCCGGCGGCCGCTGGAGAGTCGCCTCGATCGGAGGAAAGAACCTTCCGATGAAAGACGTGCGACCGGATCCCGAGATTGTCGCGGCCGTCGCGCCCGAGCACGAGGCCGCCTCGAAGATCCTGTCCACGGCCGTGGCGACGCTCGCAAAGCCGGTGTCGGCCCGCGGAGCGAGAACCGAAGATTCCGCGCTGCTGGACTGGCTGCACTCGGTCCAGAGGGAGCAGGGAAAGGCCGATCTCTCCTTCGCCTCGCTCCTGCCCGGCTCCCTGCCCGACTGGCCGGCGGGTCCTCTGACGATCGCACAGATCTGGGAGTTCTACCCTTACGAGAACACTCTCGTCACGGTGCGGGCGACCGGGCGGCAGGTCCGCGAGGCGCTCGAAGCGGCGGCCCGGTGTGTGTCGGGTCTCTCGCTCCAGGAGGGAAAGCCCGTCTGGCAGCGCAACCCCGCCGTGTGGGCCTACAACTGCGACACGCTGGAAGGCGCGGAATACGCGCTCGATCCGACGCGTCCCGAGGGAAGCCGCGTGCTCTTGCTCAAGAGAGGGGGACAAGCCGTCCGCGACGAAGAATCCTTTACTGTCGCCCTGAACTCCTACCGCGCCGCCGGTTCGAGCGGGTACGGCGTGTGGAGGAGCTGCCCGCGCGTCGCCGAATCCTCGAAGGCCCTGCGCGATCTCTTGATCGAGGACGCGAAGCGTCGGGGGACGCTCGCTCTGGAGTCTGACCGGAACTGGTTTCTCGCTCCCGGGCTTCCCGAGGGTCGCCTTTCGTCCAGTCCCTGAGGGCTTCTCTTCATGAACGAAACAGCTCTTGTGGTGCTTGCTCGCAACGAACAACAAGAAGGAGTGAGGTGTTGAATGCCTGGAAGGACGATCTCCGCACGCTTCCTGTGTGTCGTGGCTCTTCTTTTCGCGGCGGTTCCCTCGGGCCGGCTCTTCGCTCAAAGCTCGACCGGCTCGATCACCGGCAATGTCGTGGACGCGTCGGGCGCCGGTGTCCCTGGGGCCGCGGTCTCCGCCCGCAACGTGGACACGGGCGCAACCCGCGCCGCCGCGTCGGGAGCGTCCGGCGGCTTCACTTTCCCCAACCTGACGCCGGGCAACTATGCCGTGTCAGCGGAGTTGTCCGGGTTTGCTCCCGCGAAGGTGACCAACGTCGCCGTGACGGTCGGCGGCGATTCGACCGTCAAGCTCGTGCTCGAGATCGGCGGGGTCGAAGCGAAGGTCACCGTCTCGAGCGAGGCGCCGCTGATCGAAACAACGAAATCAGAAGTCAGCTCGGTCGTCAACGAACGCTCGATCCAGAATCTGCCGGCCAACGGACGTAACTTCATCGACTTCGTTCTCACCACGCCCGGCGTCGTCAAGGACAACTTCCGGGTCGGCGACATCGTCTTTGCCGGACAGCGTGGAACGTTGAACAGCCTCGTGGTGGACGGAGGCGACAACAACAACACCTTCTTCGGGCAGGCGCTGGGGCGAACCGGCACGGGCCGCGCGCCCTACCAGTTCAGCGAGGAGGCCGTCAAAGAATTCCAGGTGAACTCCAGCGCCTACTCCGCCGAGTACGGCCGGGCGGGGGGCGCGGTGATCAACGTCGTCACCAAGTCGGGGACCAACGACTACCACGGCAGCGCCTTCTACTACTACCGGGACAAGACCTTGAACGCCAAGGACTACACGGACGCCTTCGCCGGCCGCGCCAAGGCGCCGTACCACTTCGACCAGTTCGGCGCGACCGCCGGGGGCCCGATCGTCCGCGACAGGGTCTTCTTCTTCGTCAACTACGACGGGCAGCGCAACCAGACCCCCAACACGGTCATTTTCCCCCCCACCGGATTCGTCGTCCCTTCGGACCCGGACTCTCAGGCGGGATTCGCGAAGCTGCAGGCGCTCGCCTTCTCCTGGAACCGCAAGCAGGACCAGGACGTCTATCTGGTCAAGCTCGACGGCGAAGTCGGCGCGGCCACCCACGCGTCGGTCCGCTACAACCGCCAGAACTTCACCGGCGTCGGTTTCGAGAGCGGCGGTTCCAATGTCGCCTTCGAGCACTCGGGGGACTCGCTGGTGAAGACGGATACCCTTGCGGGCTCGATCACGAGCTCGTTCACCCCGAGCCTCTTCAACGAGCTGAAGGGTCAATACGCCAAAGACAAGGAGCCGGGCACCGCCAACAGCTCGAATCCGGAGGCCAACGTTCAATCGCTCCTCTTGATCGGCGAGAACTTCTTTTCGCCGCGCGAGACGACGATCAAGCGGTATCAGATCGGCGACACGGCGACGACCCTGCTCGGCAACCACACGTTCAAGGGGGGATTTGACTACCTCCACGACGACATCCTGAACTTCTTCCCAGGAAACTTCTTCGGCTCCTACACCTTTGCGAGCCTCGCCTCCTTCAACCGCGGAGCTCCCAGCGGGTCCGGGGAGCGTTACGTCCAGGCCTTCGCCGGGCCGGGAACGACGGGCCCCACGACCGAGCCCGACGTGCGCGATGTCGCAGGCTTCCTCCAGGACGAATGGCGAGTGTTGCCGGGCCTCACGTTCAATGCGGGTGTTCGATACGACCGGCAGCAGATCGCGCAGCCGACCGTGGCGAATACCAACGCCCAGCTGCTGGCGTCAGGCCTCCGCACGGACGTGATTCCGGAAGACAAGAACAACTGGGGAGTCCGCCTCGGCTTTGCCTGGTCGCCCCGGGCGAGTGACCGTACGCTCGTCAAGGGGGGATACGGGGTCTTCTACGGCCGCACTCCAGCCATCATGATCGGGACCGCTCACTCCAACAACGGGATCAACGTTCAGACCCTGACCTTCACCGGGTCCACGGTGCCGACGTACCCCAACCGGTTCGCAACACCGCCGACCGGCGGCGCCGCCGCAGTGCCGACCATTCTTCTCTTCGACCCGCGCTTTCAGAATCCGAAGGTTCAACAGGCCAGCGTCGGCGTCGAGCAGGTTCTGACCAACGACATCGCGGTCGCGGTCAACTACCTCTACGTCAAGGGAGAGGATCTTCCGCGCTCGACGGACGTCAACATCGGCGCGCCGTCCACGATCTCCGTTCCCATTCAGGGGGACGGCACCTCCGCTCCCTTCAAACGCTTTTCGAGCACGAAGCCCTTCTCGAATTTCGCCCGGATCATCGAATTCCAGAGCACCGCGGAGTCCGAGTACAACGGGGTGACGGTCGAGATCAACAAGCGCTTTTCGAGCAACTGGCAGGCCAAGCTCGCCTACACGCTGGGGAAGGTCACGGACACCAAGCCCGATGCGACTGCCGTCGTCCCGCAGGGCTCCGACGACGCCAAGTTCGCCTCCGACCCGCCTGATTTCCAGGTGGATCGGGCGCCGGGGGACAACGACGTGCGCCACCGGATCGTTCTGTCGGGGGTCTGGAATGTGGACTACGGAAGCGGCATTCAGAATCCCGTGATGCGCTTCCTCGCCTCCGGCTGGACTCTCTCGGGAATCATCTCCTTTCAGACAGGGATGCCTTACTCGCTCCAGATAAACGGCGACCTGAACAACGACGGCAACACACGCAACGACATCGTGCCCGGGACGAAGCGCAACAGCCAGCGGCTGCCGAGTCTCTTCTCCGTGGACCCCCGCATCACCCGGCACATTCCGATCGGCCCGGTGGATGTCGAGCTCATCGCCGAAGCGTTCAACGTCTTCAACGCCAAGAACGTGGTCGGGCTCCAGTCCATTCAGTACCGCGTGGTGACGGTTTCCGGTCAACCGCAGCTGGCTGCCCCGACCACCGTGTTCCTGTCACCGTGCGCGGGCGGCCAGGGCTGTACCGCTCAGGCGCCGCTGACAGCTTCGACGGGACCCCGGATCGTCCAGCTCGCCGCCAAGGTCAGTATCTAAGGCCGGCCGGTGGCCGGCCTTAGATAGAGGATGACCTCCTTGCTCGCGTCGCGCTGAAAGCGGGCTGTCTCGCGGAACCCCATCCGCGCGATCGATTCGAGAAGTGCCGGGCTGGTGTCGAGCGTATAGACGGCCAGCACGTCCGCGGGGGTGGCCGCCTTCTCGACGTCCGAGGGGTTCAAGGGGCGCGCTGGCGGGAAATCGCGGATCTCCGGTCCATTGCCGATCCAGAGCCGGTCACCGTAGGCCCACGCCTGCTCGAGAGCGATCACCCGAGGCGCGGGGGAGAGGCGCGTGATCGCCCGCGCGGCGGCCGTGGCCGATTGCGACTTGGCGCGAAGAAGAGCCAGGGTGCGCTCCAGGCCCAGAGCCGCGGCGAGCAGGAGCGCTGCCATCGCCAGACGCTGGCCGGCCGCGCCGGACCGGCGAAGGCGCTCCCATCCGACGGCCGCCGCGAGCGCGAGAAACGGAATGGCGGCCTGCATGTACCGCATCTGCTTGAAGCGCACGCAGGAGAGCAGAGCGACGATCGCCGCCAGAAAGAGAAGCGGCTGCCGGATACGCCGGTCTCCCCGCGCCGGCCACAAGAGAAGCAGATACAGCGGGCCCGCCCAGCGGAGAATGTCCTTGGCGTACTCGTACCAGGGGCCGTCGGTGCGCGTGTTCGGCGGGACGGTGCGCATTTCCCGCGCGTAGGCCGCGAGGCTCGAGAACGGCGTTCCCCAGGTCAGAGTGTCCGTCACCCCGACGAACAGGAGCGCTCCGAGGCCGAAGCCGGCCAGCACCACGCCCGCGGATCGCGCGTCGCGTTCTCTCCACCAGACCCAGGCAACGAGCGGCACGAGCGCAGCGCCCTCGCTCCACCTCAAGGCGAACGCCGCGGCCACCAGGAGTCCGGCCGTCGCGGCCCTCGCCGCGCCGGGGGGTCTTCGGCTGGCGAGGAGGAAGGCCGCCAGGAGAAACGCCGTCGAGATTGGCCGGGGGAACAGGGTCGAGCCGTAGCCCAGCGGGAGCCAGTGCACCGCGTAGAGGAAAGCGGCGGCGAGCGCCGTGCCTTCCGGCCACCGCCACGCGAGCGCCAGACGGTAGAGGAGAACAATCGCGAGAGTCGAGAAGAGGACCGTCGGAATCGCGCCGAGCCAGGAAAGGACCGCCGGATCGGCCGCGCCCAGCAACACCCCGACGCGCAGGAAGGGCCAGGTCAGGACGAGAGGATGAAAAGGCAGCGCAGGTTCCAGGGTTCGTAATCGAGGCCGGCGGCGTACTTTGCCGCCGTCTCGACGATTTCCAGATCGTCTCCCGTCCCGTAGCCCTCGAACCGCCAGGCGAAAGCAGACTTGGCGGCGAAGGTCGAAAGAAGAAGGAGTGAAAGAAGAAGAGCCGTCGCGCGCGCGGGCTCCGGGGCCGGGGTTTGCGCCCGGTGCGACACGAGGTCGCTATTATGCCTCACGACCGGCCGGCAACTTCACGCGGATCTCACCCCGATTTCACGGCTTTTCGGCCAGGGATGGACTATTCTCGGACCGCCCGGCGCGGCCCGGGTTTTCGGGAGACGGGGAGATGAAAGAGCATTTTTCGGAGCTGTTGGAAGATCTCCGGCGCAGCCTGATCCTGATGGGGGGCGAAGTCGAGCGCCAGATCCAGGGGGCGATCGAGGCGCTCGTCGAAGTCAGCGCCGAGAAGGCACGTAGGGTCATCGCCACCGACGAGGAGATCGACCGCATGGAGATGGTGATTGAGGAACAGGCGGTCCATTTGCTCGCGCTGCAGCAGCCGGTCGCCGTGGACCTTCGGTTCCTCGTGGCCGTCTTGAAGATCAACAACGACCTGGAGCGGATCGGCGATCACGCCGTCAACATCGCGGAAGGCGCCGAGCGCTTGGCCGGGCAGAAGCCCTTCAAGCCGTTCGTGGACATTACCTACATGGCGGAAGTCGCATCCTCGATGTTGAAGCAGTCGCTCGACGCCTTCGTGAACCGGGATGCCGCGCTGGCCAAGCAGGTCATCCGCAAGGACGACATCCTGGACGACAAGAACGTCTCCCTGATCCGCGAGCTCTTGACCTACATGGCCGAGACTCCGGCCCTGACGACCTACTGCCTGGAGCTGATCTCGATCTCAAAGAACCTCGAGCGCGTCGGCGACCTCGCCACCAACATCTGCGAGGACACGATCTTCATCGCCGAAGCCAAGTGGGTCAAACACCATGCCACCGAACTGACGTGAGCGTAAGGACGTGAGGCGTGAGGCGTGAGACGGAGAGGCGCGATGACAGACGGCCTCGTCCGGGCGGGTTCGATCCGGCGGCCTCCGAGCTGAACCTGTAGCGCGGGAGTTCCTGCGCCCCCTCGGGATCGGGCCGGTGGTCACGCTCTTCCCCGTTTCGGTCTGGTTCGGGAGGGCGGCCGGACTCTGAAAAGCTTGCGCTTGGAGTCGGTCAACTCCAGTCGGCGCAAGGCATCGAGAGAACTCGCGGCTCGGGTGGGCCGGCGGATGCAGCTTCCCAGCCTCGCCCGGCACTTCTCTTCGGCCATGGGCTCCGGCGCTCGCGACCAGTTGCCGGTGCGAGCCGCTTCGGACTTGTCGTTGGTCATGAGCTCGAACGGCAGCGCCTTCAAATCGAATTAACGCGGACTTTCTCTCCTGTTGACGTCCGGCCTTTACAAGTTGCTGGCGAAAACAGGAGGAACAAACGTCATGAAAAGTCCCGCTTCCAATTTGCTGATCGTTTGGACCGCGGCGGTCGCTCTCTTCGCCGCGCGCGGAGTTCTCGCCCAGGTCACTCCCGCCGCAGGGTATACGCCGCCCGACGACGCGCCGAAGATCAACGTGGGGATCACACTCTTCGCGGATTACTCCTACCAGGAATCGCCGACGGTCGTGGACGGCGACAAGAACGTTACCCACAAGAACTCCTTCAATCTCACCCGGGGGTACATCAATGTCACCGGCAATCTCTCCCACTGGTTCTCCTTCCGCATTACGCCGGATATCCGGGCCGAGACGGGGAGCGGCAGCTCTCTCTCGGGCAGCCAGACGTTCCGGATCAAGTACGGCTACGGCCAGGTCAACTTGGACGACTTCGCCCCGAAGGGCTCGTGGCTGCGCCTGGGGCTTCAGCAGACGCCGTGGATCGACTACATCGACTCGAT
>WNGB01029021.1_pt1 | contig 11062 bp, 5 predicted proteins | sample 5400681 | NCBI WGS metagenome assembly WNGB01 (sample SAMN13153367, study PRJNA577476) | soil metagenome | isolation source: 115 cm soil or saprolite under grassland replicate 2 | place: USA:California | collected 2016-06-15 | reverse complement strand
GTTGCCTGGTTGGGATTCGCGCTGCCGCCCAAGCTGATCCCGGGATCAAAGGCGTAGAGACCGTAATTCAGTTTGACGACCGTTTTGCCGTTGCCGCTCAGATCGTAGATGACGCCCAGACGCGGCACGATCTTGTTCCATGTGAAGTAAGTGGCCCGCGGAAACGTCCTGTCGGGAATGCTCAAAGGCCCAAAACTGTACGCCTTCTGAGTCTGCTCGGGACTCCACGCGCGATAGTGATCCCAGCGGACGCCGAGATTGAGGTTCACTCGGCCGACGGTCCACTGATCGTTGACGAACGCGCTCGCGGCATTCAGGCGGTCTTGAGTGGGTAGATGGTTGTGCGCGTGACCGCGGTCGACTCGCGTCGCCGTGGGCGCGTAGAGCACAACGCTGACCGGATTGCCGTTGTTCATGTTCTGCAAGACGTTGCCCGACGCGAGCTGCGTGTTGCCGTCGTTTCTAAGCTCGGGTTGCAGGGCACCGCCGGCCTTGATGGTATGAGAGCCGCCCCAGCCGTCTTTGAAGTAATTGATCGCTCCCGCGAACTGACGGCGCTCGGGCGTGTACTGGCGCTTTCGCTCTCCACCCGAATACGTAAGACGGCCGCTGTCAACTGTGTAGAAAGCCGTGGTATCCGTATTCGTGACATTCAACGAGACGAGGTTGACGCCGCCGATGACCGCTTCAGCGTACGTGTTGTTGTTGATCGTCCCGTTCCATTCGCCTTTGAAAACCCAGATGTCGTTGTACCGCTGCGTGGTCTGCCCCACGTCCGTATAAAAGAACGCAGTCGAAACCTGATAGTACGGTTCTTCTGTCCAGTTCCTCGCGACGTACGCTATGACCTTGTTGCGCTGGTTGAGTTGTACAGTCGCCTTGGCCGAGTGGTTCCGCAGCCGGATATTGTTCAGCGTTCCTGCAAGCGGTCCAATGAAGTTCGGTATGGCAAACGCGATCTTCTGGTCGTGATACGAGTAGTGCCACCAGACCTTGTCCCTCTTGATCGGGCCGCCGAGGCTGCCGTTGAAATCGCGATTGAGGGCTGTCTCGTTGCTATGCTTCGCAATGCCCTGGGCCAGCACTTCTTCGGGAATATTCGCGGCGATCATCGAGTCGTTCACGTAGTCTTGATAGACCTCGCCGGAAAAGCGATTCCCCCCCGACTTCGTGAGCATTTGCGTCTGCGTGCCCGGACCGGAAACCGCGGCGCTGTGGCTGAGCGTCTCGACCGAGACTTCTTCGAATGAGCCGTAGTCGGGATAGAGGACGGATAGAGACGTATCGTAGGTAACGTTGATCCCTTCGAGCACGACCTGGCGCTGACCGGCAAATCCGTACGTCCGGTAATTGCCTTGAGTGCCGGTTTGGCTCCCGCCGACGTCAGTGCGCGCCATCGTCACCGCGGGCGTCACCGCGATCAGCGCCCAGATGTCGCGCGCGTTCGGAATCTCCTGCATCTTTTCGAGACTGAACGTCTGCTGCACGCGAGTCGAGGCGGTATCGATCACGGGAGCATCGCCGGTGACTGTTACGGTTTCCTCCAGCGTCGCCACAGCGAGTTCGACGTTCACCGTCGCGGTGAATCCGATCGAGATTTGAATGTTCGCGCGCTCCAGCGTCTTGAAGCCTGAAAGCTCGTAGCCGAGGCTGTACGTGCCAGGAGGAAGCGCGGGGAATCGGTAATTGCCGCCGGCGTCGGTCATGGAGGTTTGAACACCCATCAGCGACGGGCTCTTGGCCGTGACCGTGACGCCGGGCAAGACGCCGCCGCTCGCATCGGTGACCCTGCCGTTGATCGAGCCGGTCGTGGTTGCGCCGCCACCTTGCGCGAAGGCGACGCCAGTTGAAAGCCAGAAAACGGCGAGACACGAGATGAGCAGGGAGAAAGATCGACGGTTCATGTCCCCTCCGGTGTGATGCGCCTTATCTATGTCGATGGCTCGCCGTCTGCGGCGTTGATGGTGTCCGTTTGCGGTTCGAGACAAGTCGTGGGAATGCCTTCCGATCCCGAGTATCGGAAGGCATCCGTGTCGTGACCGATCCGCCATCCGCAGCCGGAGCTGCTGGCGGGAATGCTAGCAAGAGACGCAGACGTGATTGTTCTTCGCTCCCAGCTTCTCGAGCAGGGCGATCGTTTCCGGGAACGGCTGCACTTTCTGCTCGGGTCCGTTGGCCATGTCGACGGTCGTCAGGCCTTTGCGATTGACCGCCAGCGGATTCGCGCCTTTTGAGAGGAGATAGAGGACCAACTCGTTGTCACCGTTCGCCGCGGCTTCGTGCAGCACGGTGGTGCCCCCCTCATCCGCCGCGTTCACATCCAGGTGCAGTTCCTCGACGAGGTACTTCACCGCGGCCATCGTTCCGGTCGGCGCCACACGCGACGACGCCACGACCGCCTGCAGCGGCGACACGTCGGCCCCGCCGATGGGCACTGGCGGAAGCGGCGAGACGTAGCCTTTGACCTCGGCCAGCTGACCGGGGTCATGAGCGCCGGGACGTCTCTCTCGCATCTTGGTCGTCCAGACGTTCGGTTCGGCGCCGCGGGCGACGAGCAGCCGCATCGCCTCGAGGTCGCCGGCGGCCGCCGCGCGCCAGAACGGAGTGGCGCCCACATCGTTGACACCCACGCCGGACGCGTACCAGACCTTCTTGTTCGTGCGCGCGTTCGGATCGGCGCCCTTGTCGAGCAGTGCCTTCATCAACTCCAGATACGTGGTGCGCTGCTGCTCCTGCGCGCGTGGATTGGGGTACGGGGATGACGGCGCCCACTCGACACTCAGCACGGCGTAGAGGGGGGTGGCGCCGTTCACGGTCGCGGCTTTTGCATCCGCGCCCTGCTCCAGCAGGAACTTGGCGAGGTCGAAGTGCCCGTTGATGGTGGCGATCATCAGCGGCGTGGACGTATCGCCGGCACTCGGCTGGTTGATGTCGGCGCCCGCGGCAAGCAGCGCTTTCGCCGAATCCATATAGCCCTGACGCGCGGCGAAGTGCAGCGCGGCCAGCCCGCCCCACCCCTGGCGCAGGACGTTGTCCTCGTAGTTTCCGCCCGCCCGTCCCAGCTGGGAATCGTCCGCGCGGAGCACCAGCCGCCCAGGCTCTGGCGGCGGCGGCACCGGGGGTTTAACCGTGAGATCGATGACGCTCGCCGTGGCTTTTACATCGGCGCCGCGGGCGGTCAACGCGCGGATGACCTCGGTGCGACCGCGCGCCGCGGCAAACATCAGCGCCGTCTCGCCCTTGGTCTCCGTCGCGTCGATCTGAGCACCCCGCTCGAGCAACGCGGCCACACTCTCTGTCTTGCCCGAGGCCGCCGCCAGCATCAGCGGCGTCGTCCCGTTGGTCGTCGCCCGGTTCGGATCGGCGCCCGCGCGGATCAACTCGTTGACCGTCGCCACATGACCATCCTTGGCCGCCAGCAAGAGAGGCGTGTATCCACCGAGCCGGGTCGTCACGTTGACATTGGCGCGAGCCTGGATCAGCAGCTTCGTCAGCTCCACATCGTTGTTGATCGCGGCCCAGTGCAGCGCGGTCATGCCATCGCCTGCGGCGGTGTTGACGTCTGCGCCGGCCTTCAGCATCGCGCGGACGGCATCACGGTCGCTCAGTTTGGCCGCTTCGGGCAAGCTGAGCGCGGTCGCCTGGAGTAGCGCCGACAGGCACAACACGGCGACGGCGCTCACGGGGACGTAAAGCAGTCTATGCATGGTGTCGCTCCTACCTACCCTTTCGCAGCTGCCGTGCTGGGCTCGTGGACGGCATTGAGGTCGAAGGCACGCGTGCTGTCGCCGAACTTTTCGAGCTCGAGGCCGAGGATGTTGGCCACCGACAACAGCGGGTTGGCCATCGGCGTCCCCGCCGCGGCCATCAGATGGAGATTGCCCTTCAGCTTGCCGCCGGCATGGCCAACGATGAACAGCGGGCAGCGCTTGTGGTTGTGCGGGTGCGGATCGCCCATCGCCGAGCCGTACAGGACGAGACTGTTCTCGAGCAGGTTGCTCTCGCCGTCGGGCGTCTTCTTGAGCTTCTCGATGAAGTACGGAACCAGACTGATGTGGTACAGATTGATCTTCGCGAAATCCTCCACCCGCGACGGCACGTCGCCGTGGTGCGACACGGGATGGAACCCGCCGGTGACCCCGCTTTCAGGATAGGCGCGGCTCGAGCCGTCGCGGCCCGTCTTGAACGAGAAGATGCGCGTGATGTCCGCGGCCAGCGCAGCGACCTGCAGATCGAACATCAGCTTCACGTGCTCGGCGTAGGAGTCGGGCACGCCGATCGGCGCTTCCGGCAGCTCGCGCGCGTCGCCGCTCGAGTTCTGCGCCTCGATGCGCTGGATGCGGCGCTCGATCTCGCGGATGTCCTCGAGGTAATCGCTGAGCCGCGCGTTATCTGTTGGTCCCAACTTCTGGCGGAGCGTGGCCACCTGTTGGGTGATCGCGTCGAGGATGCTCTTGTTGGCGCGGCGGTTGGTCGCCCGCTCCGCCGCCGTGGCACCCACGCCGAACAGCTGATCGAACGCCGCGCGCGGGTCGCGAATCATCGGCAGCGGCTCGGTCGGACTCGCCCAACTGATCGTGTCGGTGTACACACACGAGTAGCCGCCGGCACAGCCGCCGGCCTGATCCACGGCCTCGATCGTCAACTGCATCGACGGAATCGCGGTGTCCTGGCCGAATTTCTTCGCGTACATCTGATCCAGCGAGATGCCGCACTTGACGTCCGATCCCTGAGTCTGCTTCGGATGCGACTGAGTGAGGTACACCGAGCTGTTGCGGAAATGATCGCCGCCGACCTCCTCCGGGGTGAAGGCTTCGGCCATCGCGCAGTCCGTGTTGCTGATGATCGTCAGGTACTCCCGGTACGGCTCGAGCGGCCTCAGACTGCTCGGCGACAGGTCGAAATCCGACCCCACCGCTGCCGGCGACCACAGGTTCTTCGTCAGGCCGTAGTCGTTGCTGCCGGCGCAGCCGTGCACCTGCTCGATCGCGACGAGGCGTGTCTTCGTCGACGCGGCCACGGCGGTGTTCGCGTACGCTGTGCCGGCGGGGACCATCGCATCCAGGACTGGTAACGCCACGGTCACGCCAAGTCCTTTCAGAACCGTGCGGCGTGACAAGTGCTTCTTGACGATGATGGACATGTCGGCTATCTCCCCGATCCCTTGACGGGACCACCAGCTGATGGAACGTTGTCGACCGTCGTCGTACTCTCCACTCGGCTCATCTGAAACGCCGGGCTGTTGACGACACCCAGCACGAACGACGAGAACCGATTCTGGTTCGTGTTGGCCTTCCGGACGATATCGCGAATGGTCGGCTGATCGAAGTACTCCACGCGCCGCCCAAGCGCGTACTTCATCAAGTTCTCCGTGAAGTTGCGCAGGACGAGTTCCGAATGCGCGAGCAACGCCTTGCGAAGTCCGGCCGGTCCCTCCATCTTCGTGCCGTCGTAGAGCTCGCCGTTCGCGTCGACGTAGGAACCGTTGTCCTTGATGCGCCACTGACCGGTCGTATCGAAGTTCTCCAGCGTAAGCCCTATCGGATCGATGGTGCGGTGGCACGACGCACAGAACGGGTTCGCGCGGTGCTGCTCCATCCGCTCGCGCACTGACAGCAGTTTGCCTCCGACGGTGGCCTTCGTGGAATCGAAGTCCGGCACGTTCGGCGGTGGTGGCGGAGGCGGCGACCCGAGCAGCACCTCCATCACCCATTTGCCGCGCGAGACCGGCGAAGTCCGGTTGGCGACCGACGTCAATAGGAGGACGCTGCCCTGCCCCAGGATGCCGCGTCGATAGTCGAGCTCTGGGCCGAGCGAAACCCGCTGAAAGGCTTCGCCCGTGATGTTGGGAAATCCATAGTGCTTGGCCGTGCGCTCGTTCGCGTACGTGTAATCGGCGGTCAGCAAATCGAGCACGTTCCGGTCCTCGCGTACGATGCTGTCGAAGACCAGCTCCGTCTCACGCTTGAACGCCTGCGACAACAGGTAATCCCACGACGCGAACAGCATCGGGTCGGGGACGATCTGAAAGACATCCTGCAGCCGCAGCCACTGGGAAGCGAACCGCGTGGACAGCGTTTCGGCGCGGGGATCGGCGAGCATGCGCCGAACCTGCTTCTCGAGAACGCCTGGCGTCCGCAGCGTGCCTGAGGATGCAATCTTCACCAGCTCGGCATCGGGACCGGCCGCCCAGAGGAAATACGAGACGCGCGCCGCCAGCTCGAGATCGCTGATCTTGTACGACTGCCCGGCGCGAAGCGTCGCCGGCACTTCCTCGAGCCGGAACACGAAGCGCGGGCTGGCGAGGAGCCACTGGAGCGCCATGCGGATGCCGCTCTCGAAATCGCGGTCTTGCCGGCCCTCCTGATAGAACTTCATCAGCTCCGCCATGTCGTCGCTCGATGCCGGCCGGCGATAGGCCTGCGTCGCGAGCCGCTCGAGAATTCGCCGGGCGCATGGCGTTTCTTCCTTCGCCGACGCCGGCCGGCAGAACAGAACCTTCTGACGGCTCGGGGTTTCCGAGACGCCGGTGACGTTGAACGGACCGGTGATCGCGAGACCTCGCTTTCGAATCGCTGAACGAACGCGACGGCTACCCGGTGCGAGCCTGCCTTGATGCGGACGCGCGGCGAAACCATGTTCATGCCGAGCTCGTCGGTCTCCCTCATCAGGACATTGATTGTCATCAGTGCGGCGCGCTCGCCGTCGATCGAGATCTCTATCTGCTCGTTCTGAACGGTGCTGCCGAACAACTGGCCCGTGGGGACCGAGTGCAGCAGCATCCGGAACGTGTACTCGCCGTCGGCGGGAAATGTGTGGACGACCGCGAGGCCGCCGCGCGTTCCCCACGGCGTGCCCTCGATGTGCACCATCTGCGACTGCGTCCGGGGCACTTTGTAGGTCGCTTCCGCGGGGCTCGCCGATCGATCGCCGAGCGCAAGGGTCGCAATCCTCGTGGCCGCGGTCAGATAGCCCTGCAGCATCGTCGGCGAGAACACCTGCACGTCGGCGATGTTGTCGTATCCCGAGCTGACCGTGTCGGGCGCGAGAAAGGCGGTGACGTCCACATCGAGGTACAGCAGGTCACGAATCGCGCGCTGATATTCCGCGCGATTCAACCGCTGAAACGGCCGGTGACCCGGGTTCGGTGTCCGTGCGGCGGTCCGATCGAGTGGCGCTTCGAGCGACGCCGCAAAGGTATCCAGCGCCGCGGCATCGGGGCGGTTTCTGACCGTCGACGGCGGCATCATGCCGGCGCGCAGCTTGCGGATCATCTTCTCGACGACCTCCGCGTTCTGCTCGATCTTCGCCGCATCAAACGTCTGCAGCGAGAGCCCGCCGGCCTTGCTCTTGTCGTTGTGGCAGGAGACGCAGGTCGACGCCACGAGGGCGTTTTGCGCCTCGACCGACATCGTGCTCGTCGCATTGTGTGAGGCTGCAAGGCCCGGCGCGGCCGACTGCGCCTGCGCAGGTGGCGCCGTGTCAGCTGACACACCCAGGCCAAGGCCGATGACGACCATGGCTAGTACGCCAAGGACACGCGCTTTCATGGATACCTCGCTAGCTCGAGCAGGCTAAATAATGCCGGTGGGATCCGCATCAATTTACCCGAGAATCAGCGACAAACGCTTGAATTACCAGAATTACGACAATTTCTTTCATTCGCCCCCGGCGGGGCACGTGTCGCGCACTGTTGCCGCGGCGATCACCACGACACGCGGAAACCGACCTTGGCCGTGCGCGGTGCGAGGATTGCCGTCGGTCTCTGGAATGTCGGGCCCGTCGCGACGCTGATCGTTTCCGCAGCATAGGCGTTCGGCACGTTGTATCCGTCGAGGAACACACGGAGCTTCGCGAGGTTGCCAAGATTCACGGTCTTCTCGACGCGCAGATCGACGAGCGAGACGCTGTCGTTGGCGAACTCGTTGAATTTCGTCACCGGCAGGTTGTTTTGCGTGAACGTGCACGCGCACGAGGCGGGCGCTGACACCGACAGCGTGCGCGCGTAGTTCGCGCCGGCCTGGAAACGGTAGACACCGCTCAACAGGATGTCGAACGGCAGCGAGTACGTGCCACTCGCCTTGAAGCTGTACATCCGCCGGTCCTCGTCGAAAGGAGCATTCGGCGAATTGGGATAGCCCAGGGGGTAGTCGTGCATCCACGTGTAACCGAAGCCGGAGTTGAGCGACCAGTTCGCGCTTCGACGCTTGTCGAGCGTCACCTCGACGGACTTGTACGTCCCATCGTTCGGCACGCTCATGACCACCTGCGTGGCTGGGAAGTTGGCGATTTGACTGTTCGGAATGCCGAGGAAGGAGAGGTTCGCGTCATCGGCCGTACCCAGGAGGCCATCTATCCCGCGATCGACGATGGTGAACGGCACGGTATAGGCGCTTGGCGGACGAAACGCCTGGTACGTCGTGACCTGGTCCTTGACCGTGTAATAGATGAACCCGACGCGCGCGCCGACGCCTTCGGTGAGCTGCCGCTCGAGAAAAGCGGTGGTCTGCGAGGACGTCGGCTGCTTCAGATTCGAATCGATCCGGATGTTGCCCGACAGCGTGCTCGCCAGGAGGTTTCCCTCCTCGCCTGGCTGGTAGATGCCGTCGCCGGCAATGCAACCCGCGCACACCCGGTTGTCGGTCCAGGCGTAGGTGACGGTTTTCTGGAGCTGGTTCTGATTCGCGAGGCCCCCCAGGCTGATGCCAGGGTTGAAGGCATACAGGCTGAAATTCACCTTGAGGACGGTCTTGCCGTCGCCGCGCAAGTCGTGGATCACGCCGACACGCGGTACGAATTTGCTCCAGGTGAAGTACTCCTGCTCCGGAAAGGTGGCTTCGGGGATATTCAACGGCCCGAGGCTGAACGCGTACTGGACCTGCTCGGGACTCCACGCGCGATACCGATCCCAGCGGACGCCAAGGTTGAACGTCGTCCGGCCCACCGCCCATTGATCGGTGATGAACGCGTTGGCGACGTTGAGCCTGTCTTTCGTGCTCAGGCTCCCGCTGGCGTCAGACGCTTTCTTGTTCACGCTCGTCGCCGTTGGCGCATCGATGACGACGCTGACCGGCGCGCCGTTGTTCATGTTCTGCTTCACGTGGCCGGACGCGAGCTGCGTGTAGCCGTCGTTTCTCAGCTCGTTTTGTATCGAGAAGCCGGCCTTGAGCGAGTGGGTGCCGCCCCAGCTATCCTTAAAGTAGTTGATCGTCCCGTCGATCTGGCGCCGCTGCGGGGTGTATTGGCGCTTTCTCTCACCACCCCTGGCCGTTCCGAGGGCGGTATCGACGACGAGGAAAGCGGTGGTGTCGCTATTCGCGAGATTCGCCGAGGAGAGGTTGCTGCCACCGTAGCGCGCTTCGGCGTACATGTTGTTGGTGATCGTCCCGTTCCACTCGGCCTTGTAAACCGTTACGTCGTTGGACCGGTTCGTGGTCGTCCCTACGTCCGACGTGAACGTGACCGTCGGATACGTCGGCTGCTCTTTCTGGTTCCGCGACGAGTACGCGATCAACTTGTGTTTGGTGTTGAGCTGGACGGTGGCCTTCCCTGAGTAGTTGTAGAGATAACTGTCGAACGTGGTTCCCGCCATCGGCCCGATGAAGTCGGGCTGCGCGACCTCGCTCTTCTGGTTGTGATACGAGAAGTGCCACCAGACCCTGTCCCTCTTGACCGGGCCGCCGAGGCTCGAGCTGAAGTTGCGATTCAGCTGCCATTCGTTGCTGTGCTCCCGAATGCCCAGCGAAAGCACGTTGGCAGGAATATTGGCGGTCTGCAGCGTGTTGTTCCCGAAATCCTGAAAGACCTCGCCCGAAAAGCGGTTCCCGCCGGACTTGGTGAGCATTTCGGTCTGGGTGCCGGGATTGGCGACCTGTGCGCTGTGGCTGACGGTCCCCACAGAGACTTCCTCCAGCGACCCGTAGTCGGGATACAGCTGCGAGGTTCCCGTGTCGTACGTGATGTTGATGCCTTCCAGGATCACCTGTCTCTGTTCGGAGAACCCGTATGTGGTGTACGTGCCCTGGGTGCCGGCCTGACTACCGCCGACATCGGCTCGCGACATCGTGACCGACGGGGTGACGGCGATCAACGACCACATGTCGCGGGCGTTCGGGAGCTGCTGCATCTTTTCAAGGGTGAAAACCTGCTGCACGCGCGTCGAGCTCACATCGATCACCGGCGAGTCGCCGGTGACCGTCACGGTCTCCTCGAGCGTCGCCACGGCGAGTTCGACGTTCACCGTTGCAGTAAAGCCAATCGAGATTTGAATATTCGCCCGCTCCAAGGATTTGAAGCCGACGAGTTCGTAGGCAACTGTGTAGGTGCCGGGAGGCAGGGCGGGGAAGCGGTAATTGCCGCCCGCGTCGGTGATGGAGGTTTGCACACCCATCATCGACGGACTCTTGACCGAGACCGTCACGCCGGGGAGAACACCGCCGCTCGCATCGCTCACCCGGCCGTTGATGGATCCAGTGGTCCCGGTCGCTTGCGCGAATGCGACTCCGGCGGACAGCCAAGAGACCACCAACAACCGGATCACACTACGGAGAATGTGACCCGTCATTTCTTCTCCTCCTGTCTGTGGCGAGCCGAAGCGTAGCAGGGATTTGATGGGCTATCCCGATTGCGACAATCTCTTACATTGCGCGGGGTGGCGGGTCATGGACCTTCGCGCAGGCTTCGCGACTCGGGTGCGCTGATGTTAGCGTATCCCCGTGCCGGCGGCGCGCTGCGAACATGGGTGCCATTGATACGAGGCGGCCTCTTAAGCGACACCTGGAACAACCATCGATGGAGATCGCGCGAGGTACTCGTCGAGTAGCCGTGGCCGTCGTTTTCATCGCCTCGACGCTGCTCGCGGCGCAGTTTGACGCGCCGGGCGGCGCCTATCGGACAGATGTTGACTACGACGGCCGGTTTACTTTCGTGCGACTGCGTTGGAAATCGGACTTCAGCTTTTCGCGCCGGGGCGGGTTCAGCTCCGCCTGGAATCACGACTATCCGCGCGCGGAGCAGCACCTGTCGCTCATCGCGAAAGAACTCACGCTGCTCGACGCACGGA
>WNGB01024661.1_pt1 | contig 11062 bp, 9 predicted proteins | sample 5400681 | NCBI WGS metagenome assembly WNGB01 (sample SAMN13153367, study PRJNA577476) | soil metagenome | isolation source: 115 cm soil or saprolite under grassland replicate 2 | place: USA:California | collected 2016-06-15 | reverse complement strand
TGACGGCTACAAGGGCCACGTCGCCATCGATCCCGACAGCGAGGTCATCACCGCGGCCGAGGTTGGGGCGGCCAACGCCGGCGACGCGGCGATGGCGGCGGCGTTGCTGGCCGACCTGCCCGCAGCCGTCGATCCCAACGCGCCGCCAGCTGCAGACCCAGCGGCCGGCGCTGCGCCGGCGGGCCAGGCCACCGCGGCCACCACCGAGCTGGCACCGGTCGTCTACGGCGACGCCGCCTACGGCACCGGCGCGCTGCTGGCCGAGCTCGACCAGCGTGGCATCACGGCGATGACCAAGGTGGCCGCCCCCACCGCCCCGCAGGGGCACTTCACCAAGCAGCAGTTCCGCATCGACCTGGACCAGGGGACGGTCACCTGCCCGGCCCGCCTGCAGGTGCCGATCACTCCAGCCCGCGGTGGTGGCGGGGTGGCCCGCTTCGGCCGGGCCTGCCAGGTCTGCCCGCTGCAAGGCTGCTGCACCAGCAGCCGAGCCGGCCGCACGATCACCATCCACCCGCAGGAGGCGCGGCTGCAGGCGGCCAGAAGCCGACAGCGTGATCCCGCCTGGCGGGCCGACTACCGCGCCCACCGGCCCACCGTGGAACGCAAGCTGGCCCATCTGCTGCGCCGCCGCCACGGCGGCCGAAGAGCCCGCGTACGAGGACGGCTGCGGGTCGCTCAGGACTGGCGGCTGCTGGCCGCCGCGGTCAACCTGGCCCGCTTCGCCGTCCTTGGCGTGCGCTCAAGACCGGATGGGTGGGCGGTCGCCCCGGCGTAGCAACCAACCAAGGAACCGGTCCAAGGTCCCATCGCCAGCGCACCCGAGCACGATCGCAGAGGTGATCTCCGCGGCCGCCACACTCAGCCGCTTGTCACACACCCATTGCGCACCAGCGACCTAGCGGCGGACACGACCATGGACAGGACCGCGGAAGCCTACCCCAACCTCAACAAACTACCGATAAGTGGATTCCAGGTTGCTCAGGAACGTCTCCGGCGGTGGCGTGCCCCACAGGTGCGGCGGGACGTCCCAGTCGCGTGCCACCCAGCTGTCGTCGATCTGGTCGATGTCCGAGAACCACTCGATCCAGGAACCCCAGGGGTCCGGGTTGTAGTGGAAGAAGTTCGAGCCGATGGTGTGACGGCCAAGGCCCCATCCGGGCTCGCGTCCCTTGGTGCGCATGCGATCGGCGCCGAGCGCGATCGCGTCGATCGACGGCACCTCGAAGCTGGCGTGGTGGAAGCCGCGGTGGCTGCTGGTGATGAAGCCGAAGATGTGGTGATCGCCGGGGCCGGCGTTGAGGAACGTCACCAGGCCGTGGATCCGGTCGCTGACGCGAAGTCCGAGCACCTGGGTGTAGAAGTCGGTCATCTGCTGCTGCTGGGGCGTGAACAGCAGCGAGTGGCCCAACCGGCGCGGCAGGACGTCCTCCGTGGCCTGCTGCCATTGCGCCACGCCGATCCGCTGCCGGCTGGCGCCCATGTTGGTCAGCACCTCGGCGACCGGACGTGCGGGTGCCGGCGCCTCGTCGAGCAGCTGCACCGCGTTGCCGTCGGGGTCGCGCACCCACAGGCCCGCTTCGCTGGCGCCCGCCGGGGGAGCGATGACGGGCGTGCCCACCCGCTCCAGCGCCTCGCGGACCGGGTCCAGCGTGCCCGGGCGCAGCGTGAACGAGACATGGTGCAGTCGCTTGGCCGGAGCCTGCACCATGCGAACCTGTTCCTGGTCACGGCCGGGGCACTGGGCGACCAGGTTGCCGTCCTTCTCGCCGGTCTCCAGACCGAAGTCCTGCAGGAACCCCTCCGCTACTTCCAGGTCCGGTACTTCCAGCGCGTAGTGGTGCAGCCCTGAGATCACGGCTTCCCCCTTCCCCGAAAGACTGTATACAGTTTAGGTGCTGGCTGGGTATCTGGCAAGGCGGGAGAGCGCGGGGTGACGGCGGTGTCGACGCAGCGCAGGGACCTGGTCGAGGCGGCGCGGGTGCTGTCCCGTCTCGGCCTGGTCACCGCCTACGGGCACGTGTCGGCCCGCGCCGGGGCCGCGATGCTGATCACCCCGGCCGCCGATCTGGCCACCGTCACCGAGGCGGCCATCGTCGAGCTGCCGCTGGACGCTTCCGCACTGCCGGCGGCCGCTCCGGCGGAGGCATGGGCACACCTCGCCCTCTACCGCGCAAGGCCCGATGCCGGGTCGATCGCGCGCGCCCAGCCCGCCAGCGCATTCGCCGCGGCGGCCACGACCACCTCGCTGCCTCCGCTGCACGGGCAGGCCGCCTGGCTCGGCGAAGCGGTCCCCGTGCACGACAGCGCCCACCTGCTGCGGTCCGCAGCGCTCGCCGAGGCCGCAGCCAGGAGCCTGCCAACCGGCGAAGCGCTGCTGCTGCGCGGCAACGGCGCGCTCACCCTCGGCGCGACACCCGGCGTCGCGGTGGCCCGCATGTGGCTGCTGTCGGCCGCCTGCGACGCCTGGCTCGCCACGCGGGCGGCCGGTCGGGTCAACCCGCTGACGGCCGAGGAGGTCGCGTCGTGGCGGGCGGTCGGCGACGAGCTCCTGCCGCGGCTCTGGCAGCACCTACGACGCGCCCGGCGGCGCGACCACTAGCGTCCTTCGGCCAGGGCCCGGGTGGCGGCCACGAACGCCGCCATCGGCGGCTCCACCAGCCCGGCGCCGACCTGGCCGACGCCGGGGTCCTTGTGGGCGATGCCGGTGTTGACCACCGGCAGGATCCCGGTGTGGACCACCTCGCGGCAGTCGATCCCCAGCGGGCTGCCGCGGAAGCCGAGCGGGGGAAGCTGGTAGTGGGCGCTCTCCGCCCAGGTGATCTCGTACATGTCCAGCGTCGCGGCCACGGCGTCCTCGGCGCTGCCGCCGACGAAGCGGACGATGGCGGGGGAGGCGGCCATCGCGAACCCGCCGATGCCGATCGTCTCGGTGATGGTGGAGTCGCCGATGTCGGGGTTGGCGTCCTCTGGGCCGAAGCCGGGCAGGTACAGCCCGTCGACGCGTCCGGCCGGGCCGGTGAACCAGCGGTCGCCGGTGCCCGCCAGCCGCACGCCGAACTCGGTGCCGTTGCGGGCCATGGCGGTCACGATCGAGGAGCTGGGGATGCCGGCGGCGGCGTCGGCGGTCGCCTTGCCGGCCGCCATCCCGAGGTTCAGGAAGAAATGGTCGTTGCCGGCGATGAAGCTGGCGGCGGCGGCGACGTCGCCGGTCGGCTCCTGGACGGTCAGCAGGGCGGGCAGCAGCGCCCGCAGCAGCAGCGAGGTCCCCGCCCGGTTGCGGTTGTGGCCCTCGTCGCCCATCTGCAGCGCCTGGGCGATCAGGGCGCGCAGGTCGAGCGGCTCCTCCAGCCGCCGCAGGACGGCGGCGAGCACGCGGGCGAGCACGTCGCGCATCCAGCCGAGCCGCTCCAGCACCTCCCGGTCGTAGGCGCCGTAGCGGAGCACCTTGCCGAGGCCCTCGTTGAGGGTGCAGCAGGCGCGGTTGCCGCCGGCGGCGTTCTCCACCACCCAGACGGGCATCGAGGCGCTGACCACCCCGGCCATCGGCCCGACCGCGCCGCGTTCGTGGCAGGGGGCGAAGCGCAGCTCGCCGCGCGCCGCCAGCCTGGCCGCCTCCTCCGGGTCGGCGGCGACGCCCTCGTGCACGGCCGCGCCGATGATCGCGCCGCGCAGCGGCCCGGACATGTCGGGCCAGTCGATCGGCGGCCCGGCGTGCAGGAAGGTGTGCGAGTCCAGCCCAGGCAGCTGGTCGGCGGCCCGGCCGATGCCGACCACCCGCGGCGCCGCCTCCTGCAGGCGGGCGACCGCCCGGTCGTTGGCGTCGGCGACCGCGGCCTCGTGCGCGGCCAGCCGCCCCAGCGCCTCCTCGGCCCCGGCGGCCGGCGGCCGCCAGTCGACCCGCCGCACCGGGACCTGCTGCCGCTCCAGCTCCCCGGCGAACAGCTCCACCCCGGCGTTGGCGGCCCGGATCGGCCGCCCCAGCAGCGCCGTCACGGCCCGGCTCCCGGACCGTCGCCGCCCGCAGCCGGGGCGGGGGAGGCCGGCCCGGGTCCCTGGCCGAGGCCGGCGGCGGCGAGGGCGAGGCGGGCGGCGCGGGCGCTGGAGCGGGTGACCAGGGCGCCGGCGTCGCGCAGGGCGGCCGCCTGCGCGGCCAGCCCCTGCGGGTCGCCGTCGGCGCCGCACAGCGACACCACCACCGAGACGCCGCCGGGCCGGGCGGCCAGCGCCGCTTCGATCAGCGGCGCGAGCTGCCCCGCCGGGTCGGGGTGGGCGCCGTAACCGAGCACCACGTCAAGCAGCAGCACCCCCGCCTCCGGGTCGGCCGCCTCGCGCTGGAAGCGCTCGGCCCGCAGCGACGGGTCGATCATCGGGTGGGCGCGGCCCTCGGTCATGGCGTCGTCGCCGAAGTCGACGAAGGTGTGTCCCTGGCTGCGGTCCGGGTCGGCCAGGCGCCACTCGGGCCGCAGCGGGATGTTGGAGTCGACCCGCCCGGCCGCCTCGGCGACCACCGCCATCGCCTCGTAGCAGAGCGTCCCGCCGCTGAACAGCCCGCGGATCGCGCCGGGGGTGACGGCGGGCGGGCCGCCGGCCGCGCCTGGCAGGGTGGCGCCGTTGCGTGCCGCCGCCCAGGCGGCCGCCGCCTCAAGGGAGCCGGCCACGGCGACCCCGCCGAGCGGCGGCGCGCCGCCGACCATCCCGGGGAAGGCGAGCACGGCCGCCTTGCCGGTGGCGGCCGCCGCGGCCGCGACCCGCCCGGCGACCTGTGGGTCTGGCGGCTTGGAGATCACCACGATCGTCCCGGTCGCCTCGTCGGCGGCCAGCAGCTCCAGCGCCCGCAGGGTCATGCTGCCGCCGACCGCCGGCGACAGGTCGCGGCCGCCCACCCCGACCGCGTGGGAGATGCCGACCCCTGCCCAGTCCAGCAGGCAGGTGACCTCCTGGATGCCGGTCCCCGACGCGCCCACCACCCCGACCGGCCCGCGCCGCACCGCGTTGGCGAACCCGAGCCCGACCCCGTCGAGGATCGCGGTGCCGCAGTCGGCCCCCATGAACAGCAGCCCCCGCTCGGCGGCGCGCCGCTTGAACGCCGCCTCCTCGGCGACCAGGAGCCCGTCGGAGAAGCAGAACACGTGCAGGCCGGCCTGCAGCGCCTGCGCCGCCTCGTAGGCCAGGTGGCGTCCGGGGACCGAGAGGACCGCCAGGTTCAGGTCCGGGTCGCGCCTGGCCGCCGCCCGCAGCGACCGCGGCGGGGCGGCCGCCCGACCCGGCTCGCCGTCCCCGCCCGGCCGGCCCTGGCCGGCCAGCAGCTCCCCGATCCGCTCCACCGCCCGCCCGGCCGCCTCCTCGTCGTCGGCCCGGACCGCCACCACCAGGTCGCCGGGGCCGAGCTGCCCGGCGTCGACCCGGAACCCCTGCCTGGCGAGCAGCTCCAGGTTGACCGGGGTGGCGGCGACCGCGGACGCCGCCTGGACCCCGGGCAGCTCCCCGGCCTGGCGGGACACCTGCATCAGGGTCACCGAGTCGTGGTAGACGCCCCGGCGGACGACCACCCGCTCGAGCATGGCGTCGACCTCCTCATCGGCCCCCCGTGGGCGTCAGGCGGAGCGTATCCAGGACGCGCCGCTGGCGGGAAGTACGTAGGTGACGGCCGCCGGGCCGCCGCCGGATGCGCCCCGAATGCCGCTGGGGCTTGGATCGGGTAGCCGCCGGTTGGTCCGGTTCCTCCTGCGCCCTTCTGCGTAGCGACGGCGCGGGCGGCGCTGGCCGCATACCGAGCCCCGCTGGTCCGCTCTCCCGATTTTGCGCCTCCGGCAATTGCGCGAGCCTTTTCCTGCAAACAGGGGATCGGCGTCGGAGGGAAATTCGTGAGGAAGCTCATCGTCGTTGCGGTCCTGCTCGGCGTCGCCGCCGCGCCGGCGCAGGCGCTGGCCCAGCCCCGCTGGTACCGGCCCGCCGGCAAGACCCAGGTCACCATCTACGTCGAGAGGACCCGGGTCGGCGCCACCAACTGGTCGTACCTCAAGCGGGCAGGGGCCGAATGGAGCCGGAGCAGCCGGGTCGCGGTCGTGTTCGTCGGCAGGTGCAAGAGCAGGCTCTACTGCGTCAAGGTCTACGAGGGCCGCTGGAGCAAGCGGATGGCCGGCTGGGCGACCCTCAACTACGACCCCAAGACCAACTATGCCTGGTACGGCTCGATCCACCTGAACAACCGCTACCTGACCAGCTCGGCGGCGCGGCGCAAGACCGCCTGCCACGAGCTCGGCCACGCCGTCGGCCTCGGCCACCGCACCATCGGCAGGACCTGCATGCGCGATGGCTTCGGCACCATGTACGGCCACCCCGACTCTCTCGACTACCACCACCTCGCCAAGCTCTACGCCCGCCGCTGAGCCGGTCCCGGCGCGCTCACAGCGGCAGCACGCAGGTGGGGGCCGGGACCGGGAGGGTCCACGGCGCCGGGCGGAGCGTGCCATCAGGTGCCGCGGCCCGCACCGTCGTGCAGCCGTGTCTCGCCCCGCTGGCGCAGCCCGTCCCGACTCGAGGTCCAGGTGGTAGGTGAAGACCGCGCCGAGGGCGTAGTGCACCGCCAGCACCCAGCGGCCGGCCGGGTCGGCGACCACCATGTGCGCGTACGGCTTGGGGTAGGCGACCAGGTCGGTGGCGGGGCCGAGCGCGCCGCCGGCGCCGATCGGATGCACCACGATGCTGCCGGTGCCCCAGTTGGCGCACAGCAGGTGGCGCCCGCTGGGGTGCACCGACAGGTGGATCGGGTGCGCGCCGCCGCTCGGCTGCGTCCCCAGCGCGCGCAGGCGCCCGCCGCCGACGGCGAACGCGCTCAGCAGCCCGTCGGCCAGCTCGTGCGCGGCGTACAGGGTGCGGCGGTCGGGCGCCGCCGCCAGGAAGGTCGGGTCGTCCGGGCAGGCCACCGTGGCCTGGAGCGTGAGCCCGCGGTCGCGCAGTGCGGCAACGCCGATTCCCAGGCCGCCCCGCGACGAGTAGCCGCCCAGGTAGATCACCGGGAGGCCGGGACTCCCCGTTGCTGGGCCTCGCGCAGCAGGCTGGCGAGCGCGTCCTGGTCCACGTCGCCGAGGCGCCTGAAGCGAATGCAGCTCTTGCCGATCGATGCCTTGGGGAGCCGGTCGCTGTAGGTGTCGGCGAGCATCCGGCCGTCGTCGGTGGTGGCCATCACGTACAGCGAGATGTAGTTCTTGTTGCTGGCGAGGCCGACCAGCATCCAGTCGCCCTGCCGAACTCCATCGTCGGCTCGAGCCGCGGCGCCGACCGCCGGATCAGCTCGTGGAGCGCGCGGATCTCGCCGCGGCGCGGCTCGGTCAGCCGTTCGATGTACTCGTCGTGGGTCGCGGCGTCCGACTTGCCCTGCATGGGCCATCCCTCCGGCGCTCGGCCCGGCGGTCACGTTCGTAAGGCTACCGCGCGGCTAGGTCGGCTCGTCGTCGGCGACGGCGACCCGGTTGCGCCCTGCCTCCTTGGCTTCGTACAGGGCGGCGTCGGCCTGCTCGAGGAGGTCCTCCGCGGTGGTCGTCAGGCCGGGCCGGAAGCCGGCGATCCCGAAGCTCATCGTCACCACGCCGCCGGGTCCGCGGCCTGGGTGGGGGATGGCCAGCTGCTCCACCGCCGCTCGGACGCGCTCGACGGCGGCCCGCGCGGTCTGCAGGCTCTGCTCCGGCAGCACCAGCACGAACTCCTCGCCGCCGTAGCGGTAGACGCCGTCGCTTGCCCGCACCTCCGCGGCGAGCTTGGCGGCCACCGCCCGCAGCGCCTCGTCGCCGGCCTGGTGGCCGAGCGTGTCGTTGTAGGTCTTGAAGTGGTCGACGTCGCAGATGGCCACGCAGTAGGGGCGGCCGTAGCGCTGGCTGCGGGCGTCCAGCATCCTGAGGTCCTCCTCCAGCGACCGCCGGTTGGCCAGCTGGGTGAGGGCGTCGGTGCGGGCCAGCTTGGCCAGCTCGGCGCGGTAGCGGCCGAGCTCGGCGTGCAGGGCGGTCACCCGTTCGGCGGCGATCAGCTTGGCCTGCAGGTCGAACGGCTCCACCGGCTTGACGAGGTAGTCGTCGGCGCCGGCCTCCATACCCCTGACGACGTCCTCGTGGCCGCCAAGCATGGTGGCCAGGATGATGTAGGTGTAGCCGGTCTCCGCGCTGGCCCGGACCCGCCGGCACAGCTCCAGACCGTCGGCTTCCGGCATCAGCAGGTCGGTGATGAGCACGTCGGGCCGGTCGTCCTGGAAGTGACGCCAGGCCTCCTCACCGTCGGAGGCCGCGACCCACCGGTGCCCCAACCGCTCCACCGCGGCCTGCACGACCAGCCGGGAGACCAGCTCGTCGTCGACCACCAGGATCTTCACCTCACCGCCTTGGCACCATGGTGTCGAGGGCGCTGCGGACCCGCTGGAACTCCTCGTCGAGGCGCCGCAGCAGGGCGGGCGCGTCCGCCAGGGTGGCGGCGCGGGCGAGCGCCTCCAGCTGCTCGCAGAGGCCGACGATGCCGGCGCTTCCAAGCGTCGCGGCGGCGCCCTTGAGGTGGTGGGCGGCGTCGTGGACGGCGCTCGGATCGCCGCGTTCCACGGCGGCGCGCAGGCCGGCGAGGTCAGCGGGCGCCTCCGCCAGGAAGGCGCTGACCAGCCTGGCCAGCAGCGGCGGGTCGCTGCCGTCGGCGTCGAGCTCGCGGAAGGCGGCCAGGCGGTCGTGGTCGAGCACTGCATCGGCGGGCAGCCAGCGCGACAGCGTCGCCTCCAGCTCGTCCACCAGCATGGGCTTGGCGATGTAGTCGTCGAGGCCGGCTGCCAGGCACCGCGCCCGGTCCTCGCCGGAGGCGCTCATGGCGATGATCGGGGTGCGGCGGGCGACGCCCTCGCGCCGGCGGATCTCGGCGGTGGCCTGGAAACCGTCGATGTCGGGGAGCCGGCAGTCCATCAGTACAACCCCGTAGGCGCCGCGTGTAGCCTTCTCCACCGCCTCCAGGCCGCCCGTCGCCACGTCGGCGCGGACGCCGAGCCTGGCCAGCAGGCGTACGGCCACCACCCGGCTGAGCTCGTCGTCCTCGACCAGCAGGACGTGACCGCGACCTGGGATCGTGCACCTCCGCGGAGTTCTGCCTGCTTTGCCTATCGGTCGGGAAGCTGGCTTGCTTGACGTTCCCGCTGCTCGGCGAACGTGTCCAGCAGCCCCAGCAGCTCCCTGACGTCGAGGGGCTTGGTGAGGAACGCACGGGCGCCCTGCTCCAGCAGCTGCCTGATCAGGCTCGGTCTGGCGTCGGCGCTGAGGATCACCACCGGGATGTCGGCCGTGCGCGGGTCGGCGTGGAGGCGGCCGAGCACCTCCTGGCCGGGCATGTCGGGCAGGTGCAGGTCCAGCAGGACCAGGTCGGGGTGGTGCTCGCCGGCCAGGTCGAGGCCGAGCTGGGGCCGCATCGCCGTGATCAGGTGCACCCCGCGACGCCGCATGACGCGCTCCACCAGCTGCATGTTGGACAGGTTGTCCTCGATGTACAGCACCGTCAGCGCCGACCCGGCCGGCTCCGGCTGCTGCTCCTCGGTGGTCGTCTCCTGCTCGCGCTCGGCGTGCTGCAGCGGTCCGTCGGTCAGCGGCAGCTCCACCCAGAAGGTGGTGCCCTGTTGCGGGGCGCTGACCAGGTCGAGGGTGCCGCCCATCGCCTCGGCGAGGCGCTTGGAGAGCGGCAGGCCGAGCCCGGCGCCCTCCACGCCGGTCTGCTGGCTCTCCAGCCGCTCGAAGGGGACGAACAGCCGCTCCAGCGAGTCGGCCGGGATGCCGGGTCCGGTGTCGGTGACCTTGATCCGCAGCCACTGGTCCACCTGCTCGCAGGTGAGATGGACGCTGCCGCCCTGCCGGTTGTACTTGACCGCGTTGGAGAGGAGGTTCAGCAGGATCTGCTTGAGCCGCTGGCGGTCGCCGAGGACGTGCTCCGGGCAGCCGTGCGCGGGGCTGGCCAGCAGGATGCCGTGCTGGTCGGCCAGCGGCCGGATCAGGCTGACGGTCTCGGCGGCGACGTCGGCGACGGCGACCGGTTCCAGCGACAGGGCCAGCCGTCCCGCCTCGATCGCGGCGATGTCGAGCACCTCGTTGATCAGCGCCAGCAGGTGCCGTGCCGCCGACAGGATCTGGCCGAGGCTCTCGCGCTGCTCGTCGCGCAGCTCGTCCATCTCCAGCAGCTGGCCGAAGCCGAGGATGGCGTTGAGGGGGGTGCGCAGCTCGTGGCTCATCCGCGACAGGTACTCGCTCTTGGCCTCGTTGGCCTGCTCTGCCGCCAGCTTGGCGTGCCGCAGCGCCTCCTCGGCCTCCTTGCTGTCGGTGATGTCGCGCACGGCGGCCGACACCAGGGTTCCCTGCTCGGTCTCCATCGGGCTGAGGCTGATCGCCGCGGGGAACTCGCTGCCGTCCTTGCGCTGCCCGTACAGCTGCAAGCCGGCCCGCATGGGCCGCACCCGGGGCTGGGCGTGATAGCCGAGGCGGTGCTGGACGTGCCCGGCACGGAACCGCTCGGGCACCAGGATCTCGACCGGCTGGCCGAGCAGCTCCGCGCGCTGGTAGCCGAACAGCTCCTCGGTCTGCCGGTTCACCAGGGCGATCCGCCCGTCGGCGTCGACGATCACCATGGCGTCTGGGGCCGACTCCAGCAGCCCCCTGAACTGCTCCTCGGACGCCCGCAGCGCCTCCTCGGCCTCCTGCCGCTCGCTGATGTCGCGCGCGATCAGCGAGACGCCGACGACCGTGCCCGCCCGGTTGCGGACCGGGGCGGCGGTGAGCGCCACGCTGATCGCCTCGCCGTCGCGGCGCAGGTGCCTGGTCTCCAGGCTGACGCGCCCGCCGAGACCCACCCGCCGTAGCAGCTCGGGAACGTCGTCGGCGCCGCCCGCAGAGACGACCGTGGAGAGCTCGCGGCCGAGCACCTCCTCCGCCGGGCGGCCGTAGGTGGTCTCGGCGGCCGAGTTCCAGGTCCTGACCGTCCCGTCGAGGGCGGTGCTGACGATCGCGTCGCCGGAGGCGTCCACCACCGCGGCCAGCCTCGAGTCGCGCTCGGCGTT
>WNGB01013369.1_pt1 | contig 11062 bp, 8 predicted proteins | sample 5400681 | NCBI WGS metagenome assembly WNGB01 (sample SAMN13153367, study PRJNA577476) | soil metagenome | isolation source: 115 cm soil or saprolite under grassland replicate 2 | place: USA:California | collected 2016-06-15 | reverse complement strand
CGACGATCTCTAACACCCATCTGTGGCACGACGCAAAGGTTTCATGCTTTCTTGAGCAGAGATCGAAGCGCGAGCGCAGGCAGCACGCCTGGCGCTACAGCCAAACATTAATGTCTATTCGTGTCCATTCGTGGTTAGTGCAAAAACAAAAACGCCTGTCGAGATTTTGCAGACAGGGCGCTTTGAATTGAATTAAACTAAGCCGCTTCAGATTAATGGCGGCCAAATAAAACAGTCGGCATGACGGCGAGCTTCGATTATAGAGCAAGGGGAATGAAGGGATACAAACTGATACGCACCTTCCTCATTGGAACCTTATGCGGAGTAATCATGGCTGCTGCGGTTACAGTTGTTTTCACAATTCCGGCCAACAGCGATTACTGGCGAATGGAGATCTGGAAACGCGGTGGCGGAGCTTGGACCTTCGACAAGAATGGTCATCTCAACTGGAAGTGGATGGTTGAACCGATCCCCGATGTTCCCCCTAAAAAGGCAGTCAATGTACCCGCATCTCAAGCAAACGTTCGCACCGAGCAGCTGTAAATCCACGAGCTGTAGATCGGTGCGCCCGCAGAGCGGCGTTGAAGCGTTGAACCGTAAAGCGGCGTAAAAATTGTGCATGCACTCATCCACATGAGCAGAAATCCCGAGAGAACTCGCAAGCGAATGCGGCGCTTGCTCAGTTTCGATTGATTGCGGCCCGCTCTCTGGCCACTCGCAGTACCGCAATAAAGTGCAAAGATGGGCCGAAGATCAGGTTCGATGGGATCCATACAGTTTCAGGTTCGATTCCCAGGAATTTAAAGCAAGCTCTCACGAAGCCACCGGAACGTTTTGGAATTGATCGGCTGGAGTACTTGACTCTCATTGACGCCTCACGATTCTTGACGGCGGACTATTCATGGCGCGTCTTCGACACTTCGGCCAGGCAACGCCGGTTCTCCGTTATTCTAATTGGATCGCTGCCGCTCTGGTAACATTGTGCGCAGTGTATTTGCATGCGCTTTTTTTCCTGAATGCCGGAGGGTTGTGGCGGGACGAAGCCGAACTTGTGCATTTATCGCTGCTGCCGTCGGTTTCGGAAGTGTGGCAAAACCTGCCACATGATTCCTGCCCGATTCTGATGCACCTCGCTGTGCGCGCATGGTCAGCGGCCGGCTTCGGAAATACGGACCCTGGTTTGCGTGTCTTAGGTTTGTACGTCGGTTTGTTTCTGCTACTGGCGTTTTGGCTTGCCAGTTGGACGATGCGTAAAGGCGCGCCGCTGCTGGCCGTAACACTCGCGGGGTTGAATGTGACGATGGTCCGCGCGGGAGACTCGCTTCGCGGTTACGGTCTGGGGTCAGCCTTGGCGGTGCTCGCGCTGGCAGTTGTCTGGCGTCTAACCTGCCGTCCGAGCCTTGCAGCTTTTTCCTGCGCAGTGGCTGTAGCGGTCCTGAGTGTTCAGTCGCTTTACCAAAATGCCTTCTTGCTATTCGCCGCGTGCTGCGGCGGATTTATGCTATGCGCCGTGGAACGGCGGTGGCGTGACACGCTTCCAATTTTCGCTGTAGGAGTCGCTACAGCAGTCTCGTTGCTGCCTTACATTCCGTTGATCGCGAGTGCGCATTGGTACGTCATGTTCAAGCTTGGTTTTCGTTTTTCACACGGATGGAAGCAGCTCTCCGTGGCGACCGGTTCCCCGCTGACGGTTTTCACGTGGGTTTGGGTTGCACTATGGATAGGCGCACTCGCAGCGGCAATTTCCGTGCTTTTTTGGCGCCGCGATCGTCTTCCAGAGCATATCCGGGGCCTGATTCTATTTGCGGCGACCAGTCTCGTTCTTGGGGCGGCAGGTTACGCTCTCTTTCTAAAGCAATCGGAGTATCCCACACAGCCGTGGAATTACGTGCCGCTGATGGCTTTTTCGGCAGTCTGCCTCGACGCGATATTCCTTGCAGCATGGCGCTGGGCGCGACCTGCAGCGATGATCCTGGCGGCGTTAACTATTTCTACGACCTTTCTGTTCGAGCTGCCCGCGGTGAAATGCCGTCAGACGAACGTAGATCTCATCGCCGCCAGTCTTTCCAGCGAGGTGGCGCCAAATGACTATGTGATCGTCCATCCATTCTTTTGTGGCGTGACGTTTGAACGCTATTACAAAGCCACCGCATCGTGGACAACACTTCCGCCATTGGATGACTACACACTACAGCGCTACGACCTGTTTAAGGCAAAGATGCAAACAAAGGACCCCATCGCGCCGGTAATCGACCGGATTACTTCGACGCTGCAATCGGGGAATCGTGTCTGGCTGGTAGGGACCATTCCGTTCACCGAACAGCCGCTCCCGGAAATTCTCCCGGCACCGAATAATCCGTTCGCTGGGCCTTACTCGTTCTACTGGGGTGCCCAGGTCACTCAATTCCTTTCAGCTCATTGCCAGCGCTCTGCTGTGGTGATGGCTCCTTCCACGAATTGCGTCAATCCGTTTGAGAACCTGCCGGTTGTCGTGGTGACTGGGTGGAAGCAGTAACAGGACGTCATTCTGTCGACGAAAGGTTACCCGTGTTGAGCAACCATAAGTCGCAAACGATCCATAACTACGTTTTTCGTTTGAAGATCAGAAGGTAATATTCCGAAGGCGGGATCGATTGTGGATCGACCAATAGCGGAAGATAATAATCGGTGCGTTCTTGCGATACGATATTGACAAGTCCATCCAATCGGAAGTCCGCTGTCGAGTATCTGTCAAACCAATTGAAGATTTCAGTGTGAGAGTTCCAGTGCTTTAGCCAGGATGTCGTAACCGCGACAAAAACCAGATATTTTGGCCGCGCGGCCTCTATTTCCCGCATCATTTCAAGTTGCATTTGCACGGCATACCTCTGGTGCTCCATCAATCCATAGGTATAAATGTAGCCAGTCGCGGAATGCCGATGCGCATAAAAGTAAATTTCCGGTTCCGAACCGAGAATTGCGATGGTGTCCGTAGGATTGGTATGCTCTTGTAAGTATTCGGCAACTCGAACAGCTTCCGAAAAAGGATTGGGACCATAGATCATTCGAACCACATCGGACGGACGTTGCGACAGAAGAGGCAACTCTCCGGACAGCGCCACCCTCGAGCACACCACAAAGATGGCAAGGGGAAGAAAGCTGAGTGGCCGCGCCAGCCGCGAACAAAAATTGGAGGCGCTCGCCGTTGCCACGCCCACCAGCAAGCAAATCGCTGGAAGAACAAAAATGAAATAATGCTTACGAAACAAAAATCCGGAGGAGAGGGCGAGTCCTGAAAATGCAATAAAGGTCAGAATGAAAAACGCAGCATTACGCATGGCTTTGTCCAGGAAGCTGGCAGCGACACCGAGCGCCGCCAGCGCCCACAGAGGCCATCCAAGGCCGATAACGGTGCCAATCTGTTCAAAAAACATTCGAGGCGCCTGAGAGATCGGAATTACACCGGCGTACTCCCGCGCATAAAGCACTGTCCAGAACCAAAATTTTGCGAGTGCGCCCGCCCGCCACAACCAGAATACGGTACCGGCCAGAGGTAGAACACTCGCGGTAATAAAGAGAGCATTCCGCAACAGCGTTTGAGGGAAGGTTAACCGGGCGCGCCAATCCCGAAACAACAGATAGGTGGCGCCAAAGCAGATGAAAAATATCGCCGGTTGCTTCATTAACAGGCCGGCTCCAAAAAGTATTCCGCTAACGAACACCATCTTCCTTGTTAAAACTGGCTTCAATAAGACGAGAGCGCCGAGAAGGGTTGGCAACATTACGAAATGTGTCGCGTGCGCGGCCAGTCCTAGTACCGACGGGCTAGCCGAGAGAATCGTGTAGCTGGCCGCCGCGGCGATGCCGGCTATCAAACCTATCAGTCGCCTCGCAATCAAAAAAACAATTACGATGTTGGCGATGTTTACAATCAACAGGCCAAGGTGGATGCCGATGCTGGTTTGCCCAAAGATCCACATTATCAAAGCGTATGCAGCGTAAACTCCGGGGAACTTCATGTTATAAGCTAATCGGTAGGGCGGGATTCCCTGCAGCATGAGTTGGCCCGCATAGGCGTATTCGCCCTCATCACGTTCAAGCGGAATTGCAAGGAGATGGATTCGGATGAATACGACCACGGCAATGACAACTGCCAGAAGGATCCACCAGCACAGCTGAATGCCCTGTTCAAAATTTCGAATACGGGCTGTCATCGGAGCACGATTCACGAATGTCAATTCTCGACCAACTATTCGTGCCCGCCAAGCCGGAGTCGGAGGCGGCCGCTAGAGAAAGACACCGGCTCTGATCCGGAGAATTGGCGCCGCGTTCTCTTTTCCTGGCACATGGTTGGCAATCGATTCCTGGCCCTCCTATCCAACATGATCCGCGATATTCCGCAAGTTGTCTCACTGCTTCCTTCGCAGAGTAGTCACCTTTCCGATTTGCCAATGAGAAAGATCTTTGTCTAGGCTCGAATCCTAGCCGGGCAGCGAATAAAACTTCGCGCTCAATTGAAATCAAAACGGTGACTGAAAGCGAGAATTCTGATGTTTCATGGCGCGATTCGCGCGCCGCAATCGCAATTGTCTGCGTTTTTCTCATTGCAATGACGTGGTTCGTTTTCGGCCAAACGGTCCGTTACGATTTCGTCAACTACGATGATGATAACTACGTTTACGCGAATCCGCTCGTCAGTAGTGGGTTGACGGTTTCCGGCGCTATTCACGCATTCAACGGCAAGCATGCCGGCAATTGGCATCCGCTGACAACTCTATCGCATATGTTGGACTGCCAATTGTGGGACTCCCACGCCGGTGGCCATCACTTTACAAATATCGTCCTGCACACCATCGCAGTCGTCTTGTTGTTTCTGATATTGCGACAAATGACCGGCGCGCTATGGCGGAGCGCATTCGTTGCCGCCGTTTTTGCGGTTCATCCACTTCGAGTCGAATCAGTGGCCTGGATTTCCGAGCGTAAGGATGTGTTGAGCGCCGTTTTCTTTATGTTCACCGTTGGTTTTTACGTACGCTATGTCAGGTACCCGTCGGTCAAGCGTTACTTAGCGGTGGTCAGTTCGTTTGCGCTGGGGCTCATGTGCAAGCCAACGCTGGTAACGGTGCCGCTTGTTCTATTGCTGCTCGATTGCTGGCCTCTGGGCCGAGTCAATGGTCGGCCTGCCCGCCGTAGTCTTGGCGTAGGCGGGTGGTCAGTAGTCCGTGGTCTTGTTGTCGAAAAGATCCCGCTGTTTGCGCTGTCCGCCGCTGGGGCCGGAGCAACTCTTTGGGCGCATGAAAAAAGTATCATTCACATCGAGCGGCTGCCTTTCATGTGGCGAGTTGGCAATGGGCTCGTCACTTGTCTGACTTATATCAAGCAAATGATTTGGCCTGCGCGACTGGCAGTTTTCTACCCTCACCCAGGACCCACGCTGCCAGTTTGGGAGATTGGCCTGGCTATCGTACTCCTGCTCCTGGCGAGTGGGGGCGCGATCGCACTGCGGCGCAAGCGTCCCTACTTCCTTACGGGTTGGTTTTGGTATCTGCTAATGCTCTTGCCGGTGATCGGATTGATCCAGGTCGGCTCGCAAGGGCACGCCGATCGATACACTTATTTGCCGCAGATCGGTCTTTACATCTTGCTAGCGTGGGCGATTCCAGACGCTTTAGCTTCACGGTTTCAGCGAAGAATTCTTGGGGTGACGGCCAGCGTCGCGATCATTCTCCTGGCATGGTGCGCTCATATCCAAGCGTCCTACTGGCGCAACGGCGAGTCGCTATGGAGGCACGCCATCGCCGTGACCTCAGAGAACTTCATCGCGCACGACGGACTGGGGCAGTTCCTGCTTGACCATGGCCGCTTGGACGAAGCGATCGATCAGTTCCAGATTGCCCTCAACATCGACCCCAAATATCCAATGGCACGGACGAACCTGGGTATTGCTCTGACCAAAAAAGGACGCGTTGATGAAGCGATCACCCTTTTCCAAACAGTTCTCGAAGACTATCCGAATGACGCCAAAGCGTATCACAACCTGGGAATCGCACTGGCGAAAAAGGGCGACGCGCAGAGCGCTATCGCAGCGTACGAGAAAGCATTATCGATCCAGTCTCGTTATCCGTCCGCACACTACAACCTCGGAATCGCCTTGGATGATAGTGGCCGGATCGACGAAGCAATCGCTCACTATCAAGAAGCTGTACAAGAGGACCCTCACTTCGCAGAGGCGTATTACCTTTTGGGAAATGACCTCTTTCGTAGATCTCGTATCGATGACGCCATTGCGGCGTACGAACGAGCGTTGCAAAGCCGCCCGGCCTATCCAGAGGTAGAAAACAACATCGGTCTCGCACTTCTGAAAGAAGGCCGCCCTGGTGAGGCAATTGCGCATTGGGAAAACGCCGTCGCCAATGAGTCAGATTTCGTGCCTGCTTTGAATAATCTTGCGTGGGTCCTGGCGGCTTTTCCCGAGGCCTCGATCCGCAATGGCGACAAGGCGCTGAGACTGGCCGACCGCGCGAATCAATTATCCGGCAGTAAAGATCCAGCCGTCCTACGGACTTTGGCCGCTGCCTATGCGGAGAACGGCCGGTTTACCGAAGCGACAGCGACCGCGGAGAGCGGACTGCAATTAGCCAATACGCAAGATAACTCAGCTCTGGCCAAAATTTTCGAGAGCGACCTTGCTCATTATCGAGCAAAGGCACCCGTTCGCATCGCTCTCCAACCAGATAGCTAGTTCGCTCCTGAAATCTGGATGGGTCGGAGTATAGATCTCCATTTTGCTAGTCGCACCGCGGGCGAAAAAAATCTTGCAAGATCGCAGCGCATTCTTTTCGCTCCGCTACCTTTGCGGGCTTAATTGCGCCTGCGCCTGACGCAGACCGTCGGCCGCAGCTTTGAACTCCGGGTTGAGATGCAGCGCTGCTTCAAATTCCGGAATGCTCTCCCTGGGTTTCCCGGATTCAAGGAGGGCCCACCCCAGATTGGCATGGGCCGCGGCAGCGTTGTTGGGATCCAGCCGCACCGCTTCGTGAAACTGAGCAATGGCCTCCGGAATTCTGCCCAGCCGCGCCAGCGCCAGTCCAACATCGTTCCGAATGTCCGCGTCTTTCGGTGCCAACTCTGACGCGCGGTGCACTTCATCAAGCGCGGCTTCGTTGCGGTTCTCCTTCGCTAAAGCCATGCCCAGCAAGTTGTGCGCTTTAGGCGAATCCGCCTGCGAACGGATTGCCGCCTGGGCATATTCGATGGCTTCCGGCACCCGGCCCTGGTAAAAACGGGTAACGCCCATGGTCAACAGCGCCGTGTGGTCATCGGATCTCATTTGGAGGGCCTTCTCAAAATGCGCCACGGCTTCATCGAGCTGTCCGTTCTTGTGCATGGCCAACCCCAGACAGTCTTCTACAAGGACACTAGCCGGGGCGACTGTGAGCGCGTGCTTAAACAAAGTGAAGCTGTCACTCCACCGATGAATCTGAGCGTTGGTAAGAGCAGCCAGAACCAGCAAAACCACGTTCGCTATTGCTGCACTGAGCCACGGCGCAACGCGTCGCCTCTCCGCGATGTCCGCTAACCCGAACACGATCGCAATGAACATACCGATTGATGGAATATAAAAGTAGCGGTCCGCCATGATTTGTCCGCCGACCTGAACGAGTCCGATGACGGGAACCAGCGTTCCCAGGAACCAAAGCCAGCCTACGATGAGGTACGGCCGGATTTTCCCTTGAAAAAAACAGAATGCCGTAATTGCAATCAATAGCAACGCCGCGCCGATGATCTGCCAGGCCGCTATGTCCGTCCCTGTGTACGGATAATAGACCGCCAGATCATTCGGCCAGAAAGCGAGCAGCAAGTATTTCGCATACGAGACAAGCGCATTCGACAACCGCAGCGCAATAGGGAACTCTGTGAATGTACGCACACCGCCTCCATGAGATTGCGCGACGGATGTGACAACCGCGGACGCCGCCACGAGAGCAAACAACGGTATCTTTTCGACAACAAGACCACGGAGTGCTGACCACCCGCCTCCGCCAAGGGTACTGGGGGCAGGCTGACCTTTGACTTCTGATCCTCGAAATCGTCCTAACGGCCAGTAATCGAGCAGCAACATGACAAAAGGCCACGTCACCAGCATTGGTTTGGCCAATAACCCGAGCGCGAGCATGATGGCGACCCATGCGTAGCGCCTGATCGAAGGCGCCTCCGCGTAACGCGTGTAAGCGATGAGCGACAGCAAGCCGAAAAATGTGGACAGCGTATCTTTGCGTTCAGCCGCCCACGCTACCGATTCCACGTGCAACGGGTGCAGCGCAAAAAGCGCCGCGACCAGTGCACTCGGCCAGCGGGCGTGTGTTGTTCGCAACAGAAACCAGAAGACAAGCAACGTGTTTGCCGCATGAATCAGTGCGTTAACGAGCAGATGGGCACCCGCAATCATGCCGAAGAGTTGGCTATCGATCATATGTGCGATCCATGTGAGTGGATGCCAGTTCCCCGCGTAAAAGGTGGTAAACGCCCAGGCGAGTCCCGCGAGCGTAACACCGCGATTCACCATTGGATTGTCCTGGATATACGTCGGGTCATCGAGAGTGATGAAGCGATGCCCGATCACTTGCGCATAGATCCCAAACGTTACTATCGCCAAACCGAGCAGGATCAGAAGGTCGGGTCGCTCGAATGTTGCAGTAGCGCACGAGTCTCGCTTGCGTTCGCGCGAGCTGAAAATGGAATCTTCTTGCCGGGGTGCGGAGTCGCGCCGGTCTTTTCGCTTTTGCGCGATCCGTTTAGCCATGCCCTTTGCGAGATTATCAGATAGGCTTGACGCACAAAACGCTCAAATTGCGGATTTCAAAAGGAGAGCGTCTTCTTAATTAAGGTCGAATAGTTTTCATCACTTTTCGCTGATTCTTCGCGGGTCATGAGCTTTGCCGTCGAAATCGAGAAAGAGAAAGATGGGTGCTGGATCGCTGAGATTCCACAAATTCCAGGCGCAATGGCGTATGGGCGTACCCGCGCGCAAGCCGTGTCACGGGTTGAAGCGCTGCATTGCGAGTTCTTGCTGAGCGGCTCGAGCATGGGGAAACTTCGCCGCTCATCGAGCAAGTCTTTTCAGTTGCAGCAGCGTGAGCCAGTGGGGCTCATCGCCGATAGATTTCGCTCCGATGTGCAATTGGAAGAACCAGCACAGTCAGGTTGGGATCATTGACTTGGCAAGTAATCCGATAATCGCCAACTGGAATTCGATATAGATCAGGTTCGCCCGCGAGTTTCAGACAACCAGAAGGCCGCGCATCTTGCTCAAGATGATCAATCGCAGTGCGCAGTCGCCTGTACAGGTTCGCGTCTCGCAGGGTGGCGAGAAATTTCTCAGTTCGTCGGCTGAGGAAGACCGAATTGCGCATCCAGCTTGGCTTTCACCTGCGCCCACGGCAGAGGTTCTTCCGATTCTCCCAAGGCGTCGCGCGCCGCTTTCAAATCGGCTGCGTTTTCCAGTGCTTCAAGCTCAGTCAAATCTTCGATCAGCGACATGACCCGCTTAGCGCGCGCATCGGAGAGTGTTTCCAGTTTCGAAATTGCCTCAGTCAATTCGACCTTGCTCATGCTCGAAGGATGACAGAACGAAAGGCAATTTCAAGTCTGCCATCGCCACCGCGGGAACGAGCACGCGACCCGCCTTCGCAACGCTTCGGCGTGGCAAGCACCGCCTGCCCCTACAAATACAAACAAAAGCGCCCAGCCGGATGCTTCCGGCTGGGCGCTTTGAATTAATTTAAACTAAACGAGCCGAGCTCGTTTATTGTGAATAAGTCAAGGGTTGATTATTGTGCCCGTGGGATCGGTGGCAGTCGGAGTTCCAATAACATCCCCGACCTTATAGCCGACTGAATTCTGGAACACCGTACCACTGGTCCAACCAGTATCTATAGCCTGGCCTACCTTGTAGATGGCCGCGTCGCCGCCTTTCTTTATTGTGACGAAGCCCTTCGTGCCGTACGGAACGTCACTTGCGGCGAGTGCGGAGTCATAAATGTAGTTGTGTGTGGTAACAAAAATCGTCGTCGCCGGATCGACGTCTTTATTCAACCAAACTTTGAACGCGGGTGTCCCGGCAGTGTAGGTTAGCGTGTCGCCACCAGGGCCGCTAGCGACCGTAGCGGTGTAATTGGCGCTGGGAGCATTCATGAGCTTGATGGCGTCGGCACCTTTCAGATAACCTTTTCCACATAGCACATTCAGGTATCCCGTAATGGTCGTTGGAGGCGCAGGAAGATCGCCGGGCCATGCTGAAGTGGTGTCGCCGGTTGCTGAGCCGTCATTCGACATTTGGAATTGGGCCAGATAAAGTTGGCGGGCGTTGTTCATTGTGCCGGTCTGTTGAGCCTTGGAGAGCGCCGACGTTAATGCGGGCACTGCCAGTGCGGCCAGGATCGCGATAATCGCAATCACGACCAGCAATTCAATCAACGTAAAAGCGCTCACGCGCTCACGTTGCTTCGGCAATGTAAGTACTGAGGAGGTTTTATTTATTTTCATAGGTATGTATTAGAGTGGCGCGGTTTGTAACAATTTCCACACAAGTAGTCAACATTAATTTTCGAGCCCCATTTGGGATCTCTCCATTCCTGATTCGTCTGCCAAACCGGTTCTGGCCGTAAGGATTAACCACCCGCCTGCGCACAAGGCTACGGCGTGGCAGGCGAATGGACACTAATGAACACTAATTGGTAAGGAGCAAACGACCACGGATTACGCGGATGACCCGGATGGTCGGAAATGACGAAACCCGAATGACGAACAGAGAGGCCCGCGAATCACGCTAATAGACACCAAACCTTTCCTATCTTTCGGGTGTTCCGCGGGCAGAGACGCTTCCCCTGCTATTCGTGTCGATTCGTGTTTATTAGTGGTTAAGTCTCCCGGCTGCGGAACGACCTTATGGCCATTCTTCCGTCTGCCCAGCTTCATGTTCCGCCAGAGCGCGACGGTTCATTTCGTCGAACTTGCCAGCCGCTGCATCCGCCTTCATTTGCCGATCCCACTCGTCATCGGGAAAGGAATGCAGTTCGGCCAT
>WNGB01013368.1_pt1 | contig 11062 bp, 11 predicted proteins | sample 5400681 | NCBI WGS metagenome assembly WNGB01 (sample SAMN13153367, study PRJNA577476) | soil metagenome | isolation source: 115 cm soil or saprolite under grassland replicate 2 | place: USA:California | collected 2016-06-15 | reverse complement strand
CGTCTTGCCGCTCCCGGCCGTTGCCGACGGGAGGTTGTACGCGGCCTGGAGGTCACACGGCGTGTAGCCGGGATGCGCGGTCGTGCAGCCCGAGGGCGGCGGCGGCACGGTCGTCGTGGTGGTGGTCGTCGTGGTGGTGGTCGTCGTGGTCGTGCTGCTCGACGTCGTGGTCGTGCTCGACGGTGTCGTCGTCGTGGTGGTGGTCGTCGGTGGCCCGTGGCCCTTGCCGTTGCCGCCGCGAACCTGGTTGCGCACGAGCACGCCCGGGTTCAGCACGCGGATGGCGTGGCAACGAGCCAACCGGCCGGCGACCGGGCCGCAGACGGCACGCGTCTCGACGGTCGGCGGGGCCGCAGGGGCGGCAACCTCCGCCGTGATCGCCAGCACCCCGAAGAGGGCGCTCCCCACCACCGAGACGATCGCCGCGGTGAGTGTCCACCGGGACCTCACCGCGGGAACATAACACCCTTAGTGGTCGACGGCTACGTAAAGTGGCCGATCTTTACCTGGTGCTTGCCGTACGCGAAGCATCGACGCCGCGATCCGCCGCACACGGTGTGCGCGCCGCCCGGGCTGGCGAGCGTCACTGCGCCTCGAGCTGCTCTGCGGCGATCGCACCGAGCGACCACACGGCGTCGTCGTGGAGCTTGGCGAGCTCGTCGACGCTCTTCGCGCGGAGCCGAGCGCGCCGGACAGGCCCGGGGCGACGAAGCTTCGGTGCGTCGTCACCCCGGCGGAGCAATGCCCCCATTCGACGTCCGACTGGGCCCCGCGGTGGGACGGTTCCGCGCACGATCGCATCGGTCAGCTCGACGAGCTGCCAGTCGAACTGCGACTGCGGCGCCTCGGGTCGAGCTGCCGCTGCCTCCGTTGGGACGCTCGGGACGTCGTCGTCGAAGAGCGGCGGGTCACCGAGCTGCGTCATCGCATCGACGACGTCGGGCAGGTCATCGGTGCGCGGGCGGTCCAGCGTCAGCAGCTCTTCGAGTGAGCTCGCGCGTGCGGCGCGGTTTCCCAGCGGTGGTGTACCGGGCGCGAACAACGCCTGGACTGTCGCCGGGATGGTCGAGTGGTCGCGCACGCGATCGTCGATCGTGCCTTTCGCGATCCACGGAGAGATCACGACGCAGGGGACTCGGGGCCCGAGCAACCGGAAGTCGAATGTCGGCGGGAGGTCGCGAGCCAGGAGCCACTGCAGGAGCCGGCGGCTCAAGGTGCTCTGTCGCGGCCCGGGTGCCACGGTCGCCTCGGGCGGCCGGTGGTCGTAGAGACCCCCGTGCTCGTCGTACGTCACGATGAGCAGGGTCTCTCGGAAGAGCTGTTCGTTCGCGCGTAGGCGCTGGTAGATCTCGCCGATGAGCCGCTCGCCGGCACGGAAGTCGCCGCCGTCGTGCTTGCCGCTCACGTTGTTTCCCGGATGCTGGCTGCACGATGGTTCGCGGCCCAAGAGTCCGTGATGCGGCTCGACGAACGCGTAGGCGGGGAGGTTCCCTGCTTCGAGGTCGTGCAGCAGATCCTGCAGCGAGTTGGAACGGAAGATGCTGTGGCGAAGCACGAACGGGAAGAAGAACACCTGTGGGGGGAACTGGCCGTAGTACACGCGCCATGAGTGGGTCTCGTCCAAGACCTCGAAGATCGTTCGATCGCGGTAGAACCCGAGCTCGATGTTGACGCTTCCCGACGATGTGGCCGCGTGGAAGAAGTTGCGATTCGGCCACGTCTCGCCCGGTACCGAGCAGAACCAACGCTGACAGACCGCGAACTCCTTGGCGAGGGTGCTGATCACCGGCACCTTGTCCGGGCTGAAGCAACGCATGACGCTCGGTCCCATCGCCTCGGCACGCTCGCGCTCGTCACGCGTCGCGGCTCTCGGCCGATTCATGACCGCGATGACGATGCCGGCCGCGGCGGCGGCGAACGCGGCGGCGGCGAACCACCACTTGCGGAACACGACCAGCACGAGCGCCACGAACCCGGCCCCGATCGCGATGCGCCGCCCCCACGCGCGGAAGCGCGCGTGCCGCGTCTGCCCCTGCATCGAGGCAAGCGCCTTGCGTACGAGCGAGCCGACGAAACCCGCGTTCGCCACATCGCCGACAGCGGTGATCTGACCCATGACCGCGCCGTGCTCGTGGTCGGGATCGAGCGGCACCACGTACTCGGCCGTCGGCTCAGGCGCGATCCACCGACTCGTCGTGTGTGCCGGATCGAGACGGTTGCCCAGGCGTGGTTTGCCGACGACACCGTCGAAGTCGTCGGAGGGGTGATCCAGGAAGCCGAACAGATGGTCGAACGAACGGTTCTCGAATGCGAGCACGATCACGTGCTCGATGCGTGCGTTGCCCGGGCCGTCGGGAGTTCGGGTCGCGTCCATGTTTGCTCTCGTATCGTGTCTCGTGTTCACCGGCTGGGCGAGACCTGCCTGGTAGCGTCCCACCGTTGCTGGCTGGTCTGGGAGTTGCGATGCGCGGTGTCCGCCGGGGTTTCGTCTCGTTGATCGTCCTCGGCGCGCTCGCCGCGGGGCTCGCCGTCGTCATGCCCCCGGCCGGTGCGAGCGTGTTCACCGTCGTCAACAATGCCGACTCGGGCACCGGCTCGCTGCGACAGGCGTTCGACGATGCCGAGGCGGCGGCCGGCGACGACACCATCGTCGTGGTTTCGGGCATCGGTACCATCACCCTCACCAGCGGCGCCGTGAACCACGTGCCGGCGGTCGCGGCCAATCTCACCCTCCAGGGCAACGGGGTGACGATCGATGCCAACGGCTCTGGCGGGATCATCGCCAACAACACCCCGAGCCTCTCCCTCGACGGAGTCACGATCACGGGCGGCACCGGGAGCGCGGTCGGGATCGGTGGCGGCGCCGTCTTCAGCGCTGCCAGTGTGACGGTCACCAACTCGACGATCACGGAGAACGACACGTCGGGGACGGGCGGCGGTGGCGGTGGCGTGTTCGCCGAGGGGAACCTCTCGATCACCAACTCGTCCATCACGGGCAACACGAGCACGGACGACGGCGGCGGGGTCCATGCGGACGGCGACATCACGGTCAGGGACTCGACCGTGAGCGACAACGATGCCGGCGGGAGCGGCGGCGGGATCGACGCGAACGGGTCCGTCACGGTGACGACGTCCACGATCAGCGGCAACACGGTCGCCCCTTCCATCCGCCGGGGCGGGGGGATCTCCGCGGGCGGCAACGTGACCGTGACCCGTTCGACGGTCAGCGGGAACACCGTCGACGGCGGCAGTGGCGGTGGGATCGGCAGCTCCAGCGCGGTCACGATCACCAACTCGACGATCACCGGCAACACCGCCGATCTGGACGGCGGCGGGATCGGCGCGTCGGGGGACGTGACGTTGGTGTACGCGACCGTGGTCGGGAGCAGCTCGGCCGCCGGGGCGAATGTCGGCACCGAATCGGGCCTCGTTGCGTTCGGTTCGGTCGTCGCCTCCCCACAGGGCGGTGGCGCGAACTGTGACCTCTTCGGGTCGACGACCTCGAATGGCTACAACTTCTCCGACGACGCGTCGTGCGGCTTCACCGGTACCGGCGATCGGCAGAACGCGGGTGATCCGGGGCTCGGTGTGCTCGCCGGCAACGGTGGACCGACGCTGACGATGCTGCCGCAGGCCGGTAGCCCGTTGATCGACGCGATCCCGATTGCCGGCTGCCAGGCCGACGGCGCGGCCGGCATCACCACCGATCAGCGCGGCGTGACTCGGCCCCAACAGGGTGGTTGCGACATCGGAGCCGTCGAAGTGGAGGCTCCGCCGGCTCCCGCCGCGCCCGTGGCGGCGGTGGCGCGCTTCACCGGCTGAGCGTTCACGGACCGAGGCCGGGTCGCCGAGCGACCAGCGCGCCGGCCCGTCTACTCCTGCGTGAGCGCCAGGCTCACCTCGACGTTGCCCCGGGTGGCGTTCGAGTAGGGGCATACCTGGTGCGCTGCTTCGACGAGCCCGAGGGCCGTCTCGCGGTCGAGGCCGGGGAGCTCGGCTTCAATCGCGACCGTCAGGCCGAAGCCGCCGGCGTCGTCTGGGCCGATGCCGACCCGAACGGTGATCGCCGACTCGCTCACGTCGAGGTTCTGCGCCCGGGCGACCAGCTTCAACGCGCTGTGGAAGCATCCGGCGTACCCGGCGGCGAAGAGCTGCTCCGGGTTCGTGCCCGGCCCACCGGGGCCACCCAGCTCTTTCGGCACCACGAGCTGCACGTCGAGGTTGCCGTCTGACGACGCCGACCGTCCTTCCCGCCCACCCCAGGCGGTCGCCTCCGCGGTGTACAGGACCTGCACGTTGCTCCTCCGCCGGCGTATCGACCATGGCTGTCGGTCGGGCAAGCTGCATCGGTGCCGCGTCTTCTCGCCGGCGCGCAGCAACGGTAGCGCGCCGGTGATCGACGGAGCCGAGCGCACGACGCGCCCGGCCCCCCGATCGCGATGGCTCACGCCGGTTGCTGGAGCAACCCGATCCGATGTCCTTCGGGGTCGTTGACCATGGCGATGGTGGGCCCGCCTTCGATCGGCGTGGGTGGTTGCACCACCTTGGCACCGAGGGTCTCGGCCTTCTTCAGCGACGCCGCCAGGTCGTCGACCGACGCGTAGAACGACACGTACTCGACGTCCTCGCCGGGGGCGAAGATCCCACCCGGGATCCCTCCTTCGGCTCCGGTGTCGACCATGCCGTAGCGCATCGGGTTGGCCGCGTCGACCTTCCAGCCGAACAGCTCTCCGTAGAAGCTCGTCAGAGCCTCGAGGTCGCGGCCGGCGACCTCGAACCACACTACGGGTGCGCTCATCTGCCTTCCTCCCTCTCTCGTTGGATGGTGGTGGCAGGATGCGCGGCGGCGGCGACAACGTCCTGTCGGGGATTCCAACGTGACCGAGGTCTCAGACCTCGAAGTCGGTCTGGCGCAAGTGCTCGGCGATGTCGCCTGCAACCTCGTGCAGCTCGCGGGGTGGCGCGGTTTCGTCAGTGACACGCGCGGCACGAATGCGATCGAAGCGGAACGTGCGCCCGCCATCGCGAAGTCGACACCAAGCCATCAGGTACCAGTGATGCTCGGCGCCGGCGAGGCCGTACGGCTCGACGAGCCGGCGCTCGGTGCGCTGCCCGGTGCGGTCGACGTAGTCGAGCTCGAGCACGCGCCGTTCGGCGACAGCGGTCTCGACCGCCCGCACGATCGGCGTCCGGTCGAGTTGGCCGCGCTGCTGGAGGAGGTGGATCCTCGCCACCAGCTCGCGGGCGTCGTCTCGGCTGGCCGCGGACATGGCAACCACGAGCTTCCGGAGCGCGGTTCGCGCCGCGTCACCGAAGGGAATGGGCCCGCTGGTGGCCAGCGCCACGGCAATTGCGGTGGCCTCGGCGGCATCGAGGTTCAGTGGCGGGAGCGTCATGGCGGGGTCGATCGCGTAGCCTCCGCCCGGCCCCGGTGTCGCCCAGAGCGGGACCCCCGACTGTTGCAACGCCGAGATGTCGCGCTCGATCGTTCGCACGCTCACTTCGAAGCGTTCGGCCAACTGGTGCGCGGTACGAGCGCGGGGCGCGATCGCCCGCAGCTCCTCGACCATCGCGTAGAGGCGGTCGGTCCGATTCACTCGACCCAGATGCGCGAGACAGCATCCTCAGCGATGGGACTGCTGCTCCAAGTACTCGCTCGAGTAGTCGATGCGAAGCTCCAGCCACATCGGGAGGTGGTCCGACATCTGAAAGGTTCGCCAATACGTCCGGTAGTAGGTGCGCTTACCGGCGTCGTCGCGGGCCTTGCCCTTCTCCGTCTTGGTGTAGGCCTTGCCCATGTCGGGCGCATACATCTCTTGGTCTTCGTCACGAAAGACACTCTTGTAGTAGTCGAACACACCCGCGCGCCCGGTCGGTTCGAACCAGTGCAGCTGCGGTCGCAAGGCAATCTGGTCGTACTTCTTGTCTTGGGGCACGTTGGAGCCCGGGATGTGCTGGAGCGCCTCGGGGACAGTCCACCCCTCGTCGGTCAACGCCTGCATGGTGCGGTCCCCATTCGCGTAGATGTTGAAGTCGCCGAGCAGCACCAAGTTGTCGAAGCGGCGGTTGGCATCGTCAGCTCGTTTGCGCAGCGCCGCGGCGACGGCATCGATTTCCTTGACGCGGTCCGGATCGTTCGGATCGTCCTTGCCGTACAGGATGTGCACCGTGGCCAGCGTCCATTTCGTCCAGCCGGCGCCAAACCCGGCGAAGAACGGGGTGCGGGCGATCTGGGCAACCGGGGTGTAGCCGATGATCTTGTTGCCTTGCTTCTGCTCGATCGGTGGCAGCACCAGCTGTCCGGTGAAGCCGTTGAAGCCCACCTTGCGCCGGTCGAAGACGAACGCCAGCCGCTCCTGGTTCCCTCGGGTGCCTTCGGTGACGTCCGTGACGAGGTATTGCCAGTTCGAGCCGAGTGCCCGCATCAGCCGGTCGAACGCAACCAGGTCGGCTCGCACTTCTTGGACGGCGACCAGATCGAAGCGGGAGATGATCTCGGCGATGTAGTAGATGGCCTCATCCAGGCGCGCGCCGTAGGCAGGAGAATCGAACTCGCGGATGTTCCAGGTTGCGAGCAACAGGGAGGTCTCGAGGTTCTTGTCCGGGACTTCGGCGTCCAGTTGTGCCCGCAGCGCGGTCAGCCGCTCGACCGTGCGATCGATGTGGGGCGCGTCCGGTCGCAGTCCCTCGTCGTACGGCATGCCCATCCGTCCTGCCCTGGGCGGCGACTGTTGACGCGTTCGCCTCCGGGGGTCCATCGTAAGGGCGGTCGAGCGAACCTGGCGTCGGCCGCTCGGGGCGGGCCTACAGATTTCGTCGAGCGGAGAGGTGGCGCATCATGGCTTCGAACGGCCTTCCGGGGATGGGATGGCTCCCCGACCTACCCGACTTCCGCGACTACACGCCCGAGCACCCCGAGGTCGCGCCACTGGTCGCCGCAACGAAGGTCCCCAAGGCGGATGCGCTCCCCACGAGCGTCGACCTGGAGCAGTGGTGCGCACCGATCGAGGACCAAGGGCAAATCGGGTCGTGTACCGCCAACGCCGCGGTCGGTTTGGTCGAGTACTTCGAGCGCAAGGCATTCGGTCGACACGTCGATGCTTCACGGCTCTTCGTGTACAAGGCGACCAGGAACCTGTTGCGCATGACCGGCGATACGGGGGCGTTCCTCCGCTCGGCGATGGGGGCGCTGGTGCTCTTCGGCGCACCGCCGGAGGAGTACTGGCCCTACGACACGTCCAAGTTCGATGAGGAGCCGCCGGCCTTCTGCTACGCGTTCGCCCAGAGCTTCCAGGCGGTCAAGTACCTCCGCTTGGATCCACCCGGCGCGTCGCCTGACGAGACGCTGCACCAGGTGAAGTCGTTCCTGGCCAGCGGGCTGCCGTCGATGTTCGGCTTTACCGTGTACAGCTCGATCCGCCAGGCTGACGACGGCAGGATCCCGGTGCCCGTCGAAGGCGAGAAGGTCGAGGGCGGGCACGCGATCGTCGCGGTCGGCTACGACGACTCAGCGACCATCGAGAACAAGGGGAACGGGACGCGCGCCTCGGGTGCCTTCAAGATCCGCAACTCGTGGGGCACCGAGTGGGGCGACCACGGCTACGGGTGGCTCCCCTACGACTATGTGACCAAGGGCATCGCCGAGGATTGGTGGACCCTGATCACCAGCGAGTGGGTCGAGACCGGCGTGTTCGCCGAGTAATCGAAGCAACGACGGAACGCGCGCTTCACCGCACGGCGGACATGCGATGGCCGACGCCAAGCAGGGAATAAACCTTCCGGCTCAGATCGCCGGGATCCTGCTCGCGGGCGGGACGCTGACCGCGCTCGCCGTCTTTCTCGGGCGGCTCTGGACGTCGAGCTACTTCGACTACTTCGGCCTCCCCACATCGGATCTCACCCTGGATGCAGGCGACTACGCGTTCCGCACCAAAGAGGTCCTGCTGATGCTGCTCGTCGCGGTTGCCGTCGCCGGCGGTATCACGTGGAAGGCCCAGGCGATCGGCATCAATGCGCGCATGACGAGCCAGGCCTGGAGGATCGTGCTCGGCGTGACGGTCGCGGCGATCGCACTGATCGGGTGGATGACGGTGCGAACGTGGGGCTGGATCGAGTCCTCCTGGCGGTGGCTTCCTGTCGGGTTCGGCGTCGCCATCGGGGTTGCGTTCGGAATCCTGCTGGGCGTGCTGATCGATGTGGTCAAAGGGTTGGCGAAGCCCTCCACCGAGACACCCGCGCCCGAGGGCGAACCGAGGCCCAGCTCTCCTCCTCGCAGCCCGGCCCTCGGGATCGTCCTCGTCTCGGCGACGATGATCGCCGTCCTCGTGTTCGTCCCCTTCTTGATCGTCGGGCTGGCCCGCGCCCGGGCGGCGGATGACGTCAAGACCCAGAACCTCGCCCAAGCGGTCATCGAGTTCGTCGACAAGGCACCGCAGCCCATCAGTCGTCCGGACGACCCGAAGCGATCGACGCGCGTCTACCTCTTGCTGCTCACACCCAAGCGCATCGCCGTCGCCTTCCCCTATCCGTGCACGCAGGTCACGACCCAGCAACAGACTTCGACATCGGTCGGGGTGTGCGACACCCTCGCCTTCGACCGCGACCAGGTGCGATCAGTACGCGTGTTCGGCAAGGGGGGCGGGCCGACGAACGACGCGCGCGACAACGCGGAGCTCATCACACTGGACGTCACCGGTGACGATCTGTCGCCCCGGACGATCTACCGGCAGGGCTTCGACTTCGCCGCGGCTCGGCCGACCACTCTCGACTGTCGAAACCAGGAAGGGGTCGACGACGCTCAGGGCGTGTGGTTCCGGCTGGTTGCCGGTCAGGCAGGGCGCGTCGATCTGCTCAACCCCGACCAGAAGTCGACCTTCTATCTCGCGTCACCGGATGACCCGCGCGCTTGTCGCCGGGTCGACGAGCTGCACGGCATCCGCCTGGGCCTGCGCGAGGAAGCGCTGCTCTTCGTCACTCGACCCACCAGCGGGGAGCAGGCCCGGGGCGTCGTCGAGCTCTCGTACGCACCGCTCGCGATGCGCGCAAACGACTGTCGCGTCATCGCCGTTACGGAGAGGCCGGCACAACGCACGGTCGACTGCAACGAGACCGAGACCCTCTCGCTCAACTTCTCCGTACCCTCACCTTCATCGGTCGCGGTTGCGGTGGAGACCTCGAGCTCAGATGCGCCCGACAGCCCCACGTGCCCAGCCGACCTCGTTGCGCCACGAGTCTTGCTCTCGGACCTCGAGCTTCCACCCGGCGAATGCCGGGCGGCAACGACCGAGGCGGGGCGATACTCCATCCTGTATCGCGCCGGCCAGCCCATCGCGGGAGGGCAATGGACGCTCGCCGTCTGCGCGCCGCCGGGCGTCAACACTCGCATCCACGGCGTCACCGTGACGAGCACACAGCTGTCGCCGGAAGGCACGAACAACGGCGCGTCAGCAGGCCAAGCACCCGGCGCCACGACGGCCCCACCGGCAACCGGCCCGCCTCCCGTCACGCCCGGCGACCACGCCCCCGCGTTCGCGTGCCCGACGTAGTCGCCGACCCTTGGTGTGCTGTCCACCGCGTCCGGTTCGCGTGCCAGCAGCCGAACCTCGTGCCCACTGTTCACCAAGGCCGCAGCCGTGTGACTCCCCACGAACCCGGTGCCGCCGGTCACCAGCACGCGCATCGCCTCACGCTACTTCGACAATCAATCGGTGTAGCGGCGGGAATGGTTTCTACGTGAAACTGGCTGACTAGTCGTGCGCGTCTGGATCACGCTCACGTGCCGTCCGGATCTCGACCGCCGTCGGCTTCGGCGGCGCGACCGCGTCGCGCAACAGATCGCGCGCGAGCGCGACCTCGTCTTCGGCCGGCCGATCGACGGGCACGTCCTCGAGGTGCGCAGCGGCCGCCTCTTCCACCGCGCACACGATGGCGTCCCATTCGGCGTCAGGATCGCGCGTCACGGTCACGAAATCGTTCACGCCGAACACCGACGCGACACCGTCGACCGCAAGCACGGCGCGCACGAACGGCGTGTCGTCGCCTTCGCCACGTGTCGTGTCGATTCGCGCCGGAAGCGTCACGTCGAGCGTGAACTTCATCGCGTTCGGATTCGGCGTGGGTGACGGCCGCACGCAGGCCACGCCCCGAGCCTACGCGGGCGCGAGTGGCAGCGAAGCGGCGTCGTGGCAGCCGCTACGCGGGTGCGGGCTCGTGGTCGGCGAGGTACTCGTCGAACTCGGCCACCTTTTGGGTGTCCTCGTAGACCGTCCCGAATCGGATCTTGCCCCACACGACCTTGCCGAACAGCACGCCTCGATTGGAATAGACCACGTTGCCGTTCGGGTCCTCGGCGTGATCGGTGAAGTGGATCGCGACCGTCGTGTTCCACGGCCATCCCTTGACGAGGACGTCCTCGGGCTCGAGCTGGAGACCGACGCGGACGAACCGCTCGTACCAGCGGCCGAGCTCCTCCTTGCTGCGGAAGTCGGCCGCCCACGAGGTGCGGCCGGGGAACACGAAGTGGCCGTCCTCGGCCCACATCGCCAGCGTCGGGCCCATGTCCCCCGCTCGGGCCTTGGCGGCGGTGCGCCGGATCATGCGGCCGACCAGCCAGTGATACACGCCCATCCTCCTGCGGTCGCGCGTCTTGATAGATCGCTCTAGCGTGGACGCTAGCTATCCTGGCCCGGCCGAGGCAAGGAGAGCGAGGAGGGCCGGATTGGGTGCCACGACGAAGGACCGCATCCGCGACGCCACCGCGGAGCTGTTTCGCCGCCAGGGCTACACCGGCACCGGGGTGAAGCAGATCGTCGCGACGGCCCAGGCCCCTTTCGGGTCGCTGTACCACTTCTTTCCCGGCGGCAAGGAGGAGCTGGGCGCGGAGGTGATCCGCTGGTCGGGCGGGATCTACCTCCAGCTCATCGACGCGTTCTTCGACCCCGCACCCGACGTCGTGACCGCAGTTCGGGAGTTCTTCGCCGGCGCGGCACAGACGCTGCGCGAGACCGACTATGCCGACGCCTGTCCCATCGCCACCGTGGCCCTCGAGGTCGCGAGCACGAGC
>WNGB01035329.1_pt1 | contig 11063 bp, 10 predicted proteins | sample 5400681 | NCBI WGS metagenome assembly WNGB01 (sample SAMN13153367, study PRJNA577476) | soil metagenome | isolation source: 115 cm soil or saprolite under grassland replicate 2 | place: USA:California | collected 2016-06-15 | reverse complement strand
ACTCCTCTATGACGAAGTCGGGCTCGTTCATGAACTCGTATGCCAGGACGCTGGCCGCGAGATCGGCGCGCTCGCCTGAGAGGCCATAGCGACGCACCAGCGGCTCGAGCACACGCGTCACGAGCGCATCACGGCCTGTCGTCGAGAGCAGCATGCGTGCGCGCCCTTCAGGGAGCCGCCCCTCGAGCAGCGAACCGGTCACGGGATCGGCAAAAGTCTCGCGGACGCCGCTGAACAGCAGCCGATGATCGAACAGGACGAAGTTGATCCGGATGCCGACGTCGCGTGCGATCTCGAGTCCGGTGTCGAGGTCGGTAAAGAGATGCGCGTCGACGCCCGCGGGTAGTCCACCCTCGTCGTACACGATGCCGGCGCGGCCGTCACAAAAGAGAAACCATCTGGCCGCCGTGAACCCGAGCGCCGCCATATCCGCGAAATCGCGAGCCACCGCGCCGCGCCGGGTCGATACGCCGAGGTGCGACCCCCAGACGTTGGCACCGAAATCCATGCCGTAGAAGATCGTGGAACCGTCACTAGACCAGGGGTAGTTGCATCCGTGGAGGTACATCACGGTAAGGCACAAGGCTCAAGATCCAAGATCCAAGCTCCAAATTCGACGTTCACGTTCACGTTCACGTTCGCGTTCGGCGTTCGCGCTTAACCCTGTTCGCGGGCTGCTTTGTTGCGGGCCGCGTTATGAACGATTTTTCCGAGGATACGCACGATCTCATCGGATTCTGTTACGAGTGAGTCGAAACTCGTATCCAGAAAATTGCACCGACGACAAACGCGCAGGCGAAACCGCGATTCCTTCGCTTCTTTCAGGGCAATACGGTTTTTGGCGATGAAGTCGGCGGCGCTGGAGGCTCCGTCCGACTCTTCGTAGTTGGACCCAACCGACGTGCCTGCGGCGAGGAGTTGATAAGAAAATGCACGGCCGATCGGTCCTCGTTTGTGCAGAAACTGCACGGCGTTCACGATGTCGCAGGCGAATAACAACAGGCGTTCGTGTAAATCGAAGGGTTTTCCGCTGGCGGTCAGGTGTGGTTGCGTCATATATCAGCAAGGCCACCGCCACCTTCCGTCCGGTTGGATCTTGGAGCTTGGATCTTGCGCCTTGTGCCCTTCTCTCAGATGTAACCAAGTTCGAGAGCCTTGAGGACGGCGCGTGTCCGATCGCGGACGCCGAGCTTCGACAGGATGCTGGATGCGTGGTTCTTCACGGTGCCTTCGGCCGTGCCGAGCGCGTCGGCGATCTCGCGGTTGCTGTAGCCGCCGGCCATCAGGCGGAGGATCTCGACCTCGCGCTTCGTGAGCGGATCGGGCGGGCTGAGCGCATCGAAGTCGCGGCGCACGTGCTCGAGGCCGCGAAGCACCCGCTCGGTGATCGCCGGCCTGATCACGGTGCCTCCGCCAGCGACGGTCCTGATCGCGCCCGTGAGCTGCTCCAGCGACACGTCCTTCAACAGGTACCCTCGCGCGCCCGCCTTCATGCCCTCGAGCAGCACTTGATCATCGTCAAACGTCGTCAGCAGGATCGCGGGGGGCGCATTGCCTTGCGCCTGCAGTTCGCGGAGCACGTCGATGCCGCCCTGCTTCGGCATCCTGACGTCGAGCAGGATGACGTCGGGGCGCTCGCGCCGGATGACGACGAGCCCTTCCTCGCCGTCCGACGCCTCCGCCACGATCTCGATGTCTCCGGACAGCTCGAGCAGCGACCGTATCCCCTGGCGCACCAGCGTCTGATCGTCCACGAGGACGATACGGATCACGAGGCGATCTCGGGCCGGGGCATGAATCCGTGGATTTCGAAGCCCCGACCGTCACCGGGATTGAATTCCACGCGGCCGGCGTGCTCCTCGAAGCGCTCACGCATCCCCGAGAGCCCGTTGCCCCACTTCAGATCCGCGACACCTCGGCCATCGTCACGCGCATGCAGGTCGATGCCCTCGTCGCGCCGCTCGATGCGAATCCAGAGGTTCCGGGCGTCCGCGTGGCGCGCCGTGTTCGTGACGATCTCCTGCACGCAGCGCAGCAGCGCATGCGCCTGCGCGGGGTCGTCGAGCTCGAGCGGGTCGGGCACGTCCAGGTGAATGTCGAGCGATCCGGAACCAGCGGTCAGCGTTCGGAATGCTTCGGCAAGGTTCACACGGCTGGTGTCGCGAAGCCGGCTGACGACGTCGCGAACGTCGGAGAGCAGCAATCGCGTCACGGCATGCGCCTGCTCGACGTGGGCGGCCGCCTGGCCCGACGACAGGCGCGAGGCCACCTCCAGCTGCAGGCTGAGCGCCGTCAGGTGATGCCCGATGGCGTCGTGCAGGTCGCGCGAAATGCGCAGCCGCTCGGCGACGCGGCTGTCCTCGGCAAGCAGCGACCGTGTGGCGACGAGCTCGGCGTTGGCGCGCGAGAGATCCTGGCGCGCCACGCGCTCGCTGAGTGCCAGCGATGCCGTCGCAAGAGCGAACGTCTCGAATCCGGCGAAGGCGCCGCCGATCGTGATCGCCGGCACGACGCCGAACTTCGTCCAGAAGGAGGCCATGAGGAGCACCGTCTGAACGACGATCCACGCAATCGCGGCGCTCGTGGTGAAAGCATCGAGCAGCTGCGCCGCCACCACGACCAGCGTCGCCGCTGCCAGTCCGTCTGATGTCATCTGGACCATGACAAGGCCCGACGCCGCCTGAGTGGCCAATAGCAGACGACGAACACCCAGGCTCCCGCGACCGTGCACCCTGCAGGAGATCCCGAAGGCCACGCCGAACGCCACGTATGCGCACGCCCAGGCGGCGGCGACGGGAGCAGGCACGGTTCCGCGGGCGACGCTCGTCAGCATCGGAATCCCGCTGACGAGCCAGGTGACAAACCCGGCCATCTGGAGCCACAGATCCGCTCGCATCCCCGTCATTGTAGGGGGTTGCTCACCAAAACGAGGGTGCCGGAAGTCATGGTCCGGCGGGGTGACGTGTGGCACATGCGCCTTCGTTTGCCGAACGCCAGAATGCCTGTCAAGGAGTTACCCATGACACATACACGCCAGCTCATTCGTGAAGCCGCCCTCGTCGCCGTTCTCGCGCTCGTGATTTTCAGCCCGGGCGCGATTGCGCTCCTGGCGAATCGTTGAAAGGCGTGAAGACGTCATGATTAAGCCAATTCTCTATCTGCACATCGCCGCCGGCTCGGTGGCACTCGCCTCGATGCTGATTCCGATCCTCACCAGGAAAGGCGGCCTCATCCATCGCCGCGCGGGATGGGTGTTCGTCGGCTCCATGGCCGTCGTCTCAGTGACCGCTCTTGTGCTGAGCGCGGCACGGCTGTTCTTCGATCCGCGCCCCGAGGCGCGCGACGCCGGGTTCTTCCTGCTGGCCGTAAGCTTCCTCACGGGAAACGCCGTGTCGACGGGCGTCCGGGTGCTGCGCTTCAAGACGCGTACGACAGTTCACGTGCATTGGTGGGACACGGGGCTGCCGGCTGTGCTGACCGTCTTCAGCGTCGCGCTCGGCGCCTACGGCATCTGGAGGGGGCAGGCGCTGTTCATGGCGTTCTCGGTGATCGGGCTGCTGAGCGGCATCGGCGTGCTTCGCTACTGGCTGCGGATCCCGACCACTCGGATGCACTGGTGGTTCGAGCACATGAGCGCCATGCTGGGCGGATGCATCGCCGCGACGACGGCGTTCCTGGTGGTCAACGCCAGCAACATGGGGCTGTGGCCGATGGTGGCGTGGCTCTCGCCGGCGATCATCGGCACTCCGGTCACGGCAATCTGGACGGGGTACTACCGGCGGCGGTTCAGCGGGTCGTCATCACGTCGAGGTATTTCGTCAGCAGCGCCTGCTGGGGTCCCTGGTACGCTTTCACGTACCGCATAAGCTTCGCGCGCTCGACCGGCGACACCGCGAGATGTTCGCGCGTCGTCGCCTGATACTGCGCGAAGACGGCCGCGAAGAGCGCGGCCTGGTCGGTGGGATGCTTGGCGAGGAAGGTGTCGAGCACGGGACGCGCTTCGACGTAACGCCCCGTCATGAGCATCGCCGACGCCAGCCGCATCGCAATCTCATCGTCGGCGGGCGTCGTCTCATACATCGGTTTGAGCACGTCAATCACCGACGTCGGCTGACCGTCACGGAGTCGCGCGTCGGCAAACAGCACGTAGGCCAGCCGCGGACGCGGCTGGTTGCCGATCGCGAGCTGCCAGACACCGGCGGCGTCGCGGTCTTTCCCGCCGGCGGCAAGTGCCGCCCCGAGATAAAAAGCCGCTGGGAAAAACTCGCGGCGCGGGCCGGCCGCAAGCTGCAGCTGAACGGCGGCCTGGCCGATCTGGCCTTTCGAGTACCAGTCGAGGCCTTTGAAAAAGGCCGCAAGCGTCTGATCGCCGGCGGTCAACGCTTCGAGCGCCGCGGCGGCGTAGCGCCCTCCCCTCGCGTCCGCCAGCGCATCCTTGAGCGCGGGCGCGCCCTTGTCCGCCGTATCGAGCATCGCGGTGAGGACGTCCTTGCTCATGACGGATGAGGGATTGAACTGCGGCATCGTGGCGAGCGCGAAGACCGGCATCGGCGCGTTGGGCGCCGGCGCGTCAAGGATGAACGGCCGCAGCAGCACACCGGCCGTCTTGCCGTCGCGCTCGATGCGGGCGCGCGCGAAATAGCGGCCCGGCGGCAGGACGATGGCCGACACGATCGCCTGCGCCGTGCGCGACGTGGGATCGGCGCCCGCGACCATCCGCGCCGGTCCGGTCGTCAACGCGGGACCGTCCTGCTCATCGGCGATCTCGATGTTGACCTTCGTGTTGTCGAACGTGGCAGCGGCTGTCGAATACAGCTCGAAGTAGGCGGCCAGCTGCTCGCGTACGCGCGGCTCGACGCCCGGTCGTACGGTTGGTTCGCCCGTCGTTGGAAAGTCACCGATCAACAGATCGCCGAGCGCAAACTCCTCGCCCGTAAACTTCCACGCGTTCACATCGCGCACGACGCCGCCACGGCGTCCGGCGGAGTCGACAGCGCCGAAGCGCAGCGAGTAGGTGCCCGAGTCGACGACGAGCTCGCCGAGATAGGCCGGCGCCGTCGTGGTCTGTCCGTCGGGCGCCGTCAATGTCCTCTTCTCCGTGTTGCCCGCGACGACCTTGCCCTCCCTGTCGACCAGGACGTAACCGATCGAGAAGTCCTGGTTGACGACGCCGGGCTGGCCGACGTCGGCGGCAATCAGCACGCGCACCTTGCCGCTCGCGGCATCGTGGCGCGAGAAGGTGGCCACGCGCAGGGGCAGCTCCGCGACGCCGAACGGCGACCGCAGGATGTCGCCGAGCGTCTCTTCAGGCTTTTTGGACTTGCTCGGCGAGGAGAGGACGAACGCGCGACGCGAGCGGATCGTCACGCCCTTGCGGCGCACCTCGACGTCGATGCGGTGATTCCTGTCGTCGCGATCCCCGGCCACCTGCTCGACCCCGAGGATGTAGTACGCAGATAGCTCCGAGGAGAGCCGCTCGAAGATGTTCTCGCCGGTGCCGATGACGTTGTAGAGCGCGCCGCGCGCGCCCGACGCAAGGTTCTCGAGGCCGCCCATCTGCATGTCGCGATCCTCGGAGGCGGTCGGCGGCATCTGCTGCAGCATGACGTCGCCGCGCGGCACGTCCATCAGCAGCACGTTGACGGCGACGCGCCCGACGGCCGCGGCCCTGATCACCAGGTCGAGGTCGGACTGGCTGTCAAGCACCATCCCTTCAGACATCAGGATGAGCGACTTCGGCCCCTCGATGAGCGAGAGGTATTGCAGCAGCTGGAAGAGCCCGCGCAGCGCAGGCGGCGGCACTCGCGCTGGATCACGATGTTGTAGATCCGGTCGTCATGCCGATCGTTGATCGCGACAGCCTCGTAGAGGCCGATGTTGAACTTGCCGGAGAAGGTCGACTGCGTGCCGACGACGCGCTCCATCGCCTGTTTGAGCTTCAGGCGATCGTTGGTGAAATCGACGAAGACGCCCGGCTCGGGGTACGCGACAAACGCCACGCGGTCGGCGGGGCTGAGCGACTCGAGAAACTTCGCCGCGGTGGCGAGCAGCGGGCGAACTGCGCCCGGGCGGATGTTCAGTTGATCGACCGCGATCACGATCATGCGGCCGTTGGGCGGCGTCAGGCTCGTGGTGTAGAGGGTCTCGACCCGATCGGCGTATTCGCGTCTGGCGGCCTCGACGTCAATCTTCACCTGCTCGGCCGACACGACGCGCCGCGGCACGCCGTCGATCTTCACGACGAAATCGGGCGACAGCAGATCCTCGACCGGTTTTCCCCGGTCGTTCACGACCGCCACATCGACGGCGATCACTTCGACGCCGGTGCGGAACGTCGGACCCTGGATCGGTGGCTGCGGCTGTGCCCCCTGCTGGGCTTGGGGCTGGGATGATGGTGGGGCTGGCGCCGTCGCCTGCGCGAGTGCCTCGCCGGTGAGGAACAACGACCCTGGAAGGATCAGTGCAGCGGCCGACGCGAACGCGACCAGCAGCTTTCTCATCGGCCGATCTTAGATCAGGTAATTCACTCTATATGCCGTATTCCTCGGGGTCCCAGTGAAGGCCGAGTTCCGAGGGCGGCGCCATGTAGCCAATGAGGGCCGACGCGGCCACGACGGCCGGGCTGGCGAGATACCCTTCGCCGCCGAGGCCCATGCGATTCTGCCAGTTGCGGTTGAATGACGTGATGGCGCGCTGACCGGGCTGCAGCGCATCGGACCCTTGTCCGAAGCAGGGACCGCACCACGACCGCCGGATCTCTCCGCCGACGGATCGAAACACTTCGGCGATCGACTCGCCGCCGAGGCGCGGGTCGGGCCGTTCGATCTGCATGCCCACTCCGCCTGATCCTGGAAACACGATGAGCTCGCGCGCCGCCTTGGTCGCTCCCGCTCGTCTCGCGTTGTACAACACGAGTGCCGCCTGGAGCAGGTCGTCATAGCTGCCGTTGGTGCACGAGCCGATCATCGCCTTGTCGAAGGCGATGCGCTCGCGGGCGACGTCCTCTGCCGGAAACGCGTTGCCCGGGCTGAATGGCTTCGCAATCATGGGCACGACGGCTGCGAGCGATAGTTCCTCGTCGATGTCGAACCGCGCGTCCGGACCCGGAGCGATGCGCGGATACGGAAGGTCGGTCATCCCCTTGGCCGCATACCACGCGTAGGTGATGTCATCGGCGGCGAAGATCCCGTTCATCGCCTCGCCTTCCGCCATCATGTTCGACACGGTGTTGCGATACGCGATCGGCAGCTGCCGGTTGGCATCGACAAATTCCACCGACATCCCCTGCGACTGCGCGGAGCCCCAGCGGTGGAGCAATTCGAGCACGATGTCCTTGCCGCTGACCCACGGCTGGAGGCGGCCGGTGAACACCACGCGCCGCGCTTTCGGCAGGGTGAAGTAGACGTAGCCGGTCGCCCACCCGAACCCGAGCGTCGTCGAGCCCACGCCGATGCCGACGGCCCCGTATGCGCCGTACGCGCGGCTGTGCGAATCGGCGCCCGGAATGAATTGACCGGGGGTGACGAGACCCTGCTCCGGAAAATAGAAATGGAAGATGCCGTCGCCGGGCGTCGCGTAGTACGGCTTCTTCAACCCATGACGCGCGGCGAATGCCCGCCCGATTCCCGTTTGCCGGTCGTCATCGTCGCGGCCGGTAAACACGAAGTGATCGTTGGCGATGGCCGCGTGCTTCGGCGACACCGTGCCGCCGGTGATCTGATTGAACGTGTGGATCGCAAAGGGTGCCGTGCCGTCCGAGGCGGGCAGCAGATCGGCGTATACACGCAACGTGTCGCCGGCCTTGAGCTCGCGCCGATCCTTGTCGACGCGGTGCGCCCAGACGATCTGCTCGGTCGATGTCATCGTGCGCGCGAGCGACGCGCCGGCAAACTCGATGCGGCGCTCCCGTCCGACGCCCTCCTGGAACTCGCGCCGTCCGACGGCAACGATCCCTCCGCTGCGGCGTATCTCTTCTTCCTTGCCGGTCAGCGGCAGCGGGTCGTACGTCTTTCCCTGGGTGACGTTGACGATCTGCCGCGACGCCGGATCAAAGGTGAACTCGTCTCCGTTCTGCGCGTCCGCCACGGCCTCCGGGCTCTGGACGACGTGGAGACCGAGGTTGAGGGCATTGCGGCGGAAGATGTCGCCCATGTTCGCGCCGCAGACGATGACCATTTCGAGGCCGGCTTCGTCGGCGATCCCCTTGAGGCCCGCGGGACTCATCTCACGGGACGACCCGATGGCAAACCGGTCTCCGGCGATGACGAACGTCTCGCCCCGGTGCACCCGCTCGCGGAAATCGGGCATCAGGTACCGGAACGACCCGGCCTTCCACCGCTCATCCAATGTGTCGAGGCTTTCCGACACGCAGTCGGCCGCCGGGGTGATCTGGTCCGTATCAATGGCATCTAGCTTCCGTCCGTACCGGGTGCCCGGCAGCTTCGGATCCCAGAAGATGAGGGCTTTTCCGGATATTTGGCGCGGGTGAGCCGTTATTTCCCCAGTCACGTTGATGGAATAGTACGGCATCCGTCCTGCAGAGGTTTGCTTCGGAGGTTTTATCCCCCAGGGCCGGCTCAGCCGTTACGCGGCTCTGCTATGATTTCTGCCCTCTTGCAGATCGGCCCATTGATATGGATTCCCCTCGCGACACTGCCACCGTCGAAGCCGCCGTCGAACGGCGGCACCAGACTCATCGACCTCGCTCCGTAAGTCCCGTGGCGCGTCCGCCGCTCCGCGTGGTAGCCGCGCCGGAGATCGATCCGGGCGACCTGAAGAACCCCGCGCTCTACATCAACCGCGAGTTGAGCTGGCTCGAGTTCAACCAGCGCGTCCTCGAGCAGGCGCTCGATGCCACGCACCCGCTGCTCGAGCGCATGAAGTTCCTCTCGATTGTCGCGACGAACCTCGACGAGTTCTTCATGATCCGCGTTGCCACGACGCAGAAGGCTCTTCGCGAGGGGTTGGAAGACGTGGCGCCGGACGGCTACAACACCGAGCGCCAGCTCGATGCGATGTGGACGCGCGCGCTTCGGATGCTCGAAGACGAAGCGGCGTGCTGGGACACGCTACGACCGCTGCTGGAGGCCGAGCGCATCGTCCTTCTCGAGGCCGACCAGTGGACGCCTGAGATCCGCGAATCCCTCAAGGCCTATTTCTCGCGCGAGATCTGTCCGGTGCTCACGCCGCTGGCGTTCGATCCCGGCCATCCGTTCCCGTTGATTTCGAACCTCAGTAAGAATTTCGCCGTCGTCGTGCGGCACGGCGGGCGCACGAAGTTCGCCCGCGTCAAGGTGCCCGACGTCCTGCCACGGTTCATCCAGGTTCCCGACGCGCTGAGCCCGTCGAAGGCGCTCACGTACGTGTTTGTCGAGGACGTGATCCGCGCAAACATGCACGAGCTCTTTCCGGGCACGCAGGTGAAGGCGTCGCATCTCTTCCGGATCGTGCGCGATGCGGATCTCGCCATCGAGCAGGACGAGGCCGACGACCTGCTCGAGTCGGTCGATCGCAGCCTGAGGCAACTGAGGAACGGGCCAATCGCGCTGCTGCAGGTCGGCAAGGATATGCCGGCCCGCGTGCTGCGCATCCTGGTCGAGAACTTCGAGGCGACCGAGGAAATCGTGGTGCGGACGCCCCATCGTGTCGGCTTCGGCGACTGGATGGAGCTCACGAGGATTCATCGTCCAGAGCTGAAGGACCCGCCGTTCCTGGCCCGCAGCCTCTGGCGGTGCGACGAAGATCCGGAAGTGATCTTCGATCAGATCCGCGACCAGGATCAGCTCGTCCACTTCCCATTCGAGTCGTTCGCATCGGTGGAAGGGTTTCTCCACGCCGCGGTGAAGGATCCGCACGTTGTCGCGATCAAGATGACGCTGTACCGCATCGGCGCCAACGCCCCGCTGATCGACCTGTTGATCGAGGCCGCGGAGGCGGGCAAGCAGGTGGCGGTGCTCGTGGAGCTGAAGGCGCGCTTCGACGAGCGCAACAACATCATCTGGGCGAAGCGCCTGGAAGCGCACGGCATTCACGTCGTGTACGGGTTTGCCGACCTGAAGACGCATGCCAAGCTGTGCCTGGTCGTGCGGCAGGAGCCCGACGGCATCAAGATGTACGTTCACACGGCGACCGGTAACTACAACCCCGGCACCGCGAAGGTGTACACAGACCTGGGACTCTTCACCGCGGACCCGCAGATCGTCGCGGACGTCTCGGAAATTTTCAACTACCTCACCGGCTATTCGAACCAGAAGGAGTTCCGCGAGCTGCTGGTCGCTCCACTGCAGCTGCGGACGCGGCTCTCCGAGCTCATTGCGCGAGAGGCCGAGCATGCGCGCGCCGGCCGCGAGGCGCGCATCATCATCAAGGTGAACGCGATCACCGACGACCAGATGATCCGGCAGCTGTATCGCGCCTCGCAGGCGGGGGTGTCGATGGACCTGATCGTCCGCAGCATCTGCAGCCTGCGTCCAGGCGTGCCCGGCGTGAGCGAGAACATCCGGGTGCGATCGATCGTCGGGCGCTTCCTCGAGCACCATCGGATCTACTACTTCCTGAACGGCGGGCACGAGGAAATGTTCATCGGGAGCGCCGACTTGATGGAGCGCAACCTCGATCGGCGGGTTGAAACGCTCACGCCGGTGCGCGACCCGGAAATTCTCGAGCACCTGCGCGATGTCGTGCTCGGGTCGTGTCTCCGCGATACCGATCGCGCGATGGTGCTCGACGCGTCAGGACACTACAAGCGGCCGGAAGGATCGTCGGGCAACTTCAACTCGCAGCAGTTCCTGCTGCAGCACTACACCGAACAAAAGAGCGAGTAGCGCGCGGGCTTCAGCCTGCGCGTTTCTCCTATCGCAACGCCCACAGGATGACACTAGCGGCCAGAAGTGCGCCCGCGAACAAGGGAAAGGCGATCAGAGCCGCGATAGACAGCACGCCCAGTGTCACGACGAACGCGACGAGTCCGAGCGGCCACAGCACGGCGAGCGTGACCCTGTGCGCGGGGTGTGCGTCTCCGCACACCAGCCCCACGACAACGCCGACGACGTAAACGATCGCTG